>Ga0070734_10001063_pt1 | contig 44003 bp, 46 predicted proteins | sample Coa_R1_8_FD_66444 | JGI IMG/M metagenome (GOLD analysis project Ga0070734, IMG submission 66444) | Surface soil microbial communities from Centralia Pennsylvania, which are recovering from an underground coalmine fire - Coalmine... | ecosystem: Environmental > Terrestrial > Soil > Unclassified ...
AAAACGTTGGATTCAGTGGGGCATCTTCGGCAAGTCCGCGCGAGCCAACACCGATCCCCACGCATCAATCACATAGAGGTCCGTCCAGTGCGTGTCAGAGCGCTGCCTGGTTTCAGCGTCGGGCAAATTAAAGATGACGGTGGTAGTTGGAGACGTACATCCCGTCAATTGCCGCATTTCATGATCCGTGCCGGAGGGTTCAGGTAACCGCCCAAGTCGCATCACCTCGTTGCGTCTGTCGTCCGCTCGCAGAACAACTTCAACAGCTCCAGCCAGATTCTCACAACGCATGGGAACGCGAATCTGATATTCGCGGCCGATTTTTTTCAAAACTGGATCCTCGGCGAACACCACCACTGGCGGATTCCCCCCTGGCGAGGAGTACCACTCGTGCCAGCGACGCGCAAACTCGATGCTTGCGTCAGCGTAGGCGCGGCTGAGTTCACGGTCGCGCTCTTCCCAGCACGGATGCATCGCATAGAGCGACGCTTTCGCAGCGACTCCCTCTGCGTGGAGCAAGTGATGCAAGGCAGGAACAAAATCGGGATGGTACCCCGCCTGAGCCATCAACATCAGCCCTTCGCGGTCCGCCTGCAGTTCGAGCCGCCGACAGAATCGTCCAAAATCGGCGGAAGCTTTCTCTGAATCGACCCACGAATCACCGGGCAGCCCGGGATCGCCGAGCACGATCGTTGCCCCACTGCCCTTCTCCAGATATTTTTCGTATAGATAGCGTCGCGCCCAGTCGCGCCGTATGACATGCGCAACCTCATGGGACAGAAGCGCCGCCCACAGTCCCGTACTTGAACCCGCAAGCTTCGCGAGGCCACTTTCCACGTAGATGCCGCCATCTGGTGACGAATACGCGTTGAGTTGATCGTTCTCGACAATACGGACCTGCCACGCGAACTTGCTCGTCTCGGCAGGTAAGTTTTGCAGAAGACGATCAAAGACGATCTTGCCGGTGGAGTACCGACTCGCCGCACCTACGCTGTCCGCCATCAATTTTGGACGGAGATGCGCCGCGGTTTGCAGGTCAAGTTTGAATTGGGATGGGACTTCAGAGGTCTCAGAAACCTGGGCCGGTAGTGAGAGCGTCCACAGAAGGAACACACAAAGTGAAAGATAAAACCCGGCCCACTTGGTTCCTGCAAAGTTCACGGCCCGACCTCGCAGCCTCTGACTCTATTTTGGATTATGCACCTTTTTTGAAGTGCCAGAAGAGAAATCTTGAGTCTCAGTGAGCAGCCGGAACCAATTCGGCACTGCGCAGAAAATCGAAATTACCCGCAGGATTCAGCTGCAGATTTTTCACGCGATTGGTGTGCACCAGAACATTGTCCAGGTAAAACAAGGTAATGTACGGCAGATCTTGCGCAAGAATGTCCTGAACTTCCGCGTACAGTGTTTTCCGCACCTCGGGATCCGTCTCCCGGCGGGCTTTATCGATCAGCGCGTCGACTCTTGGATTCGAGTAGAAACCGCGGTTTGCCCCGTTGGGTGGAAATTTCGAAGAGTGAAACGCGTATTCGAAGATGTCCGGATCTTCATTGCCGCCAATCCAGCGCAACCCGTACATCTGAAATGCACCATGCTGCACATCAGAAAAGAAAGTCGCAAACTCAAAGCTGCGGATATCGAGCGCAATTCCGACCTCCCGCAATTGCTGCTGCATCACGGCGACCATCAGACGCGTATTCGCGTCGGTCGAGGTCTTCATCGCGATGTGAAATCGCACGCCGTTTACAGGCTGATACCCCGCCTCGTCGAGCAACTGCTTCGCCTTTTCGGGATCGTGTTCGTACACCCGCACATTTGGGTTATAAGCCCAACTCTGGGTCGGCAGAACGCTGTGCGCCACCTCGGCCTGTCCTCGCCACAAGTATTCGATCATTGGTTTTCGGTCGAGCGCATAGGCAATCGCCTGCCGTACGCGTACGTCCTTCAGGATCGGATCGCGCTGGTTGAATCCCAAATACGCCAGGCGTGTTCCCGGGCCTTTCATCACCGTGAGATTCGGGTCCCGCTCAAGCGTAAAGATCGTATCCGGCGTAAGGAAGGAATTGATCGTGATATCCCCACTGCCCTTGCGCAGCTCCAGAGCTTCGGTAGTCTCGTCGGGAACGACAGCAAATCGCACACGTGGGACTTTCGGCTTTTCTCCCCAGTAGTCGTCATTGCGCTCGAGAACAACTTCGCGATCCGTTTCTGCGCTGACGAACTTGAACGGACCCGACCCGATCGGATGCAGCGTCATCTCATCGCCACTGCCGTAAGGGACAATTCCCATCGCGCCGTCGGAAAGGTTCCAGAGCAAAGTCGCGTCCGCTTCTTTCATGCGGAAGACGACGGTCGTTTCGTCAGGCGCATCGATGTGATCGACGTATTTGTAGACCGCAGCCTTCACGCTGTGAATCTTGCCCTGGAGCAGGGAATCGAACGTCCACTTGACGTCCCTTGACGTGAGCGGCCGCCCGTCATGAAACCTTGCTCCTCGATGAATGTGGAAAATGAATGTAACCGGATCGGGCATGTCCCACCGCTCGGCGAGGCCCGGCGCCACGTTCAAGTCGTTCCCGCGGGAAAGCAGATCGTCGAAGATCAGATTGTCGATGCGCTCCGACTGCGCATCGATCCCCACCCGTGGATCGAGATTCGTCGGGCTCGACTCGATAATCATGACCAGCGTATTCGGATCAGGCTTGGACGAGCAGGAAAGAAGCGGCAAAAGCAGGGAACCGAAGATGACGGCGATCCCAACGCGTCGGACCGCAGCCCACGGACCTCTGCCGCTGAGGGCCAAGGTCTGAGGTCCGAGGTCCGCCCTCTCACACATACGAGATCTTCCCCAGCACCGCCTCCCGTTTCGCACCCGTAGCCGAAGGCACATTCGAAGGCCGCCGGTTCCACGTTTCATAGGCAAGCATCGCAAAGGCCACGGCTTCTTTTGCCTCTGAGGGCAGGCCGAATTCGTCCGAGAATCGAACCCGAATGCCGAGAGGCTCAAGCCGTTCGGAAATCATCTGCACCAAGGTCACATTCTTAGCGCCCCCACCCGAGAGAATGATCTCGTGAAACCTGGAAGTAGAAAGCCGATGGATTTTCCCGACCACAAAGCCTTCGATGGCATCGCCGATGGACCGTGCCGTAAGCGCGGTTGCGGTCGCAACAATATCCTGTTTCCGGGCCCGTCCGCACGATCGCAGAAACTCTCGCACAAATTCCCGGCCGAACTCTTCTCGCCCCGCAGTTTTTGGTGGCTTCGCGCCAAAGAAAGAGCGGCGCAGGATGCGTTGAACAACTGGGTCGATCACGGTTCCTGATGCCGCGATCCTTCCGCCGCGATCAAAACGCTTTCCGAACAATTCTTGCGTGACGCCGTCGATGACCATGTTCCCGGGACCGGTATCGAACGCCAGCACACGATCGGCGCTCGCGCCAGCCGGAATCGCGGTCAAATTGGCAATCCCCCCAATGTTCTGCACGATCCGTCCAATCCTTGAATCGCGAAACCAAAGGTAGTCAAGATAAGGAACCAGCGGCGCGCCCTTCCCGCCCGCCGCCATGTCGGCAGTACGAAAGTCGGAGACCACAGGTACTCCAACTCGCGCAGCGATGATCGCGCCTTCTCCCGTCTGCCAGGTTGGTGCGATCTTGCGTCCCAGAAAGGCCTGTGGCTCGCCCTGATGGTAGATCGTTTGTCCATGGCAGCCGATCAGATCAGGCTTTACCCGAAATCGCCGCCGGGTTGCGACCACAGCCTCGGCATAAAGCTCGCCAAGCAGGAAGTTAAGTCGTGACAGGTCCGCAACGCTGGCCTCCGTCGCATTCATAGCCGAAAGCACAGCAGCACGCACCTTGGCAGGATAAGGATAAGCCGCATGCCCAATCAGTGAAGGTATGTGGCGCGGACACTCATGTCCGCGAAAGCCGGAAGCCGTAGCCGAAGCCTCGCGAGAGCCAGTTCGACTTATAATCCGAACAAGCGCAACATCGATCCCGTCGGCCGATGTTCCACTCATCACCCCCGCGACGACCATCCCGTTCTTGCTCATGCGCGTCGCCGACGATCCTCGCGGCGGCTCAACGGTCCCAAGCGCACTTGCTCACCGAACTCCCAGAGGCGCCGGGTCAACCTCTCGACCGTGGCCTCGGTCGGAGCCTTACCCATCCGCAACTCCTTCTTCCATTTCTTCTTGAATGCGAGAACCTTTCGCGTAGATTCCGCCACTCGCTTGGCGAACTTTTTATCCTTCTCCGCCGCCTTAATCAGAGCCTCGTGGGCTTGCAAAACGTAGTCCTCACGATGGCAGACAAGGCAGACATCACCGCCGGCACGCACAAAGTCTACCGCCGCTTCTCCAACTGGGGCGGCCGACAGCACTCCACCCATCTCCAGATCGTCGGAGAGGATCAGACCCCGATAGCCGATCCGCTTGCGCAAGATATCCGTGATCCAGACCCTTGACAGGGAAGCCGGACTCTTCGATTTCGTCACCTGCGGATATGCCGCGTGAGAAATCATCACCATCGGCAGTTTCTGTGCAAGCAGTCGATAGGGAACGAGATCCTCCTCCCAAAGCCGCTTCATCGACTTCTCAATCACGGGCAATTCATGATGGCTGTCGAGTTTCCCTTCGCCGAGTCCGGGAAAGTGCTTGCCGCACCCCAGCACCTTGACACTTAAGAGCCCCGCAAGAAACTCCCGAGCATACGCCGCAGTGGCCTCCGGGTCCGCCGACACGGCCCGCGACCCCATCACGCTCTGAGACGCAGCAAACGCCAGATCGAGTACCGGAGCACAGTCGACGTTAAATCCCAGAGCCCGGCAATTCTCGCCGATCACCTTGCCGTGACTCCGAAACAATGGCGCATCATCTGCTGCGAAAACTTCTGCGGCTGATGGGCTGGCGCCTAATACGTCTCGAAACCGATCAACAGTTCCGCCCTCCAGATCGACGCAGGTAAAGAGCGGAGCCGCGACACACTTCTGACACTGGCGCAGAAGCTGCCAGGTCTGCTCGGGACTCTTGATATTGCGAGCGAAGAGAATGACGCCGGCAGGTTGTAACCGACGAAGCAGGGAAGTAAGCGGCGGAGTCATTTCGACTCCGTCGAAGCCAACGATCATCAACTGTCCAACTTCGATCGACACGCTCCTCCGTGATCCCCCGTGCCCTCTGTGGTTAGATTTCTCGCTTCAACTCCGCCAGCAGATTTAGCGCCTCAAGTGGTGTGAGCCTATTCAAATCCACATCGCGCAGCTTGTCGAGCACCGGCTGCGACAGTGGAGTAAAGATCGTCAACTGCGCTACCGGCGGCGTCGCCCCCGGCGACAGATGCGTGCTCACTTGCTGCTCAGCGAACTCGTGCTGGACCAAAACTTCCCGGGCCCGCTCCACGACCTCGTTTGGCAAGCCAGCCAGTTTGGCAACTTCAATGCCGTAGCTGCGATCCGCCGCACCAGGCTCAACCTTACGCAAGAAGACGATCCCTCCACCGGTTTCTTTCACCGAAACGTGATAGTTCTTTACGCCTTCAAGTTGCTCTGCCAACTCGGTCAGTTCGAAGTAATGAGTCGCGAACAGTGTCTTCGCACGGACTCGCGCGTGCAAGTACTCGACCGCGGCCCAAGCGATCGCCAAACCATCATAGGTAGCAGTCCCGCGGCCAACTTCATCCAGCAAGATCAATGACCGCGCTGTTGCCGTATGCAGGATCGCCGCCGTCTCCGTCATCTCCACCATAAAGGTCGATCGGCCACGCGCCAGGTTGTCGCTGGCTCCAATGCGTGTAAACACTCGATCTACGATGCTCAGCTTCGCAGAACGCGCCGGCACAAACGACCCCATCTGAGCCAGGATCACGATCAGCGCGGTCTGTCGCAAATAAGTCGATTTGCCGCCCATATTGGGCCCAGTCAGCAGCAAGATGTTGTGCGTCGAGTCATTCAGATAGAGATCATTGGGTACGAAGCGCTCGCTGCCTCCGGCCAATTCCTGCTGCTCGATCACCGGATGGCGGGCTTCGATAATCTCCAGCTCACCCGAATTTTCGATGAACGTCGGACGGCAATAGTTGCGTAACGCAGCGATATGGGCCAGCGAGCCGAGCACGTCGACCTCCGCGAGAGCCAATGCTGTTCGGCGAATGCGCTTTGCCTCGGCCGCGATGGCCGTTCGCAACTCGGTGAAGAGGCGCCGTTCGATCTCGACGATCTTCTCCTGGGCGTCGAGAATCTTGGCCTCGTATTCTTTCAGTTCCGGTGTTGTAAACCTCTCAGCACCGACGAGGGTCTGCTTGCGTTCGTAATCCTGCGGGACCAGATGCAGGTTTGGCTTTGAAACCTCGATGTAGTAGCCAAAGATCGAGTTGAACTTCACCTTGAGCGACGAGATTCCGGTTCTTCCACGCTCCCGCTGCTCAATCTGCGCCAACACCAGCTTGCTGTTGCGTGAGAGATCTCGAAGTTCGTCCAGATCGTTGTCGACGCCCGTGGCAATGATTCCGCCATCGGCGAAACTCAGCGGTGGCTCGGGAACAACCGTCTTCTCGATGCGCTCGTGCAGATCAGCCAACTCGTCCAGCAAGGTATGCAGAACCTGCAACCGCGACGATCCCAACCGCGCCACGGCATTCTTGACCGCCGGAATCTTTGCCAGTGACGCGGCCAACGCCAACACATCCCGAGGGTTTGCGGTCTCGAGTGTGACGCGGCTGAGCAGACGCTCCAAATCAAGCACGCCATCCAGCGCACGCCGTAGTTCTTCGCGGGCAACCAGATCTTTGACGCCAGCTTCCACAGACTCAAGCCGGCCTTCGATCTCTGCTCTCTCCAGAGAAGGCCGCAGCAGCCATGCCCGCAGGAGCCTCTTGCCCATGGGCGTGACCGCAGCATCGATTGATCGGAACAATGTCACGCCAGCATCAGTGCCAGCGAACAAGGGCTCGATCAGTTCCAGGTTGCGGACCGTCACGGCATCGAGCACCAGGCAATTCTGCCGCTCATACCATCCGATGCGGTCAACATGATCAAGCGAGCCACGCTGCGTCGAGCGCACGTAATACAAAATCGCTCCCGCTGCCGAAGCCGCGGCAGTTCTGCCAGCCAACCCGAATCCTTCCAGCGACAGCACACCAAAATGATTCTCCAGCAAGGGAAGCGCATGATCAGGCGCAAAGATCCAATCATCGAGCGGAGTCTCAGTGCAGGCCCCTGGACTCAGCGAAGAACCATGTGGCGACAGCCCCGGTGCCCCCGGTGTGCCCGCTCTTGGCGCACTGGGGTGGAGGTGCCCTCGGTGGTCCGGCCGGGTAAAGCTCGGCTGCTTTGCATCCTGCTCGAACAACGGCGCCGTCGACCCATACAACAGCTCCTTAGGCCGGAGTTGCTCCAACTCCTCCTGCACGCGCCGCAGCGCGCCCTCGCCAAAGAACTCGGTAGCCCGAAACTCTCCTGTCGACAAATCCAGCGCCGCAAATCCCACTCGCTCTCCAACCTGTGCCAGCGCCGCCAGGAAATTGTTCTCTTCCGAGCTAAGGGACGAATCTGCAGCCGTCCCCGGCGTAACAACCCGAGTCACCTCCCGCCGCACCAGCTTCTTGGCGACTTTCGGATCTTCCATCTGCTCGCAGATCGCGACCTTGAACCCGCGGCGGATCAGCTTGCCGATATAGCCTTCAGCCGCGTGATACGGCACCCCGCACATCGGGATTGCAATCCCTTTTTCCTTATTGCGGGAGGTTAGTGTAATTTGCAGCTCCTTCGCTGCCACGACAGCATCGTCAAAGAAAAGCTCGTAGAAGTCGCCTAATCGGAAGAATAAGAGTGCGGAGGGATGTTCTTTCTTGACAGCGGCATACTGCCGCATCAGCGGAGTGGACGGCTCGGTCATCGATGCGGGCTTCGGCGGATTATAGCAAAGCGCACTGCGGCTCCCATTTGTGATTTCGCATGGATCGCGTGGAAATTTCCGCACGAATTGCGGGTTGACTCATATTCTCGCAAGTGTTCTCCTTTCTTCGGGAAGACCAGCTATGGAACTGCGCAAAGACCCCATCACCCGTTCCTGGGTCATGACGGGCGACGAACCAAGTGATGCCGGACATCTCCTCGATGCACCATGTCGTTTTTGTTCCGACTTTGCAGGCCTTCAGGAGATCGCCAAATCCCCGAACGATCCCGGCACTACCTGGTCGGCGCGCTCCGTAGTGCATCCCAAACCGCTTTACCACATTGAGGGCGAGCCCGGCCGCCGTGGCGATGGCATATACGACCAGATGCACACGGTCGGCGCGCATGAAGTGCTCGTTGAGAATCCCAACCACGACCGCCATCTCTGGAACGCGAGCGATTCAGAAATCGGATACTTCCTGCGCCTCTCTGCGGAGCGGATCCTTGATCTCAAGCGCGATCCTCGCATCAAGTACATCAGTCTCTTCAAGGACTACGGCAAAAATGCCGGACAGGAATTCAGCCATCCCACTTCACAGCTGACCGCGACGATGTTTGTGCCGCGCCGCGTGCTCTACGAATTGCGCGCCGGCCGCGAGTATTTTCTGTCGAAGGAGCGCTGTGTCTTCTGCGACATCATCCAGCAGGAGGAGCGGCAGGGACAGCGCGTCATCGAAGCTCGTGGTGACTACGTGGCGCTCGGTCCGTACGCACCGCGGGTTCCATATGAAACCTGGATACTGCCGCGCTATCACGATTCCTCTTTCGAACGCACCGGCCTCAACCGCCCGGGACTCCGCGTCAACCTTGCCGCGCTGTTGCGCCGCACCTTACAGAGAATCCGCGCGATCACCGAAGATTTTCATCTCGTCCTGCATACCTCTCCAAGCAGCATGCACCCTTCGAAGACCCTCGGTTACTGGAAGACCATCGACGACGACTATCACTGGCACATCGAAATCCTTCCGGTCGTCGGCTCCAAGGCAAAGTCCTACACATTCAAAGAGATCTACTACTCTCCGGTCAGCTCAGAAACCGCCGTCAGGCAACTACGCGATGCGCGGATCGATGGATAATCAAGACCGCAACTACATGGAAATCAAATACTTGTAAGTCGTAGTGGATGTTGAAGTATTACATTACCCCAGTCACTTTTTTCGATTCCTCCTACCAGTAATACTTCTGAAGATTTCAGCAATTTCTTCGAAGGAGCAACTCAACTATGAAGCGGTTTGCGATGCTGCTTTTGCTCGGGATTGCAGTCACCGCGTACGGCCAGGACAAGCCTCGCGTGTTCGTTCAAGGCAAGGGTTCGGAAAATGTTGCCAGCAAGGGAAGTGGCGGAGGTGGTTCGCACTGGGCAGCTTGGGGCTCCAAGTCGACCATCGACTCGCACGATGAAAGCATGGAAGTCACCAAGGACCTGCAAAAAGATTGCTCGGGCGTGACCGTCACGATCAACGAGAACAATGCGGATTACATCGTCATGTTGAACCGCGAATCCAAACAGAATCGCGGACTGCTCCGCAGCAACAGCCAGATTCAAGTCGCAAATAAAGCGGGTGACATCCTCGGAGCCAAGGCCACCCACACGGTAGGCAACGCTGCCAAGGACGCCTGCAACCTCATTGTGGCCGATTGGGAAGCGCATGGCCCGATGAACGCTCCGCAGCAATCGGCGGCGCCCGCGCCACAGGCTCCAACAGTTCAACCTGCGGTAGAGACCGCTCCTGCGGCTCAACTCGTGCAATCTGCACCCGTAGTAGCTGCCGAACCGGCGCCGGCGGCACAGGTTTCACTCGCCGATGCTGCTAAGCAGGAAAAGCAGCGCAGGGCATGCTTGGATTTGGCGAAAGACAATCCCAGCATCGTCTGCAAGTAAGTTTGTGTGGAGCGGACACTCCTGTCCGCTGCGTTTGACTTTGATGTCTAGCGGTCTCGAATACGAATTTTCGCGACACGACACTAAAGGCTAGGGTTTGGCAGCGTAATTCTGCCAAGCCCTATTTGTTTGTCCGGATTTAGATCGAATGTCTCCTGCTACAATCGCTCGCTTCAGGAGACCCGGCTCATGAAATTCGTCTTGTGTTGCGCTCTTATAGTTTCCTCATGCTTCGCGCAAGGCCCCGCTCCCTCTTCCGGCAAAGCGAAAGTCCTCTGGCAGAAACTCGAAGCGAGCATTGAACAAGTCGACCAACACCTCGACGGCGTCATGGGCATCGCGATCACGGATTTGAACACAGGAGACCATTATTTCCTGCATGAAGACGAAGTCTTCGCCCAGGCCAGCTCCATTAAAATCACAGTGCTGGCCAACCTGTATCTGCAGGCGCAGCAAGGCAAACTGAAGCTCACCGATCCCTATACGGTTCAGTCGTCGGACCTCGTTCCTGACAGCGACATCATGAATGGCCTGACTCCCGGCGTAACGCGCATTACGCTCCGCGATCTAGCCACCATGATGGTCGCGGTCAGCGATAACGCGGCGACCAACGTCCTGATCGATCGTGTCGGCATGCAGAACGTCAACGCGATGCTCGATTCGCTCGGGCTCACCCACACTCGACTGCGGCGCAAAATGATGGACCTCGAAGCCGCCAAGCAAGGCCGCGAAAACATTTCGACTCCGCGCGAAATGATGACCCTGCTTACCGCCATCTATCACGGCAAGCTGCTGAACAAAGAGTCTACGGAGGATTTCTTCAAGGTCCTGAGCACGAACAAAAATTCCTGGATTCCTCGCGATCTACCTCCTGACCTGAAAGTAGCCGACAAACCCGGCGCGCTCGAGGCAATACGCAATGATTCCGGAATTGTCTTCGTCGAAGGCCGCCCCTATGTGATCTGCGTGATGACGGGCTATCTCCGCAATGAGCGCGAAGGAGAAGAGGCGATCAGCAAAGTATCACTCGAAACCTGGCGCATGTTCGACCGCCTTAGCCGCGCCACCGAATACGGACGCGTAGTCTCGCCCGGCAACGGCACAAGATAGCATCCCGGTAGCCCAAGGGTCCCTTGCACGCTTCGGAACTGCGGCTGGCTTCCGATCGCAGTTAACGGATAATTAACCTTCCTTTCTTCGGCAAGTATTATCCTGTCGTTCTGCGGATCCTGGATTCCTATTCTTACGGAGGCCGTCCAATGGATTACAAAGAAAATGTGAAGAATGTTGTCCGATTTGTAGCGCCACCGTTGGTAAAGAATTGGCCCATCGGCAAATGGCCCGGATGGCTCGGCCGAACACTAGGGGTTAAAGTGCCCCACTCCATCTGGCCTCAACCGTTGGGACCGACCGGCAATGCCAACATCAACATCCTCTGCGAGCTGGTTCAACGCACAAGTAATCTCCCAGGCGCTGTGGCCGACTGTGGCGTCTATCTCGGTGGTAGCACCATTGGGATGGGTCTTTACATGCGCGAGCATAAGATCCAAAAAGATATCTACGGTTTTGATTCGTTCGAAGGCTTCGATCCGAAATCCGCCGCGCGCGACATGCAGCTGGGTGGCGTAGAGAACGAGGATCGGCATCTGCACGGGTTCAGTGCAACGTCAATTGACCACGTCAACGCAAAGGTCAGAAGTTACGGCTTGCACAACGTCCATATGGTGAAAGGATATTTCCAGGACTCATTTCCCACCATTGCGCCAGAGTTGAGATTCTCGTTCGTCCACCTGGATGTGAACCTATACGATTCGTATAAAGAATGCTTGCAGTTCTTCTACCCGCGAATGGTCGCTGGTGGCATTCTGCTACTCGACGAATACAACGATCCGCCATGGCCCGGATGCAATAAGGCGGTCGATGAGTTCCTCGCTGGCAAGCCCGAGCATCTTCAGGTAATTGAGCGCAATAACTACCAGAAGTGGTACTTCGTCAAGCAATGATCTTGTGAGCGTGACCGTCCGGCGCGTTAGACGGCTTTCGAGAGGTTGCTGCACTATTTCGCCCCGGCCCCACTCGCCCGACCTCCCGCTACCTGAGTTCGCATATAAACCAACGCCCCTTTGGCTTCCATCGGCTGCGAGAAGTAATACCCTTGCCCATACTCGCAGCCTAATTCCGTCAGGCGTTCCAGTTGGCGGGCCGTCTCAATTCCTTCTCCGATGACTCGGTATTTCATCTTGTGTGCCATCGTCATGATCAGTTCCACCACGTCGGATGCGGTCTTGTCCGTCTGCATCTCGCGAATCAGCGAACGATCAATCTTCAGCGCGTCCACTGGAAATTGAGTGAGTTGAACGAGCGACATCGCCCCGGTTCCGAAATCATCGAGAACCACCCCGATTCCCATGTGCTTCAGATGCGAGAGCACCGTGATTGTCAGCTTGGGATCCGCCGCCGCGATCGATTCCTTCATCTCCAGTTGCAGGCGCGCGGGATCAACGCCTGTTTCCCGCAGTGCGTCCTGCAGATCGTTAACCAGCCGCGCGTCCGCGAACTGCCGCGCCGATACATTAACCGTCACGTTCATCGCCTGACCTGACGCATTGTTCACTTCCCATTCCCGCAACTGTCGGCAGGCCTGAACGATGAGCCAGTGCCCAATCGATACGAGCACCCCCGTATCCTCAGCCGCCTCGATGAAGCGGTACGGTGAGATCAGCCCCTGCGTCGGATGGTCCCAGCGCAGCAGAGCCTCGAAGCTTACGATCCGCCGCGTATCGAGCTGCAGCACAGGCTGGTAATGGATGCGAAACTGCCTGTGCACCAGCGCACCGCGCAGATCGGATTCCAGCTTCAACCGGCCGACAGCACGAGTATGCATCGCCTCGTCAAATACCTCACAGCGCGAACCGCCCAGTGCCTTGGCCCGCCGCATCGCCACATCCGCATCCTTCAGCACATCCTCGGGGCGCGCGTGCTCGACCGTACACAACGCGATTCCCACGCTGACCGATACTCTCAACTCCCGCGACTCGAGCTGGAAGGGTTCCGCGACCGCCGTTTGAATCCGCTTCGCCAGACGCATCGCATCGCTGGGGTCCCCGACAGATTCGAGCACCACCGCAAATTCGTCAGACCCCAACCGGAACAACCCGAAGTCGCCGGAGATCGTTCCCTCTGTATGGCCGCCCGCCGATTGTTCGTGATGGAGTTCGGATCCAAGCCGCCTCCCGATCTCCGTGAGCACATGATCGCCCGCCTTTGTACCCATGGTGTCATTGAATATCTTGAAATGATCGATATTGGCGACCAGCAGCGCATAAGATCGTCCGGCATCCCTCCGTACTCGCGCGAATGCGGTTTGCAGTTGGTCGAGGAACCGACGACGATTCGGCAATCCCGTGAGCGGATCATGGAACAGGTTGTATTCCAGTTGTTGCTCGGCCCGTTTCCGCTCGGTGATGTCGCGGTTTACGATTACCAGCTTGGATACTTGGCCCTCGGCATTGCGAATCGTGCTGGCTTCGGACTCCAGCATCCTCCAGCTTCCATCTTTGTGTTTGATACGGTACTCCAACCGTTTTCCAACTCCGGTTTCCCGCGCCTCTCGCGCTGCCTCCAGCACTCGCATCCGGTCCTCCGGGTGGATTTGCTCAAACGAGGATGTCTCTCCAAGTTCCGCCGGCGTGTACCCCAGGATCCTTGTATACGCCGGACTGTTGTAGAGCCTCCGCCCCTTCATGTCGACCAGAGCGATCATGTCCGCCGCGTTTTCGGTGACAATTTTGAACAGCTCTTCATTTTTCTTCGACTCGCGGTGAATTCGATAAAAGCGGAATTGCTGATACACCACAAGGACGCCAAGCGCAGCCAGTGGAATCCAGTACAACTGCATGCGGAGTTCTCCTGAGGAGATCTATCGACAACATTCCTCAAGAGCATTAGGAGTGCGTGTGGAAGCCCAGCAGGACGCGAAAGAGTTGAACGCAGCATTCATCGTTAGCCGCGAAGCGGCGAAAGAATGCAGCCCACGACGCAAGTCGTGGGACCTGGGAAGGCGGGACAGAATCGAGCCCCGGAAGGGGCGAAAGAAAAGTGGCGAACTCCCAAGAAATGGTCGAGAGGCCCGCCAACGACAAACGATCGGAGAACAGTCCATAATGTCTGCATGTCCGACCACCCCCCCGTTCGCCGCCTCAAAACCTACGCCGGCGCCCAGGGATACGTGTATCAGTACTATTTCGTGGGCAAGCGAGAGGCGCTTCCCAACGATCCCGCGTCCCCTGCTACCGAATTCGTTTTTGATGTCACCTCCGACCGGAAGCTCACCTACTCCGTCAGCGTTTTTCTGCCGGAGGCCACCCGAACCGATTGGGCTGCCTCCCACGGCCGCGCATTAACCGATGCCGAACAATACGCCGCTGTGAAGCTTCGCCTATTCCGCGCCTTCGACGAACTGGAAGACATGAAAGCGCAAGGCCGCCGCCTGTCGATCGACTCCACGCATTTGGAGGAAGCGCTGGCGAGCCTAGGCGTGGAATGATCCCGCATCACTTTCTCGTTGCCTTGCCCCTGCGGGCGGCAATGGGCTGCCGGACTATGATCCAGACGTCGAAAAGGTTCGTATCAGGCGATGCCTTCAGGCATCGCGTAAAAGGCTGACCCTGACTCGCGCCTTTAGGCCCTGTTTTCACAGCATCTCTTGATCCAATTCCACTCCGCAGCTATAAATGCAGGCGGAGTCTTCATGCTCAAATTAAAATTTCATTCGCTCCGCATTGCCATCTGCACCGCACTCCTCGTCGCCGCAGCCTCCTCCCAAACCCCGCGCTGGACCGAACAAAAAGCCAACGACTGGTACGCACAACAACCCTGGCTCGTCGGCAGCAACTACATTCCCAAGTCCGCAATCAACGAGCTCGAAATGTGGCAGGAAGCAACCTTCGATCCAACCGAGATCGATACCGAACTCGGCTGGGCCGAAGGACTAGGCATGAACACCATGCGCGTCTTCCTCCACGATCTCCTCTGGGAGCAAGATGCCCCCGGCTTTCAAAAGCGCCTCGATCAGTTCCTCACGATCGCTTCGCGCCATCACATCCGCCCGCTGCTCGTGCTTTTTGATTCTTGTTGGGACCCCCGCCCGCATCTCGGCCCACAGCATGCACCTCGGCCGGGTGTGCACAATTCCGGATGGGTGCAGAGTCCCGGTGCCAAGGCTCTCGCCGACCCTTCCCAGGTCCCGCGGCTCAAGGCCTATGTCCAAGGCGTGGTCGGCGCCTTCGCCAAAGACGACCGCATTCTCGGATGGGATGTCTGGAACGAACCAAGTTCCGATCAAACTGGAAACTATCCAAGGACTGAACTGAAGAACGACCAGAAGATTGCGATCGTGGCGAAACTGCTGCCGCAGGCCTTTGCCTGGGCGCGCGAGATGAATTCCACGCAGCCATTAACCAGCGGCGTCTACGAGATCGACCTCAAGAAAGCTGAAGATCAACAGGACGAGATCGAACGCATCCAGCTGCGCGAGTCCGACGTCATCACCTTCCACAACTATTCATGGCCTGAATCCTTCAAAGCGGAAATCGATTGGCTGAGAAGATTTCATCGCCCCATCATCTGCACCGAATACATGGCGCGCTCGGTCGGCAGCACCTTCGACACAATCCTGCCGATTGCCAAACGCGAGCACGTCGGCGCCATCAATTGGGGATTCGTCGCAGGCAAAACGCAGACTTACTTTCCCTGGGAATCCTGGCAGCATCCCTACGTCAAGCACGAGCCCCCAGTGTGGTTTCACGAAGTCCTGCGCTCCGACGGCACGCCCTATCGCCAAGCCGAAATCGATCTAATCAAAGAATTGACAAGCAAGAACTGAAATCGAGATTGTCAGTGAATGGGTGCCCCATTTCTCCCAGGTTTTGGGAGAAGTGGGGATTTCTTGCTGTGAGCTCGCTTCCGCAAAACACAACTGCGTAAGAGGATATCCGCGTTCAGACGGCCGTCGCTATTGACTCGTCTTCCCATCCGAGTGCTTTTCCTGGACCCTCTTCACGAGTTTCTTCAGCTTTCCTTCGATAGAAGCATCGCCAATCTGCTCATCCTGGAGGATGCCGTCCGCATCAATCGTGAAGGTGTGGGGAATCGCTTGCACACCAAAGGTTTTTGCCAGCGGCCCGCTGAACCCGTTGTCGAAGTATTGTGGCCACGTCATCTCATTGCTCGCGACGAATTCCTTCCATTTGGTTTCGTCCTGATCTACGCTCACGCTTAGCACAATTAGAGGCTGGCCGTCGAACTTCTTCGCAATTTCACGAATGCGCGGCAGAGCTTCACGGCATGGCTGACACCATGTTGCCCAAAAGTCCATCAGCACCACTTTGCCCTGCAACTCATCCAGTGAGATCTTCTTGCCGTCAAGGGTTGTTACGGCAAATGGAGGAGCCATCAGAGCACGCGCCAGTTCAGGCTCGGCGATGTAGAGAAGAGCACGTTGTCGGTCAGGGCTATCCTCAGAATTCATTTCAATAAACTGTTGGAACCGCTTTTTTGCAGCCTCGTCTTGTTTTAGGTAAGCCAGAGCGCGGCCATCCTGGAAAACGGCCGCAGGGAATCTTGGCGCCACCGTCAGTGCTTTAGTGTACTCATCGTGAGCCCGGTTAAAGAGTTCATCCTTGTGCCGGTCAATCCCTTCATCAAACAGAATCGTGCCAAACTGACAATGCGCAAGGGCAGCATCCCGTGGTTGCTGTGCCTGACCGATGATTTCTTCGGCCGCATTTTCCACGGGCTTCCATTCACGCAACTCCTCGCCAATTTGAATGATCCTGTTCTCGCATACGCGGCAACGCCCCGCCTCTAGTTTGTCCGCCTTTTTGAACGAATCGAGAGCTGCGGTGTACATCCGTTCATGCAGGTAGCTTAGGCCTTCTTTGAACGCCTTCTGAGCTTTTTCGTTCGTAGGTTCGTCGGCCAGCTTCTCTTGGGCGAAGCCTTGAACCAGCAACATCGCGCACAACACAGCGGTAAGTGTTCTCATTACGCCCCCGGCAACTTGATCCAGAAGCTATCACGACATCATTTCGATGCGACAGGATTTTCGAGCAGGGTGACTTCCGATTCTCTCTAGCACGATCGTGGTACGGGGAGCCACTCGGCGCGCGCCAGCATTTACAATCTTTCTTGTATGAGAAAGATCTTCCTTCCCATCATGGTAGTTCTCGCTTGTTTCGGTGTCGCCTGCAATAAACCAGCGAGTGCCCCTTCGCCATCCGGCGCTTCGCCCTCAAAATCCTCCGACGCCGTTCAGCAAAGGCTGCAGGACTTTGCAGGCGCTTCCGCCACCAACTGCGGACGTCTCGACGTCAAAGCCGCCGCCGACCAATCGAAGGCAGCCAGCGACTGCGCCATGCAGGCCAGCCAGAAAAAGCAACCATTCTTCGTCGCGTATGACATGCCCGGCATGGCCATCGGCATCGCAGGGAATTCGGATGGCAAGCTCTACACTGTGCAGTCTCAGGGAGAAGGTCCATCGGCCACAGTCACCGGAGGAGACTGTCCCTCGCAACTACGCATAGCCGGCAGCGGTCGCGTCACCTGCTATGCTCCCGGTGACATGGGGATGATGGGCGCAGGTCACACCGCGATCCCAGAAGGCATGCCCAATCCGCACGCAATGCCGAAAGCAAAGTAGGACTTAATGAAGAACCTGCGGCCACACTTGACTCTTAGTTTCACGCTGCTCGTCTGCTGGATCGCGTGTACGGTCGTCGCACTCGCACAGGCCGCTCCGCTAACCCTCGTTGCTGACGTGCCGCTACCGGGGCCCGCGGTGCGCTTCGACTATCAAAGCTACGATCGCACCCATGGACGCCTCTACATCGCGCATATGAACGCCGACCAACTGGTCGTGTTCGACGTGAAAAAGCGCGAGGTGGCGGCCAACCTCGACGGTTTCGCCAACGTCCACGGCGTGCTTGCCGTACCCGAGATCAATCGCGTCTTTGCCTCGGCAACGGGAGAACACAAGCTGGCCATCGTCGCCATGCAGACGCTGAAGATTCTGGCTGGTGCCGGACCGATCAAATATCCTGACGGGATCGCCTACGCTCCCGGGCCGAAACGTGTCTTTGTCTCAGACGAGCACGGCAACGCCGACGCGGTGATCGATGCCACTACCAATACGCTGATCAGCACCATTCATCTCGACGGCGGGGCAGGCAACACCGTCTACGACGCTGGCGCTGACCGGATCCTGGTCGCCGTTCATGAGAAGAACGAACTCGTCTCGATTGATCCTGATTCGGCAAAAATCATCGGTCACCATCCAATGCCTGGGTTAGAGAGTCCGCACGGAATCACCCTCGATCCGGACGCGAAGCTGGCCTTCGTCGCCGGCGAGGACAACAGTAAGCTTGCCCTTGTCGATCTGACCAACCTGCAGGTGCTGGCGACCTATCCGGTAGGTAAAGATCCGGATGTTCTGGCGTTCGACCCCGGTCTGAAGTTGCTGTATGTTTCGGCGGAGTCTGGCAATGTCACGATCTTCCGCGAAAACGGCAAGGCGCTGGTGAATGTCGGATCGACATCGATGCCTCACGCCCACACCGTCGCCGTCGATCCGGATACGCACCTAGTTTACTTTCCGCTGCAGAGCCTGAGCGGGAAGCCGGTCTTGCGGATCATGCAGCCAGCGCAATCTCGGTAAGTTGCGATCGGCAACCGACGCCCTCGACCATCAGAGCGTGGCCACAATAGTAGTCTGTGATTCTAATCACACATCTAAGTGACCCCCTTTCTTTGCCTTAACCCCTCCCTCCCCGGACAATGGCATCGTGGTAGGGAAGGGGTTCAGTCCAGGCTGTAAGTGCGGTAAACTCATGGAAATCCCGGACTTTTTGATTTCCGACAAGGATTTGGCTGGGCTGGCGCCTGAAACCGGGCGCTGAGAACTAAGAACTGGAAACTGCGTCTATGCCGCTGCTCTGGTTGCGCTTCGCTTTAGGATGCTACTTCATCGGTCTGGTCTACGCCTTCGTAGCCCTGACGCGCACCAGCGACCTCTTCAGCCGTATCGCCCTGCATGCCGCAAGCCTCGGCATGGTGTTCCACTTCGTTTCTATCACTGAGCTATTCCTCTCCGGACAAATCGTCTGGGCCTCAGTTCACAACGGTGAATCACTTCTGGCATTTCTCTCGATGGCCTTCTTCATGGTCATCTACGTCATCTATAAGACGACCTCGCCGGGTGTTGTCGTCTTTCCAGTCGTCTTTTTCCTTACTTTCGTTGCAGCCGTCGATCAGCAACCAGTCCTGCTTACGCAATTCGTCTCGCACAAAGGATGGCTCATCGCCCACATCATGCTCATCTTCACCGGCTATGCGGCCTTATTGGTCAGCTTCGGAGCGAGCATCCTTTACCTGCTGCAAGAGAGCCGCCTCAAGGCCAAGAAGCCTACTAGTCTCATCGCATTCCTGCCAGCACTTGAAGTAATTGATCAAATCGGATATCGATCTCTGCTCCTTGGCTTCCCGTTCATGACGCTGGGCCTGATTACAGGCTCGATCGTCGCCATCACCGCTCCGACCATCGGCCACGTCGATTTCCTCGATCCCAAGATTCTTCTCTCCCTGCTGATGTGGGCCGTCTACATGGTGATGGTCTTCACCCGCTGGAACTCCGGCTGGCGCGGACGCCGTGCTGCTTTCCTCGCAACCTTCGCCTTTGTCGCTGCCCTCGCTGCTTGGGCGGCTAATTATTTCTCCACGATCCACAGGTTCGCTGCCTCATGAGATACCAGCTCATCGGCGTGAATCATAAGAGCGCACCGCTGGAGGTTCGCGAGCGCCTCGCGATCCCCGAGTCGCGCCTGCCCGACACCTGCCGCGATTTGACCGCCTACCCGGGCATCGAAGAGGGAATGGTCATCTCGACCTGCAACCGCGTCGAGATCATCACGCACACGACCAACGGCCACGCCGATTTGCGCGGATTCCTGCACCACCATTTCCATCTCGATCCCGACGAACTCGATCCGCACCTCTACGAATTTCGTGAGAAAGACGCCGTGCGGCACCTCTTCCGGGTCGCTGCGAGTCTCGATTCGATGGTAGTCGGTGAGGCCCAGATTCTCGGACAGGTCAAGGAAGCCTATGCCACCGCTCGCGCCGTCGGCGCCGTCCGCGGACAACTCGACCAGCTCTTCAGCCGTGCCTTCGCTGTGGCCAAGCGCGTACGCAGCGAAACGGCAGTCGGATCGTCGTCAGTCTCGATTGCCTCCGTCGCAGTTGAGCTCGCGAAAAAGATTTTCGGAACCCTGCAAGGCAAGAACGTCTTCATCGTCGGCGCCGGAAAGATGAGCGAACTTGCCGCCCGCCACCTGATGGCTCATGGCTGCGGCTCAATCTTCGTTGCGAATCGCACCTACGAGCGCGCCATCGGCCTGGCGCAGAAGTTCGACGGCCAAGCCATCAAATTCGAGGACCTCTACTCCACCTGCGACCGCGCCGACATTGTCATCACCTCGACCGGCGCGCCGCACGCCATCTTCCGCCGCGAGCACGGAGAGCAGTTCCTTGCCCGCCGCAAGAATCGTCCGATGTTCTTCATCGACATCGCCGTTCCGCGCGACGTCGCGCCCGAGATGGCGAAACTCGATGGCATCTTCGCCTACGACATCGATGACCTGCAGCAGGCGGTCACCAGCCACGTCGCCGACCGCCGCAAGGAAGCCGAGCACGCCGAAGCCATCATCGCCAGCGAGGTCGAAAAGTTCGAAGCCCGCGTGCACACGCTCGATGTCGTGCCGACTATCGTGAGCCTGCAAGACCATCTCGAAACGATTCGCCAGGCAGAAATCGATCGAGTCCGCGGACGCATGGGCCAACTCACCCCCGAGCAGGAAATCGCCATCGAAGCCCTCACGCGCGGCATTATCAACAAAGTGATGCACACCCCGATTACCACGCTGAAGACAGCCGCAAAAGAATCGGAAGCAACGACGGTCGTTGACGTAGTCCGCCGCCTATTCAATCTCCAAGTTAAGGGAAAAGACCCAGAGCGCCCAGCGACGACGAACAAAGACGAAGTAGGGAGCCGCCAATGAACCACATCCGTCGAATCAAAGATGTACTAACGTGCGCCGCCCCAAACGCTTGTCATCCTGAGCGGAGTCTGGCAGCGAGCAAAGCGAGCGGCCAGACGCAGTCGAAGGATCCCTACAATCTGCACGGCAGCCCTGGCGACGCCAGGAGTTTCCGCATCGCAGTCCGCTTCTTCGACGACCACGACACCGAGTTTCTTCACGACCCCAGCCGCGAAGCGGCGATAGAGTGCAGCCCACGGCGCAAGCCGTGGGTAGGAAGCGTGAGATGAACAAGCCCCAGAGGGGCGAAAGAAAAATCCGCTTCGAACGAATAGGTTCCACGAAATAACGAATGTCTACTAACGGCAAACCCGTGAAACTCCGAATCGGCTCCCGCGGCTCCCAACTCGCACTCTGGCAGGCGAACCACATCTCCGCTCTCCTCTGTGCCCGCGGACACGACGTCGAAATCGAAATCATCCACACCACAGGCGACAAAATAACGGATGTCGCCCTGGCAAAAGTCGGCACCAAGGGTATGTTCACCAAGGAAATTGAGGAAGCCCTAGCTGCCAAACGTGTAGACCTCGCGGTCCATTCTCTGAAAGATCTCCCCACGGAACTCCCAAAGGGATTCGAAATCGCCGCGATCACGGAACGCCAAGACCCGCGCGACGCCTTCTGCTCAAAGAACTACTCGAAGATCGAAGACCTGCCAAACGGCGCGCGCATCGGCACCTCCAGCCTGCGCCGGCAGGCACAGCTCAAAGCCATCCGTCCGGATCTCGACATCCATCCGTTGCGCGGCAATGTCGACACGCGTCTGCGCAAGCTCGAGCAAGGAGAGTACGACGCCATCATCCTAGCCTCGGCGGGCCTCAAGCGCCTCGGCAAAACGGAACTGATCAAGGAAATCATTCCCGCCGAAATCATGTGCCCGGCCGCTGGACAGGGAGCGCTCGGCATCGAAATCCGCGAAGGCGATGCAAAGACTCGCGAGCTCCTCGCATTCCTGAACGACCCGAACGCCCGCGCCGCAACGACCTGCGAGCGCGCCCTTCTCAACAGCCTAGGCGGAGGCTGTCAGGTCCCCATTGGCGCCTTCGCCGAAATAAAAAACGGCAGGCTGCACCTCAACTCCATCGTCGCCGACCCCGACGGCACCAAGCTCCTGCGCGACTCCCGCGACGGAACCGACCCCGAGAAACTCGGCAACGAAGCCGGTGCATCCCTGCTATCGCGCGGCGGCGACGCCATCCTAGAAGCCGTCTACGGCCGCGGCCTAGCCGTCCCGCCGCAACCATGAACATAAGGCGGCGAAGCGACTGCTTCGTTTCCAACCGGTTCGTATCAGGGCATGCCTTCAGGCATGCCGCACAAGCGTCCCCAAAGACGGCGCCTTCAGGCGCTGGGGATCGGCTATGACCCGCAACGTCCTCCTCAAACTTCTGGGCGGCTATAACAATTCCAAAGCGCTTCGCCGCGCCGTAAACCTCTGGCCTCCATTCCTGGGTGCCGGCATCCGCGTGACCCACGTAGCACCCGATATGAAGGCCATCGATGTCGAGATGAAACTCCGCTGGTGGAATGCCAACTACGTCGGCACACATTTCGGCGGATCGCTCTTTGCCATGACCGACGCTTTCTATATGCTCATGCTGATGGCAAATCTCGGCCCCGACTACATTGTGTGGGACAAGGCAGCCACCATCCGCTATCGCAAACCGGGAAGAAGCACAGTCCGCGCCGAGTTTCGCCTGACCAATGCGCAACTAGACGACATTCGTGAGAAGCTGAAGACTCTGGCGAAGTACGAGCCGACGTTCACGGTGGAAGTGAAAGACGAACAGGGAACGGTAATCGCGGAAGTAGAGAAGCTGCTGTACATAAGAAGAAAAGACGAGAGATCACCCCAGAGGAACGCAGAGAGTCCTTAGTGAACCTTCGTGCCCTTTGTGGTTAATTGCTTTTGGTTTTGTCATTCCTGAGGAGACGACAACCGTTTGTACATCCCAGAACATTTCCGAGTCCGCGACCAAGCCAGCGCAATCGCTTTCATGCGCGCCAACCCATTCGCCATTCTTGTCTCCAACACTGCGGAAGGGCCCTTCGCCACCCACGTCCCGGTCGTGATCCGCGAAAACGAAGATCGCATCATGCTTCGTGGCCATGTCGCCAGGGCCAATCCGCACTGGCGCCACCTTGAGCAGCAACCGCTCTGCCTGACCATCTTCCACGGACCACACGCTTACATCTCGCCGTCGCTCTACAACACGCAGGAAGCCGTACCGACGTGGAACTACGGAGCAATCCACACTTATGGCAAAGCGAGAGTCTATTCCGAGCCCGCCGACCTGCTGAACATGCTGCACGACCTGATCCCAACGTTCGAAGCCGCCTACCAGCAGCAATGGGAAAGCTTAGGCGAGGCATACCAGTCACGCATGTTAGGACACATCGTAGGTTTCGAAATTGCTATCGAAAAGATCGAAGCCAAATTCAAATTAAGCCAGAATCGTACCCCAGAAGAGCAGCAGAACATCATCGAAGCGCTGTGCCCGGCGACCGACAGCGCAATCTCGGGAACAGCTCGCCTGATGCGTGAACAAGGCCTCGGCCGAAAGAAAGTGTAGTTATGTGTTGTGGGGCGGACACTCCTGTCCGCCAACTCGAACCATGAGCAAGAAGAGTAAAGCGAAAACAAACCAACCATTAACTGGAATCCGCATTCTAGTAGGTCGAGCCCGCCATCAAGCAGGCGCCCTCTCCACTGAACTCCGCAAGCTGGGCGCGGAGGTGCTAGAAATCCCGTTCATCGAAATTCGCAGACCCCGTACCTTCCGACCACTCGATGAAGCCCTAAAAAATCTCGCATCCTACGATTGGCTGATCCTCACCAGCGTAAATGGCGTCGGAGCAATGTGGGAAAGGCTAGAAAGCGTGCGGCGCAGATCAACCAATCGCGGGTCATCGTGGAAAAGTGGCGCTTCAGCGCCGCGTTCGCGCGACAAAAACTCCTGGGCTTCAGCCCCCGCTTTGCGCATCGCCGCAATCGGCCCTGCCACCATGAAAGCCATCAAAACTCGTGGCCTGCACGTCGACGTCGTCCCCAAAGAGTACGTCGCCGAATCGGTAGTCCGCAGCCTGAAAGGAAAGGTAAAAGGGAAGCGCGTCCTGCTAGTCCGCGCCAAGATCGCCCGCGATGTCATCCCTCGCGAACTGCGCAAAGCCGGAGCTCAGGTCGATGTCGTCGAAGCCTACGAAACCGTCGTGCCCCAGAGCTCACGCCGCCGGCTCCAATCCGCTCTGAAGAATCCGAAGAAGCGCCCGCACGTGATCACGTTCACGAGTTCATCCACGGTGAAGAATTTCGTCGAACTCCTAGGCGTGCGTGAAAGACGAAAGCTGCAGTTATTGCTCGATGGAGTCCTGATGTCCTCAATCGGTCCCGTGACCTCGACTACATTGCGAGAAGCGGACCTGCCCGTCGACATCGCCGCGAAAGAATTTACCATCCCGGGTCTGGTCGCCGCGATCGTCGCGAACATTTCTGCGCGCCACCCAGTCCTATAGGCACCACACTTATTGAGAGCTCGCACGACGATCAAGTTTCTATTTCTTCTTATGCTGATCAAACCAATCTGAGACGTACAGAATCTTCGCCGCCAGGTGGCTAGGCCGCGAGCTCATCCCATGCGGTTCTCCAGGAAAGCGCACCAGCACCGTCTCCACTTTTCTCAACTTCAAAGCGGCATAATACTGTTCGGCCTCCGAGATCGGCGTCCGGAAGTCATCTTCACCAGTCGCGAGCATTGTGGGAGTCGTGACCTTGTCCACATAGGAGAGCACCGACCGCTTCACGTATTCGTCCGATTTCTCCCACGGTGGACCGGAAAACCAGTAGAGCGTACCAAACGACGGCAGGTCCGAAGTAAGCGCCCAGCTATACCAGTTGATCACCGGATACAAACTCGCCGCTGCCCGGAACCGAGTCGTCCTGTCGATCATCCAACAGGTGAGCACACCTCCACCGGAGCCCCCCGTCACGAACAGATTGTCAGGATCGATGTATCCCTTGGCGATTACCGCGTCGACTCCTGAATTTAAATCGTAGAAGTCATCTCCGGGATACGCGTGGTGAATCAGATTGGCGAACTCTTCGCCGTAGCTGGTACTGCCGCGCGGATTCACATACAGCACCACGAATCCCTTCGCCGCCCAGACTTGCTTGATCGTGTCAAAGCGATCGCCATAATTCGCAAACGGCCCGCCATGAATCTCAATGATCAACGGATATTTCTTCGTCGCATCAAAGTCCGGAGGCTTCACAATCCATCCCTGGACCTTGCGCTTGTCAACCGACGACTCAAACCAGAACTCCTCCACCGCCCCCGGCTTCTTCTGCATGAACAGTTGCTGATTGAGAGCGGTCACAACGTGAGCCTTCGCGTCAGCGTGCGCTGCAACCGCAATGTCGCCTGCATCCGAGGTCGTGTCGTAAGCAATGGTGAACGTTCCATTCTTCGCCACCGTAAACGACGCGCCGCCCGAATAGCTTGATCCTCCGCTGCCGAGATGCTCGGCAAGATCCTTTACTTTGCCATCGAGCGAATAAAACGCCAGCCTCGTGTCACCCTTGTCGTCATACATGAAGTAGACGCCGCTGCCATCGGCGGCCCACTCCGGTTCCTGCACGTCGCGATCGAGTTGCGGAGTCGCCACCCGCGCATTGCTTCCATCGCGATTCATCAAATACAAGTGCGTCGTCTGATGCCCCTGGTAGCGGTCGTCGAATCCAACGTAAGCGATCGTCTTGCCATCCGGCGAAACCGCCGGAGAGCTGTCCGGTCCCTTGCGCGTGGTAAGAGGCTTTACCGTTCCATCCGCAAGCGAGAGCTCGTAGACCTCGGAATTCAGCGGTTCATACTCGTACTCTGGATGCAAGTTGGCCGAGAAGATCAGGTATTTTCCGTCGGGAGTCCACGCCGCCCGGCTTCCTCCGCCAACGCCTTCACTCCCGCCGTACGGGAGATTACCGCTGGTGAGTTGCCGTGGCGCGCCACCTTCTGACGAAACAACGAACCGCTGCATGAACCCGTACTTCAGATATCCGCGGCCATTAAAGCGATAAACGAGGCGGTCGTAGACCTTCGGAGGATCGGCCCACTTCGCGCCTTCCGGAGCTTTCGGCAGGTTGGCAATCTTCGGCGGCTCCGATGGAACGAAAGCCGTGAACGAGATCAGCTTCCCATCCGGCGACCAGACAATATCCGACGGAGCGTTATCGAGATTTGTAAGTTGGGCGATCTGCCCATTGTCCATCCATCGCACGTAGATCTGCGGCTTACCGTCGCGGTCCGAAAGGTAAGCGATGCGCGTGCCATCCGGCGACCAGCGCGGTGAGTTGTCGCTGAAGTTGCCATTGGTGAGCCCGCGGTCTTCGCTCCCATCGGCGCTGATCACCCATAGGTTCGATTCGCGCTTGTCGTTCATAATGTCGCTGAACTGCCGCACGTAGACGATGCGCCTTCCATCTGGGGAAATCTGCGGATCGGCCGCGAACTGCAGGTTGAACACGTCCATCGCCGTGAGACGGTCAGATTTCTCCTGGGACTTGTCTTCCTTTTTCTCTTGCGCGAACCCGGAGAGAAACAGCGAGATCAGGGACAGCACAATCAGACTGCATCGACATAGACGGTGCATGAGGTGCGCTCCTCGGACCTTCGTGGAAAACCGGGGGAAGTGTACAGCAGGGAAGTGCCGCATACAAAGGGAAGCGTCAAGTCGGTCCCCTCAACTCCCATTCAGGCGCGTTACAAATTCCGAACAGAAGTCTTCTTAGATTTGCTTACACCACATTCTGTGCGAACCTGAACCTTGGGGACCTTGGGCTCAAGACCACAAAAGGCTGCACTCCGGGGAGGCACTCGCATCCCCTGCGAGATTCCCGTAGTCGTAACCAGCAGCGATCCCATCCATTCGTTTTCTGAGCATTGCCAGGTCATTCTGGTGAACCTCGGTGGCTGCGCGGTACGCTCGTCGTGTCCCATTGCCACCGGAACACTCGTCCATCTCGATGGCCTGCCCACCCGTTTGCGGGTTACCGCACGGGTGGTGAACTGCATCTTCCTGGGAAAATTTGAAAAGCAATGGCTGTTAGGCCTAGCGCTCGATGAACCCGGAAACGTCTGGGGAATCACGCGAGTTCCGCAAGATTGGGAAGACTAGAGCGAGCGACAAGGGATTCCAAGACAACCTGTTTTCCTTCGTGTACCTTCGTGTCCTTTGTGGTTAATGGTCTCTGCCAGCGTCATCTTCGCTCCGATGATGGTGAAATCAACCCCGGGGTTCCGCAATCTCTTCGCCCGCTGTAAAATGAAATAGCGGCGAAACCCCTCCCATATCATCAGAACAAGGGTTAGCTGATGGCTGAAAGCTGACAGCTAAGAGCTGCAGTAACCGGCCGATTCTTCGCGATCGCGAAAAGGTATCCACAAGGTCTCAACCATGTCCCAAAACAACGGCAACAACACCAGCACCTCTCTCCGTCTCAAGACCGGCCTCGCTGAAATGCTCAAGGGCGGCGTCATTATGGACGTCACCGACGCCCGCCAGGCCGAGATCGCCGAAAAGGCCGGAGCCGTCTCCGTCATGGCTCTCGAGCGCGTGCCCGCACAAATCCGCGCCGAAGGCGGCGTCGCCCGCATGGCGAGCCCCAAAAAGATTCGCGAGATCATGGCTGCCGTCTCCATCCCCGTGATGGCCAAGTGCCGCATCGGACACTTCGCCGAGGCGCAGATTCTACAGGAACTTGGCGTCGACTACATCGACGAATCCGAAGTGCTCACCCCCGCCGACGAAGCACACCACGTCGACAAGCACGCCTTTAACGTCCCGTTCGTCTGCGGAGCCCGCAATCTCGGAGAAGCCCTCCGCCGCATCGCCGAAGGCGCAGCCATGATCCGCACCAAGGGCGAAGCCGGCACCGGAGACGTTGTCCACGCCGTGAAGCACATGCGCCAAATCGTTCAGGAGATGAAGATCCTCACGGTGCTCAGCGAAGAAGAACTCTATGCGAAAGCCAAAGAGCACCAGGCCCCCTACGAACTGATCAGGATGGTCGCCAAAGCAGGGAAGCTCCCGGTCCCGAACTTCAGCGCAGGAGGAATTGCTACGCCAGCCGACGCAAGCCTGGTCATGCAGCTAGGAGCCGAAGCAGTATTCGTAGGCAGCGGCATCTTCATGAAGGACTCGACGACGTTCGCCGACCCCGAAGAAGCGGCGAAGAGAGCAAAGGCGATCGTCCTAGCCGCGACGCACTTCCAAGACCCGAAAGTGTTACTAGAAGTCAGCGAAAACCTGCAGGGAGCGATGAAAGGTCTAGCAGTCAGCGCGCTGGACGAAGCACACATGCTGCAGACCCGCGGCTGGTAAGACTCGTATATCGGCGCGGGATCGCCTATCCCGCGCCACACATCGGAAGGCTTTTCACCACATACTAAGAACGCTCCGCCAGGGATCAAACCCGATCCCGTCCTATTCTGGCATTCGCGCACGCATTCGCTTCTTATGCTAGATCCTGCGGATGGATGCAGAAGTCATCAAACCTGTGAATCGGCGTTTCCGGAATCGATGGCGGACCGGTCTCCAACCTGCGCCATGACTGAACTGTACCAATCGATCTTGCGCGTGAAGTACATCACGGCTGCAACCGTCAGGAAACTCGCCACGGCACCCACCAACAAGGCATTGTCTTCCAGTCGCAGGAGCAAATAGATGAAGCAATACAGCAAGCTGAATACAGCCCCGGCGCGCACCGCCTGCACGCGGCTCGCGAAAATCCAGCTGGCGTTTATGGAAAGCAACAGCACTGTGGCGCCGCCGCCCAACAGAAATCCCCAGTCAAACCCGATGTGTTCCGCCAAAGACAGCAAAAGCAAATAGAAAATCAATTGAGCTAGGCCCACGAGGATATATTGCGCCGGATGAACACGCTTTCGCGCCGTCACTTCGAAAATGAAATAGGAGAGAAATACCAATCCCACGAATAACGGCACGTACTTGAGCGCTCGATCAACCGACTGATATGGATCGGCAACCTCGATCAACGAAACTCCCAAAGCCGCGCTATCCAGATTACTGACGGCTGTGCTCGTGCCCTCGGCTCGTACGCCTCGCGCGATATAGGGCACCAGCCACTCCCCGGTGAACCCTTGTCGTGAAACAGTCCGCTCGATCGGCAGAAACGCTCCGTCGAAGCCGGGACTCGGCCAGTCTCCCTCGACTGTAAGACGCGAGGTTTTCCCGTACGCCAGTACTGCCAGACGTTGTGCACCGGAAAAAGTGAGGGCTGCATTCACCTGAAATGTCGAGTTCGGCTGCGCGATGTCTTTCGCGTTTGCACCCAGATACGTCAGTGCGAACCCATGGTCATTTCCTTCACTAATACTTTCAGCTGGAATGAATGTGGCCGTCTTGTCGTTAATTGTGATCGAGCCATCGGATAAGGCTCCGTGCGCGTTGGTCACACCAACAACGATCCCGGCACGCGACCAATCAAGAATGGCATCGGCAGGCGCGGCTGACGGAACGCCTGCCAGATTGAACGATGCGTCAAACTTCAGCTCTGCCTGATAGACAGGAACCCTGAAGAGCGAGCGGCGTCGCTCCTCCGTCCGCACTTTTACGGCAGTATCCGCTTGCTGGGGAAACACGACATACACCCCCGTCGCCGTCGGACCTCCTTTGTAACTCGGCGGCACACCGTATGGAATCGTCAGGACCGGACCTAAAAACGTCTGTGGCCCGCCAACATGATTGCTGATCTCCTGCGTCACATCCTTCGCCCGATTTGTTCGCTCCTCGATGATGTTCGTGACAAAAAAAGCCGGGATCGCCATCAAAAGCGCAAGGAAGCTAACGACCAGCAGCTTGATTCCCATCGAGCGGGACCGATTGCGGATTAAAGCAGTCAGGGGCAGAGCAGACGCCTGGTTCAAGGGACCCTCCTTAAAGTGAAGCCTTTCGAACACGAAATCACTGGATGCACTGCGAGAAAGTCCTTTACACTATAAAGTCACCGAGCGCAAGTCTTTTTGGCTACTTCCCGTTCGCGCAGACCCCAGGACGCTCGCCTCAGAACCCGATGCGGGTTCGAGCTTCACCGGGTCCATTCGCCCGGCTGTGGAGAGCATTTGACCGGGGAGAAAAGGCAGAGATAATCACCCCCAAGTAACTTGCCTTGGAATCTCTTCCGGCCAATACTGAAGTTGGACAGAGAGTGCTGTGCACCACGTGTTATTCAATGGCTCCGGGCGGCCGGAGCCATTCGTCTTTACAGGTTTCGGTATACCATCTCGGCATGAAACTCCGCCCAGTCATTTTCGTTCTATTTCTTACCACTCTGCTCGCTGCCCAATCCCAACCTCACCGCAGGCAACTCTTGGCCATTGGCGAGCAGAAAGGTTATCGCCACGAAGCCGTCTCCCACGCCCTCTCGACGATCGAACGCCTTGGACACGACTCGGGTCTGTGGGACACCACCATCCGCACCGACACCGAGGCTCTGACCAAGAAGAAGCTGGAATACAATGCGAAAAACCTGAACGACTTCGACGCCGTCCTCTTCTTCACCGGTGGCGAACTCGAGATGGACGCTCAGCAAAAGTCCGACTTCCTCTCCTTCATTCGCGACGACGGCAAAGGCTTCGTCGGCGTCCACAGCGCGACCATTACCTTCACCTCATGGCCTGAGTACGGCGAAATGATCGGAGGTTATTTCGACGAGCATCCCTGGGGCACTTTCGACGCGCCCGTTATTGTCGAAGACCCGTCGTTTCCTGGCATGCAGCAGTGGCCACGCGCGTTCATCTTGCGAGACGAGGTCTACCAACTCAAGGACTACTCCCGTGACAAGGTTCGCGTCCTGATGCGCCTCGATCCCACTAAGCTTGATTTGAAGAACAAGAACGTCCACCGCACCGACGGAGATTTCGCCGTCACCTGGGCCAAGACCTACGGCAAAGGACGAGTCTTCTACTCTAGCCTCGGCCACGTCACCGAGAATTGGGATAACCCCGCATTTCAGAAGATGTACGTCGAAGCCATTAAATGGGCTCTGGGACTCATTGATGCCGATGCCGCACCGCGTCCATTGAAATCGCAATAGGGAATGGCACGCGTGAACGCGATGTGATCTGAATTGGCAAGAGTCCCTACGGTATGCGAGGTACCCGAATCACACTCGCCCGGCAATCTCTCAAATTCTGACAAGTCGTCGGCTTCAGTTCTTTCGTGATGCACAGCGACACAGCCGTCAGATAATTGTTTCCGCAACTGACGGTCATACCCTCTGTGTTGAAGCTAGGGTTCGCCTGAACAAACTCTCTCTTCACTTCGTCGGGCGCAATCGAGAAGTTCTCCCGCGCCGCCGCAAACTTCTCTGGCACTTTGATCGAAGTAAACGCCCGTCGCAATAGCTTGAAATAATTTTCCACGTCAAGCCCGCTGCAGGTACCGTGAGTGCTCCACTCGTGGGCAACAAGCCCTGCATCCGGCATGATATCCGCCATATCTCCAGGGTTCGCCAGTCCCGGTGCATTTGAGCAGTTCTCTGGATACCCATCCACATACTGCGGCCATAACCCATGCACCACAAATCCATGATGCCCCGACTGACACTCCGGCCGATCTGCATGCGAGTGGCAAAACTCCGGCGACCACGATAACGTCAGCAGATAGTAGTCGAATACGCCCGGTTCTCCCGAACCCGCCCGCCGCGAATGATGCCGCTGTGAGACTCCAGCCACCACAAGCAGCACAAGCAACGCGAAAGGAAGAAACGCAATGCGAAATCGTTTCATACTTCCCACCAAAGAATCCTTCTCGGAGCAGAGTCCATTTTGCCACGCCCAGAAAGAAGTATGTCGAAACGAAATGCCTCGCGATTGCGACTGAAGTTCAACGGCGGTTTGCGGAACGGATCAAAAAAGAAAGACCCTACCGTCCTCGCGAACTGCGGGACCCGGCAGGGTCCATCGGTAGGTTACCTATCGAGGCGCTGCCAACGAGGCGTTCACACCAAACGTGTAAACCGTCGGGCCAAGAGTGAGTGCATACTCTCCGGGGCCCAGCGGACTCACCGGGCTCAACTTAAATGACGTACCGAACTTCGAAATGTTGACCGGCAAACCCACATTCGGAGTAAAGTCTCTACGTTTCCATGTGCCGAGGGGATACTCCCGCTCCGAACCCTTTACGTTGAACACGAAGAGCTTGGCTTTCGAAGCTTCCTCGTCCTTGAATACTTTGAACAGGAAAGCGGCCTGCTCACCGCCGGCAAAGTGAAACGTCGACGTGCCTCCCGATACTCGAATGCTCTGCGTGACCGATCCAAAGCCGCCGGTATGCCGTTTGAACTCCTCTTGCGGTAGCCGTTTCAACGTATTTGAAGATGAATCGACATAATAGAACACGCCGATTGAATCAGGTTCCATCTGCTTGTCGGTTGCTGTCTGCGCACCGCAGAAAGCGAGCGAAACAATAATCGCTGAGGCCAACTGTATAAATCGCCCCGTTGGGAATCGCACGTGCCTGTACCTCCTCAGGTCTAGCTGGATTGTTTCCGAAGGCATTGCTTCGAGGCTCTGCATCCGTGGACTTACCACGCAGAGTCTCCAAATTATTGCGTGCGCAAGCTCCGTATAAAAATTACCAAGGTCACCCGCTGAGACTCAGCCGTCGCAATGGGTGCACCATTTCTCGCGCGTTTTCTGCGCGAGAAGTGGGGATTTTGTGTACTCGCGACGCAGCACGGGAAGCGTACGCCCCAATCCGTCGCCCCCCCAATGACAACTGCTCCCCGATTCCCATGCGACAATCCGCCATGCCCACTTCCGAAAACCTCGACGCAGTGCGCCGCTATCTGAAAAGCATCGAAAACGGAGCATTCTCCGATATTGCCGTCCTCTTCACTCCCGACGTCGTCATCGAGCAACTTCCTAATCGCATCTATCCCCAGGGCCTCCGAGCCACGATCTCCCAAATGTCCGCAGCATTCGAGAAAGGCCGTACGCTCCTCTCATCCCAAACCTACGAGATCAAGAATGCAGTCGTAAACGGAGATTCCGTCGCGATCGAGGTTCTTTGGACGGGGACACTCGCCACCGGTTTCGGCACCCTCACGGCGGGATCCAAGATGCGCTGTCATTCCTCAATGTTTTTCGAATTTAGAGACGGCAAGATCTCCAGCCAGCGTAACTACGATTGCTTCGAGCCGTGGTAGTCGAACTCGCTCGGTGCTAGACTTTTTTCATGTCTTTCGCTGCTTTTGCACGATCCGCTCTGGCGCTCTCTTTTCTCGCACTGGTTCATTTACAGGCGCAAGCTCCGCAGCCCGAAAGCAAACCGCCAACGCCAGCTTCTCCGCAATCCGGAGTTCCAGTGCTGGTGGAACTGTTCACTTCAGAAGGTTGCTCAAGTTGCCCTCCAGCCGACGTCATTCTGCAGCGCCTTGATGACTACCAGCCCATCCCGGGCGCCCAATTAATCGTGCTGAGCGAGCATGTTACGTACTGGGACCAGCAGGGCTGGAAAGATCCCAACTCCTCGACTGCATTCACCGACCGCCAGAGCGCTTATGAATCACCCCTTGGTGAGAAAGAACCCTACACACCGCAATTCGTCATCGACGGAAATCAGAGCGTGAGCCTCGAAAAGCTCAAGGATCTCGAAGACGCCCTGAACAAAGCCAAAGAGAACGCAAAGATTCCCGTTCGGATCACTAATATCTCCCCGGACCCGTCGAACCCTGCGACGCTCCGCCTCCACATCGAAACCGACGCGAACCCCGACAAGCACAATGCGGATGTCTATGTCGCCGTCGCCCTCAATCATGTCGAATCTCAGGTTCTCCGCGGAGAAAACGGAGGCAAGCATCTGATCCACGTCGCGGTACTTCAGCAACTCAATAAGGTGGGGAAGATTCCGAAGGGAAAATCATTTGCCCAGGATGTCGAGGTCAAACTAAAACCAAACGAGAATCTCAAAGACATCCGCCTGGTGGCGTTCGCCCAGGAATCCGGCCAGGGCAAATTGATCGGTGCAGCGATGCAAAAGCCCTAAGACTCAGTCGCGAACATGTGTCGTGCGGGCGCCCCGCCCCGAAATGTCCGAGCCGAAAAACCCTGAAAAAAAGCTGGAAGAGGAAGCTGCGACGAGTATCCAGCCCGTCAACTCACACAAACAAACATTTTGTTGTATCCTGCTTCCCTTGCCGGGGTAACTTCACCACCGGAGCTCGAATGGGGAAAATCTTGGGGCCTGATCCTGGAACTCTGTCTGACCTGCGCATTTCTCATCGCACATTCAAGCACACAAAAATTCTGATTCATAAAAAGGTCGCTCACTTCTTCCTCGTTTTGGCAGAAGTGGGGATTCCAATTTGTCCATGTCAACAACCCTCAGAAGTCAGCCCAGCAAGGCGCAGACTCTGATCGGGGCCTGTCGTTAGTAGCGTTCCAATCGGACTTGTGCGATTTCTTTACGCAACCAACACGTCAAAGGAGAAACAATGAACAAAACAGGTGCAATTCTGTGCCTACTCACGATTACCCTGTGCGCTAGTGCCGCCGACACCAAGCTGGCCAAAAATGTCGATGGAAACTGCAGCATTTCCGTGCCCGCCGACTGGTCGACGGACTCTCTTGGAGGCGCACAGTCCGCGGACAAGAAAGTTACACTCACAGTTTCCTCTCCCAAGCACGGCCTGACGAGCCTCGCTCAGGTGCACCAACTCGCGCCCACCGTCTACAAAGACGACAAAGTCACGAAAGATACGGCCAGCGAGTTCATCATGGAAGGAAAGGGGCTGAACGCAAAACCCAACGTCTATCGCGCGGTCCCGGCCGGAGACAAGGTCTGCATCGTCGAGGTCCAGTATGAGAACAACGACGGCGCCGCTGCAAAAGCGATCGCACAAACCTTGAAATCCGCAAAGTAAAGTTTTTGCAATCGACACGTGTGAGCGCGGGCGCCCCCACCCGCGCAAGCTGAAAGGAAAAAGCACCAATTGGCTGGAAAAAATAAGCCGCTGCGGATCGGAAAGGGCACGAGTTCACCCACGCCGATAATCGCTCAGGTGCTGGCGTTCAAGCCCTACCGACTGACGCCCGATGCCCGGTTCGGCTGCGCTGAAGAGGCATAATAGCCTCTCCGGGCGTAAATCCGTAGTTTATGCCCATCCTTCTCGGCAGTGATGTCAATCGGACGGTAGCGGCCGTTACGCTCGAACTCAGCGGGCTTGTACGAAACGAGATACCGGCTGCGGATTACTTCCTGCAGCTGTGAAAGGCTTCGACTAAGGTGAGAAACCGCTCCCGGCACATACGAAGCTCCGCCAGTAAGATCTGAAATCGTTTTGAGGGCACGGTCACCCAGCACGGCACTCTCTTCCTCATTCGTTAGGTCGCGTGTGCTGACCGTATAGATAGCGACTTCACTGCGCAGAGCGGTTGCGATCACCTCTTTGAGAGTCGCGCTGCTGGAATTATCTTCTCCGTCGCTGATGACGACCAGCATGCGCGCCACAGGTTGCGTTTCCGCACGGCTTGCGAGTTTTTGCGTTGCGTAATTCACAGCATCCCACAGCGCCGTTCCGCCACCGGCGGCAAGCTGATTGATGGCATGAGCAGTCTGCTCTCGGTCAGAGGTGAAATCCTGCACCATCAGCACCGAGTTGTTTACTGCCTCCACAAAAGCCAGATCGTTGGTGTCGGTTACGACCTTGTCCAGGAATTTAATCGCCGCAGCCTGTTCAAACTTAAAGCGGTCAACCACTGAGTTGCTGATGTCGATGACCAAACCCAATCGCAGCGGCAGCTGCGACTCGTTCCGAAAGTTCAAAATCGCATTCGGAGATTTGCCGTCATCACGGACTCCGATATCGGCGGTGGTCAAGTTCACCACAGACTTTCCATGATCAGTCGCGGCGAACAGAATTGAAACCTCATCCACGCTCGAGCGGATAACCGCTCCGCCAAACCGTCGTGCGATTTCTGATCTCGCGTCGTCCACCTCGGGTATGGCTGCGGCAGCACATTCGTGGCAAACTGCCTCCGGTTCCACTTCTGCCTCTTCAATCTGCTCTTTCTCTTCCATGTCCTGGAAAGCCAACTGCGCCATACGTCCGGCAATCTCAGGGCTCGGCCCGTTTGGTACGCCGATCGAATAGGTTACCTTTACAACCGGATCGAACTGTCCCTGCGCTCGCCTCCGCTCCTCTTCTTTCAGACTGTTCAATATTTCTTTGAACTGGCCCGCCGATGCCGACTTCGGGTCCTCCTTCAGGAGACTCCGCAGTTCGTCCTGCGCTGACGTCAGATTGTTTTGTGCCTCCCACGCGGCCGCAGCAAAAAAGTGCACCAGTGTCGCACTTTGGTGTTTGCGGGCGTGTACTTCCCGCTCCGTCGAGATCACAGCAGGATAGTCCTTATTCTCGAATTCGCCGTAGGCAAGTGCCAGCTGAAGTTGTGGGTCCAGGGGAGCAATCGCCGACGCCTTGCGGAACGCTTCTTCAGCCGCTGGATACTCTTTGAGCGCCAACTCCGCGCATCCCAAGTTGAGATAGGAGTTCGGCAGATGATCATCAATCTTTACCGCCGAAGCGAATTCGTCACGCGCTTCCGCATTGCTCCCCAGGTTGAGATAGGCTGTGCCCAGCGTGTTGTGCGCCGCGACAAAGTTCGGATACGCCGCGATCGCCAGCTTCAGATGGTCCACCGCTCCACGTTGATCTTTGCGTTGCAGAAGCAGATATCCCTTCTCAAACTCCCGGCGCGCCTTGCCGGGCGCCTTGAGGTCGAACTTAGAGATAGAACCACTCGGCGTCTGTAGCGGACTAAGAGCGGGATTCTGGTTGTTGATCGTGAAGAAATTGAAGTCCATCTCCGCTGTTTGAAGCGGACCTAAAGCGACAGAGCTTCCAAACCTGTTGCCGGCCGCTGTCGGAATGTTCAGGATCTGGCCCGTAGCAGAGCCGCAAAGCACAATCAGGAGCGACACCAAAAAGAATGTGGGCGCAAAGGGCAAACGACGCATAGTGATTTGCAACCGCCTTAGAGAATGACTCACAACAGGGGAGCAGAACCGCACAAAATCCGCGTGCAAAGTGTATATCGTCCCTAGTTCCGGAGCAATCCCATAGAGGCGTCAGCAATCCGTTAAAATCAACGTACCGGACGGCAACCTGTGTTCCTCCGTGCCCCCGGTGGCGGAAAGGTTCGCGAAGCCAAATGATCATTGGAGTCCTGGCCCTGCAAGGCGATTTTGACGCCCACCGCCGCCGTCTCGAAGAGCTCGGCGCAGCGGTGATCCTCGTCAAAAAGCCAGAGCAACTCGACGAAATCGACGGGCTGGTCATCCCCGGAGGCGAATCCGGCACCTTCCTCAAACTTCTCGGCGAAGCCGGATTCGAGAAGCTCAAGCAATTCGTCCGCCTCAAACCCACATTCGGCACCTGCGCCGGTGCCATCCTCCTCGCGAAAGAGGTCGAAAATCCCACGCAAGCCGGCCTTGGAGCCCTCAACATCCGCATCCGCCGCAACGCCTACGGACGCCAGATCGACAGCTCCATCCGCCAAGGCAAGTTCCTTGACGATCTCAAAGGGGAAGAGCACGGAACTCCCCTGGAAATGGTCTTTATCCGCGCCCCAAAGATCTCTCACGTCGGCGACGGAGTCCAAATCCTGGCGACCGAAGGCGCAGATCCGGTCGCCGTCCGGCAGGGAAGAGCGATGGCGGCCACTTTCCACCCGGAACTCTCCGAAGACACCCGCGTCCACCAAGCCTTCCTCGACTTGTGTGGGACGGACACTCCTGTCCGTCGCCCTTGACTTTGCTTTTCTCTGAATGTCAGAAAAGGTCCGGTTCTGACGGACAGGAGTGTCCCTCCCACAAATTTCCCTTGACATTCCAAGTACGTAACCGTACAGTTACGCATTATGCGTCACCGATCGGTTACATATCAGGACCCCAGGATCCAGGAAGCCACCTTCCAGGCTCTCGCCGATCCGACCCGCCGGGCTGTCTTGGATCTCCTCCGCCGCGGCAGTCAGCCCGCCGGACAGATCGCCAGCGCCTTCCCGGTGTCTCGTCCTGCGATCTCAAAGCATCTCCGCCTGCTCCGCCGCGCTCACCTCGTCCGTGAGCATCGCGAAGGGCGCAATCGCATTTACCAGCTCAACCCGGAGCCGCTCCGCGCCGTCGACTCGTGGATCGAGCAATACCGCGTCTTCTGGGCATCGAGCCTGAACAAGTTGAAGGAATTCGTGGAAGCCGAGCACGCCCGCGAGACCCAGGGCCAAGAGAACGAAGAGGGCTCGCACAAACCGAAATAAATCCGTGACGGATCAATCCGCACGAGAAGGAAAGGGAACTGACATGACGAAATTCACTCGCACTCTGATCCTCGCCGCCATCGCACTCTCAACCGTCTGCGCCCGCGCGCAGACCGATGCCGAAAAAGCCTTCGCCGCCATCAAGAACATGCCAGGCACCTGGGAAGGAACCAGCGCCGAAGGTCCGGTCAAGGTCACGTTCAAAGTCACCGGCGGAGGCTCCTCCGTCATGAGCGAAATCCTCGGCAAGGAAGACATGGTCTCGATGATCAACATGGATGGGCCGAACCGGCTGCTCCTCACCCATTACTGCGCGGTTGGCAACCAACCCCGGATGGAGGCCAGCATCTCGCCCGATGGCAAGACGTTCACCTTTAACTACGTCGATGCAACGAATCTGGCGACGCCCGATTCCGGTCACATGCAGCGCATGACCCTTACCGTTCTCGACGAGAATCACCACACGGAAGAGTGGGTCTTCGCAGACCATGGCAAGGAACACAAAGTACTCTTCGATCTGCACCGCAAGGCATAGTCGATCGGAACCACGGCGTCATCCCGAGGCCCCGCGATTTCTTGCGCGGGGCGAGGGATCTCGCGAGTAGCGCAATCAAGCCGCAGGGAGCACATATGACCACGACCATCGTCACGCCAAACCAAGACGCCATCATCGCCGAGATTCAGATCGCCGCTCCGCCTGAGCGCGTCTTCAAAGCTATCTCCGACGAGAAGGAGCTGATTCGCTGGTTCACCAGTCCGGAGTGTCCGGTGCAGTCCTGGAAAATGGAGGCACGCGCCGGCGGCCACTATTCGTACGTAACCGATAAAGGGTCGGTCATCGTCAACGGCATCAGCGAGTTCGAGTGTCACGGCAACATCGTCGAATTTGATCCGCCGCGTGTCCTTGCTTACACGTGGTTCGGCAACTGGCACGACGATCCCAAGAGCCGGACCCTCGTTCGTTGGGAACTGACGCCGAGGCAAGGAGGCACGCACGTCCGGGTCACACACAGCGGACTCTCGTCACTTCCCGTCGCCCGCAAGGATTACTCGCAAGGTTGGCCGGGGGTGGTCGAGCAATTGAAGAAGTTTGTCGAAAAATAGTGCTGGCCTGGATTCAAAGCTCTTCTTGAAAAAGGAAGCGTTCTAGGTTCGGTGTTGGGCTGTTGCAAACATATAGTGGTCAGTGCCCAGTGATCAGTGGTCAGTAACTGCGAACTCACTGGCCACTGGCCCCTGATCACTGATCACTCGATACGAAGACAGGAGACTGTTTCAATGGCTACCGCAACCATCACGCCCGACCAAAATGCCGTCATCGCTGAAGTCTTCATCGCCGCTCCGCCGGCACGTGTCTTTCAGGCGATCAGCGACCCCTCGCAACTCCCCCGCTGGTGGGGACAAGACGGACTCTATCACGTCACCAAGTCCACGATGGACGTGCGTCCGGGTGGCAAGTGGCGCAGCGATGGTGTTGGCGCGGATGGGAAAACCTTTTGGGTCGAGGGCGAGTACCTCGAGGTTGATCCGCCAAAGCGCCTCGTGCATACCTGGGTCAGCAGCTACGACACGGCAAGAACGGTGGTGCGATGGGAACTCGAACCGCAAACGGTCAACGCCCTGCACCCGAGCGGCCCCAGAAAATCCGGCACCGGAACTTTGGTCCGCGTCAGGCAAGAAGGATTCGCCGGCAACTTCGAATCCGCCAAGGCACACGGTGACGGATGGAAGCGCGTCCTCGGCTGGCTCGAAGCCTTCGTACTGCGGGAATTGAACTAGAGTCTGTTCCTCCTGAGGATGGGTGGCCCACTTCTCTCAGATTTTGGGAGAAGTGGGGATTTTCTCGCCGGACACGAGTTTCCTGAAGTTGCGGCTGTTTCTCGGCGGTGTATCGCATCACTCGCATCTGAACTTTCCGTAATCCCTCGGCGATCTCTGCGGCCGTTCTCCGCGACCTCAGCGGTGAAGAATTTAAAGCGTTAGCCTCACGAATTCCCGGCGAGTGGGGAGATGCGAACTCTTACATATGTCTGAAGTTTCTTGCATGCAAAACATCATCCGATGCTTGAACGTCGCATTCCTGTACGCGATTCACCCGATAACATCTCTCCACCCGAGACGCTAACGTTAGAAATTGCAAGGGTTACGCCACTTGAGCCGTACAAGACTCTGGAGGTACTGACTGATGTCTTCCGACGGCAATCTCAAACTCGCTCATATCCCCTATGGAGCTCATGTAGCCGACGTGTCTTCCAACACCAGGAAGCAGGGCCAACTTCGCGAGCGCATCTGCACCTTTTGCGACCACGCCATATCGAAGCGTCAACATCCCGTGCTGCTCAAATCTGGCGAGAGCGTTCATCTCGATTGCTACTTGCAGATGCCGAAGCGACCTCGCAACCGCGGCAGGAATTCGAAGTAGCCGGCTTTGGAACCCGGAGCAGACCTTAAGACAAACGCCTGATCCAGATTGCACAAAGAATTCCTGCCTTCAACTGAGGCTTCGTCCTTCTTCCGTTACCGGGTACTCCCGATTCGCGCCCAGTCGAAGCGCTTGTTAGTGTAGTGGTGAAACCTGCTGCGGGAAGGGAAATGGCGGAAAAGATCACGAGGCTCTGCTGCGAACTGCTCGACACGGAAGATGACGAGAATGCTGTACAACCGGTTGCGGCGGAGCTTCAATAAGCGATCCGGGACCGGATTGAGACACTTCGTTAAGATTTTGTGGATATCGCCCTGATCGACCGCATCGGTGAGTTGAATAACTTTGGGGGGGAGCATACGAGCGAAATGAGCATCTGATTTTCGCTGACCACAAGAGGGTTCGAGCAATGACCGATAACGGCAACTCGTATCGCACGAAACTGCCCGAACCCGATTGGCACAAGATTGCGGAGAAAGCCTCCGAAGAGACAGACCCTAAGAAGCTCGCCCAACTGATTCAAGCTCTCTGCGACCGGCTTGAAGAACTGCAGCGCATGAGAAGCCGGCCTGCTCGTTAGTTTTTTCATTCCGGAAGGCTTGTCATCCTGAGCGAGGATCGTGCTTTGCGCGCATCGCGCAAAGTACGACCGCAGTCGAAGGATCCCTAATCAGCTCGAAGGGCCCCCAACCCGAAAGGGACTTCCTGAGGCACCGATTCTCAATTTCCTGAGTACTCCGCGCCAAATCCTGTCAAGCCCCTAATCCCTCCCAAAAACGCATAAACGGTTGATTTTTAACAACAAATAAAGTCATTTTGTATGTTACGTTTACCCGTTTCAAGTTGATATACTAGATACAGAAACAAGAAATCAATAAAGCGCAGCCTCCGGGCCGCGCTTTTCGTGTTTTTGAGCGATTGTTTTGAGAAAGGAATCATCGGGGCGCAGCCACCAGCTGCGCCTTTTTTGTTATGTGGAAACGAAAGGGCGAGCCGTCCGATTGGAGAAAACGAAATACTCCATACGCCAACACCAAGCACACCGACTGCAAGCGCCTAGGTGAAGCGTCGGAAGCCGAGTTCCTCGCTCGCGCCGCTCGCCTGTTCTATCGTCTCGCCAAGCCCTGGGGAGAATCCGATCCGTACGATGCTCTGGTCGCTATCGGGCGAGGCTTCTGGCGCGTGCAAGTCAAATGCTCCAGTTCCTATCTTCGTGGGCAGTATGTCGTCAAGGCCGGGGGAGACAGTCACAACTACACCAAAGACGACATAGACTTCCTCGCCGCTCACATCGTTCCTGAAAACATCTGGTACATCGTCCCCATCGAAGCCTTCGAAGGAAAGTCGATGCTCCACTTCTGTCCTCACAAAACCGGTAAAGCAAAATACGAGCGTTATCGCGAAGCCTGGTGCCTGCTGAAAGTGCCGCTAAAAGCCCGCGGCTGGAAAGACATTCCGGTCGTATGCCGCTGCAAAGGAGAGCTCCCAGTCCGTTGTGCCGTCTGCCCGTGTGGGAAGGACACTCGTTTATGTGGGACGGACACTCCTGTCCGTCGCAGTTGATCTTGGGTTTGCTTCTGTCGGACAAGTCTGACGGACAAGAGTGTCCGTCCCACCCGATCAAGATTTGCACAGACCAATGTTCATCCGTCACAGACAAGCCTCTCGTGCGGAATGAAACTTATGAGCAAACGTCAGAACTGGAGTCGCTTGCAAAATGAAGATGCGGCTTGATCGAAAATATGAATATCGGCGAAAACTGCCGCATTACCAAAAGGCCGACCGAGCGCTCTTCGTCACGTTCCGTAAGAACACGATACGAGAACCGTTCTCGCCCGCAGCCCGAAGCGCCGTTCTTCAGCATTGTTTATTCGATCATGGGAAGCGCTACAAACTGCATGCGGTGGTTGTAATGCCGGAGCATGTCCACTTGCTACTCACGCCTCTCGCGGATGAGAAGGGATGGCCCTATGGTTTGCCGCTGATCTTGAAACAACTGAAGGGAACTTCGGCCCGAAGCGTCAACAAATTGTCAGGCTCTTGGGGACCAGTATGGCAGGAGGAATCTTTCGACCACGTCCTACGGTCGAGCGAGAGCTTTGAAGAAAAGCTGGAGTACATTCGGCAGAATGCGGTGAGGCGAGGGCTGGTAAAACGCCCTGAAGACTACCCATGGCTGTGGGTATGTGGGACGGACACTCCTGTCCGTCGCAGTTGATCTTGTTTTTTTCTGTGAAAGTCTGACGGACAAGAGTGTCCGTCCCACACTTTTACTTCTTTAACCAGCCTTCCAACTCCATCCAGTCGGCGAAGCGGTCAACCCAGTGATCCGTCGGGATGTTGTGCGGGCGCACGCCGAAGCCGTGGCCACCCTTGGCGTAAATGTGAAGCTCGGCCGATTTATGGGCTGCGGTCCATTTCTCGTAGAGACCAAGGCTCACGGGCACAAGTCCGAGTTGATCATCGGTCGCGGCTGCGATGAACATCGGAGGTGCATCGGCTGGAACGGTGGCATCTTTGAAGGATTCTCCGCCCGCATAGATTGGAGCGACGAAGGCGGGTCGACCTTCCGGAGCGTAGTGGAAAGCAACGTCTCCGGCGAGTGCGCCGCCGGCAGAGAATCCGACAATGCCGACACGATCGGGAGAAATTCCCCATTCCGACGCGTGCTGCCTGACGTAAGTGACAGCGGCTCGTCCGTCGGCGAGGGCGAGTGGAATGACGCCGCCAACGATCTGCCGAAACTTGTCATGCTCGGCAATCGCCTCGGCAAATTCCTGGGTGGCATCTTCACCGGTGTGCGCGAGGCGGTACTTCAAGACAAAAGCTGTCACGCCTCTCGCGACCATATACTTGGCGAGATCAGTGCCCTCGCTGCTGATGGAGAGCGCCATAAAGCCTCCGCCGGGACAGATCACAAGTGCGGTGCCGTTTCTCAACTCGGGGGAAGGCTTGAAGACCATCAGGCTTGGCTTGGTGACGTTGCTGACGACGTCGGTGTTCCAGAGTTTCGAGAAATACGCTTTCTCCGGATAGTTCTCGGGCGTCGAGCCAGGCGGCGTCCCCTGATAGAGAGGAATAACATCCTGAGCAGCGGCCAAGGTCGCAAGGAACACAACAAAGCACAGTCCCCGACAGATGAATGTTTTCATGACCGCGTAGCGTAGCAGAGAGCTGCTATCCGATGATCCCGTGCACAATCCGCAGCCATGACGGATCGGTGCTCGCGATATGATCGACGAATTTCTGGCAGACAATCAAA
>Ga0070734_10001066_pt1 | contig 43935 bp, 29 predicted proteins | sample Coa_R1_8_FD_66444 | JGI IMG/M metagenome (GOLD analysis project Ga0070734, IMG submission 66444) | Surface soil microbial communities from Centralia Pennsylvania, which are recovering from an underground coalmine fire - Coalmine... | ecosystem: Environmental > Terrestrial > Soil > Unclassified ...
CACAACATGGTGCGGCATGCGGGCTGCCGGAAGGTGCGGATCGAGATGCTGATGCGCGGCGGCAGCCTGGTTCTGCGCATGAGCGACGATGGCAAGGGCTTTGCGCAGGAGGGGAATGGGCACGGCCACGGGCTGGCGAGCATGGAGCGGCGCTCGGCGGAGGCAGGCGGAGACCTGAAGATCTCCTCGGAGCCGGGATGCGGCACCACAGTGGTACTGCGGGTACCGTTGAAAGCGGGTAAGAATGCCACCTGAACAGGTGGCGCGGCAGCAGTACGCAGCATGCAAAATAGGATGATGCAGTCCATCCCTGTGGGCACGAACACGCTCACCGTCGCGGTGATCGAAGACCAATCGAAGATCCGCGCGGGCTTGCAGGTGCTGATCAACGGAACGGCCGGGTACCGTTGCATCGCCGCCTTTTCGAGCATGGAGGAGGCTCTCAGCCGGTTGGAAGGTCTGGAGCCGCAGGTCATCCTGCTGGATATCGGGTTGCCTGGGATGTCGGGAATTGAAGGCGTTCCGCGGTTGAAGGGGCGATGCCCGGGCGCGGCGATCCTGATTCTTTCGGTCTACGACGATGATGGCCGCATCTTCGCGGCGTTATGCGCGGGCGCCGATGGATATCTGCTCAAGAATACGCCGCCGGCGCGCCTGCTGGAGTGCTTGCGCGAAGTGGTGGATGGCGGAGCTCCCATGTCGTTAGAGGTGGCGCGCAAAGTGATCACGCTGTTTCGGGAATGCCGTCCGCCGGAGCACTCGGAGCATGAACTGACGCCTCACGAGACCAGAGTCCTGAGATTGCTGGCGGAAGGGCACAACTATAAGACTGCGGCTGCGAAGCTTGGTCTGAGTGTGAATACGGTGTCGTTCCACATGCGGCGGATCTATGGGAAGCTGCACGTGCATTCGAAGTCCGAGGCAGTGGCGAAGGCGCTGCGCAGCGGGATCGTGCGGTAGCGCGTCGCGGAGGCATGCCTGGTTGACGAGCGAAAAGTCTCGACATGAGTGTCGGGGCGGCAAACAGGAGTGGTCTTGGGCTGCTTTGTCGCCATGGATTCCGATGAAAGCGGCGCGTTCGCCGGGCAGATCGGCTCGGCCATGGCATCACGCCGCGAACCCCCAACCCCTAACCCCCAACTCCTGCTTTCAAGGGTGTTTGCGCCACGTCGGAAAGCCTACCTGTTCAGGTGGTGATTTGAAAAATTGGACATCGTATTCTGACTCTGCCGAAAGGGGAAGATCATGGCGGCGTCGCATCGAATCGGTGGTCTGTTGGTCCTAATTCTCGCCACGCAGTGGGTTGCAAGCGCGCAAATCAATAGTTACATCGTTCGTAAGAGCCTCATCTACAACCAGACGAGTGACAGCCAACAGCCAACGCTGAACAGCGCTCTCGGTGCTGTCGAACTTGATGCAACCAAGCCCAGCGATCTGACGGCCGCGCAGGTTACCAGCACGAGTCCGCTTTCTCCAATGGGGCTTTCTGTCGGGGGCGGAACCCTCTACTCATTTGAGCCGGCCTTTTCGAGCAAGACCACTTTGGACACCGATTTCCCCAACGGCACCTACACTTTTCGAATCAGTGGAGGCACGTTGGGAAGCGTGTCCGCGACCGTCAGCACTCCAGCATCCGACGCGTACCCTCCAATACCCTTTCTCGCCAACAACGCAGTCGCTTCACTACAGGGTATGAACCCAAATGCACCGTTGACGCTGACATGGAATTCCTGGACTCCTCCCGCCGGAGTCACCAGCACTTCGACCTCCTTCGCGATCTTCAGGGCATCCGATTTCAGCCTAAAGTTTGATGTTGGCAGCGGGAACCTCTTAACGTCCGCAACGATTCCAGCCAACCAACTGGACGGGCGGACCCAATACGTATTGCAGCTCGAGTTCTTTGCCGCGATCGATAGGCCCAACGCGGGGTTCGCTACGGCACGTTCGGAAGTCGCGTACACGATCACAACCCAAATCACTTTCACCACCGGCGGTTCTGCTCCGGCCTGTCCTTTTACCTTGTCGGCGAGCTCGGCTTCGGTCGGACCGGCCGCCTCCACAGGTAGCGTACAGGTTTCGGGACCGCCCGGCTGTGCGTACACCGCGTCCGCGCCTTCCGGGGGGTTTGTGACCATTACCAGCGGCGCGAGCGGGTCCGGTTCGGGGACGGTCACTTATAGCGTCCAGCCAAACTCGAGCCCGACGTCCCGGTATGAGTTCCTCAGCATCGCGGGACTAAACTTCGATGTCTTCCAGTTGAACGGATGTGTGCTTGGCCTGACGCCGGGCAGTCAATCCTTCCCGCCAGGAGGCGGCACCAGCAGTTTCAGCGTCGGCGCTTCGAGCGGCAACTGTGGATTCACGGCGTCATCGAGCGATCCGTCGTTTCTGACCATCAACGGCTCGAACTCGGGTTCGGGTAGTTCGACGGTGAGCTACACCGTTGCTCCCAATTCCGCGAACTTCGGGCGGACCGGAACCATTACGGTAACGGGACAAGGCGCCGCCGCTGGCCAGACGCAGATCTATACCGTGATCGAGGCGGGCAACGGCTGCAAGTTCGCGTTGGCGCAGGCCAGCCAGGCAATTGGCGCGGGCGGCGGGACCGGTTCCGCATCGGTGCAGGCGCCGGCCGGCTGCTTTTGGACGGCCACAAGCTCCAGCCCGTTTGTATCGATTACAGGAGGCGCAAGTAGTTCGGGCAACGACACGGTGAGTTACACAGTGCAGCCAAACTCCGGGAGCGCGCCGCGCACCTTGAGCCTGACCATCGCCGGGTTGCCATACCTGGTGGTCCAGTCGGGCGCTGCCACGTTGAACTGCACACCGAGCGTATCGGCGCCGGCGCAGGTGGCGATTGAGGGACGCACCGAAATTCTGGGAGATCTCATGCTGGCGTGCACCGGATTGACGAGCACTCTCACGGCCGACATCTCCCTGACGCTGAATACCAATGTGACGAATGCCATATCCAACGGATCGAGCGACGCGATTCTGGTGAACGGAGCCACCACGAGCAACGGAGTCGTGGCCGGTTACAACACTGTCTTCTGGTCGGGCGTTTCGCTCGTGCCCAACGCGGGGAACGCCACCGTGCATATCTCGAATGTCCGCGCAGATGCCAGTCTGCTAGGCACGCCGGCGAGCCTGCAATCGACGCCGGTGATCGGCGTGATCGGCGTAAGCGCAAACGTACCGGTGCCCGTTGCCAACCCGGCGCAGATTCTGGCATACGCCGCACCGACGCTGATCCTGCAGGAGACGGCAACCACCTTCCAGGGCGCTCAGGCCCTGGCGATTCAGTTCGAGGAGGGCACTACGACGGCCTTTCACGCGGCCGGCAGCGTGCCGGCTACGCGCTTGCGAGTGGTATTGAGCAACGTCCCGGCGAATGTCTCCGTGTTGGCTCCGGTGTTCAACAGCGATTCGGTCCCCCAAGCGCAGTTGCTGACAGGGACCGATCAATTCGGCGGAAGCGGGACCCCCGTGAACGGCCAACCAGGCCAGTATCAACCAGTGGTCGCGAGCGGTGGGGTGGTGAGCGCCACATGGATCGTGATTTCGGCCGATCCTAATTCGCTCGAGACGAATACGTTTCCACTGATTCTGCAAGGGGCGACGGCGCAGACCCTGAGTCAGATTCAGGTGGACGCCAGCTACGCGCCGGTGAGCACGGTGGGTGTGGCAAGCGCGATCAGCCCGGCGGCAGCGGTGCCGCGCTTCCGCGACTTCTCTGTGGCGCAACCTTTGGTCAATTTACGCGCTACCAGTTCCGCGACGGTGACAGGGTCGGCGACAGCTTCGAACAATGCCCGGTCTTCGCTGTTGGCCCACACGGCGGGCCCCACCGGCAGCGTCAGGGATCAGTTCGACAACGACAGCCCTAACCCTGCGATGAATGCGATGGCCACAGAGACGGCTCCGGGAAGCACGATCACGGGCTGCCAGCCATCCCCGCAGGGATCGTGCCAGATCTCGGATTCGGGGGATAGCGCAGTTGCCGACTTGGGAACGATTGCGCCGGGACAGAGCGTAACGCTGGTTCTGACGGTGAGTCCCAACAACTGCATCAGCGGCTGTACCGTGGGGCACCAGGTAAACGTGAGCGCGGCAGTACCGAACGCCGACCTGAAGGCGAGCGAGTCGAGCAGCAACCTGACGTTTGCCGGTTGTGGCTCCGGGACTGCGGTCGCGCTCAGCCCCACGGGAGGCGCGACGCAGAGCACTAGCGTCGGGACTCCCTTCGCCAACCCCCTGCAGGCGACCCTCACCGACGGGTGTGGCTCGCCGGTGCCCAATCAGACCGTGACTTTTCTGGCGCCAGGGAGCGGACCCAGCGCGGTCCTGTCGAACGTCACGATGACAACCAACGCGAGCGGTGTGGCGTCTGTGATGGCGACGGCGAACGGTGTTCCAGGCAGCTACCTTGTAAGCGCGAGCGTGGGAGGCTTGACCGCCACCTTCTCGCTGACAAACACTCCGGCGAATGGAGGCGGAGGTGGCGGGGGCAGTTCGGGCAAGACCGCGACGCAGAGCAGCACATACCCCGGATCGCCACCTGCCGGAGTAGCGATCGACGGCAAGACCGACGGTAACTATTTCGACGGCTCGGTGACCGCCACCAATCCGGAAGCGAACCCTTGGTGGCAGGTGGACCTCGGAACGGCAATGACGGTGGGGACCGTGGTGATCTGGAACCGGACGGATTGCTGCGGCTCGCGGTTGAGCGACTATTGGGTGTTTGTCTCGAACACGCCGTTTCTGGTAACAGATACGCCGTCGACATTGGCGTCGCGGCCCGGTACCCTCGCCAGTCACCAGACTGCCGTGCCCGCTCCTTCGGTCTCGATTCCGTTCGGCACCACGGCCCGCTATGTACGGGTGCAACTCAGCGGCTCCGACGTTTTGAGCCTGGCCGAGGTGCAGATCGTCAGTAGCGTTACATCGATTGTTCCAGTGGCGAGCCAGAGCTCGACGTTGCCAGGCGCTCCTCCAGCCGGTGTGGCGATGGACGGCAATACGGATGGTAACTTCTTCGATGGCTCGGTCACTGCCACGAATTTCGAGACGAATCCATGGTGGCAGGTGGATTTAGGGACGGCGACGACGATCGGCTCTCTTGGGATCTGGAACCGGACGGACTGCTGCGGTTCGCGGTTGAGCGACTATTGGGTGTTTGTGTCGAACACGCCGTTCCTGGCCACGGACACACCGGCGACTCTGGCATCGCGTGCGGGAACGTTCGTCAGCCATCAGACGACAGCGCCGAATCCGTCGGTTCTGATTCCGGTTGGCACCAGCGCCCGTTATGTGCGCGTGCAACTCAGCGGCACGGATTACTTGAGCCTGGCTGAGGTCCAGGTGATCAGCAGTACCGAACATGGCCCCGTCGTGGCGAGCCAAAGCTCGACATTCCCGAGCGCGCCTTCGGCCGAAGTCGCAGTTGACGGGAATACGGACGGCAACTTCTTCGACGGCTCGGTGACGGCGACGAATCTGGAGGCAAATCCGTGGTGGCAGGTGGATCTCGGGACGGCGACGACGGTTGGGACGGTGGTGATCTGGAACCGGACGGATTGCTGTGGGTCGCGGCTGAGCGACTATTGGGTGTTCGTGTCAAATACGCCGTTCCTGGCGACGGACACGCCGGCGACGTTGGCATCGCGTGCGGGGACGTTCGCCAGCCATCAGACGGCGGCGCCGAATCCGTCGACGGTCATTCAGTTCGGCGTACTGGGTCGTTACGTACGCGTGCAGCTCAGCGGGTCGAACATTCTCAGCCTGGCGGAGGTCCAGGTACTGGGTACAAGTGGGCCCGCGAAAGTGGCGAGTCAAAGCAGCACGCTGCCGGGAGCGCCGGATGCGCGTGTGGCGATTGACGGCAACACCGACGGCAACTTTTTCCACGGGTCGGTGACGGCGACGAACCTGGAAGCGAATCCGTGGTGGCAGGTGGATCTGGGTGTTCCGATCGCGGTCAACTCGGTGACGATTTGGAATCGGACGGATTGCTGCGGGTCGCGGTTGAGCGACTATTGGGTGTTCGTTTCGGATACGCCGTTCCTGGCGACGGATACGACGGCGACCCTGGCATCGCGGGCGGGTACCTTCGCCAGTCACCAGACTAGTGCGCCCGCGCCTTCCGTGACGATCCCGTTCGGCGTCCAAGGGCGTTATGTTCGCGTACAGCTCAGCGGCACAGACTATCTGAGTCTGGCTGAGGTACAGGTGTCTGGCCAATAGGTCCGCGCGGGCGTCTTGGCAGATTTTGGAAGGCTGCCATAAGGAGGGACAATGCATCATCGCACGAGTTCCCGGGGATTTGTCTGGCAAATCAGTGCCGATCCACTGCAAGCACTGCTCTACGACTTCGATATCGATCACGACGATCTCAAGAGTGCGCACCTGGAGTTTCTGGATACCAAGGTGCTCGGGGCGATTCAGGCCGGATCGAGGAAGAAATGGCGATTCAAAGTGGAAGGACGGGCGAGTCGCAGCGGCACTGAGAAGCACAACTTAGGGCTTTCCCAAAAGCGGGCACAGAAAGCGTATGAGTATGTGACAAAGAAGGCGCACGGGGATTTGTTCGCCGAGGCGCAATGGGTGGGTGAAGACAGGGCGGCGCGCGATGGCCAAAAAGACGGCAAGGAGAACATGGTCTACCGCGCGGTGCTGGTCGATTTGTGCGGAGAAGATAAACCGATTCCTCCTCCGCCTCCCCCGCCGGTCATTGCCGCTCCCCCGAAGCCAAAGACCCTGCCGCCCAATAAACCGTTTCAGATTCGCATGCTGGATGGGGCTTCGGTGACCTACACCCTTCCGCTTCCAGGACCGATCCAGAAGGTAATGCAAGCGGGCGTTTCTCGGGACTCATACACGTTTGAGATTCGCGATGTGGAAGCCAATGTCTCGTGTGTGTATCTGTTCGAAGCAATGGGAAAGACGCTGGGCCCGAGCCTGTCGGTGAAGAATGTAGGGGGCGGAAAGACGCTCGGTGGCGACTGGAACGACTTCTCAGGACCGCGTTGGATCTCGGTTGAGGATTTCGAAGGGCCTGCGACGCTGGAGTCGGCGGGGGTGTCCCACGGGGCGGCGTCGCATGGGTCGACGACGTTCATGTTCCGGCCTCTGCATTGGTACTCGGTGGCTTTCGGATTTCGCATTCCTAATTTTAAGACCGGGAGGACGGTCGGATCTCCCGGGGTGGGAGTCGCGAGTACGACGGGTTCGCTGAAACTGCTGAGTAAAGCAGCGGGCTCGAAGTAGGAGGCCCGGAACGTCGAGTGGCGCCATGGATTCCGATGAAAACGGCGGGTTCGCCAGGCAGCTAGGCTCGGCTACGGCGACACGCCGCGAACCTCTAACCCCCAACCCCTGCTTTCAAGGGTGTTTGCGCCACGGGTACCCTAGACACGGCCGGCACGAGTGCCGAGGACAACTCCATAGCCGACGCGGTCGAGGAAATCCAGCATCGCGGAGGCGACTTCGTCGACGTGCGTTTCGAGGGCGAAGTGGCCGGTATCGAGGAATTGCACGACAGCATTAGGATTGTCGCGGCGGTATGCTTCGGCGCCGGCAGGAATGAAGAACGGATCGTGACGGCCCCAGATCGCGAGCAGTGGAGGCTCAAACTTGCGCAAGTAGTCGTGGAATGCGGGGTAGAGCTTGACGTTGTTGGCGTAGTCGAGGAAGAGGTCCAACTGGATTTCCATATTTCCGGGCCTGGCGATCATGGCAGCGTCGAGGGTGTAGCCTTCGGGCGCGATGCGTTCGGGGTGCGGCACGCCGTGGGTACATTGCGAGGCGAGGCCCGCGGGTGACAGCTCCCTTCGCACCGCTTCGCGATTCTCCGCTGTGGGCTCGCGCCAGTAGCGCTGAATGGGCGCCCAGGCGTCGCCGAGACCCTCCTCATAGGCGTTACCGTTCTGCGACACGATGGCTGCAACACGATCGGGCCGCGCCATCGCCATGCGTAAGCCGGTGGGTGCACCATAGTCAAAGACGTAGAGGGCGTAGCGGTCGAGACGCATCGCATCGGTGAAGGCAAGGGTCGTGTTCGCCAAGGCGTCGAACGAGTATTGGTAGTTGCGCTCGGGCGCGACTTCGGTGAAGCCGAAGCCCGGAAGGTCGGGTGCGATCACGCGGTAACGGCCGGCCAGGCGCGGAATCAACTCGCGGTACTGAAACGAAGAGGTGGGGAATCCGTGAAGTAACAGAACCACCGGAGCATCCGCCGGTCCTGCCTCACGATAGAACACAGAGACGCCATCGGCGTTCACTCTGCGGATGTTAGTACGCGGCACCATGCTGATGGAACGGGCAGGCTTTGTGCCAAACTGCGGCTGTTGGTAGCGGCCGAGATAAGTTGCGGGAGGCGTGCCAGGGGATGTCGGCAGGGCGACAGTGCGACGCGGGGTCGACTCTGGGGGGCGCAGCGAAACGGTCCGACAGTTAGCCCACGTCATTCGGCGGCATTGGCAGCCAGGGTGTCCACTACCGAGATGTTAGCGAGCAACTCTGCGGGGAAGGCGTGTCTCTGCTGGAGGTAGGCGCTGTCGTTGTAGGTGACCCAGACGGAGCCGTCGGACTTTTCCCAAACCAGAATCTTCAGCGGCAGATCGAGTGCGAGGCTCGGAGCGGCCAGCATCAGGGGCGTGCCAGCTTTCGGATTGCCGAAGATCAGCAGCTTGCAGGGGCGCATCTCCATGCCGATTCGCTCGGCTTCCCCGCTGTGATCGATGATGGCGAACAGTCTCACGCCCTTGACCTCGAGAATCTGTTCCACTCGGCGGACCGTCTGCTCCACCGAATGGTGAGACGCGATGGACACGACCCCGTTGTTTAATTCTGGCGACATTAATTCCTCCCGATCTCTTCCCGCACGTCGAGAGCCAGAGCTTCTACGGCCGCGTGGTAGGCGGGGATGCGATTCCCAGAAGCGTCGGTCGCATGCCTTCCAACAGAACCATCCAGAGGACCTCTCCTGCGCCCGCTCCGAGCGCCAGGCGGATACCGATTTCACGGGTACGGGCTGACCACGGGCTGTTGACGGTCGATCTCACGAATCGCGCGGGTGGCTGCCGAGATGGTGGCGGCGGGCGAGACGGTCGTGCGAAGCAGCAGGGAGCTGACGGGAGACGGCGCCTGCAATCCGGGGACGTGCATCGGATCCTGGGGAGCTGCGTGATCCAGGCGCCCCTGCTTCGTATTGCCGACGATGACTTCTGGCGGCGGATTGGGAGAACGCCGCCAAAAGTCTCGACAGGAGTGTCGAGACGGCAAACAGGAGTGTTTGCGCCACGGCTACCCACGCGGCTTGGAGTCGAAATATCCGCGGCTGCAGTGTCGAGCGGACGTCACTCGGCACTCTCCTGGCCTCAAATTCGAGATTTGATCGTGAGCCAGGGCGGTCACTCACTTGCCGATATCTTAAGCCTGCCGGAGTTCGAACAGCGGGCGATTGCTACAGGCCGTCGCGGTGAAGGTCCCGATCTTCACGCATCCGACCTATGCGGAGGGTCTGGTCTATCTTTGTTTCGAGCACTCCGGTGAAAGGGGCTTAAGAGCAGCATGTGGGCATACATTGTGGACGAACCGAATGGCGCCTTTCGGCGAATCGAACTGCCGCGGCCGGAGCCCGGGGCACGGCAGGTGGTGGTGCGGATACATGCGGCCGGTGTGAACCCGCTCGACACGAAGATTCGCGCGGGCCACGCCGAGCATGCGCGACAGCCTCTACCCGCGGTGCTCGGTGTTGACATGGCGGGTACGGTAGAGGAGGTCGGAGCGGGCGTGACGGAGTTTCGCCCGGGCGATGAAGTGTACGGCATGGTGGGAGGGGTCGGCGGCCTGCAGGGAACGTTGGCCGAATTTGTGGCGGCCGACGCCGACCTGCTGGCGCGTAAACCTAAGCGGCTCTCGATGCGGGAGGCGGCGGCCCTTCCACTGGTGACGATCACGGCGTGGGAAGGACTGGTGGACCGCGCTAAAGTGAACGCGGGACAGCAGGTGCTCATCCACGCCGGAGCCGGGGGAGTAGGGCAGGTCGCGGTGCAGATCGCGCGAGCATTCGGCGCGCAGGTGTTCGCGACCGTCTCGGCAGAGAAACGACAGATCGTGGAAGAGTACGGTGCAACGCCGATCGACTATCGCAAACGCTCCACTGCGCAGTATGTCGCGGAAGAGACCGGTGGCAAGGGATTCGACATTGTGTATGACACGGTGGGCGGATCCACGCTGGACGAGTCGTTCCTCGCGGTCAAGCGTTACACCGGCCACGTGTTGAGCAGTCTCGGATGGGGAACGCACGCGCTGGCGCCGCTCTCGTTCCGGGGCGCGACGTATTCCGGCGTCTTTACGCTGCTGCCTTTGCTGAGCGGAGAGTATCGCGCCCACCACGGACGGATCCTTGCGGAAGCGGCGTCTCTAGCCGACGCGGGTAAGCTGCGGCCACTGTTGAATCCGCAGACGTTTACGACGGATTCCCTCGAAGCGGCCTACCATTCAGTGGCGGGCGGTTCGCTGGGAAAGGTAGTGGTGTGCAGTAAGTTTTAGATACTGGCCCCGCGCGTAGGGCTCGCGTCGCGCCATAATCTACTCATGTATCGTCGGCGCGACTGGCTCAAGGTGATGGCGCTTTCAGGCGGACATGCGTGGGCGCAGGGCATCTCGACGCGATCGGTCAAGCCGCTGCCGAGAGGCAAGGCGTCGGGGCTTCCGTTTCATGCGCATTTCACCGACATCGCCGCGGCGGCGGGATTGGTGAGGCCGACGATCTATGGCGGCGTCGATTCGAAGCAGGCGATCATCGAGACGACGGGCTGCGGCGTGGCTTTCCTGGATTACGACAACGATGGATGGCTCGACATCCTGGTGCTCTGCGGCACCAGGCTCGAGGGCGATCCGAAGGAAGCCACGAACCGGCTATACCGCAATAATCGCGACGGCACGTTCACGGATGTGACGGACAAGGCGGGACTGCGCCGGACAGGATGGGCGTCGGCAGTGTGCGTCGGCGACTATAACAACGACGGCTACGAGGATCTGTTCATCACGTACTGGGGACAGAATGTGCTGTACCGGAATAATGGCGACGGCACCTTTACCGAAGTGACCAGGCAAGCGGGACTGCTGCATCCGGAGCGCCGATGGAGCTCCGGATGTACCTTCGCCGAGCTCAATCGCAATGGCCGTCTGGATCTCTTCGTTTCGACCTATCTGGATTTCGATCCGGAGAAAATTCCCAAGCCGGGCGCGAACGTGAATTGCACATGGAAGGGGATCGCGGTGAATTGCGGGCCACGCGGGCTGCCTCCGGGACGCTGCTATCTCTACCGCAACAACGGCGACGGCACGTTCACCGATATCAGCGAAGCATCGGGTGTTGCGGCGGCGCGCGGCAACTACTGCATGACGGCAGTGGCGGCGGATTTCCGCGGCACGGGATGGCCGGACATCTACGTCGCGTGCGACTCTACGCCGAGTCTGCTGTTCTGCAACAATCGCGACGGCACCTTCAAAGAGGCCGGACTGCCCGCGGGCGTGGCGCTGAGCGAGGACGGCGTGGAGCAAGCCGGAATGGGCGTGGGGGTTGCCGATTTCGACTTGGATGGCCGCCTTGATATTTTGAAAACGCATTTCGCGGAGGACACGAGCGTGCTGTATCGGAACAACGGAAATGGCACGTTCGACGATGTTACGGTCCGCTACGGACTCGGTGTGGAGACGCGGTACGTCGGTTGGGGCGCGGGAATCTTCGATCTGGACAACGACGGATTGCCCGATCTCTTCTGGGTGACCGGCAGCGTGTATCCGGAAGTGGAGAAGGTGCTGCCACAGTTTGCGTACAAAACGCCGCGGATCGTCTTCCGCAATTTGGGGGCAAAGTTCGAAGAGCTGATTGAAGAGGCAGGCCCAGGAATTGCGGCCGTACACGCCAGTCGTGGCTGTGCGTTCGGCGATTTCGATAACGATGGCGATATCGACGTGGTGATCGTCAACTTGAACGAACCGCCGTCGCTGCTGCGGAACGATGTAACGGGCGGCGGTCACTGGCTGAAGGTCAAGCTGGCCGGGGTGAAGTCGAATCGCAGCGCGATTGGGGCGCGGGTAACGGCGCGCTACGGCGGGAAGGTACAGGCGCAGGAAGTGCTCAGTCAAAGCAGCTTTTATTCGGTGAATGATTCACGATTGCATTTTGGTCTGGGAACTGCCGACTCTGTCGATCTCGAGATTCGCTGGCCGAGTGGGGAGAAGGAATCGATCGGCAAGGTGGCGGTGAATCAGATCATTTTCGTTCGGGAGGGGGCTGGGATTGTGAAGCGGGCTTAGGCGAGGGGAGTTGCGATAGGACTCTATCGCCGAGAGGTGCAGAGAAGGAAGATGGAGAGTCGGAGAAGGACGGATTTGGTGGACACCCGAACAGCGTCGAGATGAGTCTCGACGCGGCAAACAGGAGTGTTTGCGCCACGGGTTCCGCGAAGATACTTTTACTTTCGGTCTAGCATCGTGCCGAGGGCGGCTTCTTTGGCTTGTTTGACGCGGGCGCCTTCGGCGAAGAGTCGCTTGCTCTCTTCCAAGTCGCCCTTTTGTCTCAGGATCTGGGCCAGGGTGTTATAAGGGCCGGGATCGGAGGGATCGAGGCGGATGGCGGTCCGCAGGGACTCCTCGGCAGGCGCGAGTTGGCCGCTCTGCTTGAGTGCGGTGCCCAACATGAAATGCGCTTGCGCGTAATCCGGACGCAGGGCAACGGCGGCGCGCATTTCCGTTACGGCGCATTCGAATTCGCCGGATTGCCAGCAGGCGATGCCGATCATGTAGTGGGCCTCCGCGAGCTGCGGATCGATTTCAAGGGCGCGGGACAACTCGGCTTTCGCGGCGGGGATCTCATCCTTATTCTTCAGGGCGACGCCGAGGTTGTAATGCGCGGCGGCGTTTTCGGGATCGCGCGCGAGCAACTCGCGGAAGGCGGCGATGGCGCGGTCGAGCTCGGCCTTTTGAAGATAGGCGAATCCCAGATTGAAGCCCGCTACGTTGTTGGTGGGGGATGCGGCCAGCACCTTCTGAAACTGGGCGATGCCTTCGTCGGCGCGGCGCGTGTTGACCAGTGCGAGTCCGAGGCTGTTGCGCGCGTCGAGGTTAGACGGGTCGAGATCGACCTGGTGTCGAAAGGCCTCCACGGCGCCCGCAAGATCGCCGGTTTTCTGGAGAGCAGCTCCCAGATTGCCCCACGACATCGCGTCCTTGGGCTGCGCGGCGGTGGCTGCCCGCAAATGCGGAATCGCATCCTGGTGGTGACCCGTCGCTTCGAGCGCCTGGCCTAACTTCGACCGGTACGACGGGTTGCCCGGGTCGAGCGTGACGGCCTGTTGTAATTCGGGAAGGCCGCGGAGTTGGTCCTGATCGAGCCAGAGCGCGACGCCCAGGTGGAAGTGGGGCGGGGCGTAGCGAGGATCGAGGGCAATGGCGCGTTCGAAGTGGGGAAGAGCTTCCGGCCGGCGATTGAGCACCGCGAGCAGAAAGCCAATCTCGTCCTGGAACCGGGCAGACTTGGGATCGAGCGCAGCAGCTTCCTGATAGGCCGACAAGGCGCCGGCGGCGTCCCCTTTGGCTTTGAGCGCGACCGCTCGAGCTTCCACTTCCTGCAAGGTTGCCGCAGCGAAGGCTAAGTGGGGAAGAGCGACAATCAGTAGGAATAACCGCCGCACCCCCATATTTTACTGGATATACTGACAGGCATGGTGCCACTCCTCGCCCTGTTGCTGGAGATCAGCGCACAACACCAGGCTGCGCTCACGGCTTACAAGCAGCACAAGTTCGCCGAAGCGGTAGTCGAGTTCACGGAAGCTCTGAAGAGCGAACAGCCGGAGACCCCCGAATATGAAGAGTCGGTGCTTCTGCTGGGACAGAGTCTGTATTTGCAGTCGAAATATGCAGACGCGATTCAGTGGCTGGAGAAAGCGGTAGGAGGAAAATCTCCGACGGCCGAAGCTGCATACATGCTGGGTAACGCGTGCATCCTGAGCCAGCAGGGGGGGAAAGCGGTAAAGGCGTTCGCTCAGTTGTTTCACGTTCCGCCCGATTCGGCGGCCGCGCATCTGACCACTGCACGCATGATGATGCATCAGGATCTTGCCGACGAGGCCGCGAACCAGGCGAAGGCGGCGCTGCAGATCGACGCCAGAATTCCCGAGGCACACTTCCTCTTAGGCGAGGTTGCGATTTTCCACGCCGATATCGATGGCGCGATCGCGGAGTTGAAGAAGGAGATCGAACTGAATCCGACCTTCGCGATGGCGCACTACCGGCTCGGAGACGCGTACAGCCGCACCGAGGATTGGGATCACGCGATGGAGCCGCTGGAGCGCTCGATCTGGTTGAATTCGAATTACAGCGGGCCGTATATCCTGCTCGGTAAGGGATATCTGAAGAAGAAGGAACTGGCGAATGCGGAGGGGGTGTTGCGCCACGCGCTGCGGTTGGATCCGCAGAATCTCTCGGCGCATTACCTTCTGGGCCAGACGTTGACCCAGGAAGGCAAACCGGAGGAAGGCGAAAAGGAATTTGCCCGCTGGAAGGAACTACAGGGGAAACGGTAGCGGGTTGTCGGGTCAGGCCGGGGCGCTGCCTTCTTTCACCGTGACCACCTGATTGGCTTTGACCGAGAGTTTATCGACCACGCCGCTGGGCCAGTGGATCTCCAGGTCGGCCTTATCCGCCGTGCCCAAGCCGAAATGCACGCGCAGGTCGCTTTGTGAGATGTAGGAAGAGCCGCTGCGGACCTCGTCCATCTGCCGGCGCCCAGGGGTGTCGCAATAGATGCGCGCGCCGATCCCGGAGCGGTTTGACTTCACGCCGACAGTTTTGATGCGGATCCAGTTGTTCTTCAGGGTGCTGTCGCAACGCAGAAGCTGCGGCACGTCGTTGGTGCAATTCACCAGCACGTCGAGATTGCCGTCGTTATTGAAATCGCCGATGGCACAGCCGCGGCCGGGGACCTCTTCGAGCACACCGGGGCCTCCTTCGAGCGAGACGTCTTCGAAGCGTCCATTGCGCAGGTTCTTGTATAGCACTTTGCGCTCGCGGTAGCCCGATTCGATCTTGGTCTCGGCGACTTCGGCATAGACGTGGCCATTGGTGATGAAGATATCGGGCCACCCGTCGTTGTCGAAATCGATGAAGCTCACACCCCAGCCGAGGTACTTCGTATTCCTGCCGAGGCCGGCCTGAAAGGTCTGGTCTTCGAAGAACATCTTGCCCTGGTTCCGATATAGCGTCGAAGTGTCGCCGGCGAAGTTGGTCTTGACGATATCGAAGTTGCCGTCGCCATCGCAGTCGGCGGCGGATACGCCCATGCCGGCCTGGGGTTTGCCGTCGGCACTGTAGGCCACGCCGCTTTCAATCGCGACATCGGTGAAAGTGCCATCGTGATTGTTGCGATAGAGCGTGGACGAAGTGGAGTCGTTGGCGACGTAGATATCGGGCCAGGTGTCGTTATCGAGGTCGGAGACCAGAACGCCCAGACCGTAAGTGCCCGGAGTTTTCAAAATGCCGGACTTGGCGCTGACGTCGGCGAAGGTACCGTCGCCGTTGTTGTGAAACAGGATGTTCTTGCCACCCTGCAGGCCGGGCGGTCCGCAGGCAACCATGATCCCCTTGTAGAGGCAGGGGCCGGATTCGGGCAGCGGCGCGGTTTTGGGATCGAAGTCGATGTAGTTGGCGACGAAGAGGTCGAGGTGGCCGTCTTTGTCATAGTCCACGAAGGCACAGCCGGTGTTCCAGCGCGCCTGTCCGTTGCCGGGATTGGTGGTGACACCGGCTTTACGGGCAATGTCGGTGAAGGTGCCGTTGCCATTGTTATGCCACAGGGCGCAATCGCCCCAGTAAGTGACGTAGAGGTCGTCGAAGCCGTCGTTGTCGTAGTCGCCGGCACAGACGCCCTGGCCCCAGCCGGTGCGTGCCACGCCGGCCTTCAGTGTGACATCGGTGAAGGTACCGTCGCGATTGTTTTTGTAGAGGCGGCTGATGGGCGCCTGGCCGGCGGGCCACTTCGCATCAAAACGGGTTCCGTTGACCAGGAAGATGTCGAGCCAGCCATCGTTATCGTAGTCGATGAAGGCACACCCGCAGCCGGTGGTTTCGAGTAGAAATTTGTTTTTGGAGACGCCGCCAAAAATGGTGGTGGCGCGAAGGCCAGCTTCGCGTGCCACGTTGACGAACTGAACACCGAGTGTGGTGCCGGAGACAAGTTGGTCGAACGAGAAGACGGGAAGCGCGGCCGACAGCGAACGGATAAACCCGCGACGCGAAAACATGACGGTCCGGTTGGACCTTTCCATCTTAGCGCCTCATCGGGGAAAGTTGTGGCATCTGAGCGGGTTTCTGTCCGACAGGTAGCTCTGCCGGGCTGAAATCTGGTGAATGCTCTCGGGTCATCGGAACAGCCAGATGTCCGAGGCCGGGGCTTCAAAGAAACGCGATCATCTCTGTAACGACCTGTGGACTTTGATCTTCCAGTGGTCGAGAGCTTTTGTGACTAGAAAATCGTCCAACCACTTGAAATCGTCCGCGGGCGACATGATACGCCCCTCTAATTGGACGGCTGCTTCGCCCGGTTGTATGAATCGGATGCTCCTGATCGTTCGCACAGTTTGAACATCCGGAACGGGTGTCCAGACCTTCTCGATCGCGGCACGGCCCTTAATAAGGCTTCCGCCAAATGGAATGAACTCGGCATTTTCCGCATAGAACAGAGACAGTCGCTTTGGGTCCCGGGCGCTGCGGGCTGCTGAGAACTCCGCCACTAAATTTCGGATCGCCTGTTCGTCATCGGGCGCCCCAATGGTCCGCGGCTCCGAGCTCTTGGTTCCAGCGGAATAGTGGAGCTTCGATTCCAGGGGAGGATCGGCGAATCGAAGTATCCTGTGCAACGATTCGCTGAAGTAGTCCGATTCCCAGCGGCCCTCAAAATCACCCGGCCAGGCGCGCCGGTCAAACCATTGATGATCCGTCTGCTCAAGGCGAAACTCGGGGTATATCCGAAAAAGGTAATGAAAGAACTCGTGCTGAAACCATTGCGGCAAATAGGCCCAACGCTCTTCCAGCGAATAGTCCCGTTTCCCGAGGAAAGGTGCTGGCTTACGGATCAACCAACGATCGTCAATCACAAATACGGGAGATGCGCCATCCGGCCCAGCGTCCATACCGCCAGTCAAAAATTCCTGTTCGGCAAAATCCGGGAACTGCTCCGGCACATTCGAGGGATAGATGACCCACCACCAGTCTGTTGTCGACTTCACGGCTTCGCTCACGGCGGTCCAGACTTGCGACAAAGCGGTCTGCTCCAAACCGGCAGAAATGGTCCACAAATGACGATCCTCTACCGTAACCGGCACCTGAAGCTCGGGCAGGGAAACGATGCTGGTCTCCACGCTCATTCTTCCGGCCGTTATCGCCCTGACGTACTCCTCAAAGAGCCACAGCGATTCATGAATTATGGCTTGATGGTTACCCGCCAGGCGGGGATCCAAAGTGTGGACTGCAGATGGCCCCGCGTGGTCGCGCAGTTCCGCCCATGAGGTCGGCTGAAGCCCGATCGAACGGCCGACCAAGAGTACCGAGAGCCGCACTCGCGACGTTTTCTTCTGTGTCGATTTGGCGCCGATTCGCCAATTGACACAATCCGTCAGCATCCGCAGCGCTGAATAGCAGGCTGGCGAGCCGAAATTGAGCCCGGTGGTTCGGGCAACGTCGGAGGCCTCCCTATAGGATGTTTCCCACTCCGCAGCGCCCATCGGATGCCGATTCCAGAATGAACGAAGCAGCTCGGACGCCTCACGATAGTGGTGTCGGCGATACAAACTCTGCGCCGAGAAAAAAACATCTAGCGCTTCCCCAAAGATTGCCGAGAACCTGCCCGTGCCGTACTGATGGAGTAAGCGAACGGACGGCGCCTGCGAATCAGTTGGCTGAGCGCTCGAGACCACACAGTAGAAAGCGATCAGGCAGACCAGGCGAGGGCACACGGTCACGGTCTGGATTGTATCCCAGGCGAGGCCGAAAGTGTATGCAGTCCTGGACAAGCCGCGGAGAGGTGCTTCCCTTGTCGCGTAGGGTTTGCTGAGACTTTGACCTGGGAGTGCGGAGAGTTTCCGAGGACTGGATGGCTGCCTTTATGACCGCGGATCGCCTCACCGCGTAGTCAGCCGAGGTATGGACACATTAGCGTGGCGCGGCAACTGGTGCCGCGCCACGCTAATCGTCAGAATCGCAGAGTGCCGGAGAATTGCAGACGGCGCATGGTGCCGCCGCCCGCGAGGCCGGTGATCTGGCCGGCGCTGGGGCTTTGCACGTCACCGTTGGGTGTGCCGAGATTGGTGTGGTTGAAGAGGTTCGAGGAATCGGCACGCAGGGTGAAGCCGAGTCGCTCGGTGAATTTGAAGGTCTTCGCGAGCGTGAGGTCCTGCTGAATGAAGTGCGGTCCGAAGAGCGTGTTGATCGGGTAATTGCCGAAGGAGTTGGCAGACGGGATCAAGAACGCGCCGCCGATTCCACCAACGAACCATTGGTTCCGGTTGCCCTGCGCACCCGCGTAGGGATCACTGTTCCCAAGGTTAGGCCGGTTGTTCGGACCCTGGTTGGGTTGGCCGCCCTGCGATCCGTAATTCTCCAAGGTGGGGGAGAATCCGAAGCCGGTGTAGTAGGTGGTAATCCCGCTCAGGGTCCAACCGCCCAAGGCGGCATCTGCGGCCTTGCTCAGGTTAGCGCCGAACTTGCGTCCCCGGCCGAACGGGATTTCATACGTCTGGGCCAAGGTTAGCTGACCGCGGGGAAGCGTGTTGCTGTAGCCTTGTCCATCGGCACGGTCATAGAGGAAGTAGTAATTCGAGTCATAACCCCAACCATCGCCCCACTGGCGCTGATAGGTGTAGCTTCCCTGCAGGGTCCAGCCTTGCATGGCACGCACGACCACGGTTCCCTGGAACGAGTTGTAGTGCTCGTTGGCGCAATCGCAGTAATAGGAGAGGTCGTTCGTCCAGCCGAATTTGCCGTAGAAGGGCCGGTCCAGATTCGTGTTGGAGACGCCGGGAACGAAGATGGCTTCGTTGGGGTTGATGGTGTTGCTGGTCCCCATGAATCCATGGCGGTTGGAGTTGCCCACGTAGGCCGCGGTGAAGGTCACCTTATTGGAGAGTTGATGCTGCAGGGCAATGTTGTACTGATACACCGTCGGGAAGGTGATGGTGGCCGGGCGGAATTTCGGATTGATGCCCGCCGGCAGCGGGAAAGTCCCGTTTTGGCTTACCGTGACAGGAGCGAGAGTGGGCGGACCTTGCGCCAGGGTAAATACGTCGGTGAATCCGTTGGGCGGCTGCACACTCTGGTTGGAAAGGACCGGCGGATTCTGTGTGACGTTGTGGCCAAAGTTGGATCCAAACACGCCTAAATCGTAAGACCAGCCATAACCGGCGCGCACCACAGTCTTCGGATTGATCTGGTAGGCGATTCCCAGCCGGGGGGCGAAGTGGTGGTAGCTCATGTTCTGAATGCCATGAGAGGAGACTCCACCCACGCCAAATACGTACATCAACCCGTTGTTGAGATTGAGCGTGGCGCCATTTCCGGCGGCGTTGACCGATTCCGGATAGGTCAGTTCCCAGCGCAGGCCGAGGTTGAGAGTCAGCTTGGCGGTGGGGCGCCAGGAGTCCTGCGCATAGAAGAAGAGGCGAGGCTGGCTTTCCTGCGCATCGGTGCTGCTGCTGACGTAGCGATTGAAGTTCGTCACATCTCCCAGGAGGAAGGTCGCGAGTCCGATGCCCGGGGACGGATTCTGCCCCACTGCGGCGACGTTACCGGTGACGCCGCCGTTGAAGGTCAATTCGCCGGCGCGGTGGCTGTCGCTGGGGACACGTAAATTCTGTGCATATCGGAGATCGGCGCCGAACTTCAAGGCGTGCTTGCCGACAGTCTTGGAGAAGTTATCGACGAACTGATATTGCCGCTCGGTCTGCGTGAGCGGGCAGTTGCACTGATTCACGCCGAGGGCGTATCCAAGCTGGAATGCGTCGTTGGGCGACGGGATGTTGAAGTACGGCATGCCCGAGGTATAGGTGCTGTCAAGGTTCAAGCCGGGAATGCCGGCGTCCTTGGCAGGGCTGGTGCCGAACCCGTTGGGCACATCGAACACGTGATAGCGCATGAAACCGAAGCGGAATTCGTTGATGACGGTCGGGCTGATGGTACGCGTCCAGCCGATTGCCAGACTCTGGTTACGCGCCTGGGAGTTGCCGGCATAGTTGCCGAACTGAGGTCCGCCGGCCTCGAGCCCGAATGCGCCGGGAGCGGTTTCGGTGAATCCGGCGAAACTGTAACGCCCGAAGATCGCATTCTTCTGGTTGAGATAGTAATCTTCACGGGTGTCAAACTGATTGCCGGTGATGGCAACGGCTCCGTTGGCGGAGTAGTTATTGAGGAAGGGGGCATTACTGATTTGCTGGAGGTTGGGCAGCGGCCAATAAGCCATGATGGCCTTGGCTTGCGAACTGATCTGACTGGCGGGAATGGTGTTGTTGGGGAAGATGGTGCGCCCGACACCGGTTTGCGGGTTTCCGCTGTTGGGGTCGTAGATCGCGTAATTCGGATTGTAAGCGAGCCAGTCGCTGAAGTTTCCGGAGCGATTCTGGGCGTCGGGCACGCTGGTGACCACGCCCGCTCCCTGCGACTGGCGGTTTATCTGAACGTCGCCAAAGTAGAAAAGCTTGTCCTTGATGATGCGGCCCGCCACTGAACCGCCGAACTGATTTTGGCGGTAAGGCGCCGCGGGCAATCCGGAAAAGGGATTCGCAGCGAAACTGGTGAAGCCGGGACTGTTGAGTTGGAGGTACTCAAAAACATCTGCGTGCAATTGATTGGTGCCAGACCGCGTGGAATAAGACGCGATGCCTCCGCCCACATAGGCGAACTCCGCGTCGAAGTTCTGGTTGGCCTGCTTCACTTCCTCCACCGAGTCGAAGGTCGGGTTAATCACGATGATGCCGAGGATGGGGTCTTGGTTCGTCGTGCCATCGAGCTCATATCCCATGGAGTCGAAGAGCTGGCCGTTGACGATCATCTGAACGCTGCCCTGGGGATTCTCGTCGGAAGCGTGTTGCCAGCCGATCTTGGCGGTACCGGGATTCAGCAGTTCCATCGACTGCAGGTTTCGGCCGATATTGGGGAGGTCATTGATCAACTGCGCGGTGAAGGTCTGCGCGACGTCCGAGCGATCGGTTTGGAGCAAGGCAGCGGTGGCGACGACTTCTACTTCGGTCGTCACGTCGCCGACCTTCAAGGCCGCGTCGTAGCGCACCGACTCATCCACATGCACGTCCACAGCGTCAGACTTGACGGCTTGGAAGCCCTTAGACTCGATGGTGATGGTGTATTTACCGGGGATCAGTTGCCCCTTGACGTAGTTGCCGGAAGCGTCGGTTTCGACCTCGAAACGCGTCCCCTTATTGACATCGCTGACAGTGACCTTTGCCCCGACTACGAAGGAGCCACTGGCATCGGTTACCGTACCGAAGATGCTTCCGAAAACCTGTTGAGCACTGGCGGGCACACAGAACAGCAGCAAGAGTGCTGCTAAGCACACGATTCCTCGACCACGAGTCAGCATATAGTCCTCGCTTCTGAATTTTATGCGGGGTAAAGACGACTCAAACAATCCCTCGGACCCCAGACAGTCCGAAGTCTAGGTCGGATCATATAAAAATACTAGCTAAAAACTTCGAAACACCCGAAAACTTACGTTTCCCGCTCATCGGTTAGATGGTAAGGCTTGTGTTTGATTGGGTTTGGGTGGTGAATAGAGGGAATGCTGGGACGTGCGAAATGAGGCGTATGATCGCAATGTTAAACATCATGTTAGGACAGGTGACAGGCGTAGTATACGTCGCATTATCGGCATGATTTGGTTGGGGTAACTGTTGGAAAAGCCGAACTTCGTGGCTGACTGGTTGGACGTATGAAAAGCGGACAGGTGAGTCCACCTCGACCGATCACACGGCTGGATCTAAAAGCAAGAAGAGTCCAAATCTCGGGTGGCGCCAGAATCAGCAGCAACGATCTATGAGGGACGAAGAGGAGGCTGGCCCGACAGGTTGGAATTAGTTTCGGGGCCGGCGTTCGTGAAAGGCGACGATTTTGCTTTGAACCGGAACGCCGCCTTTGATGTGGACATCCAGGACAGCTTCGAAACGGGGCGGCGAACCCGGTTTGACCTTGCCCGCGAGTTCGAGTAAGTCATGCAGAGTATCCTCGCGGCAAACGTACTCTACCGCACCTTGCGTGCCGATGGTGGAAGTGCCCGCGAGTATCAGAGCCCAGCGGGATGGATTCAGACCGGGAACCAATCCCACGACTGCATAGTCCTCGCTGAGGGGAAGGGAACTCGGGAGGAAAACCTTGGGCTCGCCGTCTCGAGGAGAGAGATTGATCAGCCCACCCTGTCCGGACCGCGGCCCAGACTCCATCAGCCGGAACTGGAAATCCTGTAAACCAGGGACGTCGCGCAAAGGCAGGTTCTCCAGAGACGATCCGACAAAAATGACGTCGCTGCTTTCCATATCGTCAAGCGAAAGGAGACCTCCGCGCTTGACGCGAATGGCGCGGCCGAGCAGCGAAAAAGTTCGATCGAGAGCGTGGATGCTGAGTACCTCGCCGACGCCAGTATAGAAATCCACGACTTCGCGGCCGGCGTCGCGAGAGGAGACGAAGTAACGCATGCCGGTCGCAGGCTTGCCGACGAAGGTCGCGTTGCTGAAGACGACCAGGGGATCGTTCGGTCCATTCAGGAGCACGCTCCAGAAACGGCGCAGGGAATGCGTGTCGCCGGTATCGACTGCAGCACGGGTCTCGCGCCGCGGGTTGCGTTCGAGCAGTAAGGTGGCGGCTAGGGTCGCGGTGATCGCCGTCATGCAAACAAACGCGATCAGCAGCGAACGGTTGCTGCGAGGCGGTTCGACGCGAATCGCCGGCGTCTCGATGACGGACCGGACCGTGATCTTAGGCGGCTCTACTTCCTGGCATTTGGGAGAGAAGGCGAGTGTATAGGAGCCCTTTGGGAGTTCGATGGCGATTTGATCTTTGCCGCCCGGGCCGTTGTAGTATTCGATGAGCTTGGCACGCAGGCGCGCGATATTGACTCGAACGGTGGAATCGATGCGGGGATCAAATGCGCCGGTGCGGCCGAAAACCTCAACGGCGATTTCATGCTCCCGAATCGGGATCCCCGGTTCTTGAATCGCCCGATTCGCTAAGTAGCGTAGAAGCCTGCAAAGCGACTCGGATCCGCGCATGACAGCGCTGTCGATTAGTCTTTCCACCTCTGCAGCCCGAGCGTCAAGGCCCGGACCACTAACCCCTTTGGCGGGCATTTCCTGAAGTCTATCGCGCCAGTTGCGCCTTTGCAAGACCCAACTCGCCTCGCGGTGCAGACGCTCCCGCAAGGTCTTGGTGGGCAGCCGTGGCGCAAACACTTCTGTTTGCCGCGTCGACATTCTTGTCGACGCTTTTCGTGCGTCTACCGAATCTGCGTCCGCACCCCCTTCGCTTCGTTCGCGTTGGGCCTGCGGGCGCGCGGGGACGGGGCTGGTCGGATGGCGGGCAGAGTTTATTGCGCCATCAAATCACTACGTTGTTTCGCGGGCAAGGCGTCGTACAGGGCGGTGAACACGGCGTTGGTCCAGCCAAAGCCGGCTTCGTTCGAACTGTATCCGAATTGAATGCCGCGGTTCACATCCATGCTACGGCGTACTGCATCGTACTTCTCGACGATGATGCCGTGCTCGCGGTACTGCTCCAGCACCATGGACAGAAACTCGGTGGAAACCCGGTCGGCCTCGGCATTGTATCCGTAACGGCGCAAGCCTTCGACGGCAAACAACTGGAGGGGCGCCCAGGCGAACGGTGCGTCCCACTGGTTGCCGGTGACAGTGGTGCTGGTTTGCAAGCCGCCGGGCTTCTCGAAGAGCGGCAGGTTGCGGACCACGGCGGCCGCCTGTTCACGGCTGGCGACGCCGGCCCAAAGCGGCAGGAACGTGGTCGCAAATGGATATTTGCGCTGGCGCAGATGGACAAATTCGTAATCGAAGTAAAGGCCCGCCTGTTGGTCCCACAGGAAGCGATTGATGCGGTCGGAACGTTCTGTGGCGCGCTTGTCCCAGGTCGCCACATCGGAGGTCCGATTGAGAATCTTCATGATTTCGGCGGTCTGCCGCTCCATTAGATAGAGCAGCGAATTCAGGCACACCGGGTCGTAGTGGATGATATCGATGTTGAACTTGCCGAAGCGATCGGACGGATCGAAACCGGACTCGCGCATGGACCGGTCGCCTTTGTAGAACAGGGTGGTGAGGATATCGCGGCCCTTGTCGTAGTATTCGCCGACATCGTAATCGGCCACCTGGTGAGTGCGGAAGTACTGTTTCACGAGGTCGTAGTGGTTGACGCCATCCGCGTTCTTTTCGGACGAGAGGACTTCCGGGGCCGGGCCATCGCCCAGGTCGTAATAGCGGGACAGCGACGTCTCGGGAGTAAGATGCGGCGCGGTGGTCCAGAATTGGTAATACTTTTCGATTGCCGGCACAGCGTTCTGGAGCCACTTCCGATCGTGCGTCTGGGCGTACACGCCGAGCAGCATTTGGGTCAAAAAGGGAGGCTGGGAGCGCGTCAGGTAGTAGGTTCGGTTGGCGTTGAGAATCCTGCCGTAATTCCGGATCTCGTACAGGAAATTCTCCGCCATGTCCTTCGCCAGTTCGCTTTCACCGTCTCGGAGCAGGCCGAGTTGAATGAAGTAGCTGTCCCATCCGTACATCTCGTTGAACCGCCCTCCGGGTACGACGTACGGGTGCGGCAGGTACAGGAGCCCCTGCTCGCGTAATTGTGCGAGGTTCGCGGGAAGGGCATGCAGCGAGATTTTTCGAAAGTCGGCGGCGGAGAGGTCGCGGCGTAACTGTTGGTCGATATTCGACAGGTTCTCATCACGCGCCACGTACACCGGCCAAACGCCATTGGCAGGAGGTGGGAACTTAGGATCCACGGCCGCGGTCGCCAGCATCTGATTCGAACGGGCCAGCACGGGCCACGTCTGCTTGATGTAGTCGAGGATGGGCCGGCGCGCGGTCTGCGGCGCGGTCTGCGAAAGGGCGAGAAAGGACGCCAGCAGAGCGAACGACAAACGGCTGACGCGCCGGATCGATGCCGTTCCGCCATGACTGGCCTTTCTTACATCATGTCCTACCATGTGAAGGCGACCTCCACTCGCCGATATCCGTCCCCGGCGGGAAATCGAACGTGTACCTTGCTCCCTGACAATTCCGCGCCAGTCACCCCGACGGCGGCATGGTTGAGCCTTACTGGGAGATCATACTCCGAGCCGCCTCGCGCTTCGAGTATCAGTTCATACCGACTGGCTTCGAGGCGTTCACTCACGGCTTTAAGTTGGACGGTCGGCGAACCGGCAATCGGCGCCTGGTGAGGAATGGCGACTTCGACTGGCGGAAGGGGGAGCGTCAATTCGTGTGCGCCGCCGGGAGACGCACTGCAGCCCCGATCGCGGGGAGCAGTCTGGAGCTCCAGGCAAAACTCGCCGGGCGACGTGGACCGAGCCGTGACGATCAGAGAACCATCCCGCCGCGTGAAATCCAAATCCATCCGCGACGCGCCCAGCGGCACGTTGTGGAGACGGGCATAATCCCAGGTGGCGGGCAGATGCGGAGCCAATCGCAACGTGTGTCGGAGAGCGTCCCAATCCAAACCGAAGAGCCCCCGCAGGGCTGGAGAAATGACCATTGCGGAAGACCAGATCTGGTGCGAACTGCTGCGCCCGAGCGGCTGGAAAAACTGGCCGGAGAGGAGTTCCGTGACCGATCCCAAATCCTGAGACCAGGTGAGATCGGCATTCTGCATCAAGTGCTGATAGCCTGCCAGCGCACGCGCCGCGCGGTATTCGGCCAGCGAGACCCATCCGGTGAACAAGGGCCAGACGGTGCCCTGGTGATAGCTGATGGGGTCGTAGAAGGTGGTCTTGTCGCTGATGTCGCGGGTGCCCCAGTCGGTCGAAAACTCTGCGGACGCCCAACGGCTGAGCATCGCGTCGGGCCGTGCCAGTGACAGACGCCCGCTCCACCATGCGACTGCCGGATAGATGGTGGCGGTGAGGTCGAGGGAGCCGTCGGTATTGCGGCTGAAGGCATAGAAGCGAGAGTCAGGCCGGTAATATTCGGAGTCGAGCTTGGCACGGATCTCGCCGCCCTTGCGGCGCGCCTCCGCGGAGAACGAGTCGTCTGACATGGTGGCGGCCAGTCGCGAGATCGCTTCGGCGGATTGCTGATCCAAGGCAGCCAGATAGATCTCCTGGTGTGGCATTCCCGGAGGCCACGATTCCACCCATCCCGTGCCCTCGGTGTTTTCGTAGATTCCATCGCCATCGGAATCGTGGGCCCGGGTGAAGGCGTAAGCGCGCTTGACCGCGTCCCAGTGCCGCTTGAGGAAGCTCACGTCGCCGCTGGCATTCACGTAGTCCTCCATGGCCATGACAAAGAGTGGCGAAGAGTCGGCAGCGGCGTAGAAATATGGTGTGGACTTCCAATCCACGAGGGGGGCCGCCTGTGAGTACTCGTGCATGATCTTTCCATCGGGGCGCTGCCGATGGATCAGGAATTCGAGGGCTTGGCGGGTGAGCGCGAAATCGCCATAGCTGTTGATGGCGTAGGAGGTCCACAGCGCGTCGCGGCCAAAGAACCATGCATAGCCCGGACGGGCAGAGTCGGCCGACTGGTAGTAGCCCGCGATGAGGCCGCTTTCGTCGCCCAGCCTGACTTTGCCTTGGTCGACGGCAATTTCGGCCCAAGCGATGGCGCGATCGAAATCCGCGTCGGGCGTCTCGACCGTGAGGCGCGTATCAAAGAAATGGGCATAGTAGTCTTCGGTTCTCTGGTAGAGGCCGGCGATGCTGTCGTTCAGTTGGGCGAGCAGGCCGGGAGTTTGCGCGTCTCCCGGTATCGACATGACCAGGAGCGGGAAAAAGAACGCCGTGTCGTGGTTCGGATCGAAGGAGAGCTTGAACTCCACGGGCCAGGTTTTGGGGCGCTCCTGATAGGGCGGGAGAATGCCGGGTTGCGCGCGCGGCATGGCGACCACAGCCGAAACATCCGGATTGTCGGTGTGGAGCACGTAGTATCCGCCCTTCTCCACCCACTCGGCATTGGGAGTGCCGAAGTTGGGCGCCGGCCACATCCGCTGCATCTCCGGTTTGAACCGGAAGGTGAGGCGGAGCGGGCGGATGGCGGAGATCTCGAAGAGGACGACAACAGCGGAGGCGGAATCTTCACGAGTGGCAAACATCCGCTGCTTCACCGTGAAAGCCGCGTGTGAATAGGTGATGGTGGTCATCGCCGGGGCCACTTCGATGGAGGCGGCGTGTGCCGAGATGTCGATGGGGACGGGGTAGTCCGCCAGTTCGCCCGTGATATGGAACTGGCTCAGAATTTTGACGGGATACAGCCACGCTTCGAAACCGCCACCCTGTTCGCCCAGGATGGCGCCGCGCTCGCCGGCGACGGTGAACGGCTTCCGGCTCTCCACAGGCCGAACGATGGTGAGCGGATTGGAGTGAATCGGAAAGCGCGCGATGGGCTGGAAGGCGGACGCCTGCGAAGCCGAGGCGGCGAGAATCGAGATCAACCAGGATCCGATCGGAATGCCTTTGTGCTGCAACGTAGAAATGAGTATCTCGCAAGATGGCGTGTAACGCCAGACGTTTTTACAGTTGTCTCCTGCAATCGGCACCAGTCCGCTGCCGCTCCCCAAAGGCGCCTTTGCGCCGGCGAAAGGAGTATATTACGGACTGCTACATCCGAAATACCATCCCGCAACGTATTACTGGCTGGCGGGAGAAACGGTTTGGTTGGTCGTCTGCAGATCGCAGCAACTTTGAGGAACCTCTCATGGGCGACAATTTCGATATTCAATTCGGGCTGCTTCCCCCCAAGCTCCAGATGCAACTCTGGATCCTGGCGCTGGATGCCAATACCAGCAAGGTGAACCTGGCCTACAGTTCTGGGAATTTTCGAACCGGTCTGGCGTACAACTACGGAGGCAACGCGGAAGCCTTTTTGAGTGTCCGGCGTTTCTCGGTGACGGCCGGCGTCAATCCTACGAATGGCAATGCCGATTTGGGATTGGTGTACCGAGGGTTCCGCTTCGGAGCGTCGGGGAGTGTGGCACAGAAATCGGCTGGTGTGAACATCGGATATGGCGATAGTCTGCTTCCCTTTCCGGCGGAACTTTCGAGCACGTTCCGTTCGGGGGCGGATGGACTTGGAAATATGGTGCGGGACGCCGGCTCATTGCCTGGAAATCCACTGGCATGGTTCGGACTACACAGTAATGATGCGACCACCTTCAGCAAGGCGGTGATTCTGGGACAACAGATCGCCAAATCCACCAACAGCACGGGCCTCGGCGTCGGCCTCCGCCTTAACTTTTCGGAACAGACCGGGCTCACCATCTATGGCGCTGCCCAGCTTCGATTTTGGTGAGGCGCCGGTGCTACCTCAGGGCAGGGAATCCACAGTGCATTCCAGCTTGTAGACGTGCTGCATCGCAGTGGCTGTAGCCCACGATGGAAGGAGTGCGCGGTTAAGATCCGTTGCGCCACAGCACGCTTCATCGCGCCCACACGGGCCCTCCGGCGGTAAACCGATGCTTACCATCGTAAACAGTTCGTCCTGGCAAATTCGGACTATTATATCTGCGAATGGGACTCTTTCGAATGCTTTTCGAATTCTTTACTGCTTACCGCAACCTGAAGAAGAATATGGCGGGCATCGAGCGTGCCAGGCACCTGGACCCGGTGATGGCGGCCTATCGTGCCGGCCAGTATGGGAGGGCCCTGGCCCTCAACACCGACCCTTTTCTTCGGGCAGAGATACTCATCCAACTCGACCGCGCTGCGGAAGGCGAGCAGGTGCTCCGTCAGATGGCCGCCATCGAACAGCAGCCGAAGCTCATGGCGTTGATCCAAAGCTCGCTCGGAAATGTACTTATGTTCCAGAAGCGGTACGACGAAGCGATGGAGTGTTTCCAGCGGGCTTTGGGTAGTTGGCCTGAGCGCGGTTCGACTCATCGGGCGATCGCGGAGTATTGGCTGCGCCGCGGCGATAATCCCGCCGAAGCGCTGCGCTGGGCCAGGCTGGCGGTGGAGAAAGAGAACGCCGGCCCGGGCCTCTCGGAGGATTCGAAAGCCATCTGCCTGGGCGAGGATCTGGCTACGCTCGCCTGGGCTGTCGCCGTTCACTTGAAGGATGGGGCCGAGGTGGATCGCCTCTCCGAGCTGGTTGCGTTTCCGGCCATTACGCCGATGAGCTCGCTGGCAATGTCGAGTTTCCACTTCGGCATGGCCTGGGCCGCTTTGGGCGATGCGTCGCGGAGCGCCATCTATTTTGAACTGACGTTGAGCCGGGACCGGACCGGCGTTTGGGGGCGGGAAGCGGCCTCCATGATGGCTACCAGTCCAAAATGACTTCCGCCGTTACGGACGTGCCCTGGCAGCAGCTCGAGCACGCTTTCGGCCGCGCCCACGATGTTCCGAGGCTGCTGACGGCGATCTCGCAGTCTCGCGGCTGGACGCTCAGAAAGCGAATGGAGGAGTTGTGGGAGCGGGTGCTGCACCAAGGCAGCATCTACAGCGCTTCTCCCCCGGCAGTGCGGGCGCTGATCCCCATGGCCGCGAATGCCAATGGCAGCGACAAGCGGCTGTATTACGAGTTGCTGGCAGAGTTTGCGTCATCGGCGCGGCAAGCCATTCGCAACGGACGCGCGATTCCCTGCTGCAGTGGAGGCGATCCGGAGCACGGACGAGCCATTCTCACGCACATCCTGGAAGCGCGCGACCAATTCGCGCCCGACCTGGGAAGCCGTGACCGCGCAGTCCGCGGATTGGCCGGCGAGCTGCTCTGCTGTTCCGGGGATGCCGGAAGCGAAGCCGCTCTCCTGGTGCGCAATCGGTTCGAGATCGAAAGGGATCAGGCCACGAGGCTCGCGTTGTTGGAAGGACTGACGCGGGCAAGCGGGCAGTTCCCGGATTGGCCGGGCTTCCTGGCGGCTGCGCTGCAACGGGAGTCCGATCCGGCTCTCCGTTTCGCGCTGCGTCGCGCGCAGATTCGCCAGCTGAAGAGCGCGGCCGACGACGCGGCTGTTGCCGAGTGGATTTCGCTGTTCCTTACCGACTGCGAGAGCGGGCTTGGCGACTTTGGCCGTTTCTTCGAGGCGCTTCGGTGGCTGGGCCCCGATCGCGAGTTGGCTAGCCTTCTGCAGATGCTCGCAGGGTGTGGCCATCGCGATGCGATTCGGATGATCGCGGAACGGGTGCTGCGGATGGTATTCGACGACGCGCGCTCCGGATGGGAAAGCGCCAGTCGCACCACTTTGTCCGATGGCGCTGCCGATCCATCGGCGGCTCGTCAGTGCAGCAACGGCCTTCCGAGTTCCGCAACGGTCCTCAGAGGTTTGATCAAAATCGCGCTCCTGGCGGTCCTGTGGAAGATCTTTCCTTTCCTGCTGCGCCGAACCCTGCGCCGGCGCCGGGACGAGAGGAATCGGCGGCGCTATAGGATCCATTACGACGAGGTGAAGGGGTGCAGTCCGGAACTGCCCGCCCGATTTACCGAGAATCAACAACGGGCGCTGGCAGCGCTGGCAGCCAAGGCAGAGGTTTGGATCGACGAGACCAACCTCTGGGCGCTCTTCGGCCTGCCCGGCAATGCCGCCGGACTGCGTGCCCTCCTGGCAAGTCACGCCTGACGCGAAGACTGGCTCAGGTGTCGAACTGTCGTCGCGAGTGCTCGCATGAGATCACTCGAGGGCAGACGCCGCCGGTGGATTCGTTCATAGCGCGCGTCCAACAGGAATGGCTGTTACCGTGCTCCACTAAGACGTAGGCATCTGCACACTTCTTATGGCGGCACCATACCGGGACCCAAGCATCGACGAATATTTGCGCAGGCGGCTCATGCCGGTGGAAGGAGTCATCCCGCATCTTCCTGGAATCGAGATGTACGGAAACTCCATTCCGGCCGGAACCGTTGGCGGGGACCTCTTCGAGTACATCAACTTTCAGCAGCGATACGATATCGACGCTCGGATTGACCGGGCACTGAAGCTGTCGCGCGAGTTTTTGCAGCCGCTGATTGCCGGAACGCCCCCGCGCAATTCGGTTGACGATCACGTGGCGTGGTTGAAATCGCGTCCGGACTTCTGCCCGGAAGTGGAAGCCGAATACCGGCGCGCGGAGAGTTCGGAGCAGGTCCGTGTCGCGGAAGACCTGCGGGATCTCCACAGAACGGCAGGAGTCCTATTGGTGGATGCGCAAGGACACGGAATCATTTCAGCGAAGATCGCCTCCACGGTCCACGACACCTTTCATGCGTTCATGCTGTCCGAACTGGATCGCCATGGCAAGACTACGCCGGAGCTATTCGAGCAGATCAACCTGCGATTGGCGCAATCGGTGACCGCGCGGAATGCGCTCGGCGTCAGTGCCGAGGAAAACGCGCGTGAAATCGCGACCATGCTTTACGGCGAAATTCATCCGGAAGGCGATTTCCGGTTCGTGAATTTCGGACATCCTCCACCCCTGGTGTTTTCATCCGAGGAACGCAGATTCAAGGAGATCGATAAGGCCAGGATCGTGAAATTCATGCCGCTCGGTCTCGAGATCCCGGAAGACCATCCCGATCGTAAGCGGTACTTCTCGATGCACGTCAGACAGCGGCCGGCGGACTACTCCGATATCGCCGAGGTCGCGCTGATCCATCCGGGGGATGCCATCTTTCTCTATACCGACGGGGTTTACGACGGCGCCGATGAAGACGGCCGGCGGGAGCTCGAAGCGCTGATGCGGGAGCACTGCTCGCTGCCGGCAAAGGACATCTGCAATGCGGTTCTGAAATACGCTGTGGGCAAGGACGAAGAGTTGCGCCAGAGCGGCGAAGTCGACCGTATTGACGACAAGACGGTGTTCATCATCAAGCGAAGCTGAGAACGGATCACGCCTCCGTCTTATTGGTTCGCGCGAAGCTGGTCTTTCGCTGGCGGCAACGCATTGTAACGAACTGGTTTCTCGACGCCGCGGCGCCGAGACTTCCAAGACTTCCCGCCCCCCGTTGAGTATCTCCGAACCTTTTGTATACTCATCTGATATTCATGCGTCCCCTTCTGCGAATTACTGCTCTTGTCGCGTGTCTGGCCGTCGAGCCAGCGACCTCCGCCACCATCGCCTCGCAGAGTGGCGATATCGTCACTTATGTCAATAACCTCGTGATTCCGGGCGCCGGCAGCAATGCCTTCGTCACCCCCACCGACGCCAGCATCGCGTCCTGGAGACTCGTGGTGGACGCGCTCTTCAGTGGAAAATACCAAACCGCCGCGGACCTGGCCGACCCGCTAAACTACAACGTCGTCCAGTTCAATGACACCGGGCGCAACCGCACCTACTACGTCCTCGTCGAACGCACCAATTCCCAAGGAGCGCCTTTACGCGGCCTCGGAACGTATATCTTCAATCCGGCCTCTTGCCGCAACCTCAGTCTGCAAGCGCCGCACGCCGGCGGAGATGAGAATACTCGCGCCGAAGCCGCCACCCTGTTCGCCGATCTGAATGCCACCGCACTCCTGGTCGCAGGCACGCACCGATGTGCCAATTCCGCGGTGAGCGCTTGCGACGGATCCTCCTCGGCGTGCGGCGACAACTCCTTCCACATTTCCGACGTTGCCCACTATACACAGAACTACTTCGAGCCCGCACATGAGGAGATCACGAAGACCATCCCGAACCTCATCACCGTCGCGATTCACGGCGAGGGCGAGCACACCCCGGATGTGATTCTCAGCAACGGCACCTGTTTCAGCTACCCTGCCCCAAGCACTTCGACTCTGCTGGCCACGGAATACAACCAGTTGTTCCACCAGATGGGTGTCTCGCTCTCGGCCGGCACGTGCAATAGTGGCGCGGCCTCCACGTCGCTATGTGCGGAGACCGACGTGGAGGGACGATACTCCAACAACTCCGCCACGCTGTGTAACTGCGCCACTCCCACGAAGAGTGCCTGTTCCAGCACTCTGGGCTGTGGCCGCAACATCGTCTTCCCTGAAAAGTTCGTCCACCTGGAGCAGGATTGCCAGCTTCGGGAGGTGCAGGGCTGCGCTGTGGCTGGCGTTGGATTCCAAACCGCCGTCAGCGCTTTCGCCGCGGTATTCCCTTGTTCCCCGCGCATCGCGTCAGTAGTCCAAGGAGCATCCTTCCATCCGGATCCCCTTGCCCCAGGTTCTTTCTTCACCTTGTTCGGCGACGGGCTGGGTGCGCAGGAAAGCGCGGGAGCGGCGCCTGCATTCTCGTTGGGAGGATTGACGGCTCAGTTCTGCGGACAGCCGGCACGTCTGGTATACAACTCCGGTGCCGGCCAGGTGAACGGCGTGGTACCGGTGGAAGCCGCGGGCAAGTCGTCCTGCCCCGTCACCGCCAGTTTGAGTGGCTACACAGTGCCTGCCACTCCCGCGACTGTCACCGTGCCGATCGTGCCGCAGAACATCGCTCTTTTCCTGTATGCCGCCAGCTCCAGCCTCACGGTTCCCATCGTGACCAATGCCAATTATCAGGTCTTGGGACCGCCCGGCTCGGGATTGACGCAAGCGCAGAAGGGCAGCGGTATCATCCTATGGGCCACAGGCGGTGGTCTGACTACGCCCTTGGTGGCCGACAACGCACTGGCGCCTTTGAGTGGCGCCAGCGTACAGACGACGCCGGTAATCCGCATTGCGGGAACGCCCGCGACGGTACTCTATGCCGGCCTCGCTCCCGGATATTTCGGACTTTATCAGATCAATCTCGTAGTGCCGCCTGGTACGCCAAGCGGCAAAGTCGCGCTTGTCATCTCCGGTGGTTTGGGAGACGTCAGTTACGACTTGTGGGTTCAATGATCGGACTTGCACGGCACGTAAGACAAGGACTCGTGCCGAAGAAGGCCCGGTCGCGCTGGGTAGGTACGGTCGATGGGGCCACAAGCAGCCTCCGGCGTGTTCGCCCCTTACCGTCGCCACTCGCTAAATTCTTGCAAACACAAGATAAAAATCGCGAGCCGCGCGCGTAAGCAAGCGATGCCCGATCGCCCCCCGCCAAGTTCGTTTCGTCAACGCCCGTTGCCGCCCGCAAAGCATCCCCTCGCAAATCCCTAATCCCAATGCCCACCGAGCCCGTCACCCCGTATCTCACTCCTGAAAACGTGATAAGTTGACTCGTATGAGCGCCCACGACCTGCTGATCGCCTGCTTTACGATGGCGATCCTCCTCCTCTGCGCTCGCAACCTGCAAGCCATCCAGGAAGCCATCAACAACTTCTCGAACCATTTCCGGGGAGGTCCCCCACCAACGCACCCCCTTCCCGCCAACGACGCATTCCTTCTCCGCCGTCGCCGCCTTCCTCGCCAGCGAATTGAGCCCTAATCCCCATCCCCCGGCCCCGGCGAGCGCAGCGAGCCTCTTCGCCAACCCCCAACCCCCAACCCCGCGAGCACAGCGAGCCTCCCCGGCCCCGCGAGCGCAGCGAGCTCTTTTGCTACCATTGAGGAAACCACGTTGACCGACACGATTCCAGACATCCTGGCCCGTATTGTCGCCAAAAAACGAGACGAGCTCGCCACCAGCGTCCACTCCATCGAACAGTGGGAACGACTCGCCGCCGCGCGTACCAGCCGCCGTCCCTTCGCCGCCGCCCTGCGCGCCACCACTCCCGCCATCATCGCCGAAATCAAAAAGGCCTCCCCCAGCAAAGGCGTCCTCGCCCCCGACTTCGCCCCCCCGCGCATCGCTTCTCAATACCAGCACGGAGGCGCCTCGGCCCTCTCCGTCCTCACTGACGAAAGTTTCTTCCAAGGCAGCCTCGCCGACCTCCAAGCCGCCCGTGCCGCCGTCTCTCTTCCCGTCCTGCGCAAAGATTTTACAATTGCCCCCGCCCACATCCTTCAGGCCGCCGCACATCACGCCGACGCCATTCTGCTCATCGCCGCCATCCTCACCGAGCGCCAGATCCGCGACTTCCGCGAGCTCGCCACCCGTTACCAGCTCGACGCCCTCGTTGAAGTCCATAACCGCGCGGAACTCGACATCGCCCTCGCCGCCGGCAGCCAGATCATCGGCGTCAACAATCGCGACCTTACCAACTTCCAAGTCACTCTCGAAACCTCGCTCCGCCTCGCCGAACACATCCCCTCGGGCATTCTGCGAGTCAGTGAAAGCGGCATCCATAACGCCCGCGATCTTGCCACTCTCCGCGCCGCCGGCTACGACGCCTTCCTCGTCGGCGAGCACCTCATGCGCTCTGCCGACCCGTCCGCCGCCTTGCGCCAATTGGTGGCAGCATGATCCTCAAAATCTGCGGCATCACTAATCAGACCGACGCCGATGCCGCGATCGAGGCCGGCGCCACCGCCGTCGGCTTCAACTTCTATCCGCACAGCCCCCGCTACATCGCACCCGCGCACGCTGCCGCCATTACTTCAAACCCTGGAGTGCTCCGTGTCGGTGTCTTCGTCAACGAATCTCCCGCCCGCGTCGAAGAGATCGCCCGCATCGCTTCGCTCCACGTTGCCCAGTTGCATGGCGACGAAACTCCAGCCGACTACCCCGCATCCCTCTCCGTCTGGAAGGCCGTGCGCGTCACCGCGTCCTTCGACTCCTCCGTCTACGACGACTGCCCCGCCGAAGCGCTGCTCCTGGATGGTCCCGCTGCCGGCCTCTACGGCGGCGCCGGTAAGACTTTCAACTGGAGCCTCGCCGGTGTCTCCACCCGCCGCATCATCCTCGCCGGCGGACTCGACGCCTCTAACGTCGCCCAGGCCATCGCTCTCGTGCGCCCCTGGGGCATCGACGCCTGCTCACGCATCGAAAGCGCTCCCGGCAAAAAGGATCACAAGAAGATGACTGACTTCCTCGAAGCGGCCAGGAGGGCCGCCGCATGACCCCGCAACCTGATCCGGGTGGCCACTTCGGACCCTACGGCGGACGCTACGTTCCCGAAATCCTCATGGCGCCCGTCGAAGAGCTCGAAACCGCCTATCTCGCCGCTCGCGACGATGCCGCCTTTCAATCCGAGCTCGCCGGCCTGCTCCGCACCTACGCGGGCCGCCCCACGCCCTTGTACTTCGCCAAACGCCTCAGCGAGCTGTTGGGCGGCGCCCGCATCTGGCTCAAGCGCGAAGATCTCCTCCACACCGGCGCCCACAAGATCAACAACTGCCTTGGCCAGGGACTCCTGGCCCGCCGCATGGGCAAGCGCCGCATCATCGCCGAAACTGGCGCAGGCCAGCACGGCGTAGCCACCGCCACCGTCTGCGCCCTCCTCGGACTGGATTGCGTCGTCTACATGGGGGAAGAGGACATGCGCCGCCAGCGCCTCAACGTCTTCCGCATGCGCCTCCTCGGTGCCAAAGTGGTAGGCGTGGCCACCGGCAGCCGGACGTTAAAGGACGCCATCAGCGAGGCCATGCGCGATTGGGTCACCAACGTCTCCGATACCTACTACCTGCTCGGCTCCGCTCTCGGCTCCCATCCGTACCCCATGATGGTCCGCGACTTCCACAAGGTGATCGGCGAAGAAGCTCGGGCCCAGATCCTCGAAGCCGAGGGCCGTCTCCCCGATACCGTGATCGCCTGCGTGGGCGGAGGTTCCAATGCCATCGGCATCTTCCACGCATTTCTGGCTGACCCCGTCGAACTGGTCGGCGTCGAAGCCGGCGGACGCGGTGAGCATATCGGCGAACACGCGGCCCGTTATCGTGGCGGCGCTCCCGGAGTTCTCCAAGGCGCTTACAGCTTCGTCCTCCAGGACGCGGACGGCCAGATCGCCTTGACCCATTCCATCTCCGCCGGACTCGACTACGCCATGATCGGTCCCGAGCACGCCTATCTGCACGATCAGCACCGCGCCAGCTACACCGCGGCCTCCGATACCGAGGCCCTCGACGCCGCGCGCATGCTCTCGCGCATCGAAGGCATCATCCCCGCACTCGAATCCGCGCATGCCATCGCCGAAGCCGTCAAGCGCGCCCCAGACGCCAAGGACCGGATCTTCATCGTCAACGTTTCCGGCCGCGGCGACAAAGACATCGACATCTACCGCGAAAACCTCAAGGAACTCGACCTATCATGACCCGAATCGAGGGCCTCTTTGACCGTCTCAAGCGCGACGGCCGTAAGGGCTTCATCGCCTATCTCACCGCCGGCGACCCCACACCCGATCGCACCCCCGCCCTGGTGGAGGCGATGGTGCGCGGCGGCGCCGATCTCATCGAGCTCGGCGTGCCTTTCTCTGATCCCATCGCCGATGGACCCGTCATCCAGCGCGCCGGCCAGCGCGCCCTCCGCGCTGGAACCACGCTGGCCAAGGTGCTCGAGATCGCCGGCGAAATCCGCCGGCACTCCGAGGTTCCTCTCCTGCTCTTCACTTATCTGAACCCCGTGATGCGCTACGGCCTCGATCGCCTCGCCAAAGACGCCGCCGCCTGCGGAATCGATGGCTGCCTCCTCACCGACGCCTCCGTCGAGGAGGCTCATGAGTACATCGGTGTCATGCACTCCCACGGCCTCGACACCGTCTTCCTCGCCGCCCCCACCAGCACCGAGCGCCGCCTGAAACTGGTAGCCCGCTATTCCAGCGGTTTCGTCTACCTGGTCTCGCGTGCCGGTGTCACCGGCGAGCGCGATTCCCTCTCCGACTCGGTGGCCCCGCTTGTCCAATCCATGCGCCGCATCACCGATCTTCCCCTCGCTGTCGGCTTTGGCATCTCCCGCCCCGAGCACGTCGCCGAACTGGGCAGGCTGGTGGACGCCGTGGTCGTCGGCAGCGCTTTCGTCCGCCTCATCGAGAAGAACCTCGACAATCCTTCGCTCGAGATTCAACTCGAGTCCTTCACTCGCGAACTCAAACACGGTTTCGGAGCGGTCGCATGACCGAAGAGGAAGCGCGCCGCAAACTCGAACAGTTCCGCGTGCGGATCGACGATGTCGATCGCCGCATCGTCGCGTTACTCAATGAACGCACCGCCGTGGTAGAGGACATCGGCCGCGTCAAGCGCGAAGCGCACCTCCCGATCTACGAGCCGAAACGCGAAGATCAGGTCTTCGCCAACATCACGAGCTGCAATCATGGACCCATGTCACCGGAAGCCGTTCGCCGCATTTTCGAGCGCATCATCGACGAAATGCGCAGCATCCAGAAGGTGCGCATTCTGAGTGGAGACAAATGAATGTTAGTAGTCATGCAGCAGGGCGCATCGGAGCAGCAGATCCAGACGGTCATCGATCGACTCACAGAAATGGGCTTCGACGTTCATCGTTCCACCGGCGTCATCCACACACTGCTCGGGGGCGTCGGAGGCAAAGACGATTTCGACCTCGGCATCTTCGAAGTGATGGAAGGCGTCAAGGAAGCCCACCGCATCATCTCGCCGTATAAGCTCGCCAGCCGCAGTTTCCGCCCCGATGGCACCGTCATCAAGATCGGAGGCGTCGAGATCGGCGGCGATCGCGTTGTCGTGATGGCCGGTCCGTGCAGTGTCGAGAGTCGCGAGCAGGTCGAGCGCTCCGCTGAGATCGTGGCCGCAGCCGGTGCCCAGGTGATTCGCGGAGGCGCATTCAAGCCCCGCAGTTCGCCGTACAGCTTTCAGGGTCTCGGTGAAGAGGGCCTGCAACTTCTGCGTGCCGCTGCCGATCGCCACGGCCTGCTGGTCGTCAGCGAAGTCATGGAAAGCGCGCAGATCCCGCTCGTCGGTCAATACTCCGACATCTTCCAGGTGGGCGCGCGCAACATGCAGAACTTCAACCTGCTCCGCGACCTCGGCAAAACGCGCAAGCCCGTGCTCCTGAAGCGCGGCATCGCTGCCACCATCGAAGAGCTGCTCCTTTCCGCCGAGTACATCATGGCCGGAGGCAACTACGAAGTCATTCTCTGCGAGCGCGGCATCCGCACCTTCGAAACCTACACCCGCAACACCATGGACATCTCCGCGATCCCGGTCGTGAAAAAGCTCTCGCACCTGCCCATGATCGGCGATCCCTCTCACGGCACTGGCCGCCGCGACAAAGTGGTCCCAATGGCCCGCGCCGCCGTAGCCGCCGGCGCCGATGGCCTGCTCGTGGAAGTCCACCCCGACCCCGACCACGCCCTCAGCGACGGAGCCCAATCCCTCCACCCCGAACAATTCGAAGAGCTGATGCGCCAACTCCGCATCATAGCCCCCGCCGTTGGGAGGACCATCTAAATGCGATCTCCTATATCGGCGCTCCCCGCCCCGCGTCTTCCCGAACCCCGCGAGCGAAGCGAGCACGCATCCCCGACCCCCGGCCCCTGGCCTCCGGCCTCTGTTTGTGTTCCCCAACCCCCAACCCCTAACCCCGCGAGCAAAGCGAGCACTCATCCCCGGCCCCCGGCCCCTGGCCCCTGGCCCCTTGCTGTGTTCGCCAACCCCCAACCCCTAATCCCCAACCCCGCGAGCGCAGCGAGCACTCATCCCCGGCCCCCGGCCCCTTCTTGTGTTCCCCAACCCTGCGAGCGAAGCCAGCTGTGACCGTAGCAATCGTAGGAACAGGCCTCATCGGCGCTTCATTCGGACTGGCCCTTCGCCAAGCGGGCTTCGACGGCCCCATCGTGGGTGTCAGCTCCCCGCCCGCCATCGCCGACGCCGTCGCCGTCCAAGCCATCGATCGCGGCGTGCCGCTTGCCGAAGCGCTCGCCGAAGCCGATCTCGTCTTCCTCTCGCAAACCATCGGCCGCATCCTCGACACCGTCCGCCACATCGACCCCCTGCTTCGCCCGGGGGCCCTCGTCACCGATGCCGGCAGCACCAAATGCGAGATCGTCGACACCGCGCGCCAATGCATCACCCGCGCTCAGTTCCTCGGCGGACATCCCATGGCAGGCAAAGAGAAGCGCGGCGCCTCCGTCGCCGATGGCGCCCTCTTCCGGGGACGCACCTGGGTCTTGACGCCTGACGAGCCTTCCGAACTCGAAACCCCCGCTGCCTCGGCATTCCGCGGCTGGCTGAACCGCATCGGAGCGAACACTGTGGTCCTCGATTGCGACGAACACGACCGTCTGGTCGCTCTGACCTCGCACTTATCCCAGCTCGCCTCCACCGCACTTGCCTCGACAGTGGCCGACAAGCTGGGCTCCTCCTCGGGTCTGCAGGTGGCCGGCCCCGGGTTGGAAGATATGACTCGTCTCGCACTCGGATCGTATGACCTGTGGCGCGACATCGTAGCCACCAACACTCAACACATCGACCATACACTCAGTGTCTACATTCAAAAGTTGGAACATATCCGTGAGAACCTCCGCACGCGTCAGTTGCAAACTGAATTTGATCGGGGCGCGCAGCTCGCCGGCCGTTTGCGCCGCAGGAAAGAGACGAATGCCGTTTCCTAAGGCCGCTCGCACAACTATTTGTGAGGGTGCGCTTCTGGAGCGCAATTTTAGGATAAACTACGCATGAGGCAAGAAGCCGTATTTGTACCCTCGACGAGCCAGTCGCGCGGCGAGGGTGCCCCCGGCCTTTTGGCGCGGCGTTTCCGGACCCAGAAGGTGCTCCTAGCCGCACCGAAGGGCCAGTATAAGGAACTCAACATGGAACAGAAGCTCAAGATCGCGGTGTTCATCGATTTTGACAACATAGAAATCGGAGTGAAATCCACCCTGCACCGCGAATTTGACGTAGCCGCTGTGCTGGACGCATTGAAAGAACGCGGCGAGATCGTCACCAAATTCGCTTACGCGAACTGGGGCCGCCAGGAATCCGCCACGCGCGCTCTGTCGGAGCACGCGGTGCAGATGGTACAGCGCGACCCGTCCCCTCGCGGCGACAAGAACGGCGCGGATATCAACCTCGCCCTCGATGCGCTCGAGATGGCGTTCACGCACGACCACATCAACGCCTTCGCGATCGTCAGCGGCGACAGCGATTTCATTGCGCTCGTCAACAAACTCAAGCAATACGACAAACGCATCTTCGTGGTGGGCGGCCGTGCCTTCACCAGCACGATTCTGCAAAAGAACTGTCACGAGTTCGTAGCTTACGAGTCGATCATCGACGATCCGCGTCCGCGCCAGGGCCATCCACCGGCCTCACAGGCGCCCGCGCAGGATCGTCCCCCACAGGACCGGCCGCCGCAGGAACGCCCGCCCGACCGGCAACCGCAGCAACAACAACAACCGCGCCAGATGCACAAGCGCGTCGCCTTGGATCTCACCCAGGCCATGCCTCTGGTGGAGCGCGCCCTCGGCGTGCTCGAGCGGCGCGAAGTGCGTCCGCAGCTCGGTCTGCTGAAGTCAACCATGCTGCAACTCGACTCCACCTTCAATGAAAAGGCCTACGGCGCCGGATCGTTCACCGACTTCGTGGAGAAACTGCAGAAGGCCGACTTCGTCGAGGTTACCGGCGGCGAGGGCCGCTACATGATCCGCATGAAGGGCGGCAACGTTCCCGAGAAGCCCACCGCCAAACCGGAACAGGCCATCCCGATTCTGCGGGATGTGCTCGAAACCCATCGCTTCGAAGTGGACAATGGCGCCATGGCCGACGAACTGGCCGACTGGGTTCGCCAGGATCAGCCCTCGTTCAACTGGCGCGACTACGGATTCCAGGAGTTCAGCGAACTCCTGAACTATGCGCAGGACAAGGGCTTGGTACGCAATCAGGCCGATGAAGAACGAGGCTTGATCGTGTACCTGGGAGCCGAGTTCCATCCCCCCGCGCCGCCGCCCGAGCCGGAACCGCCAGCCATCATCGAGGAAGAGGAAGACGAGCCGCAGCCGCTCGTGCCCGGCCAGCCGACCGCTACCGGCGAGATCCCGATTCCCGAGCCGCCTCCGAAGCCGCAGCGCCGCCCGCGCGCTCCGCGGAAAACCTCGGGCGACGGTTCACCCAAGAAGCGCTCCAGCTCTCCCCGTACGCGCAAGAAGCAGCCGGTCTAGTCGGTCCCCCATCGGTCCAGCGAAGGGGCTCAACGAATCTATGAGAACCTTCGCGGGCTGACGTGGCGCAAAGACTCGTCTTTGACGCGTTGAGACTCCTCTCGACGCTTTTCGGCCGCGAATTCCGATGCGACGAACCGATTTCGCCGCGGTCCTTTATGTGGCGCTGGCTCGCAGTCCGACCAGCGCCACATAGCTCTCGTATGCCTCATCAGCGATCGCCTTCCAACTGAAGCGCTCCACCACCGTCCGGCGAGCTTGCTCCGCGATACGATCTCGTAACGCGCCGTCGGCAAGCAGTTCGCAGACCGACTGCGCGAACGCTTCCCAGTCGCTGTCGATAAAGACATCCTCGCGATCACGCAGTCCCAGCCCGGCGCACCCGATCGGGGTCGTGACCACCGCCTTGGCGCAGGCCATCGCCTCCAGCACCTTGATGTTGGTCCCCGCCGAGACCTCCAACGGCACCACCACCAGAGTCGCCTTCGCATACAGCGGGCGCAGGTCTTTCACGAAGCCATGCATCTCGATCCGCTCGTGGAAAGCGGGAGGCGCCTCGGTGTGTGCGAAGGTTTTCCAGAAGAGCAGGTGCTGCGGGCCTGCCACCACGCGCAGCCGCGCCTTTGGAAAACGGCGCCACACGCGCGGCATCACCTCTTCGCGCAGCTTCTCGAAGCCCAGGATGTTGGGCAGATGGCGGAATGAGCCGACATAGAAGATCTCGGGCGCGGCCTGCGGATCCTCACATGGCACGAAGCGCTCGATATCGACTCCGTTGGGAACCGTGAACGTGTTTTCCGGACGACGGTTCCCTTCCTGGATCGCGATGTTCCGATCTTCGCCGGACATCGTCCAGACGCCATCATAGCGGCTCAACCAGTCACGCTCGAACTGGAGCCATCGTTCGTATTCGAGCATAGTGGCGGCGGTCGCGTCCTTCTTCTCAGCGAGCTGGCGGTACAGGCTGAAGGTGAGGTCGTGCTCCACCAGGATCGCGGGCACATGCGGAGCGGCCTCGCGCATGCCCGCCATGTGGGTGTACTCGAGTTGCAGCAGATCGGGCTTCCATATCGCGGCCAACTCGGCGATGATCGCCTGGAGCGATCGCGACTGGTGCTCGCGCACCTGCTCCGGCAGGTCCTCGCTGCCGGACGGGCGTTCGTCTTTGTCGACGATCCACACCTTGCGGAAGACTTCGTGGAGTTTCTCGTACTCCATCGCGTCGAGATACTCGCGCACCGCGATCAGCACGAAGTCCACGCGGTCTGCGAGCGCGCGGCACAGGTTGTAGATCCGCACCGCGCCGCCGTGCGATAGCGGATAGGGTAGAAAGGGCGAGACAACGAGTACTCGCAGCTTCCCCGAGGGCGAGACGTGCGCTTGCCGGCCTGGTGCAAAGGCGATCGAGCCGCGCGAGAGATCCGGTTCTCGTGGACCGATCCGCCGCAGGCCCGCATCGCGGAGGAAGCGGAGCAGGAAGCCCGTGTCCTGCATGGGGAAGTCCGGCTGTTCCGTGAGAGGCTTCTCCTGGCCGATGCTGTAGGAGCGCCAACCCGCCGCCGCGGCTTTCCAGAACAACAGCATCCACGCGGTTCCCGCCAGGCTGCATCGCGGGATGCCGAGCGCAAGTAACTTCCGTCGCTCAACCAGCACCGCATTCGAAAGCGGCGCCAGCACCTGGCTGGCTTCGTCCGGCTGCAACGTGCGGAAGGGCGCCATCGGGAACAGCATGTCCTTCCATGCACGGAAGTGAGTCTGCCGCGAGACAGCGAAGGTGCGCGCATCGTCGAGCAGGGGCAGCATGTCTGCGCAGTCTTCGCGAATGGCGGCGTCCTCGGTCCAGAGAATCCAGGCCGCGCCGCTCGAGCGGACG
>Ga0070734_10001067_pt1 | contig 43860 bp, 38 predicted proteins | sample Coa_R1_8_FD_66444 | JGI IMG/M metagenome (GOLD analysis project Ga0070734, IMG submission 66444) | Surface soil microbial communities from Centralia Pennsylvania, which are recovering from an underground coalmine fire - Coalmine... | ecosystem: Environmental > Terrestrial > Soil > Unclassified ...
AACCGAAGACCAAAGTGACGAGGCAACGGGTCAGCGTCACGACGATCGACCGCCGCCTGCAAGTGATTCGCAGGTGGCAGCGTGAGGGTCTCGTCACGGCGGCGAAAGCGAAGGCACTGACCGACGAAGTGCTGGAGGCTTTGCGACGAGTGTCGGTGCTGGCCAAACAGCGAAATTCACATTCAGGGAAGCGACCGACACTCCAAGCGCGCAGCTCTGTGGTGAGCTCGAGCAAGAAAAGAAAGGTAATTCAGATGGACTTCAATAGAGAAAAGTATTTCGTTGAGAACTCGGACGCACTGACCGAGGCCGAAAAGATTCAATTCGCAAAAGACTTAATTGAGCTCGAGCGCCAGGGCGTCGTGGAATACCGCGCCGGCCACTGGGTACTCGCGCCTGGCGTCGAGATCGAAGAAACACCTGACGGGCCCGTGGCCCGCTTCCTCAACAAGAAAGAAGAAGGAAGCAACTAATGGCGATCGTCCTTAACGTGGCGGCCTGCGAAATTGTTGAGCTTGTCAGGCCGGTGCGGGCGCTTCCCAAACAGAACAAGAAGATCGAGGCGATCAAGCTCGTGCGCGAGCGGACGGGCTACGGCCTGAAGGAGAGCAAAGACTTCGTCGATCACGTGCACTTGTTGCCGGGCGAGAGGGCGATCAAAGTTGCCGAACTGTGGACAAATGCAAGCGTCGGCGACACGCCGGACCACAAGGCGGAGCCGGCCGGAACCTCGAATGGGATGCCCGGAAAGCGGCCAGCGGCGCGGACATGTCGCTTGCTGAGTGGTATGCCCGCTATATGGAGACGCACACCTATTCGGAGTGGGAGCAGTTGGTCGAGAAATGCCTGGCGGCGAAGACAACGGAGGAGGAGCTGTAATGGCCTACCTACTTGTCCCAGGCGAACGTATCGGGCAGTTGGTTTACCCAGGAGCGAAAGCGGCGCGCATTCACGAATGAGGAGATCGAGCTGGCACTTGGCCGCCGGGGGTACAGCAAGATCGCGGCCGGCCGCATGCGGCAATTCAACGACGTGCCCCACGTGATGCTTGTGGCCGCCAGCGGCGACGACCTTCTCACCGGCCAGAAAGTCGTCGAGGCTCGCCGCAGTGAATTGGCGAAGCGGTTCTTTGAACTGCGAGGCCGACTCGAAATCGTTCTCGATGGTGGGGCCGTAATCACCGTCGATGAAGGCGAATGAGTTGAACGGCGAGATTTACCGACTGGAATCAGTCGAGTAATAGCCGGTGACCCCGGCATCTAAATACCAAAGGAGAAACACAATGAGCAACGAAACACAGGAACGAATCGAGAAACTGACAGCGATCAAGATGAAGATCGAACGTCACGGTGGCCAGGAAGGCTTGAAGTTTGACCGGGACGAACAGGCGCTCATCTGGGGCCTGCTGTTGGGCACCGTCAACCGGAAGAACACAAAAGAGGAAGATCGGATCGAGATGCAGATCGCTGGGCGGATGAAGTATCTGTTCAACTGCACGGACTTCAAAGCCGAGAAATACAAGGACAAGGTCATCATCAAGTTTGAACAAGGCGAGGAAATCCAAATCGGAACTTTCGGTTGGCGATTCATCGACGAAGGAAACGAAACCCTCAGCGAAGTCATCGACGACGGCCATCCCGGTCGGCGTGCGGACGGCACCACGAATTTTCCGGTCACGGCGGACGACCTGAAGACCCTGGCGACGGCCTACTTCATGGATCGCCTCGGCTACGAATACGAATCATGGACTGAGCGTGCGGACTTCGCACCCACCGCACAGGAAGTGGCTGACTACAACCTCGCCGATGAACGGCTCAATGCGATCCAGCGAATCCTCTCACCGGCGCAGATGATGTCGGCGAAAAAATTGGCCGGTGCAGCCTTCTGTCTCAACAACGAAATCCACAACGATGTATGGAAAGAGTTTCTGGGAGTCGGTACACCGGCTGTTCCTCAGTCGATGGTAGACCGGCGCAGCCGGTGAAGTAGGGCCGTAAATTTCAAAAGGAGAAAGAGCATGAACGAGGAAGAAAAGAAGCAACAGGAGTTGGAACAGAAGTACCCGGTGCTGCGCCACATCGCCGAGGCCAACCTGCGGGAAGAGTTTGAACCCGCAGAAAAGAAAAACTGTGACATCTGCGGTGAGCCGGTGGTGTTCACCGTGGATGGGGTCGATGTACCGGCAACCATCCGCATAGCCGGTGAAGAGTTTGAAGCGATGCACGACGTCGATTGTGAAACATGCGGATTGCCGCTGCGGCTGTGCGATGACTGCTGGAACAGCGAAGATCATTGCAATGAATGCCAGGAGCGCCGAGAGAAAGAGCAGTGGTGCCCACTGTGCGATCTGGCCTGCGTGAACATGACGCCGGAAGAAAAGCAGCAGCACATGGCCGCACACAAAGCAGAAGAGTGCGACTGCGTGGTTGACCTGGAGCATGGGGACACCATTAAGCCGTGTGCCCTCCACCCTCAAGGCGGATCGCCAAAGGGCCTTGCAATTCACAATGCAATCCACAAGGCCATGAAGGAAGGCCGTCGATGAGCGACATCGTTCTCAAAGGCTACGTGCAGAAGCGGCGAGGTGTGCTCACACACCTGAACGAGCGCAGGCTCACGGTCAATGAGTATGTCGTGTTCGACATCCTGCTGATGCTTGCCGACAAAGAGACCGGGTCTTACATGATCAACGCCCCAGCCATCCATTTCTGGAGTGGGGAACAGCTTTCCATCAAAGCTGCTCAACGTGCGCTGCAAGGGTTGGACGAAAAAGGGTACATCGTACGAGAAACCGTGCCAGGGAAGCTCGGCGTGTACCCTTACTACATCGACAAATTTGTCGTCGCCTATGGTGCGGAGCAGGGTAAGGTGCTGAGCTACACCAAAAAAGCCAACAAGATTGAAAAAATTGAGGAGCTTCTCGAATACTTCGGTGCGGAGGTTGTCCAGCAGGACGACCAGGATACTGACCAGCAAGGTGACCAGCATCCTGTCCAGCAGGGTGTCCACAAAACGAAACTGGAAACTGGAGACTTGAAACTTGAGAAGGGAAAGTCTAAGGGAGTAAATAAGTCAATAAGAAAGCAGACTCCAACTCCGTTGGAGCCTAACAGCGTAGACCAAGAACAACCAACCCCTGCTGGGCTTACCAGCGAAGCACAAGATCAAAACCTGGAAACCCTTTTTGAAAAGGAACCCGAGAGCGTCAGGCTCCTCTTCTCCCTCCTGTACCCCAATGGCTTCGAGTCCCTGGCGTTGTTCCAAAGGGAAGCGCCCCACGCCCGTGCCTGCGCCGAAATTTTGGCCAGGGAAAAAGTCTCGCCGAAGGAACTGATCAAGCACAACCACACGCACAAAACAGGGGGCCTCTACTTTCGCTCCTGCGCCCAGATGCACAAGGCGCTCACCAGCGAAACCCAGCGCACGCTGAACGATTTCGTGGGCCACAAACCTACGGCCTGCCGTACCTGCAAGGCACTCGCCAAGAAGGTTGACGGCGTGGCGCTGCCAGGGTACAGGCAGCAGTCTGGGCAGCGGGAAATCCTGAAAGGGGACATCTGATGAAGTTCGTGGTGAAGCTGTCGAAAGAAGAGCAGTTCGCCGAGGAGAACCCGCTGCTCGGTCGGCGCAAGGTTTTGCAGGACGGCCAGACGGTGGAGTACCCCGTGCTGCTCCGTGATCCCATCACGCCAGAGGAACGGCGCATCGTTCGGGAAGCCTGGAAGAACAACATCGACACCGTGCGTCGGCGACTGGCGAAGAAGGATTGCACCAGGTGCCACGGCAAGGGATCGTTCGACGTTCACGACTATCCTGGCCACCCGCTGTGGCACAAATTGACGAGCAGCGAAATCTGCGGCTGCTTCTTGGAGGATTGAAATGAAACGTGACTGCACCATTCACCGTGTGCCCTGCCCGACCTTCGCCAAGGAACGAACGGACATTGACGAAGACGATGATTGCATCCAGCCTGCGACCTGCTCGGTGGAAGAGCCGTGCCCGTTGCACGGCAGCCACACCGTCCACCTTTGCGCCGAACATTACGACTGGGTCGTGGGCATCAAGGAACGGTTGGCTCGGGTGATGGCGGAACAAAATTTGCAGGGATGAGTTTGGGATCGGTCGGACACGATCCCGAAGGGGCCTGCGCCGGGTGACTAAGAGGCGCTCGGCGTGGGCCGCAGTATTAGGAGATGTTACCAAGTTTGGGGCCGGGTGTGTTGCGCAGGCAAATCCTGCGAAGCCGAAGTTTTCTTCCGGCCATGAATCACCGGCCCCGATTCAAAAAGGAAAAACTATGAACATTGATCGAGAGAAGGCACTGAGATTTTTGGGGATGATGAACGAGGCCCACGTGAAGCTGGAGATTGAACACAACAGCTACCCCGATTCCAACGGGCTTGGCGAATCCATCGACGACGACTACGACGCCGAGGAAGCCTTCTGCGCCGAGGAGTGCGACCTGACCACGGACGAAGTGCAGTACATCTTCGACAACCTGGATCAGTACCTATGAAGTACGAAATCGTCTGGCACCTGATCGACGACATCCACTACCTGGTGGAAGGCGACGACGAAGAGGATGCGATGGGCCGCCTCAACATCTGGATTTGCGATCCCGACGAGGAGAACGCCGAAGGCATCACGTACCTGGACGGATCGCCGGTGTGGCGGCCCGAAGATCACTGCGACATTGACGAAAATGTCGGCATCCAAGATTCAGGAGAACAGCAATGAGAGGCACCTGCGGAATAGCGAAGCGGCTCCTGCCCAACGGCGAACCTGCCTACTGCGGCAAGCCCAGCGTGGGCACGGACGTGCCGTGCTCCTGCGACCGCTGCGAAGCGGAACCAGGGTTCCACCGTGGCGTGGAGTTGTGCGCCGAACATTACGACGAGCATCAAGCAAAACTGAAACGGAGAAAACAATGACCCAGGTATCAAACCAGAACATCGAATGCCCGTCGTGCCTGAAGAACACGGCCCACACGGACGTCAACATCGACACAAACGAGCGCATGATTTCATGCGATGACTGCGGCTTCTACGCCGAGACGGAAATCATCGAGCGGAATGGCTGGAAGTTTTGGAAGTCGGTTACCGAAAGACGCATCTACGACAACGGCACGGTCATGACCAACGTGCTCAACTCGGAACGTGACAGGCTGCGCCAGATCGCCGGGGAAAATTTCGAACCCTGCGACTGCGTGGTAGATCTGGAAGACGGCTCCACAATCACGGCCTGCGAAAAGCATCCGCAGGGCGGATCGCCGAAAGGCAAGTACATCTGGGAGCAGGTGAAGGCCGCACTTGAAGCCGAAGAGAAAATGTTGCTTGACGCCGCAGCCAAGGCGGGATTCAAAAAAGGGGAACCACAATGAAAAAGGGCCAGAAAATGGATCGCACCCCACACTGCATCACCGTCTGGGGGATGTTCGGTACGTCGCTGTGCCAGTCGCCGATCACCGACAAACCCCACGATCCCCGGAAAGCAGCCTTCGGCTCGATCACCCCTAAGCAGATCAAGTACCAGAAGCGCATCTGCGAAAAGTGCCTGGCCATTTTGAAAGGAGAATCACAGTGAAACACACAGCAACAGACCAAGAACGCATGGTGCTTCAGGTTCTACAGGACACCATGCTGCACGCCAAGCTGGATCAGCAGCAAGTCTATATCCTCGTCCTTTTGCCGACCGCATGAACCAGCTTGAAGACTTCGCACACGGATCGCCGCAGTACCCGGACACCAACGCGCGCACTCGAGCCACCTGGTAGACGCCCGTCGAGCATAAAATGCCGGCACTTTCAACCTCCCGATCACTAATTGCCCGATTTTGTGCAATTCCAATATCCCTGTAGGCAACTGCTTGCCGGCCTGGGTAAGTTGCTTCGACCCAACTCCGACAATGCCGGTGGAGTACCAGTGATGCCAGAATGTCGCTACCCGATGAATGCGAACGAAATGTGGGAATGTCTGATACCTGACTGCAGCAATGCCGGCGCGCATCGCGCTCCGGGCGGCGCACCCCAAGACTGGCTATGCTGCGCGCACTACGAACAATTTGTTGCCCATTTGCTGGACCCGGCCCGAAATGCGACGTTCCCTTCTAAGTAATTGATTCTATTAGGCTAAGTGGTGGACAATTTGTCTGAGGCGACTGTATACTTTAGGCAAAGCCACCCAGGTTCTGCGGCACTCCGAGCTCCCCTTTCTAATTTGGTGCATGACAAGCTTTTCTCGAGGAAGGATCGGATGAGCCCATCGCAAGATATTGTTAAACCTCAATTTGAACTGCGCGTGAACGGCATCGCGGATCCTGCGATCCGTTTTCAGATGTCTCACGACGAGCCTGACGACTTCGACATCCTGGTCGACGATGCCATATTAGGGACGCTCGCCATCACCCCGGAATGCGTTTTGGAGCTGCGGGAACCGTGCGCCGATTGGCGCGCGGTCACCCTAGAGGAACTGAAGGCGATGGTCGTCGATGACGGTGACCCGCTGATAACTGATCACTCGTCTGTAGCGCCAGCGATGGTCGAGAAGCAATCGTGTGACCTCGTCGACGAAGTCGAAGTGGTCCGCCGACAATCACCGCAGCTTGGCGGTCTGACCGGCCATACCGAGTGTCTGAAACGAGTGCAGTCTTTGTTCTACCGCGCCAGCCTGCCGCACAAAAGCGCCGGAACGGTATTCGTGGTCCAAGACCTTCGCCTAGCCCGGGCCGTGCTCTGTAAAGGCGGCTTTTATCCCAGCCCGATTTCACCCTTCGCGTTGGTCGAACCGCAGACGCGATGCGCCGTACAGCTCATCGAGCAGCGGATATAAAAGTTCGATTTTTTCTGAAGAACGCGAGAAACCAGAACAACGAGAGGAGAAATCAGATATGCAGATCCTTCGCGATAAGACTGGACGTCAACAAGGTGTCATCCGAGAAATCGCGGGCAAGCGAGAGCGTTTGTACACGCCGACTGGGAAAGCGGTCGCTGACTATGACGGCGTCACTGGTGCCACCTACGATACCGACCGTCGCAGAATTGGTACCGGGAACCGGCTGGCAGGCATGGTCGGAGAAGACGAAGAATAACCTCAGGTGCACTCGATGCCTCTTTCCCGCGTGCAGGTTGGGTGATTGCCCCTCACCCATCTCCTCCCCTAAGTTGTTGATCGCGAAGTAGCGCCGGCGCCGGCTGTGTGCCAGCGGTGTGCCAACTCTCGGAGGAGCGTTCTTGCCCCGTCGTCTCGGACAAATCGTTAGCCGTGGGCGGCAGCGTTGGCTCGTCCGCGTCTTCCTCGGCCGCGATCGCGAGACCCGTAGGCGCCGGTACCACAACCGCACCGTCCGCGGCTCCGCTCGCCGCGCCCAGGAGTACCTGACGAAAATGCTGCGCGAACGCGACCTAGGCCGCGGCCTCGAGGGATCCGAGATTACGCTCAATGAATTTCTCGATCGGTGGTTGGATAGAGCTGCGAAACCAAGACTCCGCAGGAAGAGCTACAAGAGCTACGAAAGCCTCATGCGGCGCTACATCCGGGCTGTGCTCGGCGAAAGAATATTGTCCACAATCACTCCGCTCGACGTGCAGGACGCATATCAGAAAATGATCGATCGCGGTCTGTCGTCTCGCACCGTCCGCTACACCCATTCCGTTCTTCGCTCCGCCATACGCCAGGCCATCCGATGGCGGCTTCTCTTGCAAGATCCGACAGATGGCGCCCAACTGCCGCGGCTCGGCCGTCGCGAGATGAGCGTGCTCACCGCAGAACAATCCAGGATCTTGTTGTCGGCTGTACTCAAGACTCACTACGGGCCGGTTTTTGCAGTCGCTCTCACCACCGGCATGCGACCGTCCGAATATCTGGCGCTGAAATGGTCGGACATCGCTTGGGATCGGGGCACCGTGAGCGTCGTGCGCACCCTGGAGAGATCGGCGGGCTGTTGGCGTTTTGCAGAGACGAAGCGAGCGCGCAGCCGACGCATCATTAAATTTCAGGATTGGGTGCTCGAAACACTTAAGAATTTGCAGCCAAAAACGATCTGGCGGAGCGGATGTAGCCGGCCGGACAATTCGGAGCTAGTCTTCACCTCTCCTGCTGGTCGCCCCATCTACTCCGACAAGTTGGCAAAAAGGTTCAAAGCAATTCTCGGCCAGAACGGATTGCCCATGATCCGACTTTACGACTTACGCCACACCGCCGCGACGCTTGCTCTATCTGCCGGCGTGCCGCCCAAGGTCGTTGCTGAGCAGCTCGGTCATGCCAGCGCTGCATTCACCCTGGATGTCTACTCGCACCTATTGCCGCACATGCAGGAGGAGGCCGCGATAAAAGTGGAACAAATTCTTGCCGGGCCGGGTCTGCTACCGCACCGGAGGGCCGGCCAGAAGCGTTTCCTGAAAACAGGTCCCAAGAAGCCTCCTAAGGCCGTCAATTCGGTGCGAGAAGGCAAGCGTACCCGTTTACGGGCCTAAATGTGTTTCGCTTTATATTCGCCATCGAGAGTATCATGAATTGCGCGTTGTGCGCCGCGTCACTGAGTTGTTCGAGCTTAATCCGTAGATTCAGATCAATCGGGGGTGTCTTACATGCTGCTCGTCATTCTGGCCGTCATTCAAATCGTTCTCCTAGGGGTTCTCGTGATCCTTTTTCTGGCGAGGGGTCGGAAGGACTTGCAGAATTCCGTTCCAGTGTTGCTGACGGGGCTGGCAGACCTGCGCAACTCTGTGGAACGGCTTGATGGTAGGTTCAGCGCGGAGATGCGTACTCTGCGCGAGGACAATTTGAGCTATTCCCAGCAAGCGCGCCTGGAGGCAGGAACAGATGCTCGATCCTTGCGCGAGGAACTGGTCGCAAATGTTGGCCGGCTCGGAGGCCAATTAAATGACAACATCTCCGAATTCCGGCGCGACCAGGTGTCGGCGGCCAACCAGCTTCGGGATGGTGTCACGGCTCAGATCGATCGACTCGTGACCAGCACCACCGAGTCTGACCAGCAGCTCCGCGACGTCATGCAGGAGAGGTTCGCCGGCCTCGAACATCAGGTGACTGATCAGCTCACGGACTTCCGAGATCACCAGGCACAAACGAGCGAGCAGCTTAAGGAATCTGTCCAGGCCAACTTCAGTCGGCTGGGATCCGAACTCCGTGAGACGAACAAAGAGCTCAGCGGAAAAGTGCAGGGCAGCTTGGTCGATCTGACGGGGAAAACTCAAGAACTCTCCGCCACGAACGAGCAGAAGCAGGATGCGTTGCGCCAAGTCGTTGAATTGCGGTTAGACAAGCTAACCGAGAGCAACAACGAGAAACTTGAGCAGATGCGGCAAACGGTCGATGAGAAGCTGCATACGACCCTCGAGAAGCGACTCACCGACAGCTTCGGACTTGTCACCGAGCAACTCGGCAGAGTCCAGCTGGGGCTCGGAGAAATGAAGGATCTGGCGAACGGGGTTGGCGACCTCAAACGAGTGCTGACGAACGTAAAGACTCGCGGAGGATTCGGCGAAGTGCAGTTGGGCCTCTTGCTGGATCAGATGCTCTCCCCAGAGCAATACGTTACGAACGCCCGCATTCGGGAGGACTCGCAGGAGTCCGTCGAGTACGCTATTCGAATGCCCGGTACACAGGATGGAGAGCCAGTACTCCTTCCGGTTGACGCGAAGTTTCCGCGGGAGGCTTGGGAGCGGCTGGAAGATGCGCAGAGCCGCGGTGACCAGGCAGCAATGAAAGACGCCGGGAATAAGCTCGAGGGGGTGATTCGAGCGTCCGCCAAGACAATAAAAGAGAAGTACGTCGTCCCCCCAACAACCACGGGCTTCGCGGTGATGTTTCTGCCAACCGAGGGCCTGTTCGCCGAAGTGGTTCGCCGCCCGGGGCTAGTCGATGATCTGCAATCGACTTTTCATGTGTGTCTGGCCGGCCCAACTACGTTTGCAGCGTTGCTCACCAGTCTGCAGATGGGCTTCCGCACCCTCGCCATACAGAAAAAAGGCAGCGAGGTCTGGAAGCTGCTCGCTGCAACCAAGGTGGAATTTGAAAACTTCGGTGGCTTGATGGCTAAGGTTGAGAAGCAAGTCGGAACCGTCCAGACCACCTTGAAATTAGTGAACAGCAAAACGCGGACTATCAATCGCCGGCTCAGAGGAGTCGAAGTGCTGGACACGCAGGCCGCTCTAGTTGCGCGCGATGAACCGGAGCCTTCGGCCACAGATGCAGAGCCGGCCATGGTCCAAGTGGACACGTAACACTTTCGAGCCGTTTGACATTCAATGAGGTACTGATATCGTTAAACCGATTCGGCGAAGCGAAGGATGAAGGCTTTACTGGCCTCTCATCTAAGGGGGCTTCCGCTAGCCGATTTCCCTAAATAGGCGAAGTGTGTATCGGTTTGGGCGCATAAAATGTTAGCCCGCACACAATCCGAGTGTTCCCCATCAGGTCGATGTGCAGTCTCGTCCATCTCTAAGACGGATTACATACTTTGGCGGGACTGCGCGAAAAACGCCTGGCTACGCATTCACAAACCTGACGTGTACTTCTCGACTGAGTTGACGGAATATGAACAGTCCGTCATGGAAATGGGAATTGACGTGGAGCGCGTGGCGCGTGGTTTGTTTCCGGATGGCGCGATCGTTACTGGTTCAGAAACGGACGCATTACAAGAGACTCGCTCACTGATCGCTTCAAACACTCCCACACTATTCCAGCCGGTATTCGAGCGAGAAGAGTGTCTGGCAGTAGTAGATGTTCTTCGGTGCGAACCCGGGACGAACGACTGGTCGATCTATGAGGTGAAGTCCGCAACCAAAACAAAGGAAGAGCACGTTTACGACCTTGCGTTTCAAGTTGCCCTTCTTCGAAAGCACGATATCAACGTCAAGCGGGCCTTTCTCATAGTTCTTAATCCCGACTACGTGCGACAGCATGATCTCGATATTCAGAAGCTATTCAACCCCGTTGACGTCACAGCAAATGTCGACGACATCTCGGAGACCGTCAGTAGAGAAATGCAAGAGGCGCGAAATTATCTCCTGAACGAGTCTGAGCCTCAAGGCCCTTGTTCCTGCATATATAAAGGAAGGTCCCGGCACTGCAGCACATTCCACTACTCGAATCCAGACGTGCCGGATTATGGAATCCACGATATTGCCCGCATAGGGAGCAGCCCGAAGAAACTAAAGGAACTGGTGGATGCTGGGATTCGGGCGCTCGGGGATATTCCTTCTGACATTAAGTTAACGAAAGGCCAGAGCAATCAGCTTCGAGCTTATCGAACTGGCGAGACAATAATCGATAAGGAAGCGATCGCGAAGGACCTGGCCGAGCTTACTTTTCCGCTGCACTTCATCGACTACGAGACATTCGCGTCCGCCCTGCCCCTATTCAGGGACTTTTCGCCTTACGACCAAATTCCATTGCAGTATTCGGTCCACATCGTTGGTTCACCCGACGAGGAACCGATACACCGCGATTTCCTGCACACAGGGCACGGCGATCCCACCCGCGCTTTCCTAGACTCGCTTCGAGAGCACGTCAGCGCATTTGGCTCAGTGATTGCTTGGAACAAGGCATTCGAATGCCAGGTCAATGACGCCATCGGACGCAGGTTTTCACCTGCACGCGAATACATCATTGAGCTCAATGATCGTTTTTATGATCTGATGGATATCTTTTCGAAACAGTACATCGTCCATCGAGATCTTCGGGGATCGGTTTCCATAAAAAAGGTGCTGCCAGTTCTTACGCCTGGACTCAGTTATTCAAACCTCGGAGTCCAAGATGGCGCTATGGCGTCATTGACGTGGGCCCGGATTATCTCGGGGAAGATCGATGACCAAGAGCGTGCACGGCTGCGAGCAAGCCTGAGAGACTATTGCGCGCTGGATTCCTATGGAATGTACGCGATTTGGCGGGCCTTAACAAATCTGATTCAGAGCCACTAGATGCCGATGGATGTTCAGCTTCCAAAACTCCAAACGAAGACTCTCCGAAAGGCACCGGATCCTTCCGCTTACAAGCTTTACCGTGCCGCCCAGGAGTGGGATCTGATAGATCCGATTCTGATCCGAGATCGCCAGGATCTAAAATCCGAGCCCAAATGGCACGATCACATCGAACCGTACTATCACCAGATCAGCAATTTGTTGACGTTCTGTCGACGTCTTCCCGTGACTCTTTTGGCCGACGACGTTGGGTTGGGCAAGACCATTAGTGCGGGGTTGATTGCCAGTGAGCTGATGGCGCGACACCGAGTCTCAAAGATCCTCGTCGTGTGTCCGAAGTTGCTAATGCCGCAGTGGAAGGAGGAGCTGGAAACCAAGTTTGCAATCCCTGGCGTTGAAGCCGTCGGAAACGACCTTGTGAAAGCGAAGGTGCCGGATGGCGGTGGCGCAATTATCACGACATACCATTCTGCACGCATGTATCTCGAAGCGTTGAGCCAAGCCGGATTTGAAATGCTGATTCTGGACGAGGCACACAAGCTTCGTAATCTCTATGGCACAAACCAGCCTCCTCAGGTCGCCGAACGATTCCGGGACGCTCTAGCCAACCGCATGTTCAAGTACGTCCTTATGCTCACGGCTACGCCCCTTCAAAATCGTCTGTGGGATATCTACTCGCTCGTCGACTTGTTGTCGGTTGCGCGAGGACACCAGAATCCATTCGGTAGTGCGGGGGTGTTTGCTCGAACTTTTATCGCCGACGATCGGACACAAGCTCGTCACCTGGCTCCTAACATGCGTGACAGTTTCCGATCGATTGTCTACGGGTACATGTCGAGAATTAGGCGAGCGGACGCAAACCTGCACTTCCCTGAACGTGTCGTCCAACTGCATAAAGTTGATCCAGTGCCGGAAGAGCTTGAACTGATCAACGCGATCGCAAGCGCGATCCGAAGCCTGAACCGGTTATCGCAGATTTCGCTCCTTCAGGCTGTGATCAGTAGCCCACAAGCTTTACTCAGCCAACTTAAGAAAATGGCCGCTAACGAAACGGTACCTCAAAGTCTGGCCGTGCGAGTTGAGGAGATTGTTGGCAAAATCAACGTCACAGCAAAGTTGCGGGGCCTTGGCGCCCTAGTTGACAAATTGCGGGCTGAGCAACCCGAGAGGTGGAGACTGGTGGTGTTCACGACTCGGCGCGAGACACAAACCACCATCGAATCCTTTCTGCAGACACGAGGGATTACTTGCGGCCTAATAAACGGAGATTCGGGTGAACGAAACCAGCGTACGATTGCAAGATTCAAGAAAACCATACCCGAAATACACGTGATCGTTTCAACCGAGGCAGGGTCGGAAGGGGTTAACCTCCAGGCAGCAAATGTTCTCGTTAATTTCGACCTTCCCTGGAATCCGATGATTGTCGAGCAGCGCATCGGGCGCATTCAGCGACTGGCCTCGGAGCACGCAAGCGTTTGCATCTGCAACATGATTCTGCGAGGGACTTTTGAGGAATACATCGTCGGAAGACTGATGGAGAAACTTCAGCTGGCGTCTCACGCGATCGGAGACATAGAAGCTCTGCTCGAGGCCGCGGGCATGAACGAGCAGAACGAAGATGGCCTACCGTTCGAAGAATTGATCCGCCAGCTCGTCATCGCATCGTTAGCCGGCAAAGATGTGGACTCGGCAACGAACCTTGCGGAAAAGAGCATTGCCAAGGCCAAGATCGAACTCGAGAGCCAGGAAAAGAACATCGACGCAATGTTCGGAAAGATGGAAGATGCTGTTGGGGAGGAGATTCCGTATCCCCATTTGCCAGTCGTGGTGAGGTCGATGGGCGCAGAAGAATTCGTGGTTGCGGCGCTGAGCAGTTTCGGAACTCGTTTAACTCCAGAGTCAGACGGCGTATACGTTAGCGAGCATGACGGAAAAGTGGATCGGATCTGTTTTGACGAAACACACTCCTCAAAGGCAGTTCTTTACCGTCCTGGCACCTCAGCCTTCGGCCGCCTGGTCACGAGGATGGTCGATACCGGTTTGCACAGTGCCGCGGACGAGGATGACAAACCAGCTCTTAAAGCGCAGCAGATAGCGAAGGAATGGATCGAGGATTTTGGAGGCAATTTTCATTCCGTACAGATTGGCGAAACGCTTCGATCATTTGCTGGAACTGCCACCGTGCGGGTACGCGCAACGGTCGGTCACGATAGCTACGAACGTCTCGTAGATGTCAACGTGTCTCCGGACGAACACTGGGTTCCGGCGGGCTTGACTGGAGCAAGCCCAATCTCCGATCCGCTGAAGAATCCAGAAGCAGTCGGGATAAACAGTGCTTCGGTCGTGGAGAAAGCAATACAAGATCCGGGCGTCTCTGAATTCTGTCGTTTCTACCTTGATCGGCGGACTCAGGAGTTAGCCGCCGCAGGAGCAGACGCGCGAAAGAGGAAGAAAGTCGAAGACGACTTCACACCTCGGCTGGACACAACTCTAGTTGGCATCGATGGCACAGTACGACGGCAATTACGACTGAAGACACTTTTCGATCTCGGATCCGAGCACGAATACGAAAGTTCCATCGCTGTGATTCCTGCCGAGAGCAAGCGCAAGTGCCCGGAACTGTATCGCTGCTCTGTGTCTCAGAAGGTCGCTCCTGTTGAATGCTTCGCGCGATGCGAAATTAGCGGCTTATCTGTGCTGAAGCATCTGCTCGTAAGATCAGAAGTCAGTGATCGAGCGGCATTGCCCGAATTCATCGAGCAATGTGCTGCAACAGGCAAGCAGGCTTTGCAAGATGAGATCGAAGAATCATCTGTAACACAGCAGAAGGTCCTAAGAACGATTCTTAAAACGTCAGATTTGTCCGGCAAACGCGCTGAGACTAACTTCTTTGCAAATTGCGAGTTCACCGGAGCACTCGCCCTCAACGATGAACTCGAAACCAGCCAGGTATCCGGCAAACGATATCGCAAAGATAGGCAACAAAGATCAATCGTCAGCGGCAAGACTGGTTATCGTGATGAATTTGTCCAATGTGCAGAGACAGGACAGCCGCTGTTAGCTGAAGAGAGCGAGAAGTGTGATGTCACCGGAAGGATCGTCGTTCCCGGTATTTTGGTGAAATGTGAAGCTTCGGGAAAGAAAGTCCTTCCGTCATTGCTTGAGAGATCTGCTGTAAGCGGCAAGCGGGCTCTTAAGAAGTTCTTCGTTTCGAGCAGCATCTCAGGTGCGCGCGCATTGCAGCAAGAGAGCGTTGGCTCGGCGGCCGGAAAGTATTCTCTTCCAACCGAGGCTAAGATGTGCATGTGGAGCGGGAGGAGGATCCATCCAGACGATCTCCGGACATGTGAGCTCACACGAATGAATGCGCATTTCGAATTCATGACTACAAATGGCGCATGCCGCCTGGAACCACTGGTCAATCTGTTGAACGGCTTGCGAAGGAAAGCCGACAAACCGGAACTCTGGACCAGAATAGGTGAAGACATGTCGAGAATCGCAGATGCCAGGTCGCAAGTTGAGGCTGCAATCTTGTCACCAAGCGAACAATACTTGGCTGTCTGCGTGGAAACAAAGAACTGGCTAGGTTTGAAAACTCGCCAGGCAGGTCTGTTGTACTCAATTCAAGAACAGGAAGCGATCGGCAGAATTGTCGCCGGAAAACGCGGCGCGCAGGGCTGGGCATTGGAAAAAGCATTCTAGAAAACACCATATTGTTGTTCTTGAAAGGCATTCTAGTATTCCGACCACTAACGGCCGATAAGCTCATCAAGCGGAAGACCCGGATAAATATTGATTGGTTCTGAGTGGCTGTGTGCCGGTTGTGTGCCCGATTGGACGATCAGGCGTTCGTCAGAGCGCTGTCGCGTCACGCTTCCCAGAATTATGTGTACCTACAATGCATTGGTGGTTGGAATACTGAACATTCGAGCAGCGAATGGACCGAAACTACCTTTTCCGTCTCGCGCTGCTCCTGCGCCGTTTCTTTGCCTTCTCTCGAAGTTTCTTCACTCCTTTTGCAACTTCGAGCTGGCCTTTGCGGATCGACGCCGATGAGGCGCCCACTAGGTCAGCATAAGAATCAATGCTCATTTCGGTGCGCGTGAACTCACCAGCCACCACGAGTTCGGCACTACTGATGGGAAATGGTACGGACCCCAATTCGGTATGAGCCAATATAAGGTTGACCTGAAATGGCTCTCGCAACTGTTCTAGATAATCCGCAGCCGTTGGTTCGTCGCCCGCCCATAAAGAATGGAGTGCTGTGCGGTGAAGAAGCTGGACGTTCTCGTCGATGCGATACGGGGTGTTTACGTGGAAATATCTTTCCTGAAAGAAGCGCTTAAGCACAGAAGCATCCGTAAAATACACGCCGTCGATTGGTCCCGGAAGAGCGAACGGGAGTGCATTGAGAACGCACGGCACTATAGTCTTGGTCGTTACGTCAACTTGCATCTGCTGACTCAGGATGTCCGGATAACGGCAAAGCGCGTCAGCGAGCCTCATGACCTGCTTTGCGTTAGATCTCATCTCAAGGTCAAAATAATAGGCTTGGATAGGGTGATGATTAGAGAGGCTGTGGTTCTTGCATTCAAAGATGAAGATGTAGTCCCCCCAGCATAGAACTGCGTCGTACTCGTACTCTTCTCCATCGCGTTTGACCTTGAATGTGCGGCCCTGAAGATTCTTCGTTTTGAGAAATAACAAAATATCGGTCTCAAATGCCTTTCCCTTACGCGCCAAGGGCTCCCCTAGGTTTGCGATGATAGAAAGAACCACCCGTGCAGGGTTGGCGGCGACCAAAGCCGGACCAAACACGAGTAGAGATCCGTCCTGCATGTTTATTAACGGACTGTCGAATAAATCTGCACTCGAGTCATTCAGTGCGGTCGCTTTTACAAAGTACGAGGCGGCCTGGTATGAAAGACCGCAGCATTTAAGGATGGATATCAGCTCATCGCGCGGGATAACGAAAACAAGACTATCCGATGAATGCTTCTGAGTTTCGCGGTCGCGCGCGAGTTGCTGCAGAACGCAGTATCCGCGTATCCATTCCAGAAGCCGTAGACCTCCGGGTCGCTCCCGATCTTCCACGATTGAATAGCTCACAATCTCGGACAGACTTACGCCGGAGTGGCCTTCCTCGGCGCTGATTATCCCGCCAGGCGGTAGGGCGACCTTGTGTTTAATTCCTGCCGCTTTCTCCCGAAGATTGGTTTTAACGAGCATTTCCATGAGCGTCTGCCCGAGGCGGTCATTAAGCCGCTCATTTGCCACGTGATCGAAAATCTCCGTCTTCGGCGGATCATAGATCGTAAGCTGTTCAACCCCGCTCGGTATCCCGTTGGGCAGATCCGGTTTGGACCTCTCCTCGAATTTACCGCCCAGAAATCGGCGTCTCTGCTCGGTCCTTCGCCATCTGCGCCAGCACTGCGCGAGCATCTCTGTGGAGCCTGCTTTGTATCGCTCCTGATCTCCGATGGCTGGGAGAGTCGGGAGAACAACGTTTCGTTCGGCATCAAACCACTTGTTCTTATGTGCCTCCATTACGAGCGTCATGCTCAGGCATTCCACGATTGCAGTAATTGCTCCGTCTGGCGAAAATGGCGCATCGTTGTCATCCCTAAGGAGCATACCGGGCAGGCCGATCTCTTTTCTCGCTTTAAGCGCGTCATGAAATGATCTTGTCACCAGCTCGCATTGACCTGCCGCACGACTGATATAGGCAGCTGCTCGTACGTCTGCAGGGAGCTTGGAAATCTCGCACTGCTGCAGCAACTCAAGGATGCCGCGGTAACCTCGCTCGGCCTTGTTAAGAAGATTGGTTTCAGTGACGAGTTGAAGTGCAGATTGGCCCAACTTCGCATCAGCATAAGCCTGCAGGCTGCCAAGGAACTTTTCTCGTTGCTTCGCCCGCTTAGCGTTCGGATAAGCCATGACAAGACTGTTTGTACGGCGGATGTGTCCCAGCAGAACTTTGAACTCATCCTCATCCAGCACAATGTCATCCAGATGATTTTTCAGCTGGGGCCAATCCAGACCATCTAGGGCGTTCTTCGCAATCTTCTCTTTCAATTTTGCTGTTTTAGACATCGCTTAGTTCAATACTCGGGACTAAATAAACTAAGAAACCGCATATGGATCCTGCCCTTGGTCGTACTTGTTCTGATTAGAAACACTGTGACGGCGACAGCCAGTCCGACTACCAATTCGGCTTCTTCGCGGTTCAGGTCCCAAGCCTTGTCCTATTTGAGATCTGCAGCGAGCCAGGTCGCGAGGTTGGTTGAAAGACGTGCCAGTTCAGGGAACATCAGGAATGAGGCATGCACTCCTTCCTCCGTGACTGGATCGACGCTTGATGGATGGCCGGCATCATTGCGCGTCGCGCGAATCTGTTGCGCAAAGGCCAGCCAATAAGCTTCGAACTCCTCACGTAGAGCTTTAGGAAAAGAACCTTTTCTCGCATCCAGCAGATCGTAGAGCGCTTCGAGTATCGTCTTGATCCGCCAGTCGGACAGGCCTTTCGGTTCGGCGATCTTTGCCGCAGCGAGCTTTTGACGCACAAGGTCACGTAGCTCAAGGATGATACTTTCGGCGGCTCCGCCGATCATTACCGCCGCGGCCTTGTAGAAGCCGGCAACAAAGCAATTGAGCCCCTCACCCAAGTACGAACTTGCCACCGGATTGAGCTTTGCCACCGACGCTATGTGCCGCAAGTAGCCAGCTGGGTTTCCGGCGTCCCGGCTGAGCCTTTCCAACGTTCGCCGGCCACGGTCAGTGATATGAAAAAACGGCGGGTTCGGATTGCTCAGGTTCAGCCCCCAGGCGAAGTAGCCGGTCCTGAACAGATCGTGCCATTGCGTGAGTATGGCTTGCTCAAGGTCAGGATTTTGCCGCACGCCAAGATGCCGCGCCACAGTTTCCAACACCGATCCTTGCTGCAAGCTGGGTCCCATCTGGTTCTGCGGTTCCTGTTGCTGTGCAACTGTCAGGATCAATTCACGAAGATCTGTTTGTGTCGGTTGAGCCATCAGTGCTATGTCAGACTTGCATCATGTCGTCTATGCCGAGAGTCCCATTTCAGCTAAAAATCGAGATGGCTTCTTGTCATACCCGCGATATTGTGCGGATCTCGAAAGCACCAATGTCTTGCGGGCCCGCGTGATCGCGACAAAACAATTCCGCCGTTCCTCTTCCAGCGCGGGTGCTGCCGCGTTCGGCTGAAGACTCTGCCATGACGGCAGAACAGTTTCCGCCATTCCTACGAGCCACACATGATCGAATTCCAGCCCCTTAACCGAATGGATCGTAGATAGCCCGACTGAATCGGGATCGCGAGGCGGTTCTTTCGGGCGCAAGGCGAGGCCCTGCAGCAACTCGGCAAGATCAATGTCGCTACCCTTTTCGCTCCTCATTTCGCGCACGGCAATTTCCCAAGCGGCTTTGTCTTCTGCCGCATCGGTCACGACGCCGTTAGCGTCTCCCGCGGTTGCTGGCAGCCATGCCAAAGCCTCGGTCACCACGCCCCGCCAGGCCGCACGCGATTGAACGATCCTTAGCGACATATCTGCGAGTCTCGATCCGATAATATTTCCAGAAGTGTTGGCTGCGAGAGCCCAATATTCCAGGAACGTCTTTCCTGAGGCTTCTGCCTCGGCAGAGAGAAGTGCTGGGTCCAGATCGGTTCCCGCTGTCCTGTTCGCGGCATTGACCATGGTCGTAAAAACTTGCCGGTCAATCGGACGCACAGACTGATCCAAAGCGCTCTGCAGCCACACGAACTGCGGTGAGACAAAACGATCTCGGTGAGTGACGATAAACGACTTTACATTCTTCGCACGCAGGGCTTCCAGTACGGGCTCAAGCAGTGCCCTTGTTCGACCCAAAATGGCGGTTTTGCCCCAGGTTTGAGGTGAGCTGTCGGCGATCTCATTCGCAATACCTAGGGCTTCCTCTTTATCTGTGTCAAATACCCTGATGCTGATGGCAGGCCCCTCTTCGGGCAGCACGGCCACCAACGCGTCCTTTCCAGGGGTACGCTCGGAATTGTGAACGACAAGGTTGTTGGCGGCGCGCACGATTTCCGGCGGACAGCGACGATTCTCAACCAGCTGCATCAGGTCGGGAACAAAGTGCTGCCGAAACGCCGCGATCTGGCGATAGCTGGCACCCGCCCACTGATAAATGATCTGATCATCATCAGCGACAGCGAATACATTCCGGAACGAGTCGCCAGCAAGGAAACGCAGGAATCGGTATTGGGCGGGCGATGTGTCCTGAAATTCGTCGAGCAACCAGTACGGATATGATTGCCTTATGCGAGCCGCCACGGCCGGGACTTTGTGGGCCAGGCGGCATGCATCAAGGATCATGCCATTAAAGTCCATGACATTAAGGTTCCGCAATGCCGCCTCATAGATTGCGTAAACCCGAGCGGCTTTTTCCCCGGTACTCGCATTCGGAAATCGGGCGGCGGTTTTTTCCGGACTGACGAGATTACTGCGAAGCTGATCAATCGTTTTTAACCATCTCACATCATCGGATGACACCGGCTCACCTTTTTTTGCTGCGTTCTGCAGAGCACGTCTTAACAGCTCCTCACGGTCACTGTCCTGATCGTAAACCCCGAAATCAGGCTTGATGTTCAGGTGCGACCCATGCTGGCGCAACATCTGTCCGCAGAACGAGTGGAATGTGCCAATCACGGTCCGATCTATGAGGCCTGGAACCAATGCTTCCACACGGCTCCGCATCTCGTCTCCTGCCTTTGTCGTGAAAGTCAGGGCCAGGATGCGAAAATTACGATTTCTCGATGCGTCGAGAATCCGCGCTATCCTTGTGGTTAGAACGGTAGTCTTGCCGACACCCGGCCCAGCAAGAACCAGGCACGCCCCTTCGGCGAATTCCGCAGCGCGCCGCTGTGTCGGGCTGAGACGTTCTATCGCGGCTTCGAGTTCCGGAGTCATGTCTACGCTGTCCGCAGAGTTGTGATCAAATTTACGAAAGCCGTGGGCATTCGGGCTGCGAGAGCGCGGTCCGATGCAACCCGCAATGACAGCACTCTCATATAATCCGTCTTCTTATTCTTCAATCGTTTGCAAAACTCATCGTCAGGACACGTCAACGCTGAATCACTCCCGATCTCCGCAAGAATGTTACGGAGAAGCTGCATGTGCCCGTCAGCGATAAGCTGGTCTTCCAATACATTCGGTGCATGTAGGGTGATGAATCGACCTACCAACTCATCGTCGCGGAAGCCCCGATCAAGTATCTGCTTTTTGAATTTCTGGCCCTCTGGATCTCCGTCCACAATCATGTGCCAAGGGATGCCGAAAGCTTCCGCCAGTGCGACATAAATGCCCGCCGACCCGCTTTGCTGAAAATCGATCACGGCAATGCCGTGCGCGTCCAAAGGCCATTCAAGGGCTTTTCCAAGTGCATGAACGAGAAGGTACTCCGTCACGCCTTCTACAAGCAGCCACTGACGCGCGAAGAAAATCTCTCCGCGCACGCGCCGGCAATGAAATCCGAGATCTGATTCATCTTCTCGCGTTGGCAAAATTCTGCAATTGTGGCGGAACTGGAGCACGGTTGCCGCTTTTGCCGCAGCATCGGCCTCTTCACGGTAACAGCGACTTAAGCGGTCTGCCATACCCTCGTCGAACCAGCTTGTGGCGGCGACCATGCCAGCATTGTCCCTAAACAAAATGCTATCAGCTCCCCCCTGCGCAAATCCGGCAACGGAGTTGTTCCAGGGCAGTCCGGACGCAATAAATCGAGGAATGGAAGCGACCTGCGTCTGGCCGCCAATTAAGCGAACTATCTTCAAATCATGCAGGGGCACATGTTGCACGAAATAGGGCGAATGGGTTGTGATGAGCCGCTGTCCGGCAAGAGCGCTAATGCGTTCCCAAAGTGTCCGGGCAGCCTGAGGGTGGAGATGCGCTTCCGGCTCTTCAATTTCGAAAACAGCGTCGACACCGGCTCGGTCACTCTCCGCGAGCTGTTGAAGGACGGCGGCCTGAAAAAGGAAAATCACCGCGAGACTCTGTAGCCCCTGGCCGTGGTGACTGAGAGGAAGCCAGGGGCGCAATTCCTCATTGCGCATGACAACGCCCGTGCGCTGCAACATGTCTTCGATGGCCATGGGCAGAGTATTAACGCGCACTGCGCCGGGTCCCTCGCCCATGGCAATATGCGTTGCCTCGCCGATTTGAGTTGCGATGTTGTTTAGCCTCGGGTCAGCCGCCACAATTCGTGCGTCAAGTTCCGTTAATATCCGCAGCGCTTCAGCTTCCAAATCATCCGGTATTCGTACACTTTTCAGCAAACGGCCCCAGTGTCCGGAACGGGGCGTGAATTCATTTGCAGCGTCCCGCAATGCTCCCAACCAAAATACCGGAAGATAGCCGAAGAAACTGATCAGATTATTGGACCTGCGTCGTTCCGACATCGGCTGTCCTGCGCCATCGAGAAATTCCCAGGCCGGGTCGAAAACTTCAGATTCAGCATTCCAGGCGCACGTAACGCGCAGTGTAATAAGGTTTCTGCCGTCCTGTGTTACGCTCGCGATGTCGTCGAGCGCAGCGATCATGTCGGCATGCCATGCGCCAGCTTGAGGTTCTTCCAGAGTGAGTTTGATCGTAACGGGTGGTAATGTCCGAGGGTCGCCGGCTGGGTGGGGTCTATGAACATCATTCTCTGTAAAGCCGGTGCCACGCTGCCCCCACCGCCGCGTCAATACGATCCGAACCGCATCAAGAATGGCTGTCTTCCCCGCGTTGTTCGCACCGATGAATACCGTTGTGTCGCCAAGTTCGATATCCAGCGCTTTTATCGAACGAAAATTCTCGATTTGAAGACGGCTAATACGCATGGCATCCTAACCGAGAGATTATGGCATAGGTCCGTGATTAATCTCGAAATGTGCGTTTTGCAAGTTAGAAAGCAAGTTAATGTGTCATCACGGGATCACTAGCCGTGAAACAAGAAATATTTCCACCATCGCTGGCTCCTCGTGAAGGTCAATTGGAGGCCATAGAGAAGATCCGGACTGCCTTCGACGGCGGCAAGCACTTTTTCGTTCTCGAAGGTCCGACCGGCTTTGGAAAGTCCGCCGTTGCAAAAGCCGTCCTGAACATGTGCGGGAAAGGGTTCATTACCTCGCCTGTTAATACTCTGGTATCGCAATATTCTCAAGATGACAGTTTAGGACTAGCAGAAGTGCGCGGGCAGTCCACCTATGCGTGCAGGGCATTCGAAGGCATCAACTGCGAGAAGGCCGGCGATTCTTTCGAAGACCACAGTACAAAGTGCATGGATTATATATTGGCGCGTGATGCTTTTTGGATGGCAAAGCATAGCGTCACAAACGTTCATTTTCTCTGTTACGCATCCCCTATTGAGGGAGGTTTCTACCCGCGCGATGTATTGGTCGTCGACGAGGCGCACAATCTGGAAAACATCCTTATAACGATGGGACGACGGACGATCACGTCCGAGGATGTAAATCTCATTCACGGGCGACCGTTCGACTTGCCGGCGAAAGACAAGGAATTGTTGAATCTCAGTAAAGTGACAGAGTGGCTCCGCCAATTCGAGAGCCATATCACATATGCGCTTGGAAGCGTCGAAGATGGAGACGAGAAGCGCAACTATGAGAACCTGAGGCAGGCAATAAATTTTACGTTAAATTGCGGTGACTGGATAACCTGGAAGGAAAAAGAGAACTTGGTGATCGCACCCATGTCCGCAAGACGAGCCGCGAGATCCCTCTTTCGTTGCGCACGACGCGTGCTCTTTATGTCTGCCACGATGGGTAATGTTTCTCTATTTCTCAAGAATCTGGGCATTGACGAGAACGATGCTGCCGTTTACCGCGCAGATTGCCGATTCCCGCAGGCAAACCGAAGGATTTTTTACAGAAACTGCGGTTCCATGAGCAAAACGCAAAACCAGCCCGGCATGTCGCGGATGTTACAAGAATGCTCATCGATTCTGACAAATCGACCTGATGAACGGGGGATAATTCATTGCCACAGCCGCGCGTTGCAACTAGCGGTGTCGCAACATTTGATCTCCGAATTTGGAAAGCGCGTTATTACGCACGGGACTGGCTCAGATCGCGATCGGGGAATTAAGAGGCTGCGACAGAGTCGAAACGGAGTGTTGTGCTCAGTCGGTATGACTGAAGGACTGGACTTGCCGGACGATGAGGCGAGGTTCTGCATTTTTGCTAAGGTGCCATGGCTTAATTTGTCGGACCCCTATGTAGCCGAACGCAGAAAGCGGTCACAATCGTGGTACGAAAATCTCGCCGCCCTTTCGATCATTCAGGGAAGCGGACGCGTGGTCCGTAGCACAACCGATTACGCCGACACATTTATATTTGACAGCTCGTTTGAAAGACTGATGCCGCATTTTCCCGCATGGTGGAAGAGTGCGATCGTCCAGGGCAGCCCCGCTTTGACTTGAACGCCTTACAATACTCGCAGAGTTGAATTCTTGCTTCGCAGCGTGCCAGGTGCCCTACATCCTTGTATCCCCTACTCCCTCATGTATTCTTCCGGGACGAGGTGGGGATTCTATGCGTCACCTTCCGCAGCCCATGTTCGACATCTACGCTCTCTCGCTTCCCCGCGGCCATGCGTTCGGGGACCGGCCTCCCGTAGAGGCATGGCAGAGTGAGGACGGTTTAGCATGGGGGGCAATTACTCGTGATGTAACTGACCGGACATTCGGAGTTCTGGTCATGCGGCGCCGTGAAGACCAGGTCTGGGTTATGGTTCGTCAAGAGCACGGGTTCTCCGAGTCAGCGGAGGCCCGGAGGGCAGTAGAATCCTGCATGAGGGAGGGCGCGCCGCGCGAACCGATTCCGCCGAACAAAACGCGACGTCCGGCATTGTATGACGTGGAGGGTCGTGAGCCGAGTGAGATCTTCATGTTGCTTGTACGGCCGACGCACCATGTAGCGGCCTGGCTGCTGAACCAAGTTTATCTCGCCTTTCCCAACCCTGATAAGAGCTGGGCCGGAGATTGCCAAACCGACAATTTCCATACTCGCATGTGGGAAGCCCACCTGCTCGCTTGTCTTCGGGAGCAAGGAGTCTTGGTAACCCAGCCTCATCCCTCCCCAGACTTCCACATCGAAAATCGTCGCGGTGATGAGGCTTGGATTGAAGCAGTCACGGCAAATCCGCCAGTTCGCTACAACCACGTCAATGCGGAGCTCACAAGTCCTGCTGAAGATGCTCGAGAGCGCTTTTTCGGTCCGGCGGCGCTACGATTTGCCAAGACTCTGGGAAGCAAGCTTCAGAAACGCTATGACCTCCTGCCTCATGTTGTCGATAAGCCATTCGCACTCGCCTTAGCGGACTTCCATGCCCCTGGTTCTATGGTGTGGAGTCGAGAAGCTCTGATCGGCTACCTATATGGTATGTACGCCGAGGTCTCCGAGGTTGACGGGAGACGGATTGCCATGTCCAGCGAGGTCTCCCACTTGTTGGGAGACTCGGCTTTTCCTGCTGGGCTTTTCCGTACCACTGCGCATAGCGAACTGTCTGCCGTCATCTTCACCAACGCCTGTTCAATAGCTAAATTTAACCGCGTGGGAGTGTCGGCCGGCGCTCTAACGAAGGGCCTTCGCTATGTGCGATATGGCAGGTTCTATGACCGAACACCTGGCGCGCTGGAGGGAATCCCATTTTGTCTGGACATCACGTCCGACGAATACAGAGCACTTTGGCCGCAACGCTATGAGCCTTGGTCGGCCGAGCTTGAAATCTTTCACAACCCGTTCGCTCGACATCCGCTTCCCCGCGCGCTGCTGTCTGAGGCTACGCACTGGTTCCATGCCGGTGGTGAAGTCATTTGTGAATCGCACTACGAGACCTCAGTGCTGTGGTCCAGAACACTGATTCAAAATGACAGTGCCACGATGCCTACACTCCGCAATCCTAAGCTGCCAGTCGAACCTGACGAATGAACCCGGGGCGGTTGCATGGTCGGAACGAAGCTGGTGTATGTCATGCGCACGAACGCGACCCATAGCGACCCATCCTCGGAGAGACTGAGGAGCAAGGCCGCTATAGTCTCAATTAAGTCCAAGTGCGCCCGCCCGACCGCTTTCGACTCTTGCTCCCGAGAAGAAATCCATTGCTCCCGGATCACGGGCCACTCTGAAGTTATCCACTTTACCCATCCCGCGACACCGAACGGTGTGCCAATTGTGTGTGGGATTCGGCGGCCCCAGCGGCTAAAGTGCAGTTCGGATACCGGCTGACTGGCGGCAAGCCGGGGAGCCAGATCAAATACGTCACTTCGTGGTGGTCTGTTGCGGCGTCGGTGTGCGACCCGCTTCGTCAAATCGTGGATGGTTAAAATACAGCAAGCCACACGGTCGGGTGACTGCCCGTGATCACTCGAAATAAGTCCGGTCCGGCGCGCCAGCTGTGGGCCAGTTTTAGAATTCATTTGGCTTGCGAGCGTGCATGTTGCCCCATTTCCATCAAAATCAGGTCTTCGTCATTCATCCAGGAATGTTCGAAACCTGAATTGACTATGCTGTTTGTGCGAACCACTATTAGGTTCAGGATCGGATCATATAAGTTGGATCCAAAGTGCTGTACATCGAATTGGCGTGAAAAGCGTCGCATCTGTAACGAATAGCAAACAATATGCTTGTACAATCTTTGTGCGGTCTGCGCCAGGTTAAGATCTTGGTGGCGATACAATGCACAGTATCGTTTTACAAGGCCGGTCAACGCGGGAGTTCTTGCATGTAAGACGACTCTCGCGACCCACCTTCTAGGAGAAGGATTGAAGAGCCTTCGCACAGTCGCAGCTCTCCGAAACCTGCGATCCCAGTCGCTCTGGCGCCTGTTGGCTGCAGACAAGTCGCCGGTAATACTCGCGATTCTGCAGACGCTGTTGCTTGACAACGAGAAGACTCTCTCCAGTTCCGTCTTAAAGGAACGTCTCACTAGGGAGATTGAGCAGTTGCGGGCTAGCGGCGAGGACCTGCCGCAGACGGCTCAGGCCTATATAGGCGACTGGCTGGCTCAGGGATGGCTGACGCGACGCTTTCCTGTCGGCGCTAGTGAGGAAGAGTACGAGCTCACTACTGATGCGGCCAATGCTATCCGCTTTATTACCACGCTACTCAGGCCGCGATCGGCAGCGACCGAGAGTCGTTTGGCGGCGGTCATGCAACAGTTGACGCGTTTAGCAGAGGAAACGGATTCGAACCCTCGGAGTCGTTTGGCAGCATTGACGGCCGAACGCGAGCGAATCGACCGTGAGATTCGTTCGATACAGCGAGGCGGGGTTAAGGCCTTGCCGGATGACCGAGCACTGGAGAGGATACGGGAAATTATTGCTCTTGCCGATGAATTGGCTGGGGACTTCCGCCGGGTTCGGGACGAGTTTGACAAGCTGAACCGTCACCTACGTGAAAGTCTGATGGAAAACGAAGGAAGCAGAGGTGATGTCCTTTCTGCCCTCTTTGCCGGCGTCGATCTGATTGGAGAAAGCGAATCCGGAAAGACCTTTGCAGCTTTTTGGCGTCTGCTGATAGACCCTGAGCAATCGGCCGCACTGGAAACATCCTTGAGCGAGATTATCGGCCGCCCCTTCGCTCGATCTCTCGAGGGGCGAGAGCGACGTTTCTTGTTGCGTTTGACAAGGGTTCTTCTAGATGAGGGCAGCAGTGTTCACGACGTTTTACAGACTTTTGCGCGTAGTTTGAAGACCTTCGTGCAAAGCCGTGAGTATCTTGAGCAGCGGCGGCTGCACTCACTCCTCAAGGAAGCGCAGAGGGCTGCCCTCGAAACGAAGGAAAATGTGAGGCCCAATCATGCTCTTGCCTACTCGCTAATGCTTACGAGCAGCCAAGTTCGATCAGCTTCGCAGTTGGTGATGTACGACCCTTCGCAGCGAATTACAGATGCCGACATGCACGAAGCATCACCTTCAGAAATAGGATTGGACGTCGTGAGCGAGTTAGTTCGTCAATCGGAAATCGATTTCCGGACGCTGAAGCAACACATTTGCGCGCTGCTTGCAAACCAAACACAGGCGTCCATTCGACAGTTGCTCGAGACCTTTCCGGCCGAGCAGGGACTGGGTAGCGTGGTCGGTTACGTGGCACTCGGTGCAAAGCATGGCGAGATCACAGGAGACACGGAAATGGTGTGTTGGGAGGGAGATGACGAGGTTATTCGTCGCGCTCGTGTCCCCGCAATCTATTTTCTGAGGGAACGTTATTTTGAACTCACCGATTAAAATGACGACTGTCGATGAAGCTAAGCCTACTACCAGCGGCGAAGGTCATGATGCGCTGTTTGCGAATGACCAGGGAAATCTTCCACTGGAAGCACGGAGAGTCTTAGTGCAGATCCTTCTCGGGCCCTCTATCGATGCGCGCCGACAAACGAAGTTGTGGCCTCTCTTACTGCGATATGAATCGATCATTCGGTCTCGCCTCCATGAACTGTTTCTAGAATTGGTAATTGATCGGGACCAAGAGGTTGCATTCACCCGCCAAGTGCTGCCGAACGAACTTGATGTCCCCATTTTGCTCCGCAGGGCGCCATTGACCTTTCTGGATTCCGTGCTGTTGCTTTTTCTTCGGCAACGCCTGACACAATCTGATGCTCAAGGAGAACGTGCGGTGCTTGCCCTTGAGGAAATAGTGGAGCATTTAACTATCTTTGAGCGTCACGGCAATGTCGATCGCGCCAAGTTTGAGCGACAAGTTGACAACGCGATTGAGAAGGCGAAGAGACACAGCCTTCTCCAGAAAATCCGCGGTAGCGAGGATCGCTACGAAGTCTCACCGACGCTAAAGCTTCTATTTCCCGCCGAGGAGGTCCAAGCCCTAGCTGCCGTCTATGCGCACCTTGCAGATACTGCATCCGAAGGGAACTCCAATGACGAAGAGACACTTGGTGGCACGGACGATGGGGAAGACTCGTGATAGAAGCGAATTCCAATGGGAAATTCTTCGCTGGGCCGGAAGGCTCGTTTGACCAATTTCGTCTAGTCAAAATCCAAACATACAATTGGGGCACTTTCTCTGGCATCTCCGACTTCCCCATCTCGGAGGTAGGATTTCTTTTCGTCGGGCCGTCTGGGTCAGGAAAGTCCACCATTCTTGATGCGCATGCAGCACTCTTGACCCCACCTCGGTGGGTGGATTTCAACGTTGCAGCTCGCGAGGCAGACCGCCATGGAAAAGATCGCAATGTAGTGACCTACGTCCGAGGAGCTTGGGCTCAACAAACGGGAGACGGTGGAGAATATGTATCACAATACCTGCGGCCGGATACGACATGGTCAGCGATCGCGGAGACATATCGCAACCGGCAGGGGAAATGTGTTGTACTTGGACAGCTCTTGTGGATTCGCGGTAAATCGACTGCAACCACTGATGTGAAGAAGGCCTATTTGATTCTGGAGCGTGAATTCGACGTTCGCGAGTTCGATTTCTTTCCGAAGAGCGACTTCGAAGTACGAAAGATTCGTCCCTCTCTGCCTGATGCTTTCGTGCGAGATGAGTTCAGCCCTTATCAGGAAAGGTTCCGGCGGCTGCTCGGTATCGACAACGAGATGGCCCTGCGATTGTTGCATAAGACCCAGTCGGCAAAGAACCTTGGAGACCTCAATATCTTCCTCCGAGACTTCATGCTCGATGTTCCACAAACATTCGATATCGCCGAGAGGCTAGTAGCAGAATTCGGAGAACTGAACGCAGCTCATCAGGCCGTAGTCGCAGCACGGCAGCAAATCGAGACGCTTGTACCCGCTCGGGCTGAGTTCAATGAGTTGAAACAGAAGAAAAACACATTGTTGGAGCTTGATTGTATTTTAAACGGAGTTGACCCTTATCGTGAACAGCACCGTGAAGTCCTGTTGAAAGCGCGATTGGGTGAACTTGAAGTCGAACTCGAAGGGGCCAGCCAAGAGGTGCAGCGCCTAGCAGCTATCGTGGACCAGGAGTTTGCAAAGCTCGGTGAGCTTCAAGATCGTCTCCACGGCCTGGGTGGTGGTCTCATCGAGCAACTGCAAAAGCAACTTGAAGATTCTGAACGGGACAAAGGTGATCGTCTCCTAAAACGCGCCCGGGCAGCCGATGCCTGCAAGGGAATGGGGTGGATTCTAGCAGATAGCCCGCAGGAGTTTGCGCAACTCACGGACGGCGCCCGGCAAAGAATTCTTCGAGCAGCGGAATTCAGCGAAGACCTGGAACGCCGAAAGGATGAGCTTAAAAATCAACAACGAGAAAAGACGGAAGCCTTCCTGAAGGTCAGAAAAGAAATCGAGGCCATGGAACGGCAGCCGTCCAACATCCCTTCCCGGATGCTTGATCTCAGGCAGGCGCTCGCCATGGCTATTGGGATAGCCGCAGAAAAGTTGCCCTTCGCAGGGGAGTTGCTCGAAGTCCGGGAAGACGAGCGCAAGTGGCAGGGCGCAATCGAGCGCGTTCTCCATGGGTTCGCACTATCGTTGCTCGTGGATGACAAGCATTATCCATCCGTCTCGGCATACCTGAACGACAAGTATATCGGTGAGCGCCTGGTGTATTTACGAGTGCTTGTGCAACCACCGTCGGCGCAGAGGAGCCTCTCGCCGAATTCGTTGTTGCGTAAAGTACATGTGGCACCGGGTAACTATGCTGAGTGGATTCGTGAAGAGCTACGGTCACGATATGATTACGAATGTGCAGAAACCGTGCACGCGTTCCGCAACGCGCTGCGAGCGATCACTGTGCAAGGACAGTCGAAGCATGGCTCCTCCCGGCACGAAAAAGATGATCGCTTTCGAGTTGATGATCCTGCCCGCTGGGTTCTCGGATTTGATAATAAGAGCAAGCTTGAGCTGTACAAGCAACAGGGATTTGCTTTGGCAACCGACATAGAATCGGTGCGCAAGAAACTCGAGGCGGCCAAGAGCGAGGAGAGCAAGCAACGCGACCAAATGCTGTACAGCCAAACTCTGGCGAATCTTACCTGGTCCGATATCGATGTTGCTTCTGTTCTGGGAAAAATAGGCAGCCTCGATGATCGGATCAAAGCCGAGAAAGCATCGAGACCCGATCTGGCCCGAATGGACAACGATATCGAAGCCCAGAATATGGTGTATAAGGCCGCAGTCAAGAAAAAAAATGATGCTGGAGGAGTGGTTTCCATCAAGACCAGAGAAATCGAAAGTAATAAAAAACGTCTCGCAGACCTCTCCGGTGACCTTCTTTCTGTCGTACTCTCCGATCTGCAGACGAGTAAGGTCGACGAAAGGCTTTCTCTGGTGAGCCGGCCCGTCACGTTGGAATCTCTCGACCAGCTAATCGCGCAGATCGAAAGAGCTTTAAATGAAGACAAGAACAAGCTCGGGATAGAGGCGGAAAATCTTAGGAACTCGATTGAGAGGCGCTTCGCGGATTTTAACAGGAACTGGCCGGCAGAAGGCGGCGGCCTCGATGCGAGGCTGGAAAGTGCAGAAGACTTCTTTGCTAAGCTTTGGCGGCTAGAAACGGATGGACTTCATCGATTTGAGGAACGCTTTCTCACGCTTTTGCGGGAGCAGAGCGATCAAAATCTCACTTTGCTCTCCACTCGGCTCGACCAGGAGCGCAAGGCAATTCTCGATCGGCTCGAGTTGGTCAACGAGAGCCTCCTGACCGCTGAGTTCAACCAGGGAACCCACCTTGTGATCGAGCCTCTAGATCGAACGCTTGAAGACGTGAGACTGTTCAAGGCGAGCTTAAAGGACGCCCTCAGCCATTCATTCAGCAATGAAGCGGAAATGGCCGAGCAGCGGTTTGGAGTGCTGAGTGCTTTAGTCAAAAGGATTGCCAGCGAGGAAAGCTCAGACAAGAACTGGCGGTTGTTGGTTCTGGATGTTCGTCAGCATGTAGAGTTCGTAGCGAGAGAACTCGACTCTTATAACATCGAAGTTGAGATTTACCGTAGCGGTGCAGGAAAGTCAGGAGGTCAACGGCAAAAATTGGCGGCTACGTGCTTGGCAGCTGCGCTCCGTTATCAGCTTGGCGGACAGGATAGAGCCCTACCAAGTTTTTCCACCGTGGTTCTCGATGAGGCATTCGACAAGGCCGATGCGGAATTCACGACGATGGCCATGAACATCTTCAAGGCCTTTGGTTTCCAGATGATTGTAGCGACGCCTCTCAAGTCGGTCATGACTTTGGAACCGTTCATCGGGGGAGCATGTTTTGTGCATATCCGAGACCGCAAGAACTCGATATCCATGATGATCGAGTACGATTCCGAGCAGCAGCGATTGAAATTGCCGGTCCACGGCCATGAACCGCAAAACACTACAATTTCCTGAAGACATCCGAGAATCCCTGACGCGTCGGTTCAATAACCAACATCGGAATTGGCTGAACCAGCAGGGGGAATGGCCCCTAGTGATGGCACTCGGTTCACCAACTGAAAACGACGTTGAGGAAAATGTTGCGGGTATTCGAGCCTGGGTAAATGCCTGGTCCGATTGGCGGGGTATCGGTGAAATTGCTTGGGAGGACCGCCAGTGGCCCCGGCTCGGCCGCCAGCGTATTCCTACGAGTTTCAGGCTGGCATCCTCCGAGCAAGTAGCCACAATAATCGGCCAACAAGTGCGATGGGCGCTTGCCCGGGAGCGCCAAGGACGATTGATCACTCAGTGGCCGATACTAACGGGGCATTCCGTGCTTCCACGATATTTTGATGTCCTCGCTGACTATAGCGGCACTGATTTCGAAAGGCTCTTGTCGTTGATGTTATGGCTCGAACGCAATCCTGGATCCGGCATGTACCTTCGACAGCTGCCAATCGAAGGGTTGGACACCAAATGGATAGAGCGACGTAAAGGCCTCGTAACTGATCTGGTCTGCGCAATCCGTGGCGAATTTCAGGAGCGCGACTTCTTTGCAGCCTGTGGACTTCGCGGTCCTCGACACCGAATTAGGGTAAGGCTCCTATCCTCGGATTTACGTAACTGTGTTGGAGGCCTGGAAGATTTAGAAGCCCCTCTTGAGCAGATTGTTGCCCTGCCGCTGACTCCTACCGCGGCCATCATTGTGGAGAACCTCGAGACCGGTCTAGCCTTGCCAGACCTTCCCGGTGTCGTGGCTTTGATGAAGCTCGGCCTTGCAGTAGGTGTCCTTGATGTCGTTCCATGGCTGCGAGGAATCGCTGCCCTGTATTGGGGTGACATTGACACGCACGGATATACCATTTTGGCTCATGCGCGTCGAGCTCTACCAAATTTGGCATCAATCTTGATGGATAAAGAGACGCTTTTCAACTATCGGAAACTGTGGGTAAACGAACCTATGCAAAATGTGAGCGCAGACGTATCACGCTTGAAGGACCATGAACGTCTGGTATACGAGGGACTTCGAAGCCAAGATTGGGGAAGAAACATACGTTTGGAGCAGGAACGAATTCCCTGGGCTTGTGCTCTTGAGATTGTAAAAGGAGCAATTTCCGCTGAGCGTTGAGTGAGGTCCTAATATCCGTTTTCCTGGTCAGAGCCGATGCTTCGGGCATTTGTCAATTGAGTACTTCTCTTTACTCCGGGAAGTTTACTACCCAGGCGGGATCCCAGACGATCAATGGATCGATCGAGGTTCCGCTTGGTACGGATCCATTCCAGTCCCGTTTCCGACTCATGACGTCGAGTGGACTGAGGTGGACTGACTGCCAATCAGTCGGAATCTGTAGTTTTACTGAGGTCTTCAGCGATTCAGTGTGCTGGTTGTAGGCCAGATGTCGACTGGCATGCTGTCTCAAAATCCCCATTTCCGCGCATTCTAGTGGGTACTCGAAACATTAGACTTAACACACGCAAAACCGTACGAAGGTGTTGTAGCGAAATCTACAGAATGTGGTACTCGGCGGTTGAAACAGGCGATGCAGGCGAATCGATTGAATCTGACGAAAGCCAGCAAATACGCGGGCTTCCGATAAAGGTAAGAATCAAAAGTGGGACGTAGTTCAGTTGGTCAGAACGCTGTCTTACAACTCAGTTTCGCCAATATCTCTTTACACCTCAAGCATTTATATCGTGCCCCCTTGGAATCGCATCCTAACCGAAATACCGGTTGGGGTAGCATCGGCACGCGTGCTGCAAGAGAGTGAATCCGTGCGCTCGTGACTGATTTCGTTCAGCTCTTTTTCCGCCTGAAGCCAATCCGCGAGATCGAACCCGTCTATCCGTCCACGCTGAACATAGATCTCGTACGCCTCTTCTTGAATCTCCTCTAAGGTTGGCTCGAATCATCATAGAGGTAGACGCGACTCGCGTCGGACGTGTGTCGCCTTTGTGGGCTGCCGCTAGAGTTCAGCAAGCGCTCGGTGGACAAGATGAATGGCGATTGCACCTTCGCCGACGGCCGAAGCGACTCGCTTTACGTTCCCCGACCGAACATCGCCCACGGCGAAGACGCCCGGAAGACTCGTTTCCAGCATCTGCGCACTGCGGGCCAGCGGCCAGGCGGGTTGGTCAGTGGAACCGTCGAGATCGCGTCCCGTGAGAATGAATCCTTTAGTGTCGAGCGCGACACAACCCTTCAGCCATTCGGTTCGCGGCGATGCGCCGGCCATGATGAAAACGTGTCGAATGGGGACTGTGGCGATTTCGCCGGTCTGGTTATTGCGCCATGTGACGTGCTCGAGGTGGGAATCGCCTTCGAGCGAGATGATTTCGGTGCGGTAATGAATTTCGATGTTAGGATTCTGCTCAATGCGCTGAATGAGATAGCGGGACATCGTGTCTGAAAGCTGGCCGGAACGCACGAGTATGTGGACCTTGCGCTGAGTCTGCGACATGTAAACGGCGGCCTGGCCGGCGGAATTGCCTCCGCCGACTACGATAATGTCGTCGTCGCCGCAGAGCTGGGCTTCCATGAAGGTGGCGCCGTAATAGACGCCCTGTCCTTCGAAAAGGGCGAGATTAGCGATGCGCGGTTTGTTGTACTGCGCCCCGGTGGCGATGACGACCGAGCGCGCGGCCAGTTCGACGCCGTTATCGAGCACGACTTTGTAGGGACGGCGGGCGCATTCGAGGCGCACCACGTTGCGGGCGATCATCATCTTGGCGCCGAATTTTTCGGCTTGGGCGATGGCTCGATTGGCGAGTTCCTGGCCAGAAAGGCCGTAGGGAAAACCGAGATAGTTTTCGATTTTGGAGCTGGAGGCGGCCTGTCCGCCGGGCGATTCGGTCTCGACAAGAAGGACGTCGAGACCTTCGGAGGCGGCGTAAACGGCGGCGGCGAGTCCAGAGGGACCGGCGCCAACAATGATGAGGTCGCGGAGTTGCGCGGCGTCAATGTCGGCGTTGAACCCGAGGCAATCAGCGAGTTTCTGAATTGTGGGATTGCGGAGGACAAAGCCTTGGCCGCAGATTATGACGGGAATTTCGTCAACCTTGACATTGAAGCGATCGAGGAGTTCCTGTGAGGCTTTGTCGGTATCGAGATCGATATACGTGTACGGATGGCCGTTGCGAGTGAGAAATTCGCGCAAGCGGAGGGTGTGTGCGGAGTGGCGGGAGCCGAGAAGGATGAGGCTCCCGTAGCCGCGGCTGATGAGTTCGAGGCGGCGGAGGATGAAAGCGCGCATGAACATTTCGCTGAGCTCGGCGTCTTTTGCGATGAGCGAGCGGAGGGCGTCGCCGGGGAGTTCGATGAAATCGCCCGGTTCGATGACGCGTCCACGAACGAAGATCCGGCGGCCGGAAATCATGGTGAGTTCGCCGGTGAAGCCGCCGGCACGATGGACGGTGATGGGGCGTTCGCCGTCGAGGCCCGGCTGCACAACTTCCATGCTGCCGGAAAGGATGACGAAGAAAGGGATGTTGGTGTCGCCGAGATCGAAAAGAATTTCGCCGCGGTCGACGTGCCGGACGTGGCCCTGAGGGCGAATTCGATCGATTTGCGATGGAGTGAGAGTCGGGAAAATTTGCGTGCGCGCATCAAGCGCGCTGGGTATCGGAGGTGCAGCCATTTTTTGTTCCTTTAACCCTGCGTTGCGGACTGGACTCATTAGAGTACACAGCGGCCAAGAAAGTCGCACCGCGCCGGATAGTGAGCTGGAGGAACGGGTCTACAGTTACGTTGCCGCCGAGCCGAAGGTGCGACATCTCACTACGCGGCTTACACAAAATCATAGCCCCGAGCCCAGCTTTGTTGCGCCGAGCCGGTGCCAGACTGCTGCTGTCGCATGTTCCTTCGCTTCTTCCGACTCGGCATCGTTGCCTTTTAGGTAGGCAAGCGTCACGTCCAACGATTCATGACCGAGGACAACTCGGGATCAATTGGGGCGCCGATTCCCATCAGTGTATGCCATATGGGAGTGCTTGAAGTCTTGAGGATGGCCGGCGCCGGACCAAAACAATCTATTATGTCCATGCACAGCGCAATCCGAATTTGCGTTGAACTCCGAGCGCTTACTTGCAGAGGAATCATGATTCGACGTGTTACTGTTGCTCTTCTTGCTATCAGCGCGACGTTCATCCACGCGCAACCGTCTCTACCACCCAGTTTTCAGGCAAAGACCATTCACAGCCCGGAAGCAGCAGATATCTTCGTGCGTTGGGGAGGAAAGGGGCCCGTGGTTGTGCTCATTCACGGATATGCGGAGAACAGCGACTCGTGGGCTCCTCTGGCCGCGGATCTCATGAAGGATCACACCGTTGTGGTACCGGACCTTCGTGGAATTGGGAAGTCATCGAAGCCTGAAGTTGGGTACGACAAGAAAACGCAGGCCAAAGACATTCGCGCGGTCGTGACCGCGTTGGGATTTGACAAGACATTTGTGGTCGCGCACGACATAGGCAACATGGTGGCTTACGCCTACGCCGCAATGTATCCGGACAAGGTTGAGCGGCTGGTGGTAATGGACGCACCGATTCCAGGTATCGAGCCCTGGAAGGAGATTCTGCTGAACCCCGGCGTTTGGCATTTCAATTTTCAAGGTCCGGACGCCGAACGGCTCGTGGCTGGCCGTGAACGCATCTACTTCGATCGAATTTGGAATGATTTCACTGGCGATCCCTCCAAGCCTGACGAGGCGACCAGAAATTTCTTTGCTGCCACTTATGCAGAACCAGGCGGAATGCGGGCTGGGTTCGCCCAGTTCACGGCGTTTTCCCAGGACGCAAAGGACAATGAAGTTTTCGAGCGCGTGAAGCTGACGATGCCTGTACTGGCTGTTGGCGGAGAGAAGTCGTTTGGTCCGCTGCAAGCTGTGATCATGCGGCACGCTGCGACCAATGTTCAAGAGGCGGTCGTCGGTGGCTCCGGGCATTGGCTGATGGAGGAGCGCCCAGCAGAAACCGTTGCGCTTATTCGCAACTTCCTCGACTCTCCGCAAGTTGCTGCAGCAACCAGCGCAGGCACCACGTCGCACGACCTTGGCGAAAAGCGTCTCACTCCCGCCGAGTACGAGTTCCCTCAGCAAGGTAATCCCGGGACCGGCAGTTCTGGGATCGGAGGGATTCAGACTGTGGTGCTCAAAGGTGATCCGAACAAAGCAGGCGTCTACACAATCATGCTACGCGTGCCAGCACACACGAAAATTGCGGCGCACTCCCATCGCGATGATCGGGTTGCGAGCGTAATCTCAGGAACCTGGCACATTGGCTACGGGGAAGAGTTCGACGAGGCAAAACTTAAGGCCCTTCCCCCAGGGAGTTTTTACACCGAACCACCGAGGGAGGCGCATTTCGCAGAAACCGGCGACGAAGCGGTTGTAGTTCAAATCACTGGCTTCGGCCCCTCTTCAACAGACTATGTTGACCCGACGAAAGACCCTCGCAGGCGCAAATCAGAATAACTGCTGGAAGGACTGGAAGTGCAGTTTCTGAATGACGGGCAATTCGCAACTCATCGCACTAAAGACGAGAACGGGAGATCTCCGCTTGGTCAGCCAGAAATCCCCCGGGTGCTGTTCTTGAGTTGTTATGCGTACAGTGCCAGGCTGCTGCTGTTGGCGTGCTCTTGCGCTTCTTCGGACTCTGCATGTTAGTCGGGGCTCGCAGTTTGGTTTACCTTCCGTAGGACTGGGCGATCTGACCGACGAGCTTGGCCCAGCCCATGTCCATGGCTCCGTAGACCTCGCCTGCCTCCGGTCGCGCATTGTCTTTGAGAATTTCCACCATCAAAGTCGTGTAGTCCGAGACGATGACGCCCGCCTGTAGCATACGCAGAAGGCCAGCTTGCCGCTTGGTCTCGCTAAACGTTCCGGAGGCGTCAACCGCCACATAGGCGTCGAGCCCCTTTCCGACGGCTGTGATCGCCGGAAAAGCGGCGCAGACTTCGAGCGAGATGCCGGCGAAGATCAGCTTCTTGCGTTTTGTCGCCTCGATCGCACGAGCCACGCGCGGGTCGTCGAAGGCATTCACCGATGATCGATCGATGATTTCAAAGCCTGGCAACGCGTCTACGAGTTCGGGGAATGTCGGCCCCCACATGCTGTCACGTGCCGTCGTGGTAACGACTATCGGCAGCTTCAGTGCCTTCGCAGCTTTGGCCAGCGCCACCACATTATGTTTAAGCTCGCCCGTGGAAATGTCACGGACGCCTGTCATAAGGCCAACCTGATGATCGACGAGGACGAGCGCTGCGTTTTGAGAAGTTAGCGGTTCGTAGGGATGGACTTGATTATTCATTGCAGTCTCCTTGAGTAACGCTGGTATCGATCAGCCATTGGGCTAGATCATTTACTTTCCTTTACGTTTCGTTTTATTATAAAATTCACGCGACGCCAATGTCAATGGCTTAACGCTACGTTCCGTTAAAATTAGTTCCATGAAGAAAAACGTCTTTCCCGCTGCGCGCAAAGGCAGGCCTCCGAGCGAAATGGCGGCATCGCACGCCGCTATTATGGATGCGGTCTATACCCTGCTTCAGGAAAAGTCAGTCCGCGACCTGACCATGGAGGAGGTCGCCAAGCAGGCTAAGGTCGGGAAACCCACCCTATATAAGTGGTGGCCGACCAAGGCAACTTTGGTGTTGGCCATGCTCTGCGAACGGATGGCTCCCAACCTGGAGAAGGCTACGGTCCTGACCGCGGAAGCGTCTCTGCGCTTTCGGGTACGGCGGTTGATCGACGCCTTCAACGGACCGTTCGGCAAGATTGTGGCCGGGCTGATCGCCGAGGGCCAGAGCGAGCCGGCCATTCGGCAGGCATTTTTCGATCGATTGGTTAGTCCTCGACGGGCTGCCACCATTGCCGATCTGCAGCGGGGTAAGAAGGCAGGCGAGTTACGGTCGGATACGGAACCTGACCTGCTGAACGACGCGGTCTTTGGTGCGATCTATTACCGCTTTTTATTGGGCTTAGGCCCATTTACCAGACGGTTCGGCGAAGAGTTGGTCGAGCAAGCCATCCGTGGGCATCGCTCAGGAAATGCCCGAAGTTGATTGAAACGAGAGTGCGACCTGCCGAATGTCATGGTGGTCACAAGCTCGTCGGTCTCGGAGTGGGCTGAGAACGCGGATGGTTTCGAAGAATATCGGGCCGAGGCGGAGACAAATCTGAGGGGAATGATCGAGGCGCTGGTGCTTCGATGCTCAGCTCGGCGCAACAAAGCTGGGCTCGGGGCTACAGTTTTGTCGAATCTGCGTAGAGAAGATGTCGCACTTTCGGCTCGCCGGCGACGTAGCTGTAGACCCGTTGCTCCAACTCATGATCCGCTTTTGTCTGCCGCTCGTGTTGACGCAGATGTTCTGCCCACGAATGGACCAAGAATATCTCCACAAACCGATTGGCTACTTCCATATCGCGATAGATCCCCCATCTATACGCGCCATCCCGACGCCGGACGCGGGCGTATTGACGCATGGCCTTCACGAACTTTGACTCCTGCTCTGCAACGACGGAGTATTCGATCGTGACCAACACTGGACCACCAAGAAGTTCATCGCTAACCTTTTTGACGATGACCGGCATGCGCCAGTGATTCCACGGAGTGAGATCTGCGGTGGAATCCGGGAGCTTGGCCCACAGAGCAAGGATCGCGCTGCCGACGGTCCCAAACCCAGAATAGACTAGAGCCAACCGAACACTCTGATGCTGGGCGACCCCGCCCCAGGCGGCACTGCCCAGGGCGAAACTCCCCATATAGACAAGCGTAAAAATCGCCAACACTCGCGCTCGCACCCAATCTGGAGCGAGGTTCTGCACCAAGCCATTAATAAGAGAGATAAAGAGGACCCATGCCGCGCCGCTGACGAGAATAACGACTGCAAGAGTGCTCAACCGATGCAACCGAGTGATCGTCACGATCGCGATACCCAGGATCACGACGCCTGCCGAGACAATTATTTCTGTGGAGTAACGGGCGCGCAGTGTCTGCATGAGGAGGGCTCCGCCGATCGCCCCTGCCCCAAAGCACCCCAGCAACAGCCCATACCCGATCGCCCTCTCATCCACGCTTCTTGCCACCGAAGGCAACAACGCAAACAGCGAACTGGAAAAGAACAGAATGATACCCGTCCGGACTAGAAGCGTGAGTATCGCAGGGGAATTGCGGACGTAGCGAACCGCGGCGACGGTGGCTCCCGTCAATGTTTCTGTCGGCGCTGTCTGCTTTCGAATGGGTCTTTTCCATCTGACGACCACTAGAATGACCCCGAAAAATGACAGGAAGTTCGCAACAAAAGCCGTAGCGATGCCGGCAACAGCTATCACCATACCCGCCAGTGCTGGCCCAACCGCTCTGGCAAGATTGAATTCGATCCCATTTAGAGCTGATGCTGCAGGCAGATCGTCCTTAGACACCAATTCAGGCAGGATGGCACGCCAGGTCGGGGTTTCAAACGCATCTCCCGCTGAGAGGGCAAATGTCAGCGCAAGGAGCAACCAAGGCGACATCGAGCCGCGGATGGTCAGCACCGCCAGTATCAGGGCGACTCCTATCATCCAGGCTTCGGTAAACAGAATCAACCTGCGGCGATCGAAGATGTCTCCAGCAGAACCCGCTGGAAGCGCCAATAGAAAGTAAGGCAGAGAAGCCGCAGTTTGTATAAGGGCGACATAACCCGGGCCAGCGTGCAGTGAAACCATCAACCACGCGGCGCCAACGTTCTGCATGAAGGTTCCGACATCCGACACGAAATCTGCGATCAGCAGACTGCGAAAGGTCGGAACACGAAGTGGTGACACCAAGCCTGCCGAGTTTTGCATCGCTAAGTCTTTTTCTGTATCGATCACCAATCGGGTTCTTAACCGCTTCTAACTCTCGATTGGCAGTCCTTGGCCCGAATAAAACACCAGAGAAACGATTTCTTAAGCACCCTTGGCTGTCGCAGCCGCCATATAGGATTGGCAAAGCAGCACGAGATGTTCTCGCACCTTGCGAAACATCGTGGGCGAGGCTCCAGCCTCCAAGGCCGACCGCATCGCTCCCGACATTGCTGAGAGCATCATGTCGATGGCGAATCTGTCAGGCGACAGCTTCAAATCCGGGGCAGTCAGAAGCATCGCTTCAACTGCCTTCCGCAACCGTTGTGCGGTCCGTTTCACCAATGCGGGACCGTCCACGTCCGGCGCTACTTTGTACAGGGCTATAGAAATATCCGCGCGCTGCATCTTTACGTCGACATATGCCTCCACCACCAGCCTGATCATTTCGGACATAGGTTTGTGGCACGCGTCCTCACAAGCGACCTCTACTGCCCGCGAGACCTTGTCCAGATGATCCTCGAACACCGCAAACAGCAATGACCGCTTGTTTGGATAGTACTGGTAGAGCGTTCCGACGGAGACGCCGGCTCGATCGGCGACGCGCGTGGTCGTCAGTCGGTCTGCCCCGTGGGTGAGTAAAACCTGAATAGTGGCCTCGGAAATTGCTTCCACAGTGACTGTCGATCTCGCCTGAATAGGCGTCTTTCTTGGCTCAAATGGACTTAACGTAGCTGTCGGCATAATGCGAACTCCAAACCTGAAGAATCCTTCATCAAATGATTGTAGCAAGGAGGAGCGAAATGATTACACAGCTTGATCTTGCCGGCAGCTTCACCCTGCCTGGCACATCGCTGACCGTTAACCGCATGGGCTATGGTGCCATGCAACTCGCCGGCCCGCACGTCTTTGGGCCGCCACGCGACATCGACGAAGGCATTGCAGTTTTGCGAGAGGCGGTCGAGTCCGGCGTAAACCACATCGATACCAGCGACTACTACGGTCCGCACATCACCAATCAGATCGTCAAGCGGGCGCTTCATCCTTATCCGAAGGGTCTGGTGATCGTTACCAAGCTCGGCGCTCGACGGGGCGCAGACGCCTCCTGGATTCCTGCTCTCTCCCAGCAGGAGCTGATTGATGGCACTCATGACAACCTGAAGAACCTCGGCCTCGACGCTCTGGACGTGGTCAATCTTCGGGTCGGAGGATTTACAGAACCATCTGAGGGATCGATTGAGGAACCACTAACCGTGCTCGTTGAGCTCAAGAGACAGGGACTCATCCGTCATATCGGTCTGAGCAACGTAACAGCGAAGCAGGTAGCTGAGGCGCAGGCGATCACGGAGATCGTCTGCGTACAGAACTTCTACAACGTGGCACAAAGGAGGGATGATGTCTTCATTGGCGACCTCGCCTCTCAGGGGATCGCTTATGTTCCATTTTTCCCGTTGGGAGGGTTCACTCCATTGCAATCGTCGACACTCGACGCAGCCGCTGCATCGCTCAAGGTAACGCCTATGCAGCTCGCACTTGCCTGGCTTCTCCATCGCTCGCCCAACATCCTACTGATTCCGGGGACATCTTCTCGCAAACATCTCCGCGAGAATTTGAAGGCTGCGTGTCTGCAGATTCCCTTCGAAGTTCTGGCGAATCTCAACTCAATCGGCAAACAAGAAAAGGAGTTTTAGTATGCGTGTTTTCGTCACAGGTGCAACAGGTTTTATCGGTTCTGCAGTTGTCCGAGAGCTGATCGATGCGGGTCATGAGGTTCTTGGACTGGCTCGCTCCGAAGCGGGGGCTAAATCCCTGTCTGAGGTAGGAGCTGAAATTCATCGCGGCGATCTGCATGACCTCGAGAGATTGCGTGGAGGAGCAGAAACTGCAGACGGCGTGATCCATACAGCATTCATCCACGACTTCTCGAACTACGGACCGGCGGCTGAAGCGGATAGGCGCGCCATCGAGGCGCTCGGCGCCGTGCTTGCCGGCTCTAATCGCCCGTTGATCGTCACTTCCGGAAGCTTGGTGGTCGCGCCGGGCCGCGTCGCAACCGAAGACGATGCAGCCAACCCCAACTTTCCACGCAAATCGGAAGAGGCAGCGCTTGCAGTGGTTTCGCGAGGCGTGCGGGCGTCTGTGGTGCGGCTTGCACCGTCTGTCCATGGGAAAGGGGATCATGGCGGGAATCGGATCACCCGAAACACCAACTACCACGAGCTTTCCGCGAACTGAGAGGCCGGGAAGCAGGCTGGCGATTGCTGCTCCGCTCGGGGCGGTTGCCAGGACCACGTCGGCGCCTCCCAGTTTCTGCAGCGCAGCTCCCGCATCCTCAGCTTTGGCGTCGATGAGGAACACAAGTTTACGAAGCGCGAAACAATCGACCATGGGGAAAAAGTCGGTGGACTCCGCGCATCGGTAGAATTCTTAGCTAGGTAACTCACATTCACACCCACGCCTTTTGGATTGGTCCACCATGCACCAGCGCCCAAAATTGGCGTGTCGCGGAGGTTGACAACACGGGTGCATCGGGTCTATGGTCTAAGTTAGTTAAATAACTAACTACCCCGAGTCGGAATATATGCGAACGACACAACCGGACAAGCGAACGCGGCTGGTTGAGACTGCGACGAGGCTGGCGTATGGACGCGGTTTCCGAGAGACGAGTCTGGCGGACATCGCCGAGGCGGCTCGCGTGCCGGTAGGCAATGTCTACTACTACTTCAAAACCAAGGA
>Ga0070734_10001068_pt1 | contig 43851 bp, 33 predicted proteins | sample Coa_R1_8_FD_66444 | JGI IMG/M metagenome (GOLD analysis project Ga0070734, IMG submission 66444) | Surface soil microbial communities from Centralia Pennsylvania, which are recovering from an underground coalmine fire - Coalmine... | ecosystem: Environmental > Terrestrial > Soil > Unclassified ...
GGCACGTCCACGTCGCGGGTCATCGCCTCGAAGTCGTCGGCGGTCTGGGCCGAGATGCTGCCCACCAGGGGCGGCGTGAAACGCTTATAGTCCGGGACCTGGTGGCTGAGGAAATATTCGATGCCCTTGGTGGGCAGGCCGATCGAGTTGATCATGCCGCATTCGAGTTCGGCGACCCGCGGCGGCGGGTTGCCGATGCGGAATTCGCGCGACACTGTTTTCGCGACCAGCGCGCCGAGCCGGTTCACGTCCATCACCTGGGCGAGATCGGTGGAAAACGCGCCCGATGCGGGCATGATCGGGTTCTTGAGGGTGACGTTCCCGATCCTTACGGTCATATCTACCATCCGACCGCCTCCTGAAGATCAAACACCGGGCCCTCGATGCAGACGCGGCGCAGTTCCTTGCGTCCATTGACCTCGAAGGTGCGCACGCAGACGTAGCAGGGGCCGAGCCCGCACGCCATGACCTGCTCCATCGCGACCTGGCCCGGAATGCCGTGCTGGCGGGCGAGCCGCTTCATCAACTGCATCAGCCGATTGGACCCGCAGGTGAAGAACGCATCGGCACATTTCGCCGCGATCAATCCGTCAAGGATTTGCTCGACATTGCTCACGTCGCTGGAGCGGTCAGCATCGAGCACCGGAACCACGGTCCCGACTGCTGCGAACAGGTCGTCCGCCATGACGAGGTCGCGGTTGCGCGCCGAGAGGATCGCCGTTACGCCGACGCCGTGAGCGGCCGCAAGCTGCGAGATCGGCGCCAGCGTGGCAAGGCCGACACCGCGACCCAGCACCACGATATGGCGCCAGGACGGGTCGAGATGAAATCCAACACCAAGCGGGCCGACCATGTTGAGCATGTCGCCCCTCTGCAAGGTCGCGAGCCCCTTGGTTCCGCGGCCCACACTTTTGTAGAGGAACTCGATCCGGCCGCGAGCGGTATCGATGCGGTAGACACTCTGCGGTCGCCGCAGCCACAATTCGCCCTCATCCGGCGACGGACACAAAAGATTGAAGAACTGGCCGGGCTTGACGGCGAGCGCCCTTGGGGAAGCCGCCACCACGAGATGCTTGTACTCCTCGTTCACCCAATCGTGCGAGATCACCGGGCAGAGGGCTTCCTCAGCCGGCATATCGGCGTCAATCGGGGACGGCTCGCTCTTGCCGACGATGAACGGCGCCGACGCAAAGATTTCACCCATCGCGCTCGCTCTCGCCTCCAGGTGTTCGGACGATATGGTGGACTATACGCCGACCATGCCGGAATCAACAATTTATGCGAACTGTGAACACTAGCCGCAGGATTTGGCCAGCGCTTCCATGAACCGAAGCTTGACAGCATGGCCGTCTCGGGTCGGCAGCACCCGGGGCGTGGCGTCGCTTGAGATCCGCGCCTGGACCAGGATCGGACCGCGGCCGGTCTGTACCAGATCGCGAACACGGTCCACCGCGCCAATTTCCGATATGTGGAGCGCGTTGGCGAACCTGCATGCTTTGGCGGCGGCGACAAGATCGATACCGGCTCGCGTGTGGCTCGGTTGCATGCCGGTCTCGCCATAGTGCTGATTATCGAGCACCACGATGGCCAGATTGCCGGGCTGCTTGACACCGATCGTGGCCAGGCTGCCCAGCCCCATCAGGGCTTCGCCATCGCCTGTCAGCACGAGTACGCGTCGCGCCGGTTGAGCCAGCGCGAGGCCGAGGCCGATCATGGCCGCGCCCCCCATGGCGCCCCAAAGATAGAAGTTGAGCGGATGATCGCCACACGCCGCCGTGTCGTAAGTGGGGCAGCCGAGCCCAGAGACGACGAGCAAATCTTTGCGGTCTGCGAGCAATTCCTGAACGAATGCGCGCCGGTCGAGCATCTATTTGGTCCATTGCTTGCAGCCGATCAGCCGTTGCGACAGCAGAATGGCGACCTGGAGATCGCAGGAGAAAGCCATGTCGCACCCGCCGCCCACCATGCCGTCGACATCGCCAGGTTCCTCCGCCCGGTAGGTCTGAAACCCGCAGAGTTTCAGGCTTGCTTCGGTGATTGAGCCCATCGGCACCTGCCACGGGTTGAATTCCGCGAACTCGCCCCGCATGGTGACGAGGATGAGGCAGGGAAAGCCGCAACTCCTCAATAGCGAGAACATATTGATGCAGTTGCCGACGCCGCTGCTCTGCATCAGCAACGCCGCGCGCTGCCCGCCGAGGGCGGCACCGGCCACCAGGCCGACGCCCTCCTGTTCGGTGGTCAACACCACGTCGTGAATGTCGGGGTCCCTGGTGCAAAGCTCGATCAGGCGGCTGTGCCCGGCATCCGGTACGTAGCCGACCTGGCGGACCCCGACCCGCCGAAATTGCGCATAAATCGCGTCTGGCCATTGCAACCCGGTTTTCGCGCTATTTTCCATAGCCGGCTCCGGTCCTCACAATGGAATCAATAACCGACGAAGTCGCCGCCCGGCTGGACCGGGCAATCTCCTAACTTCTCAGGATCAGCTCAACTCGCAATTCCCCGCTGGCCGCTGTGTTTCCCGCTTGCGTATCGCCGACGCTTTGCCCCGTCATGCCCTCACTTATCGCAGGCATCCACGTCTTGCTCGATCAAAGGCTTGCTCGATCAAAGGCGTGCTCGATCAAAGGCGTGGACGGCCCGGACTGAATCCGAAGGCGACAAGCGTGGCCCGACGATGTGAAGGATCACGGCCGAATGGGAAAGCACATTACCACATTGCGCTCCGGCTCGGGAGGCTCGATTTGCGACGCGTGCTGCTTGCGGAGAACATACGATGCAACGCCACTGCATGACGCGATTCACGAACGGCGAAGGAGATACTGGCCGCGAAGCCCGTGAACCTGCCGCCGCTATAGCCCGGTGATCCCGCTCTAAGCCATTCTTAACGATATTCTGCGTCGCCCGCCGATGCTTAACCCGACAGCTACGCTGGTGCGATAGCCGTCACTGCCGAGGCCGAAATGGCGGGCGGTTTGGCCAGCCCGATAGACGGCGGTGCGTGCATGACCAGCTCTAAAGCATCTGGTGACTGGTGCCCGGCCGGAGACGTGGAAGAAAAGCTCCGCGAGCAGAGCCGCCTTTTCGACATAGCGGTCAACAACATGTCGCAGGGCCTCGTCATGTTTGACGCAGCTGAGCGGCTGCTGGTCTGCAATCGACGCTACGTGGAGATGTACGGCCTGTCGCCCGACGTCGTTAAGCCCGGGTGCACGCTGCTGGACTTGCTCAAGCAGCGGACGGCCCAGGGGACGTTTGCGCGCGATCCAGCGGAATATCGGGCCGACCTTCTGGCCGCCATGTCGGAAGGACAGATCATGCGGCGGATCACGGAAATCGGCGATGGCCGCACCTTCGCGGTAGTCACTCAACCGATGGCGGGCGGCGGTTGGGTCGCTACCCATGAGGACATCACCGAGCTGCGGCGCGTGGAGAAGGAGCGCGATAGCACCAAGGCGTTTCTCGACACCGTCGTTGAAAACGTGCCGGTGGCGCTCGTCGTCAAGGATGCGCGCGATCACCGCTATGTGCTCGCCAACCGTGCCGCCGAAGAACTCTGGGGAATATCGCGCTCCAAAGTGATCGGCAAACATGCCCGTGATCTGTTTGCGAAAGATGAAGCCGATTTGGTGGAGGCCCGCGACGGCGAGGTGCTGAGATGCGGCCGCCAGCTGGACGTCGAGGAGCACAGCATGCACACGCCGGGCAACGGCGAACGCCTGGTGACCAGCAAGCGGCTTGCTATTCTGGGTGCTGAAGGAGAGGCGGAATATCTGCTCAGCGTCATCGAGGACATCACCGAGAGACGGCGCGTGGAGGAGCGCATCGCCCATCTCGCGCATCATGATCCATTGACCGATTTGCCAAATCGAGCCGCGTTCAGCGATCGACTCAATGCTGCCATTGAACGCGCTTCCCGATCAGATGAGGCCTTTGCGCTGCTCGCGATCGATCTCGATCGTTTCAAGCACGTCAACGACGTTTTTGGCCATGCCGTCGGCGACGAGCTCTTGCGCGAGACCGCGCGCCGTTTGAATTGCGCGGCGGATGGTGCGTTCGTCGCCCGTCTTGGCGGCGACGAATTTGCCCTGGTGATCGAAAGCGCGCCGCAACCCCGAACTGCCGAAATGGTGGCGGAGCGGCTGCAGGCTGCCGTTTCCGGGGACCTCGAAATCGCGGGCCACCATTTGCGCATCGGGCTCAGCGTCGGCGTCGCGATATATCCCGCCGACGGCAGCGACCCGACCGCGTTGATGGGAAACGCGGATGCGGCGCTCTACCGTGCGAAATCGGACGGCCGCGGCTCGGTTCGTTTCTTCGAAGCCGACATGGACAATCTGCTACGCGAACGGCGGCTGCTTCAGCGCGATCTGCAATTCGCCTTGGAACGCGGAGAGCTTGCCATTGCCTATCAGCCCCAATCACGCGTGGGCGGCGGCGGGAGCGTGGGCGTGGTTGGGTTCGAGGCGCTGGTCCGTTGGCGCCATCCTGTCCATGGCTTGATTCCGCCTAGTCAGTTCATTCCGTTGGCCGAGGAGAGCGGTCTCATTATTGCAATGGGCGAATGGATCCTGCGGGAAACCTGCCGGGAGGCTGCCGCATGGCCGCAACCGCTGCAGGTCGCCGTCAACCTTTCTCCGGTGCAATTCCAGCACGGGGATCTGCCTGCGATCGTTCACGCTATTCTGCTGGAAACCGGCCTGGCCGCGAGCCGCCTCGAGCTTGAGATCACGGAGGGCGTGCTGATCGGGGATTTCCCCCGCGCGCTTTCGATCCTGCGGCGGCTGAAGGCGCTCGGCGTGCGCATCGCCATGGACGATTTCGGAACCGGGTATTCCTCGCTGTCCTATTTGCAGTCGTTCCCGTTCGACAAGATCAAAATCGACAAGTCTTTCGTCTCCAGTCTCGAACACTCGCCTCAATCGGCCGCAATCATTCGGGCGGTGATCGGTCTCGGGCGCGGGCTTGCGCTTCCCGTCATGGCCGAAGGAGTGGAGACGGCGGAACAACTCGCATTTCTGACCCAGGAATGCTGTGACGAAGTTCAGGGCTATTTGGTCGGATGCCCGCGCCCAATTGAGGACTATGCCGAAATCGTCGGATATTCATCGCGTTCGGCAAAGCTCACCGCCGCCAGCTGATACGCGGATGTGCTCGACGTTGCGCCGCGCCCCACCTCGGGTCGCGTTCGGCGAAGTTGATCCACAGTTTTATGGCCATCACCCGCGGGCTTGATCCGCGGGTTTATCTCCCTACTCTCGCCCGCGCGGGGGAGAGTAGGGTGGGGGTTGGATTGCCGGGTCAAGCCCCGCAATAGCGTTCGAACAGCGACGCCTTTCGGCCCGAAAGCGGCGCCTCCCAGTGTCAGATGCCGCGATTCCAGAAGTCGTAATAACGTTCGATATTGCCGGCCAAGTTCTGCTGATACCCTGGGAGATTCTCATACTTCGGCAACTTGATGTCGCGAATGGCGTCGGCATAGCTCTTGCCGGCATCGACGGCCTGCTTCACGGCGGCCGAAAGGTCGAGCATGTAGTCGAGGTCTGTCTTTACGTCGTCCTTGTTGCCGATCTGCCGGCCGCCGGCGCCGGGATGTCCGGGGATCAGCCGGTCCCAATCCATGGCCAGAATTTTCTTCATGCTCTCCTCCTGATCGGGCAGGTAGGTATCCGCCATGACGCGGAACTGGGTGCCCGACAGCGGCAGGAAGTCGACCACGAAGATGATCTTTTCCTTTGGCAGGCGCATGATCAGCGAGTTGTCGCCGTGATTTTTGCCGAGATAGAGGAGTTCGAGTGTAGTGCCGCCGAGTTCAAGCTTGCCACCGGAGTCATCGACGACCTGATCCGGGATGACGATATCCGGCGCCTTACGTTGCTCGAGAAGGGACTTGGTGTTCTTGTGGGCGACGAAGGTTGCCCCCAAATCCTTGAACGGCTTGCCGCCCGCGATGTGGTCGTAGTGGCTGTGGCTGTAAACCACGTACTTGATCGGAGCCTGGGTGATCTTGCGGATCTCAGCGATATAGGCCGCGGCGGCCGGGCGCCGCTCCCCGATCGGGTCGGTGGCAATGACGCCCTCGGGTGTGACCACAAACATAGCCTGGTGGCCCTGATAGCGGAAAATGTAGACGCCATCCGTGCCCTCGACCTTGGTGGTCGAGAACAGTGGGGGCGTCGGAGCTTGCGCGCAGACCGGCAGCGCCGTGGCGGTCAATGCGCCCGCGAGCAACGCTGTTGCTAGACGTGACATGGTTTTCTCCCTCGTTCACTGGTAGAACCGCTTGCGCGGTGCACGCGATCATTCCATTTTAGCCGGGGCGATTGCGTTTCGCGTGAGTCCACGGTCAACGGCTTTCCGCGCCCGAGAGGGGTCTAGCATGTCGCGGTTGTGCGCGTCACGAGGAATGCCGGTGTCCGGCTTCGGTCGTCTGCCCGATCGCGTGTTTTTGTATTCCGCCCGGCGCCGGAATAATCCTGTATGATTGTCTGGCAGACCATGAGGCGACAACACTGGAATCACCAAAGCAGCGCATGCGAGGAAACCATGTCCGCTCTCACCAACAGAATCGCTCTTGCCGCCCCCCTGCTCGTCCTACAGCTCGCCTTTGCGGCTGCCGATAGTCCGCCAAAATTCGACGTTGTCCCAAGCTGCAGTGCGGCAGCCCGTGGCGCGATCTCGGCCGGAAGGGACAAGGAGGCCTGCCTGTCCGACGAACAGGCGGCTGAGAACGTGCTCGCGCAGAACTGGTCAAAGTACAACGCCGACGACAAGACCCAGTGCATCGGCAACGTAAAGACTGGCGGGCCAGCAAGTTACGTGGAACTATTGTCTTGTCTGGAGATCATGCGGGACGCCAAAGCGATTCGCGCGGGCGACGCGCTCGCGGGACCGGATCAGCCGTCGTTGCGGTCGCGACGCCGCAAATGAGCCTAGCGGTCTCGGGCAACACCGGTTCGCAAGCCCGCGGGCTGACTGGTCCCGATCGCGGCTGACAAAGTGCGGAACGACCGGGCGGGACGCAACACCGCGAGGAGGACATCACCCGTATGGCGGTGCCAGAACCGAACGCTGAGATTGCGATCAGCGCCTGTGCTGCGAGCAAGCTTTTCCTGGATGGCGCCGTGGTGGCGTTCCGCCAGCTCGCGCTCGACGTCCGCCGCCAGGAGATCCTCTGCATTGTCGGGCCAAGCGGATGCGGCAAGACCACCTTTTTGCGCTGCATCGCGGGTCTGACCGATCTCAGCGCCGGCGAACTGCTGGTCTTCGGCAAAAGGGTCGCCGGCCCGCCGGCCGGCGTCGCCATGGTGTTTCAGCATTTCGGGTTGCTGCCCTGGAAGACCGTCTATCAGAACGCGGCATTCGGGCTCGCCATGGCGGGCGCGCCATCGTCCCACATCGAGGAGCGGGTGCGTCACTATCTCGACCTCGTCGGCCTCACGGGCTTTGAGAGGCAGTATCCGTACCAGCTTTCGGGCGGCATGCAGCAGCGGGTCGGCCTCGTTCGCGCTCTCGCAGTCAATCCTTCGATCCTGCTGATGGACGAACCTTTCGCGGCACTCGATGCCCAGACCCGAGAAATCCTGCAAGACGAGTTGCTGCAGCTCATGCAGCGGCCGGATGAGCGCAAGACGATGGTGTTCATTACGCATTCGATCGACGAAGCGATCCTGCTGGGTGACCGCATCGCCGTGATGACGGCGCGACCCGGCCGCATCAAGGAGGTGCTGGAGCTTCCCTTCGGGCGTCCGCGCGACGTCGAGGCGGTGCGCGCCGATCCACGGTTTGCCGAACTGCGCGCCCACATCTGGCGGCAACTGCACACGGCACGCGCGAAGCCTTCTGTCACGCCAGCGACCGAGGTGGCCTGACATGACGGTCGAAGTCCGTGATCAGCGCCCTCCCTACCCTCCCCCGCAAGCGGGAGAGAGTATCAATCGCGTTCCTCCCCCGCTTGCGGGGGAGGGTAGGGACGCGGCCGGCCTCAGCGAGGATCGCGAGCGCGCCCAGAAAGTTGCAGCCGGACGGCGTCGGCGTCGCCAACTCGTGGAGATCGCGATCCGGATCGGCTCGCTCGCAGCCGTGCTGTCGATCTGGGAGATCTTCGGGGCCCGGATCGACCCGGTGCTGTTCACCACGCCGAGCAAGATCGCGGTCGCGGCGGTCGGCATGATCGGCAGCGGCGAATTGTGGAACTACCTGTGGCCGAGCCTCGTCGTGCTGATGCTCGGCTTGAGTTCCGCGGCCGTGGTCGGCATCGCGGTCGGGCTGCTGCTGGCGCGATTCTGGGTGCTCGATGTGGCACTCGGCGTCTACATCACGTTCCTCTATTCCACGCCGAGCGTTGCGCTCGTTCCCCTGATCGTGCTGTGGGCCGGCTTCGAGACCACCGCCAAGGTGATCATCCTGTTCCTGTTCGCGTTCTTCCCGATGACCATCAATACCTATCAGGGCGTCAAGAACGTCGATCCGCGACTGATCGAGGTCGGACGCGCATTTCGCTGCAGCGAACGCCAGCTCTGGCTCAACATCGTGCTGCCGGGCGCGCTGCCGTTCATCGTCACTGGCCTGCGGCTCGCGGTCGGCCGCGGTCTGATCGGCATGGTGCTCGCCGATCTCTACACCGCGATCTCAGGCATCGGCTACCTGATCGTGCGGACCGCTTCGACGTACCAGGTGGACAAAATGTTCGTGCCGATCGTGACGCTCGGCGTCCTAGGCGTAACCCTGACGGCGCTGCTCCGCGTGCTGGAGATCAAGGTCGCGCCATGGACGGCCGCCGGTCAGGCGGATTGAACTGATCCTGCCATTGTAACTGATCCTGCCCCTGGGTGGGCAAAGTCGCCTGCCGAAGCTGATGGTATTACGCGTCCGGCTCACGCGACTTTGGCCCCTGCGCAGCTGCAGTTTGGTATGATAATACTGTCGAACGAGTGTTGAGACTGGATTTTGTCGAAACGAGCTAATTTTGGAATTGCCAACGAAATCAAGGCGTCTGGCTTTCCGGGCCGTTGCGATTCTGGATCAAAAGCAACCGGATAGGTGCTCCCGAGACAGCGAGCGGAGAAGCCGGCGGTGACCGCACGTCTATCCGAAATACCCCGTGAATCATCGCTGGCTGTGGGAGCGAAGCCGATTGATGCTCTCGTTTTGATGCCCGCCAAAGGATATGGTGGCAACAATGCCCTCGGGCTTCGAGGCGGCAATCCAAACAAGTCTTGCGGCGAGGAAACATTCCATGTCCAACGTCTCCATACCCTGCGCCTTGCGGCGCGTCGCGATTACGGCTTTGGTGGCCGGTAGCTTTGCGGCGGGCAGCGCCGCCGCACAGAACGCCGGCTGCGCTGGACCGATGCGCAAGATCAATGTCGGGGTCTCGGTATCGCCGCCCAATGTGGTCCACACGACAGTTTACGTCGCCAAAGAACTCGGGCTTTTTGCCAAGCATTGCATCGACGCCAACGTCATCCAGTTCGACGGCGGCTCGTCTCCGGCGGCGTCGGTCGCGCTCTCCCAGGGCAATACCTTCGCGACCGTGAACGACTACCAGATCGGCCGTGGCATGAAGGTCAAGCAGGTGTGGGGCATGGCGCCGAAAGCGCCGCAGGCTTACGTCGTGTCGGAAGCCATCAAGACATTCGCAGACCTCAAGGGCAAGCGGCTTTCCGCGGCCGGCGGCGGCGTCGGCAGCTTCAATTGGCGGATCGGCCGCGAGGCCTTGGCCAAAGCGGGCCTGACCGTCGATGATGCTCAGTTCATTTCGCAAGGCACCGCCGGACGCCTGGCTGGACTGGTAGCCGGGCAGATCGACGGCGTCGCGCTGCATCCGGAAGATGCGTTCCTTGCCATGAAGCAAAAGCCCGGACTGAGGATTCTCGGCCAGGTCGCCGATCTCATGCCGCTCTACGCCTTCAATGCCTATGGGGTATCGACCGATGTAATCGCCAAGGAGCGGGCCTTTGTGGTGAATTTCGTCGCCGCCATGGTGGAGGCCAATCGCACCATCTATCGCGACAAGGACAAGGTGATCCCCATCATGGTCGCGATGACGCAGAAGCCGCGCGAAGCCGTGGAATATGCGTGGGAGACCATGACCAAGGCGTGCATCTGGTCGGTCAATGAGGGCTTCGATCCGCAACGTACTCAATGGACCATCGATCACGACGCGGCGGCCGGCGACATGGACCCCGATAAGAAGCCCTCGGTCGATCAGGTCTTCGACAAGCAGATTGCGGCGGACGGCGTGGCGGCGGCGGGCGGGCGCGTGATGATCGGGGGATGCTCGTTGTGAGCTTGCCGGTGTCATCGTCCGCGAAAGCGGACGATCCAGTACGCCGCAGCGTCTCGAAACTATTCGAGTTCACGGAGTGCTGGATGCCCCGCTTTCGCGAGGCATGACAAGCCGGAGGTTTGCATCGCAGCCGCAACAAAACGTCCCCTCTGCGAGACCAAAGGAAATCATCTGCATGGACATCAACGGTTTCCGGCCCCCCGGCGCGGTGCCGTGGGAAGAGGTGCGCGGCCGGCTCGATCAGAACGGGCCGTTCAGCAACATGTTCGGCACGCCGCTCTATCGCGACGCTGTGTGGGAGCAATTCTCGCCGCAGGAATATGCGCGGCGCTACGCCACCCTGCGTGAGAAGATGCGCGCGCACAAGCTCGATGTGGTGATCGTGCCGGGTGGTCCGAGCCATTGGAGCTTCGGCGGCGGCATGACGTGGCTCACTGGCCATTGGGAGTGGCACGCGATCTCGTCCTATGTAGTAGTGCCGCTCGATGCGCCGCCGACCCTCATCTTCTCCATGGGCGGCACTCACGCGGAGGCCGTGCGCCGCCAGGTCGCGCCCGCGCTTTCCGATGTGCGACAAAGCCGCGGCGGCCGCTACGCCGAGGTGATGGTCGAACGCATCAAGGAGCTTGGGGTCGCGAAACCGCGCATCGGCCTCGTCGAGATCGATCCGCGCCACAAGGACTATCTGCCGGTCAACCAGTACAACGACCTGCGCGACGGCCTGCCGGACGCCGAATTCGTCTTCACCCGCAGCTTCATCCATGAACTTGTCATCATCAAGAGCAAGCCCGAGCTTGATTGTGTGCGCCGCGCTGGCGTTCTGTGCCAGCACGCCATGGAGGCCATGGTGGCGTCCGCAAAGCCCGGCGCGACCGAATCCGATCTGCGGGCGGCCGCCGGTTCCGCCATCCTCCAGGGCGGCGGCGATATCGATTTCCTCATCATCGGCTCGACCCCGATGGCGAACCCGGCGATGTTCTTCGGCAACCCGCGCCCCTCCGAGCGCAAGCTTAGCCGCGGCGACATCATCATCATGGAGCTTGCGGCGGGTTATCGTGGGTACACGGCCCAGATCGGCTCACCGATTTGCATTGGCGAGCCCACCGAAATGGTGAAAAAGTTCTGGCACGAAATCACACTGCCCGGCTACCGGCGCATCGTCGCCGAGATCAGGCCCGGCAACCCGATCGACAACGTCCGCATTGCGGCGCAATTCTTTCGTCACAAAGGCGTACAGTCGCGCCCGACACAAATTCACGGCATCGATATCGTCACCGCGACCCCGCACGTGTTCGCGGAGCGCACCGAGGCGCGCGAGGACGATAAGATTTTCAAGCCCGGCATGGTGACCATGGCAGAACCAAACCCGATCACGCCCGATGGCCTGTTCGGGATTTTCCTCGGCCACACCTTCATCGTGACGCCGGACGGCCACGAGGTGGTCGATAAATTTCCGCTGGAGCTCGTGGTGGCGGAATCGTGAGTGGAGCGAAGTCCGGGTCGGCGGTCGCGAGCAAGGCCGCTCCCGGCCGCCGGATGTGGCCAAGCGCCATCTTCAATTCACCTGGACATACATGCGAACATTTGATCGACACTATCCGCAGAACGACGACATAATTCATGTAATAAAAGGGAGATCCGCCATGCCGACGCTGCGCTCGCAAATCGGAATCGGCGCCGCCGCGTTCCTTCTCGGCGCGCTCACCATTGCGCCCGCATTCGCGCAAACCTGCACCGGGCCGGTGCGCAAGATCAATGTCGGTGTCGCGGTGGCGCCCCCGAATGTGGTGCACACAGCACCTTACATTGCAAAGGCGCTCGGCTTCTTCGCCAAGCGCTGCATCGATGCCAACGTCATCCAGTTCGACGGCGGCCTCGCGGGAACTTCCGTCACAGCCGTCGGCCAGGGATCGGCCATCTCGACGCTGCCGGACACCGCCATTGCTCAGGGACTCAAGGCCAAGCAAATCTGGGGCTTGGCCCCGCGCCCGCCCCAGGCCTATGTGGTCAGCGCCGACGTGAAGACGCCGGCCGATCTCAAGGGCCGGCGGCTCTCGGCCGCGGGCGGCGTCGGCGGGTTCAACTGGCTGGTCGGCCGTGAAGTCTTGCGCCTCGCAGGGTTGACGGCCGATGAGGCGCAGTTCGTTTCGCAGGGCACCGCCGGGCGGCTCCCGGGTTTCGTCGCCGGCCAGATCGATGCCGTCGCACTGCATCCGGAGGACCTTCACATCGTCGAGCAGCGCAAGCCCGGAGCGCATGTGCTCATCACCGTGTCCGACCTCTGGCCCAAGTACAGCTTCAATGCCTACGGGGCGTCGGACGCGCTGATCGCCAAGGATCATGACCTGCTGCGCGACGTCGTCGCCGCCATGATCGAGGCCAACCGCACCATCTACCGCGATGTCGCGAAGGTCGTTCCGATCATCGCCGAGGCGACTCAGAAGCCGCGGGAAGCGGTCGAATTCGCCATCGGGGTGCTGACGAAAAATTGCATCCTGTCGGTCAATACGGGCTTCGTGCGCGAACGCACCGAGTGGACGCACCAGAACAACATCGACATCGGCGATATCCCGGCCGACAAGAAGCTCACATTCGACCAGATCGCCGACTACAAGCTCGCCGAAGAAGCGGTGGCATCGCTCGGCGGCCCGGTCACAATCAACGGATGCAAGGACTAATCTAACGGGCGTTTTCCGAAAGTTGATTCATGTCATCCATCGGACCTCGTCGTGAGACGCGGTGCTTCGCACGGCTCCTTCAAGATGAGATCCATGGGCTTTAATTCCATCCAGCAAGGACCAGCCCATGAACGAGTCCAAGCGGCATCGCACGTTTCTGCCGTGGGAAGAGCTGCGCGGCCGGCTCGATGAGGGGCCGCATTTTAACACCATGCGGGGCACGCCGTATTACCGCGACGCTGTCTATGAGCAGTTCTCCGCAGCCGAATATGCCCGTGCTACGCGGCGCTGCGCGCGAAGATGCGCGAGCACAAGCTCGATGTCGTCATCGTGCCCGGCGGCCCGAGCCACTGGAGCTTCGGCGGCGGCATGCTGTGGCTCACCGGGCATTGGGAGTGGCACGCGCTCGCCTGCTATGTGGTGGTGCCGCTCGATGGCGAGCCGACGCTTGTCTACTCGATGGGCGGTACCCATGCGGAGGCGGTGCGCCGCGAGACCTCTGCCGCGCTGTCCGACGTGCGTGGGAGCCGCGGCGGTCGATACGCCGAGGTGATTGCGGACCGCATCGTTGAACTTCGCCTGGAGCGCGGCCGCATCGGGCTTTTGGAAATCGACCCGCGCCACCGCGACTACATGCCGGTCAACCAGTACGACACGCTCCGCAGGCGGTTGCCGGAGGCGGAGTTGGTCTTCACAGTCGGATTCATCCATGAGCTCATCTCGGTGCACAGCGCCGAAGAGCTGGACTGCGTCCGCGTCGCCGGCAAGCTGTGCGAGTCCGCCATGGACGCCATAATGACGCGCGCGGAACCCGGCGCCACAGAATACGAGCTGCGCGCGGCCGCGGGGGCCGCCATCCTGGAAGGGGGTGGCGACATCGATTTCCTCATCATCGGCACCACGCCCATGGCAAACCCCGCCATGGTGTTCGGCAATCCGCGCCCGTCGGGGCGCCGGCTTGCCAAAGGCGACATCATCAACATGGAAGTCGCCGCCGGCTATCGCGGCTACACCGCGCAGATCGGTTCCCCGATCTGCCTCGGTCCGCCGACCGACATGGTCAAGAGGTTCTGGGAGGAGATCACGCTGCCGTCATTCCGGATGATGGCCGCCGAGATCAAGCCCGGCAATCCGGTCGATGCAATCCGCACGGCGGGAAAATTCTTCCGCCAGAAAGGCGTGCAGTCCCGCCCTATCCATGCTCATGGCATCGACCTCGTCACCGACGGTCCCCATGTCTTCACCGACGGCGTTCATGGCGAGGCGTTCGAGCAGGTCTTCCGGCCCGGCATGGTGTTCATGGCCGAGCCGAACCCAATCACGGCGGACGGAAATTTCGGGATCTTCCTCGGCCACACCTTCATCGTGACCGAGAGCGGCCACGAATGCGTCGATGCGTATCCGTGGGAGCTCGTGGTCGTATGAGCCGGCGCGGTCACGTGACCTGTCCGGCAAATCGATGGCGGAATTGACCCCGAACGGAATCGCAATTCTCACGCGGCTGACGAAATGTCGCAACCGACATCGGGTGTCACCGTCGGGCGAGCCACTTAATGCCACAAAATCGGGGTGCGACACTCCGCTGCGGCGGTCGCGATTATCATGTCAAGCGTTGGGGAACGCGCGCGTCGCGCCGATTTGGCGGGCATAACCCCTGCATTGGCGGCGGTCGCTTGATCCGTCGCAATGCCTAACGGCCAGCCCGCTACCATTATCGCCTCGACAAACGGGCCGGTAGCCCTCTAGAAATGGTCTAAGAAAAAACACGTCAATAAAGATAGATCGGAAACGCCCTCTGGCCGGGTGGGGAGAGAGTCGAAGCAATGGATTACACATCGTTTTTTACTGACGCCCTCGCTCAACTGCACGCCGAGCGGCGTTACCGCGTGTTTGCCGACCTCGAACGGCTGGCGGGGCGATATCCCCATGCCGTGTGGCATGCCCCGCAGGGCCAGCGCGATGTCGTGGTGTGGTGTTCCAACGATTACCTCGGAATGGGCCAGCACCCGAAAGTAATCGGCGCGATGGTGGGGACCGCGACCCGGATGGGTACCGGCGCCGGCGGCACCCGCAACATCGCCGGCACCAATCATCCGCTGGTCGAACTGGAGCGCGAGCTTGCCGAGTTACACCGCAAGGAGGCGGCGCTGGTTTTCACCTCCGGTTATGTCTCGAATGAGACCGGCATTGCGACGATCGCGAAGCTCGTGCCCAACTGCCTCATCATTTCGGATGCCTTCAACCACAATTCCATGATCGAAGGCGTGCGGCGGTCGGGTTGCGAGAAGGTGATCTTCCGCCACAGCGATCTCGACCATCTGGAGCAGTTGCTCAAACGGGCGGGCCCATCGCGGCCGAAGCTCGTCGCGTTCGAGAGCCTCTACTCCATGGACGGCGACATCGCCCCCGTTAATGCGATCTGCGACCTCGCGGAGCGCTACGGAGCGATGACGTATTGCGACGAGGTGCATGCGGTCGGCATGTATGGCCCCCGCGGTGGTGGCATCTGCGAGCGTGACGGCGCCATGCACCGCGTCGATGTCATCGAGGGCACCCTCGCCAAAGCTTTCGGCTGCCTCGGCGGCTACATCAGCGGAAGCGCGGCCCTGATCGACGCGGTTCGCTCCTATGCGCCCGGCTTCATCTTTACGACGGCACTGCCGCCGCCGGTCTGCGCGGCCGCAACCGCCGCGATCCGTCACCTTAAGGCGTCGGGCTGGGAACGCGAGCGCCATCAGGATCGCGCCGGCCGGGTCAAGGCCGTGCTGACGGCCGCGGGCCTGCCGCTGATGCCGAGCGATACCCATATCGTCCCGGTATTCGTCGGCGACCCGGAGAACTGCAAGACCGCGAGCGATCTCCTGCTTGAGGAGCACGGCATCTACATCCAGCCGATCAACTATCCGACCGTACCCAAGGGTACCGAACGGCTGCGCATTACCCCCTCGCCCTACCACACCGACGCGCTGATCGACGATCTCGCCGAGGCCTTGCTTGACGTGTGGGAGCGGCTCGGCCTGCCGCTCAGCAAGCGGGCCGTTGCGGCCGAATAGGCGCGTTAGCGCGGATTTGGGAGCCAATCGCTCGCTTCTGCAAACCTGAAGATATCGGAGCTCCGCCCAGATTCGTTAGTGCTGGAGGGGCTCACAAACAGCGTCCTCCAACATTGTAGGGTCACCCCTGCAGCGTCCTCAGATAGGCGTGAGTCCACAGCCTAGCGCCGGGGTACTGGAGTCCTCTTTCGCGAAGCATAATACGCGGTCAAGGCCGCACATGACGTTTCTGTTGCCGGAACGTTCGGATGTTCAATCGCCAATACTTAACCAATTATTACCGATCGCTGAAAAGCTCATTAACAATTTTGAACGGGATTTCATTATCGACCTTAGCGGATTTGCCTCGATTTGCTGTCACTGTCCCTGCATTGCGAGGTCGCGTGCATGGCAATGACAGTTGCACAGTTGCAGATGTTGGCGCGGGAGCGGTTGCCCGCAAAACGCCACGCGCTGCTGCGTGCATTGACCGGCGCATTCTTCGATTCGTTTCCCGGACTGAGCACCAAGGAGCGGGCGATGTTCGACGATATCGTCGAACGTGTACTCGACGATGTAGAACCGCTGGCACGGCAAGAACTCGCTGAACGCCTCGCCGCCTTTCCGGAGGCGCCGCGGCGCGTTGTGATGCGCCTTGCCGGCGATATCATCGAGGTGGCAGAGCCGGTTCTGGTTCATTCGTCGGTGCTCGCCGACGATGATCTCGTGGAACTGGCTGTGCTGAAGTCTCAGGGCCATCTCCTGGCCATCTCGCGTCGCGAACAGCTCTCCGAGCGGATCACCGATGTTCTCGTCGATCGCGGTGACGGCGTCGTTCTCGATTCAGTGGCCGAAAACCTCGGCGCCCGGTTTTCCGCTCTGGGGGCCGCGGCGCTGGTGGAAAAAGCAACGTTGCGTGCGACGCTGTGGCACCGCCTTGCCGATCGGGCCGACCTCGCCGCCTACGTGGCCGAGCGGATGACGCCGGAGCTTGCCGAGTCGATGAATGCCGAGGCGGCAAGACGAGGATTAGGCCTTGCTCCGGCGCAATCGCAAGCTTTGCTTCAAGGAGCGCGGGATACGTTGGCGGCGCGTCTGGAAGCCGCCGCCGTGCGCGCACGCCCGCTTGGTGAACTCGTGAGCCAGATCGCCGCCGGGACTTTGCGCTTCACGGATGCAGTGATCGAGCTTGCCGATGCGGATCGTGTCTCCGAACTCGCGGTGCTTGTCTGCAGCCGGGCGGGCGTTGCGAACCATACATTCGTGCGCGACCTTTTCGCGTCCGAAGAGACCGCGCTGATGAAGACATGTCGCGCCGCCTGGCTCGACCTTGAATCGTTTTCCGCGGTCCTGCGCATGCGCCGCCGACGGCGGCCGTTTGGCACCGCCGACGTGGGCCGGTTGCTGCGGGCCTACCAGGCCTTGCCGCAGCCCGCGACATTGAAAGGGCCCGGCCGTTAAGAGCAGCACGGCATTCTGTGCATGGCCTTCCGGCAGATCGGTTTTGCTATCCAAGCATCGCCTGAACTATGTAGTCTCACGGCCGTGATACCGGTCGGGAGGAGCGTGGGATGGCGCGAAAAACCAGTGACCAGGCCGCAAGCAAGCACATGAATCGCCGTGCCGTCGATCCGGTGATCACTGAGATCGTGCGCAACGGCGTGATGGCGGTGACCGAGGAAATGAAGACCAACCTCATGCGCACCGCCTACAACATGATCATTTACGAGGCGCTGGATTTCACGGTCGGGCTGTTCACGCCGGAGGGCGAGACGGTCTCGATCGGCATCGGCCTGCCGATGTTCATTCGCGGCATGGCGGAGACCGTGAAAGCGAAAATTCGCCATTTCGGCCGCGACGGCATCAGACCGGGCGACATCTACGTCACCAACGACGCCTACATCACCGGTAGCCATCTCAACCACGTCACGTTGACTTTGCCGATCTTTCACAAGGGCGTGCTGGTCGCCTTCTCGTGCTGCATGGCGCATTGGATCGACATCGGCGGCACCCTCGGCGGCATGACCACTGACATCTTTTCCGAGGGCCTGCAGATCCCGATCTTGAAGTACCAGGACCGCGGCAAGGTCAACCAGGATCTGGTCGACATCATTCGCCAGAACGTGCGCATCCCGAACCGCGCGCTCGGTGACCTGCGGGCCCAGGTGACGGCGGTCACCACCGGCGAGCGCCGCTTTCTGGAACTCGTGACTCGCTATGGCCGTGAGCAGGTGGCGGCTGCCATTGCGGCCATCATGCACCGCTCCGAGGCGGCGGCGCGCGCCCGCACCAAATCGATTCCGGACGGCGTCTATGAAGCGGAGTCCTTCATGGACGATGACGGCATTTCGATCGGCAAGCCGGTCCCAATCCGGGTGCGCGTTGAGGTCAAGGGCGAGGAGATGGCGATCGACCTCAGTGAGGTCTCCCGGCAGGTGCGCGGCTTCTACAATTCAGGCATCACCACCGGCTATGCCTGTACGCAGGTCGCCTACAAGTGCCTGACCTCGCCGACCGACTATCCGATCAACGACGGCTCGTTCCGCAGCCTCAAGACAATCGTGCCCCCCGGTCGCGTCGTCAGCGCCACCCGGCCCGCGCCGATGCGATGGTGGATGACATTCCCGATGACCATCGTGGATACGATCTTCAAGGCGCTGGCGCCGGCGATTCCAGATCGCGTCATTGCGGGACATCACGCAGATCTCCTGGTCGCGCAATTTCACGGCTTCAACCCCAAGACATCGGAATTCTTCATGGGCAATTTCGGCCCGCTCGGCGGCGGCTGGGGCGCGAAGCGATCGGAAGATGGTGTTTCCGGCACCGTCTGCATCAATGACGGCGACACTCACAACTCACCGAACGAGCAGATCGAGGCAAAATTCCCGCTCGTGGTTGAACGCTATGCCTTGGTGCCGGATTCCGGTGGCGCCGGCCGCTATCGCGGCGGCCTCGGGGTCGAGCGCGTGGTGCGGGCGCGCACCGATATTACGCTTAATACCCAGATCGAGCGCGCACACTGCCGCCCGTGGGGACTTGACGGCGGTCGCGACGGCAGGGGCAATTCGGTGGCGTTGCGCTTCGGCAGCCAATGGAAAACTGAATTCCCCAACGCCAAGGTGCTGGTCGCGCAGGTCAAGGCGGGCGACGCCTTTCGTTTACGCTCTGGTGGTGGCGGCGGCTACGGCTCGCCGCTAGATCGGCCGGTGGAGGATGTGCGCAACGACGTGCGGCAGGGCTACGTCTCGGTACACGAGGCAGCGGTGTATTACGGCGTGGTGATCGACGGCGATACCTTCAAGGTAAACGAGGGAGCGACTGCGCTATTGCGGGCGCGGGTGTAGAAAGGCGGTGCCACGTGCGGTCGGCCTCGGTCATGTCTGGGTCTTCAGATTTCAAGACGTCAGCCCCATATGTTGGCTCTCCCGCTGATAGCGTCGCTGATCACGGCCCGGCGCTACCATTGCGCTTTTCGCGAGGTCGTTATGTCGGACCAATCCGCGCCGCTTGTCCCCCTGGAACAATCGCTGACGCCGCATCCCATCGATGCCGGCGTCAGAATTGGTCATGTCCACCTCAAGGTCGCAGATCTCGACCGCGCGCTCGCCTTTTACTGCGGGGTACTCGGATTCGACCTGATCCAACGCTATGGCAACCAGGCGGCCTTTATTTCGGCAGGTGGCTATCATCACCACATCGGCCTCAACACGTGGGAGAGCCGCGGCGGTTCTCCACCGCCACGCGGCAGCACCGGCCTCTATCACGTGGCAATCCTCTATCCCACCCGAGCAGGACTGGCTGATGCTCTGAAACGATTGCTCGCGGCCGAGATTCCTTTGGATGGCGCGAGCGATCACGGCGTGAGCGAGGCGCTCTATCTGAGCGATCCGGACCGCAACGGCGTCGAGCTTTATTGGGACCGACCGCAGCCGCAATGGCCTCGCACTCCCGAAGGCCATCTCGACATGCACACGCGCCCGCTCGATCTGCATGCGCTCCTTCGTGACGCGGCTTGAGATCTGCAAACGAGCTACGACTTCTTCAATTTCACGCTGAATGACACGCCACCGGCGCCGCAGCACGGACATGCCATCGCCACCAGGATGCTCTGCTTCTGCTCCTCACTGATGTCGGCGCGCTCCAACATGGTCCTGGCCTGCTGCTCGAACAGTTCGTGAAGCGACAGGTTGCTGACGCTGACTGCGGAAGCCGCGGCGGCTGCGGCGGCGTCGGTTTGGCCCGCAGGTGGACTCGGCCCGGATGCCGACGATTTAGCTCTACCGGTTTCGCTGCCCGTCCGTCTCAAGGCGAAATCTCCTCCAGGACGCGCGATTTGGTCTCGGTAGCGAACAAGGCCACGACGACACACGCCCCCAGGACCACAAGGCCGAACACCAGGAAGGCGCCGCCGATACCGCCGCTCCCAACCGTATTGCCGAACACTTGAGGTCCAAGAATGGAAGCAAGCCGCAGCCATGCCGTACCGGTCGAAGTGCCGAGTGCGCGCACGCGGGTCGGGTAAAGCTCAGCCGTGTAGAGATAGAGCGCGAGCGATAGTGTCGAGATGCACAGGTTGGTCAGGATCGCAAACACGAGAATGCGTTCCGCGCTGGTCGGCCCCATCCACCATAACGTCAGCAATGCAGCCGCCGCTCCCGCGAACGCCGTCGCGAACCAGATCCGGCGCCCCACCCGGTCGATCAGCATTGCGCAGGCGAAGCTCGTCACTAGTCCGCACGCCTGGGTGATAAGCCCGTAATTCAGCGCATCCTCGAGCGAGAGCCTGAAGACCGTCCGATAGATCGTCGGCAGCCAGGTGGTAAGCCCGTAGTTGGCAAAATAGGTGGCAAACCACGCGACCCAGATGACCAGCGTGCGCCGACGGTAAGCGGGGCTGAACAGTTCCATCCAGCCCACATGCTTGGTGATGACGGTGCGGGGTGCAGCCTCGGCGGGCGGCAGCGGCTTGCCGGTTGCGGCTTCAACCTCCTTTTCGATGACCGCTATCGCGGCTGCGGCTTCGTCGAGGCGTCCGCGCGAAGCGAGCCACCGCGGCGATTCCGGCAGATGGCGCATCATGAACAGGGCGAACAGCGCCGGCAAACCGCCGATAACAAAGAGATATTGCCAGCCGACTGGCACGATCCACCGGCCCATGACGGCGACGGCGACAAGTCCGATCGGGAACACGAGTTCGAACAGCAGCACGAAGCGGCCGCGGCCGTGGGCTCTGGCAAGCTCGCTGATATAGGTCGCGGCCACCGGAACCTCAGCGCCGAGGCCGAGGCCCTGGAGAAGACGCAACGCCAGCAGTGATTCATAGCTCCACGCCCACCCGCAGGCGAGGCTGAAGAGCCCGAACCACAACACCGCCGCCACGATCATCGGCCGACGACCGATCCGTTCGGCGAGCGCCCCGCCGATCAGCGCTCCGATGAGCTGGCCGAGAAAGCCGGCCGAGATCAGCCAGCTGATTGCACCCGGCGTGAGTTTCCACGCCGGCACTACGGCAGGAAGCACATACGTGATGGCAAGCGCATCGAAAGCATCGAAGAAGGTCGCGGTGCCGACGATGATGCGTGTTCTGATCTGCCACGACGACAGAGGCAGCCGCTCGATGCGGGCCAGAATATCCTCGGGAGTTGCGGCGCCGGTTGCGAAGCTCGGAGGAGCCGCCGCCTGCGATACGGTCATGTGGATCCCCCTGGACCGCGGGCGTCGCGCCCGCCGATGAAAAGGCGTGCCGGAGTCAGCGGGTTCAATCAGTCTCGCTGAGACTGACCGAGAAGCCGGGCAGCGCCGAGGTGGTGAGCGCATCGTGCGGCCCGCGTTTGACGACGGACGACCATCCGTCGCCGCTCGGGCCTGTGTGCACCCAGGTGGTGCGCTCATTGGCGTCGACGACCCAAAATTCACGGACGCGGTGGCGGGCATAAAGACGGGCCTTGAGCCCCTTGTCGTAGGCAAGGCTCGAGCCAGCAACCTCGATGACAAGAATGGCCTCACCCGGATCGAGCTGTGCGAATCCCGACGATGATTTCGTGAACAGCCGCTTGGGAAAAACTGCAATATCGGGCTCAAGCATGGTCGTATCGGTGAGCCGCAGTGTCACCTCGACGCCCATCGTCAGGTCATCAGGCAGAGCACGGGAGACCGCGATAAGCAGAGCAGACTTGATCCGCTCATGTGCGATCCCCTTGGACGCCATCATCACGATCTCCCCCTCGATCAGCTCGAACTTCTCGTCCTCGCCGATGATGCCGGCCTCGATCATGCGGCTGATATCGTCGACGGTGAATGCCCGGCGGGGGAAGCCTTCGGCGGCAGTGGTGGCGGCGACGTTCATCCGGCTATGCCTCGTGATGGTCGAAATATAGCATTTACTTGTCTTCCGTCGACCTCATGACGTCCCTGTTCCTATGTCAGCAATCGGGCTTGGCAGCCCGCACCGAATGACATTATGTGTTCTTCGCGCGGGCCGGCGTAACTGATCGGATGGGACGCATATGTCTTTTTTCGTCAGGCTGAAGCATAAGCAGATTTTGTTGCGGTCCGCCTATCTTGCCATGGCGAGCTTGGCCGCGGTCATCGCGGCAAGCGATCATGCGGGCGCGACAAGAGGCCGGAGCGATCGCTCGACGGGGGCTGTTGAGTCGCGCACCGCCGGCGAGCCGATTATGGCCATCGTTTCGCTCCGCAGCCAACGGATCACGGTCTACGACTCCAAAGGCTGGATCGTGCGGGCGCCAGTATCGAGCGGCCAGAAGGGGCGCGAGACCCCGGCCGGTGTCTTCAGCGTCATCCAGAAGGAAGCTGAGCACTACTCGAATCTGTACGACGATGCCTACATGCCGCATATGCAACGCATCACCTGGTCGGGCATCGCGCTCCACGGCGGCCCTCTGCCGGGACATCCAGCATCCCATGGCTGTGTCCGGATGCCCTATGACTTCGCCGCCCGCCTGTTCGACACGACCAGGCTGGGCATGCGCGTGATCGTGGCGCCCTCCGACGTGGCGCCTGTCGAGATCTCCCATCCAGTTCTGCTCCCACCGAAGCCCGGCGCCGCCGAGGTTGCTGCCGCCCGGGCCGCAGAAGCCGAGGAGGCGGCGCGACGGGCAAGTCAGGCGAGACTCGCCGCCGCGACGGCGTCGCGAGAAGCTGCGCGTGCGATGATGCCGGTGCGCGCGGCGGAAAATCTAAAGCTCAGAGCCGAGGCGCAGTTGGCGACTGCCGAACGTGCGATCGCCACAGCAGCATCCAACGACGCCAAGGACCAGGCTGAGCAGACCAGGGCGAAGGCGGCAGCGAGGATCGCCGAGCTCGAGACGCGATTGGCCGCTGCCAAACCCGCGGTGCAACCGCAACTCGACGCCGTGGCACAGGCACGCGAAGCCGCAGTCGCGGCCGAGGCCGCGCGGGCCGCCGCGGCCGAAGCGGCGCGCCAAGTGGCGCGTGACCTTGAGCCGGTATCGGTCTTCATCAGCCGCAAGACCCAGCGCCTTTACGTGCGTCAGGCGTTTGAGCCCATTCTGGAGATCCCGGTCACGATCCGGGATCCCGATCGCCCGATTGGCACGCATGTCTTCACCGCCATGGAACGCACGGGTCGCGACGCCAATACGCGCTGGAGCGTGGTTTCATTAGAGAGCGGACATTCGGATGGTGGTGCGCTCGACCGACACGGCGCCGCCCGTGGAAGCCGCGGTCGAGAGGTTGCGCCGATCTCAACCGACGCGACCGACGCGAAAGCGGCACTCGACCGGATCACCATTCCGCAGGACGCATTGGATCACCTCGCCGGAATGGCGTCGCCACGATCCTCCCTGATCATCTCGGACGAGGCGTTAAGCTCGGAGACCGGCAACGGCACGGAATTTGTGGTGCTCATGAGCGGCGAACCGCAGGGCGGCATCAAGATGCGACACCCGCAGTCCTCAGCAGAGCGATTTCGAAGTTCTAATAGGCGGCCGCTGTAGAGCGGGCGAAAGCGCGAAACCCCGTTTCCCTTTTTCTATCGGACAACTTTCAGGCGTCGCGAACCGCATCAGAATTCCGGCTTCTCCGCCGTCGGCACCGGTTCGAGGCCGATGTTGAAATAATCGTCGTTGAAGGCCGGACATTCGAATTCCACCGGCCTGGCGTTGGGGTTCACCACCCGGTGACGATTCCGTGTCCCCGACCACGGCTGATAGAAGGCGCCGGGGTCTTCCACCGTGAATGCCACTTCAAGCGTATTGCCGCCGTCGATCAGCCGGAAGCGCTCAACCACATGCAGCTTGTCGGTATGCGGCGTGCGGTAGGAATCCACGAAGGTCCGGTCGTTGAAGCCGATCGTGTCGACGACCAGTGTGTCGCCTTCGTAGTGGCCGACCGATTCGCCGTACCAGGAGGGCTTCGGATTGGCGGAATGCGGCACGTCGAGCCAGATATGGCGAGCGCGCCCGGTGAGAAACAACACGACCTCCCTGGGAGTCTGGATGATATGCATGAGACCGGGGTTGAGATGGAATGCCGGAACACCGGTCTCCCAGCATCGCGCTTCGCGCGTCTCGCCATTGCGTCCGCGGAGCACGAGTTCATTCTGCTTGGCGAGCGCTTCCCTGACCCAGGGCAGCAGGTTGCGCCCGGCTGCGTTGTTAAGGTCCGCTACCCGATAGGTTGGCTGGATCCGCATTTCCCGCGCCACCTCGTTGTTGACATAAGGATGGTCGGGACCGTCGGTGACCGGACCGATCCCGGTCGCCGGGCTGGCGAAGTCATTAAACAGACGCGCCACCGCGTAGTTCGGCTCTTTGGGCGCCACGAATCCCGCCCAGGCAACTCCGGGGGCAGAAAGGTTGAGGTTTGGCGGCGTTCCGGTTCTCGGCGCCTCTGCGGCGGGAACGGAGAAAAGCGCAGCAGGAGCGCAGAAGGCGCCCAGCAAGAAGATCGCGCCGACCAGGGCGCGGCGCATGCGCGGCAGACTTGTTGTCATGGCCATCTCCATTTCAACGACGTACGCCGTTCACGCCGGAAAGATCGCGATGCGTGTCGTTGCAGGCGTAGTCCTCAAGTCTCACATCATTGCGCTCGTCATAGACGAAGCGCGCCTGCCAATCCCTCTCGTACATTTGCGGATCGTGGATTGTGATGATGTCTTCGAGCTGATTTCCGATCTTGCGGATGCGTTCGAGCGTCGTCATTTCGTCGCTGTGGGGCAAACCACTCGCATCCAGGAAAGTCCATTCGTTGAAGCCTGCCGATTCCACTACCAGCGTATCGCCGTCCCAATGGCCGATCGAATGGCCGTTATATTTGGGATCGACGATCAGGGCTTGCGGTGCCGGCAGCGGCTTGTCCATGACGATCACGCGCACCTGGTGATTCATCTCATAGAGGAATGTTATCTGGCCCACTGGCACCTGAAAAATTTCAAACGGATAGGGCGTTGCAAGCACGCGGGGCACGCCGTCGGGGACACAGACACGGCGCGCCTTGTCGATGATCGAGCCGTCCTTCAGGCCCACCTGATTCCGCTCATAGGCGGCTTTGCCGGCCGCATTAAGGGGCGGGTCGCCGCCGCCCAGAACTTGGATCTTCGGGCTGTAGGTCGTGGCCCAATAGGTTCCGGAAATGTCCGGTGCGGCGCTTGCGGCCGAGTGCGCCGCCAGCGCCAACGAGAGGCCGACGCCGCAAACGCAGATGATTCTCATGAGCAGCCCCCTCCCGGGAATTGTCTTGTGCCGAGTTTGTAGCTCACGACCAAGCGGAATCGCAACATAGCGGCTGCGGGATGTTTCCTTCCCGCCTCGGCCCGGCATCGCATTAGGCGCCGCGCCTCTTTTCCCTTGGCCCGCTTGCGGGAAGAGGCTCGGGGTGAGGAGCGTTTTCCGCGAATCTTGAGCCTGTAGAAATGGCCCCCACCCTACGCTCCCCCGCACGCGGGAGAGGACAAAGCACGCCCGTGCTCTATCAATCGCCACAGCGCCGGTGGCGACAGCGGCAACTCACGCGGCTCGACCCCGAACATGCTCAGCGCGGCCGCTACCGCGTTGGCGATCGCGCCACCCACCGGAATGGTGCCGCCTTCGCCGGCGCCTTTGACGCCGAGCGGATTGTTGGGCGAGGGATATTCTTCCAGCGAGACGGCGCGGAGATTGGGGTAGTCGGTGGCGAGCGGCACGAGGTAATCTGCGAGCGATGCGACCAGAAGCTGGCCCTGGGCGTCATAGGCGAGATGTTCCCCAAATACCGTGCCGCAACCTTGCACGGCGGCGCCGATAACTTGGCCATGAAGCGTCAGCGGATTGACGATGCGGCCGACGTCATCGACGACCAGATAGTCGAGAATCTCAACTTGGCCGGTGCGCGGATCGACCGCCACATGGACGGCAGCGGTACCATAGCTGTACGTCGGTTTTGAGCTGGCGAAAACGCCCTCGACGGACAGTTTCCCGCCCGCGAGCGCCGCCCAGGTCACGCTTCGCCCGTCGCCTGCCTCCACCACACCGTCGCCGAGGCGAAGTTCGTCCAGCGGCACACCGAACCGCGCCGCAGCGGCGGCACGCAGCGCAGCGAGCAGGCGGTTGGCGGTATCCACAATAGCCGAGCCGCCCATCACGGTAGCGCGAGAGCCAAAGGAGCCGACACCGTCGCGCAGGTAGGTGGTGGAGGCGTGCAGCACCTTCACCTTCGACATCGGCATATGCAGCGCATCGGCCGCGATCTGCCCCATAATGGTTTCGATGCCCTGGCCGACGGCCGACGACCCGACATAGACCGCCACGGTGCCGTCGGCCTCGACTTGCATGCGGGCGTGCTCGCGCGGCCCCGAGCCGCCGCCCTCGATAAAACACGCGATGCCGAGGCCATGATGGCGGCCATCGATCACACGTCCGTTCATCCCGACCTTTTCGGCCCAGCCGAACTCTGCGACGCAACGGTCGAATGTGCGCGTGTAGTCACCGCTGTCGCACTGGGTCCCGGCAAGACCGTCATCCGGCACGATCGGGGGCAGCCGGTAGGGCATTTCAGGTGCGGTGAGGAGATTGCGGCGCCGGATATCGAGCCGATTGAGGCCAAGGTCCCGCGCCGCGAGATCAAGGAGCCGCTCACAAAAGAAAGCGCCTTCGAAACGGCCGGGCGCTCTGAATGTCCCGGTCGGCGTTTTGTTGCTGACCATCGCGTGCGCCTCGAGCCGCAGATGCGGTACGCGATAGGGGCCGGCCAGAAACTGCGCGACGTTGCGCACAGGCGTAGTGCCGTTCGGCCGCACATACGCACCGATATCGACGAAGATCTCGCCGCGAATGCCGCGAATCGTGCCGTCACTTTCGAGCGCGATTTCGACGTCGGCCTCCGCTTCGCGGGCATGCGCGATGGTCATGAAGTGTTCGCGGCGGTCTTCGACCCATTTGATCGGGCGGCCATATCGACGCGCCGCGAAAGCGCACAGGAAATCCTCCGGATAGAACTCGCCGCGCGCTCCGAACCCGCCGCCTACGTCGTATTCGACGTAATCGACCGCGGTCTCGGGCAGCCCCATTAATGCCGCAAGGACGCGCCGATTGAAAAACGGCAGCTTGGCGGCGCCCGACATGGTTAGGCGTTCGCCATCCCACTCGGCGAGCAATCCGCGTGTTTCCATCGGAAAGGCGGTCTGGCGCTGGACCCGGAAGGACTCGCGCCGCCTGTATGGCGCATTGCGAAACGCGACCTCGACGTCGCCGATTGCGGCCGTGAAGGTCGTGGCGCAATTACTTGTCGTGCCGGGAAACAGCAGGGTCTCGCCCGCCACCGAGGCGCGACGGTCCGCCACCACCGGCAGGGCTGCAATATCGATTTCAACCGCGAGCGCCGCATCCTCGGCCAGCTCCGGGGCGTCCGCCAGCACCATGGCGACGGGTTCGCCGACATAGCGCACGACCTTCGTTGCAATGACGGGCTGCGCATAGGGCGCAATGGTCGGGTTCGGCCGCCGGAACGGGATGGTGGGGATCGTGGGACCGATGTCGTCCCCAGTGATCACGGCCCGTACGCCCGGCATTGCGAGTGCCGCGCGAACATCAATGCGTTTGACGTCGCCGTGAGCAAACGCGCAGCGAACGAACGCCGCGTGCCATTGGCCGGAACGGGACAGGTCATCGAGGTAGCAGCCGCGTCCTCGCAGGAAGCGCAAATCCTCGATACGTTCGATAGGTGCGCCCACGTAGGTGTTGGGGCGCTGCACCGCGTCCTTGCCTTCGACAAGCCCGGCTTCATTCATTCCGGGGTACCCCCGTCAGAGCAGCTTGCGATGAACGTTGATCCACCGTTCGCTCGGCGAACGCGGGCTTCGACCCGCGGGTCCATCTTGGCATGAAGATGGATTGCCGGGTCAAGCCCTGGCAATGATGCAGGATGGTTTCGGGGCGCGTTCTACGTCGCTAAGTGGCGCCGCACTAAAATTTAGTGCGTACAGCGGCCCATGAAAGCGTTCAGTTGATTGGGGCCTAATCCGGCCGCCGCACCCGCGTGTGCGCAGCTCGTAACACGGTCGCCGAACGTTTCGCTTGGCGCAGACGGTACGTAAATGGTCCGCCCCCGCGCCGTTTGAACTGGGCGAGAATAGCGATGTCCTGATGGGACCGGTGCAGGCGCCACACGGTAGGGAGATAAGTGCGACTGCCGTGGCGCTGGCACCGGCGGTGCCACATCGGGAATCGGTGGATAGCTCGGCGCCGATGTCGATGGCAAGGTCTTGATCGGCGGCGGCGGCGTGAACTGGTATTGCACGCCTTGGCCGTACGCCGGCGCCAGTACCATCACTGCGCTGCCGGCAAGCATCAACGCTGGGATAGCGAGTCGCCTCATGTGCATGACTCTCGTTGCCTCCCCCCGACGAATCTGGCAACGAATTTCCGTCCATGCCAGCCCGCCGCAATGAAAAAACCGTGTTCAGACCGGGAATGGAAAATCGTGTTCAGACCGGGAATGGTTCGTCAGCCACCAAGTACCAGCCCGGCGAGAGCACGGTAGGCAGGACCTAACATCTTCGTGAGAACTCCGGTGGCCGCCACCAGTGCGAGCACAAGACCCGCGTAGGGTGCGATTTTGGCGATGGCCTTGTGGTAGGTCGGTGCCGCAGCCGCAAGCAAATGGGCGCCCGTCAACGGCGGCAGCGGCAGGACATTGGCCAGCGCGAACCATACGCTGAGCTCTCCGATAACCTCGATCAGCGCAAACGTAGTGGCTGACGCCGTATCAGGCAGCAGCGGTAGCAGAAACGGGCGCAGCAGCCGCAGCAGCGCGGCACCCAGGACGCTCGCTGCGGCGCCGGCCGCCACCACGAGAACCGATCCGGTGCCGCCAAGCCGCATCTCGCAGGGGTCGATCGCAATCGGCCTGATCCAGCCGATCGAAAACAGCACTCCGGAGGCCGTGCCGATGATATCGAGATGCGTCACCGGGCTGATGCGCAGCCGGCCGTCATGTCGCGGCCCCGGATCGCCCATCGCCACGGCCGCGGCTGCGACCGCTACGCCATGCAGGGTTGCAATGAACACATACGCGACGAGGCGCAGCACGATTTGCTGCAGCGTCAGATCGGTCACGGTGCCCCCGTGCCGTTTTCGCGTTTCGGCATGCTGCGCCTATTTCTTCAACGTCATCTTGCGTTGTGCATCCTGATCGGGAGTGAGTTCCTCTCCGCCGGCCGCATAGCCGTTGTTGCTCAGGAGAAAGGCCGTCAGGTCCGCATAGGATTGAGGACTGAGCTGCCCCGGCCGGTCCGGCGGCATCAATGTGTTCACATATCCGAACAGCGCCGACACGTCGCCGGAACCCCAGTGCTGGCGGAAATACGAGCCTTTGAGCGGCGCGCCGCCAAACTCCCCGTTATCAAGGGTCGAACCGTGACAATCCTGGCAGTTCTTCTGATAGATCGACTTGCCGCGTTGCACTTGCTCTTCCGTAAAGGCGGGCGGCCGCTGCTCTCGTCCCTGTGCGCCGGCCTGGGGGGCGGCCGTCATGATCGCCAATCCGGCCATGAGGAGGGCCGCCGGACCGGCGAGTTTGTGAAGGCTTGCGATTGGATCGCGCTTGGTCATGGCGATGGAGCTCCCAAAACAAATGTCATGGCGGCAGATTGTAAGCAAAAACTGCGGCCATTTCAGGTGCGGCACTTTACGGGTGTTGTGTCCGCATGTTCTACCAAAAAGGCGGCCCCGCAACGGACGAAGGTTCGGGCTTGCCTTTGCACGCCGGTCGAGGGACCATTCGCATTGGCTACGCTATGACCAGGACCGTCCGAGCAGTGAAAATGCTTCAATTACGAAGGTTGCATCCCATGAAATCCAGATTGTTGTCAGTTTTCGCGGTTGCCGTTGTGGTGCTTGCAGGTTCATTATTTGCAGCGGCCGCGCAGGACTACCCGGCCAAGCCGATCCGATTCATTGCCACCGAGGTTTTGGGATCGGCCACAGATATCCAGGCCCGTATCATCGCGAAGGGCATGGCCCCGCTGCTCGGCCAGCCCATCGAGATCGAGAACATCTTCGGTGAGCCGGGACTGCAGAAAGCCATCAAAGCGGCGCCCGACGGTTACACGCTGGTTTACGGCGGCGCCGGGACTCTGGCGCTCCTGCCGCACATCAAGAAAGTGTCTTTCGATCCGCTGCGGGACCTCACCCCGGTCGGACGCTTCGTCATCAGCCCGACCTTGCTTGCGGTCAATCCGTCGCTGCCTGCCAACAATGTCCAGGAACTGGTCGGCCTGATGAAGGCCAATCCCGGCAAGCTTAGAATGTCGACGGCCGGCGCCGGCACGACGGGCCACTTCGCCGGCGAGATGTTCATCGCCATGACGGGCGTGATGCCGGTTGTCGTTCATTATCCGGGCGGCGGCCCGGCGATCGATGCGGTCGTCAACAATGACTCGCAGTGGACCATGGCACCGATCGCGGGCCGGCTGCCTCATGTGCGCAGCGGAAAGCTTCGCGCACTTGCCACTGGCGGGACGAGCCGCCTGCCGGCGCTGCCTGACGTGCCCACGATCGCTGAATCCGGATACCCCACATACAATTCAGTGGGCTGGGCCGGCATCTACGTGCCGAACGGCACCCCGCAGCCGATTATCGACAAGCTCAACGCGGCGATTGTGAAGGCCGTCACCCTGCCTGAGGTGAAGAAGGAATTCGCCGAGCAGGGCGTCGAAGGCGCGAGCAGCACCCAGGCGGAAGTAGCGAAGATGCTCGAGGACGACTACGTGCATCTCGGCGAATTGGCGCGCGGCATTGGAATTCGCCCGGAGTAAGGGGCGTGCGCTGAGGGTTCTTCTCTCCAACGTTGCTTGCTGCAGGCGTAGGGTGTGCAAAGGCGGGTCGCGCACCTTGCAACTTGCACCGCCCCGCCTTTGCCCGCGCCGTCCGAGGGCGCCGCTTGACCGCGTGTGCAAAGTCGCGCGAGGCCAGTGTGTCTTTTCATCGGCGGCAGGCGACTTTCGCCCACCCCTCGGGCTTTCCGTCAGGCGGCGCTCTCCGCCAGCTTCGGACCGTCGGCCTCCCCTAGCCCGAGTTCCGACACAGGGCACGGATCACCGAACAACCGTCCTTGAACGAATGTCGCGCCGGCAGCGCGCAAGATCTCGAAGTGCTCTTCCGTTTCGACGCCTTCGGCAACCGTTTCGGTATCGAGGCTGCGGCCAAGCGCAAGAACCGCGGACACGATCGCGGCGCAGTCGGCGCGCCGTGCCAAATTCGTCGTGAACGATTGATCGATCTTGATCCTGTCGAACGGGAACATCGTCAGATAGCTAAGCGAGGAGTAGCCGGTGCCGAAATCATCGAGCGCGATAGAAATGCCGAGCTTCTTCAGGTTGCGTATCGGCGCCACGTAGTCCACTTCGGTCCTGAACAGCGCGGTCTCGGTAATCTCCAGCTCCAGCCGCTGCGGCGCGAGGGATGCCTCCACCAGCGCGCACAACACGACCTCAAGGAGATCGGGTTGCGCCAGCTGAACAGGCGACAGGTTAATCGCCACTTTCAAGTGCGGCGGCCATTTTGCGGCATCCATGCAGGCCTGTTGCAGCGCCCACGCGCCGATCGGAACGATGAGACCGGTCTCTTCGGCCAATGGAATGAATTCGTCCGGCAGGATCAGACCGCGAACCGGATTGCGCCAACGAATGAGGGCTTCGAAACCGGCCGGCTGCCGGTCCTTGATATCGACCACGGGCTGGTAGTGCAACTCGAATTCGCCGCGCCGCAGGGCGACGCGCAGTTCATCCTCCAATTTGCGGCGATTGTCCGTTTCCGCCAGCATGCCGGCGTCGAAAAAACGAAAGTCGTTCCGTCCTGCCGATTTGGCCGCGTAGAGCGCGAGGTCCGCCATCTTGAGCAGCTCGGTGCTTTCGCTGGCATCATCAGGCGCCAAGGCGATGCCGACGCTGGTACCGACAAGCACGATGTTTCCAGTGACGTCGTATGGTTTCGAGATGGTGGTTACAATTCTGGCCGCCAAACTCGCAGCGCTTTCGCGGTGATTCTTTTGCGCCAACTGGATAATTGCGAATTCGTCGCCGCCCAGGCGGGCGAGAAAGTCGGTTTCGCGCAGTGAAGTCTTCAGGCGTTGTGCCGTCTCGCGGAGCAGCTGATCGCCGGCCGGATGCCCGAGCGTATCATTGACGTTTTTGAACCTATCGAGGTCGATCATGAAGATCGCAAAGGGCTCTTCATGCCGGCGCAGCCGCGTAACCGCATCCTCCATCTTTTCGGTGAAGAAAGCGCGATTTGGCAGGCCGGTTAACAGGTCGTGGTGCGCCATGAAAGAGATTCTCGCCTCATGGCGATGTCGGTCCGTCACGTCCTCATGTGTCGACACCCAGCCGCCCCCCTCGAGCGGAAGCCGACTGATGTGTATTAGCCGACCGTCCGTCAATTCCTCCTTGTGACTAGTCGGGGTGTCGCGCCGCAGGCGCCTCCACGCTTCGATCCTTTGTTCAATAGCGAGATCGCTGTTTTCGCCGACTGAGACTCCGGCCTTAAGGCGATAGGCCACAATGTCCCGATGGGGCGTTCCAACCTTCAGCAGTTCCGGGGGCAAATCGTACATGCTGCGATAGCGCTCGTTGCACACAAGCAGCCTCTCCTCAGCGTCGAACATACTGAGTCCCTCGCCCATGTTGTCGAGAGCTGCCTTGAACCTCGTGTTTTGAGCGCGCAGTTCCTCTTCCTGTTTTCGCAACTGGTCCGCCTGCTCGGCAGCCTGGCGCTCCAGGCGCCGACGTTCGGTGATATCCTCGTGTGTGGCCACCCAGCCGCCTGCCGCGATAGGGTTGTATTCCACCTGTATGGATCGACCATCGCTGAGTTCGACGACGCGGGACGCCGGCCGGTCGGCATTAACGATGTGGTCGATGGTATATTTCTCCGGGGATGTCCTGCGAAGAATTCCCCGCTTGAGCCGCAGATCGAAGATTTCCTGGAGAGGGATGCCCGGCTTCAATTCATCGAGCGTCAGACCATAGATGCTCGCGTATTTCTCATTGCACATCGTCATCCGGTGATGCGCATCGAACACCGCCAGTCCTTGATTCATGTTTGATGTAGCGATCGCGAATCGGGCATTCGCCTCTTCTAGGCTGCGCTTGACCGCGACGAGCGTGTTGTTCCGCCGCGCGAGCACGCTGGCGCCAACCAGTATGACTAAGAGCTGCAGTGCGGTGACCGCCCCATGGCTGTAGAGATTTCGATACCAGAGCGCGAGCACCTCGGCACGGGAAAAGTTGACCAACACCACCAGGGGGCAATTCTCAACTGCAGCATAACCGCCGATTCGGGCAATGCCGTCGATCATGCTGACGCCTTCATATGACCCTGAATTTGACTGCGCTAACTGCGTGTCGAGCACTGCACTGTTCTGGACCGACTTGCCAATGAGGCTGGCGACGCGCGGTTCGCGAACCAGCACCTCGCCGCTGCGATGCACCAGCACCACGGTATCATCGTTCTTGCCGATGACGGATCGATACATGGCGGAGAAATAGGATAAGTCGAGCACGGCGCCGACAACACCCGCAAAGGTGCCGTCCGGATTCACAATTCGCCGGGACGCGGACGCAAGCCAATTGTCGCTTCCGCTGATCGTGAACGGCCCAGAAATGACGAGACCCGCATCCTGGCTATCGCGAACGGCGGCGAAATGCGGCAAGGCGCCGATGCCGGCGCGCGCAGGAGCCCCGCCATGAGAGTGGACCAGCAGATCTCCGTCAGAGTTGGTCCAGGCGATCGAGGCGATCACCGGAGAGGCCTGCTGGATCTGCCGCAGTGCTGAGTTAGCGTCCTCGACGGTGCCCAGTAACCCGGACTCATATAGCCGCCGGATCTGTTCGACCTCGTTCAGGGCGCGTTCGACGCCCTCAAAGGTGCGCGCCGTATGCTCGGCCAGTATGCCGGCATATTGTCGCGCGGTCCGGCGCGCCTCATCGATAGCCCTGTTATGTCGATCCTGCAGATCCACCGCGAACCACGAGACGATCGTGACGCTCAAGACGGCTACGGTTGCGGCCAGAGAGCCGCTTGAACAATCACGGGAGCCGCCGGGATTCCTGGATAGGAACCCATGCGCCCGGAGCCGCTTCAACCAAGTTGCGCCTGGAGGGCTCAACCATCCCTCCGCGGTGGGAGGTGAAAACCATACTCGCAGTTACACATCGAGATAATCCGGCAAAACAACAGAATGGCACCGAGTCTATCCGAATAGCGTCACCGATCCGTGAACTCGAGAAAATTAGGGTATTTTAGACTAGGTTAATTTATCGGTGTTGTTGACGGCTCACGTTGAACCCAATTCGGCTCTCCGCCGTCATGCCAGCGACAGGCTGGCTGTGACTCCCGGTTGCGGCCCAATCGAGGTGGGAAACGGCTCCTCGCCAGGACGCGATATGCGCCATCAATTTATTTTTAATGCTGAAATGGTTTGATGGCGGAGATTCATTTCATCCTGCATGCAGCTTAGTGGCGGGATGCAGTCTTATGGCCGGACACTGGGAAGATGGAAACCAGCAGCCAAAATCGCAGAAGCGTCGGACGCAATCGCGTGTTGAAAGGCGCGCACATCGCCTTCAAAGGAAAGACCGCGACGATCGATTGCACGGTTCGCAACTTTTCGGAACGGGGTGCGTGCCTCAAAGTGGAAAGCCCCGTCGGGATTCCGGACGTGTTCGACCTCGTAGTCGATAAAGCGTCTGTATATCACTGCCGCGTCACTTGGCGGAAGGCGACGCAGATCGGCGTTAATTTTACGTGATGGCTACCCCAGAGCGGCTCGGCGTTGTTGTCGCTCGGGCAGCCCTCAATTTAAATTTCAAATACGCCGTTGGCGCGCTATCGACCGCGCCAGATATGTTTCAGCCTTTTCGTTCGCTGAGCAGTTTCGCAAACGTACTCGTCATTGCCGCGATTTCGCGCGGCGTCAGCTTCTGTGCGAGCGAGCTGAGTTCGCTGGTTTGCTTGGCGACCAGTTCAAGCTGCTTGCGAGCCTGTCCGGTCGCCAGCTCGACGAATTCGCTTGGCGTTTTGGCGCGAGCGAACCGCTGCGCGTATTCCAACGCTACATTCATGTTGGCGGTCATGAGCTCAAAGGCCTTGGCGCGGTACTCGTCCGAGACGCTGCTCTCTGTCGCTGCAGTCACTTCGGCGTCTTTGCGAGGAGGATCAATCTCACGCGCAGAGGCACCATCGTGGGCCGCTGCGCCCCCCCTTGAGGTTGCGGCGGCGAGGCCGTTCATGTAGCTCAGCGCGGCGGTCATGTTGATTTTCATGTGTTCGAGCATCAGGAACCGATAATCCTTGGCTGCTTTGGCGGCAGCCAGCGTCATGTCCTCGAATTGACGCAGCAATTCGCTGTCCCCGACGCCGGGACTATTGGGGCTGTCCGCTTGCGCGGGTTCGTTCGCGGTGGCCTCGCGACTGTTGTCAAGCGGCTTTCCCATAGGACGGACCCTTTCGTTATTGCCCGCGGTTGACGGCTGTGTCCGCTGCATCGCCGCGGCGCACTGGGTTGCCGGCAGCGTCGCCGGAGCCTGCCACGTATCAGGAGCCTCGCCGGCCGGCAGAGCGAATTCGGCGAGGGACCTACGCACGGGACGCGAGGCGCCGACCGGCTTCACCGATTGCGGTTCGTCCATAATTAAGCAATTCCGTCGTTAATGATTGCCGAACCCACCGCCAGAGTCCGCGGACCTCCTCCGCAGCCTGACCGCGGGAATCGTATTCGGTGACACCCAATCCGGCGCCGAGCGCATCCTGATGATCGTTGCGCTGGACGATGTACGGCAGCGCAAGCACGCCCGCCGAGTTGAGTGCAGTCGCCGCCTCGCTGACGCGATTGCTGCGCGCCGGTGTCTGGTTGAGGATGAAAGCGAGCCGTTTGTCGAGCCTGCGCACGGTACCGAGCGTTGGTAGCGCCGCTTCAATGTCGGCGGGGCTTGGGCGCGCCGGAATGAGACACAGATCGGCCGCCCCAATGGCTTCCGTGCTCAGAGCATTGGCTGTGGCTGGGGTGTCGATGATCGCGACTGTGCAGCCGCGCCTTCTGAGATCGAGGAGTGCGCCTGCGATTGCCTGGCCACTGCCCGCCCGCTCGATGCGCGGATTGGGATTGGTGCGGCGGCGCCCCCAATTCGAGACCGTCCCTTGCGGATCTGTATCAATCACACCGACCCGCTCACCCGCGTCCATCGCGGCAATCGCGAGGCCGATCGCAAGCGTGCTTTTCCCGCTGCCGCCTTTTTGAGTGGCCAACACGATGGCATGCATTTGCGTCGCCTTTGAACACAGGTCGCCGTCCACAAACTCATTTTACGCGTGAGAACCAGCACCGTCCGCGCGTTATTGATTCGAGTCAATTCCGCTCGGCGCGTTTTGCACCGCTCAGTTCGCGGGGGACAGTCAGCTCGACTCTATGATCGCTCCGCCAGGAGGCTCGCATTACCTCCGACCGCGGTGGTGTTGATGCTCACGACCTGTTCAAGGGCGAAACGCCGCAGGTAGTTCGGACCGCCGGCCTTCGGACCGGTGCCGGACAGACCGGAGCCGCCAAACGGCTGAGTGCCGACCACTGCCCCGATGATGTTGCGGTTGACATAGACATTTCCGATCGCGAGGCGCTCGACGATGTGCCGGACTGTTGCGTCGATCCGCGATTGGATGCCGAGGGTCAGGCCATAGCCGCTCCCCGCGATCTCGTCGAGGAGCCGGTCAAGTTCTTCGGCCCGGTATCGCACCACGTGGAGCACGGGACCGAATACTTCCTCCTTCAAATCAGCGGCCCGTTCGAGCTCTACGATCGTCGGCAGAACGTAGTGGCCGCCGGCCGGCAACTCGTCCGCCACGCCCCCCTGAAACAGCACGCGTCCCTGCGCCTCCATGCCAGCGATCCAGCGGTCGAGCTTGTCCTTCGCGGCCGCATCGATCACCGGGCCGACCTGGATTGCGGGATCGCGGGGGTCACCGATCCGGAGTTCCCGCGCCGCCCCTGCCACCATCTCGATGACCCGATCGGCGATGTCGTCCTGGAGACAGAGGAGCCGCAGCGCCGAGCAGCGCTGGCCGGCGGAGCGGAAGGCGGAAGCCATCACGTCGTCGGTAACCTGCTCCGGCAATGCGGTTGCGTCGACGATCATGGCGTTGATGCCGCCGGTCTCGGCGATCAGCGGCACGATCGGGCCGTTTTTTTCCGCAAGCGTCCGGTTGATGGCTTGCCCCACCTCCGTGGAACCCGTGAAGGCCACGCCCGCCGTGCTCGGGTGGGCCACCAATAAGGACCCGACGGTGCCGTCACCGGGAACAAGATGAAGCGCAATCGGAGCGATGCCGGCCCGGTGAAACAGGCGCACCGCCGCGGCGGCAATCAGCGGGGTTTGCTCAGCGGGCTTTGCGATCACCGCGTTGCCGGCGACCAATGCCGCCATTATCTGGCCTGTGAAGATCGCAAGCGGAAAATTCCACGGACTGATGCACACGAACACACCGCGACCGCGGTGATGCAATTCGTTGCTTTCGCCAGTCGGACCCGGCAACGGCTCCGGAGTCAAGCGTCGCCGTCCCTCAAGCGCATAGTAACGGCAAAGGTCGGCAGCCTCGCGCACTTCGGCAAGCGCATCGTCGAGGGTCTTGCCGCCTTCCGCCTGAAGCAGTGCAATCAGGCCGCCGCGGCCCTCTTCAAGGAGGTCGGCAGCGCGGTCGAGCGCCGTGGCCCTCACTTCGACCGCCGTCGCATCCCATCGTGGAAAGCCGGCCTCCGCCGCCGCGAACGCCGCTCGTACAATGGCCTCGTCGCCGTCGGTCACGGTTCCAACCACGGCGCCGTCGATCGGCGAGGGCACGGCGCGGACACGGCCGCCAGTCGCGATCCCGTCGAGCAGCGGCTTGGCTTCCGGATTTGCTGGTTTTCCAGCCTGCACCTGCGAAAGCAGGTGTGCGAGGCTTTCCGCATGCCCGAACTCGATGCCAGAGGAGTTTTTTCGCGCCGGCCGATAGAGATCACTGGGCCGGGGGATCTTCGGATGGCGGGCATGGCGTGGGGCGCCAATGACCGCTTGGGGACGCTCCAGGATCGCGGATACCGGTACCTTGGGGTCGGCCGCCGCGTACACGAAGGAGGAATTGGCCCCGTTCTCCAGCAGACGGCGGACCAGGTAGGCGAGCAGATCGCGGTGACCGCCAACTGGCGCATAGACGCGGCAAGCAGCCTCGGGCTCCGCGCGCAACAGCGCCTCGTAGAGCGTCTCCCCCATGCCGTAAAGCCGCTGAAACTCGTAGCCTGTCACCCCGCCGGCGAGTTCGATGGCGCTCGCCACCGTGAGGGCATTGTGGGTTGCGAACTGGGGGTAGATCAGCGGACGTGCAGCCAGGAGCTTGCGAACGCAGACCATGTAGCACAAGTCGGTCATCGCCTTGCGGGAGAACACGGGGTAATCGGCAAGCCCGCGTTCCTGGGCGCGTTTAACCTCGGTGTCCCAATAGGCGCCCTTCACCAACCGCACCATGAGGTGGCGATGGTGCGCCCGAGCAGCATCGAGCGCCCAGTCGATCACCGCGGGCGCCCGTTTCTGGTAAGCCTGCACCGCGAGGCCAAAGCCGGCCCACCCGGCAAGAGTCGGGTCGGCAAGGGCATGGCCGAAGATGTCCAGCGACAGTTCCAGGCGATCCGCTTCTTCGGCGTCGATGGTGAGATTGAGATCATAAGCCTTCGCGGCCCGCGCCAGCTCGATTACGCGCGGCGCCAGCTCCTTCATGACTCGCTGGCGTGAAACCGCCTCGTAGCGGGGATGGAGGGCTGAAAGCTTCACGGAAATGCCCGGCCGTTGCGGGAGCGTCGCGGCACCGGCCGCTTTACCGATGGCCGCAATGGCGGTCGCATAAGCTTCGTAATAACGCGTGGCATCCGCCGCCGTACGAGCGGCCTCGCCCAGCATATCGAACGAGTAGCGGAATTCCGGGTGCGCGGCGCCACGCGCGAGGGCTTCCTCAATGGTCTGGCCGAGCACGAAATGGGAGCCAAGGAGGCGCATCGCCTGGCGGGTGGCGGTCCGCACCGCTGGTCGTCCGAGCCGGCTCACCAGTTCATGCAGAATGCTCTCCGGCGTCTCGTGACTGCCGATGACTCTGGCCGAAATCCCAAGCGCCCAGGCCGACGCCGAGACCAGGAGTGCGCCGGAGCGCAGCTTGTGGGCGGCAAAATCGCCAGCCGACAGCTTATCTTCGATCAGCCGGTCGGCTGTCGCGACATCCGGTACCCGGAGCAGAGCCTCAGCCAACACCATAATGGCAAGGCCCTCTTTGGTGGAAAGCGAGTATTCCCGCAAAAAATCTTCAACCCCGCCGAACCCGCCGGCGTGAGCCCTGATCGCCCGCACGAGGGCACCCGCGCGCCTGTCGATCCGTGCCTCGGCATCGGGAGGGAGCGGCGCAGTCGCCAAGAAGGTGGCGGCGAGCTCCTCATCCGGCGCCGCGTAGGGAGCACTGAAGGGCGACACCTTGGCGTCGGGCGGGCGCAAGTCGTAGTCGATCATCGGTGGGCCCAGGTTCTTTGAGTTCGCTTCGGGGCGCGGAACCGGCACATGCCACACACGTATGAAATTGCCCTGAACGTTCGTTCAGACAAGGTGCAGCTTTGTTGTTTTTTCGAGGGAGTGCGACATGGTTTGTTATGGCGATGGCAGTCGAGCGGCGCTAGTGTTGCCCTATTGCGCGTCCGGCGTCGGTCTTTCTATGCGTCAGGAGATTGGTTCATGGGCTCCTTCGGCTTGCTCTGCCCCCCGAAGCGCCTGTCGTGGGTAGCTTGCGTTATTGCGAGCATGGTTGTGGCGGCCGGCGATACCGCCGCAGCTCAGACGCCGGTCAAGTTCAGCCTCGATTTCAAGTTCGAGGGCCCGTCGGCGCCATTTGTGGTCGGGATCGACAGGGGCTACTACCAGGCGGAAGGGCTGAACGTCACGATCGACAGTGCCAACGGCTCGCTTGAGCCGATCACGCGCGTTGCCTCGGGCCTCTACGATATGGGCTTTGGCGACATCAATTCGCTCATCAAGTTCCGGGACCAGAACCCGAACGTGCCGATCAAAGCGGTATTCATGGTCTACAATCGGCCACCCTTCTCGATCGTCACCCGCAAGAGCCGCGGGGTGACGATACCGAAGGACCTTGAGGGCAAGAAGCTCGGCGCACCGGCAGCCGACGGGAGCTTTGCGCAATGGAAGATTTTCGTCCAGGCGAATGGCATTGATGCGTCCAAGGTCGCGATCGAGAATGTTGGTATCCCGATCCGCGAACCCATGCTCGCCGCCGGTCAGCTCGACGCCATCACGGGGTTCTCGTTTTCATCCTACGTCAACCTGAAGGATCGTGGTGTCCCGATCGATGACGTCGTGGTGTTGCTGATGGCCGACTACGGCGTCGATCTCTATGGAAATGCCATCATCGTGAACCCGAAATTCGCGACCGAGCATCCCGACGCCGTGAAGGGTTTCCTGCGCGCTTTCCTCAAGTCACTCAAGAGCACCGTGAAGGACCCTTCGGCAGCGGTTGACTCAGTCATCAAGCGTAACGATATCGCCAAGAAGGACGTGGAACTGGAGCGCCTCAACATGGCGTTACGCGACAATATCCTCACACCAGAGGCTCGGGCGGATGGTCTCGGCGGCGTGGAAGCGGCGCGGTTCGACAAGGCGATCGATCAGATTGCGCTCACCTACGACTTCAAGGCGAAGCCAAAAAGTGCTGACATCTTCGATTCATCGTCCCTGCCGCCCACGGCCGATCGTATGCTCGATTAAGGGCAAGCACGCGGTGCATGAGGGCTGATTCCGCTTGAAGCGCACAAGAGCGTCGTCGCCGGGCTCGTCTGGCGACCCCGAACTTCAAGCCGTAGCGCGAGAACAATCGGGGTGGCCGGGACGAGCCGGGCCACGACGAATGCAAGTGGTTCGCTATGAGCAGAATGTGCTCCAGGCGATGACCTGATCCGTACAGGCGGCTAATCTAAGCGTGGGGACACTTGCATCTCGTACGGGTCATCTTCTCTCTCATTCCCCGGACTTGATCCGGTTACGGTGGCGGAGCCTCGGGCGAGGGAATTTTCCACAAGCCCGGACTCGCGAAGAAATGATCGCGCCCAGGTGATGACGGCGCTGGAGAGCGCAACAGGTAAGGGCGCAGAAACATAACGATTGGAAGGCACGAATGACCTTACTGCGCCTTTACGCGCGGGTGCTGTCGCTGCTGGGTGCGGAGACGCGCCTTGGGCTTTATCTCGCGATTGCCAACTTCGCGCTGGCAGGCGCCCAATTCGCCGAACCTGTGCTGTTCGGGCGAATCATCGACGCGCTCTCTGCTTCGCAGGCAAGCGGCACCCCTGCGGCCTGGCCGACGCTGCTCGTGCTCGTTGCCGCCTGGGTCGGCTTCGGCCTGTTCACGATCGTGTGCGGCGTCACGATCGCGCTCCACGCCGATCGGCTGGCGCATCGTCGCCGGCTGGTAGTGCTGACCGGCTTCTTCGATCACGTGCTGCAATTGCCGCTGAGCTTCCACCACACCGCCCATTCGGGCCGGCTCCTGAAAATCATGCTGGCCGGCACCGACGCGCTGTGGGGCCTCTGGCTCAACTTCTTCCGCGAATCTTCCGCGGCGGCCATGTCACTCACAATCCTTCTGCCGCTGTCGCTCTACTTCAATTGGGCGCTGGGTCTGGTGCTGATCGCAGTGTGCATCATTTTCGCATTTCTCACCGGGCTCGTGGTCAACAAGACAGAAACCATGCAGCGTTCGGTCGAGGGGCACTACACTAGCCTTGCCGAGCGCGCATCCGACGCGCTTGGGAATGTGGCGCTGGTCCAGGGCTTCGTTCGCGTCGAGGCCGAGGTGTCGGGCCTGCGCGATGTCGCCGACCAGCTGCTGTCGGCCCAAATGCCGGTGCTGTCCTGGTGGGCAGTGGTGGCGGTGCTCACCCGCGCGTCGACCACGATCACGCTTCTCGCGATCTTTCTGGTTGGCGTCTACCTGCACCTCAACGGCCACGCCTCGATTGGCGACATCGTCATGTTCATGAATTTTGCCGGCACGCTGATCGGCCAGCTCGAGAAGGTAGTCCGCTTCGTCAACAGCCTGTTTATGGACGCGCCGCGTCTCAAGGAGTTCTTCACCGTAACCGATACGGAATCGGAGGTGCGTGACCGTCCGGACGCCATTGATCCGGGCCGCTTTCATGGCCTCGTGGAATTCCGCGATGTGACGTTTTCGTACGACGGCAAGCGGCCCGCGGTCGCGGACCTCAACTTTACGGCACTGCCCGGCGAAACCATTGCCCTGGTGGGCAGCACAGGCGCCGGCAAGTCGACGGCGCTCGCGCTCCTGCACCGCGCTTTCGATCCGCAGTCTGGAAAAATCCAGGTAGACGGCGTCGATATCCGCGACCTCCAGCTGGCGGCACTGCGCCGCAATATCGGCGTGGTGTTCCAGGAAGCGCTGCTGCTCAACCGCTCGATTGCGGATAACCTGTGTGTCGGCAAACCGGACGCCACCCCCGCCGAGATGCGCGATGCGGCGGCACGCGCCCAGGCGCTCGACTTTATCGACAGTGCCGCGGAAGGGCTTGATACGCCGGTAGGTGAACGCGGCCGTTCGCTTTCAGGCGGCGAGCGCCAGCGTCTGTCGATCGCACGCGCACTCCTGAAAGATCCGCCGATCCTGATTCTCGACGAGGCCACCAGCGCATTGGACACCGCGACCGAGGCCAAGGTGCAGGCGGCGCTTGATGAGGTCATGAAAAACCGCACCACCTTCGTGATCGCCCATCGCCTGTCCACCGTGCGCAACGCCACGCGCATCCTGGTGTTCGAGAACGGCCACGTGGTCGAAACCGGGACTTTCGACGAACTTGTCGCGATGGGTGGCCGTTTCGCGACCCTTGCCAAGGCGCAGTTCATGACGGCGGAAACGCAGGTCGAAAAGTCGCAGGCCATTCAGCGGGTGGAATGAACCGATTCGGTTCTGATGATGACCAACGCAGGCGAAGTCTGGAGCAACCTGCGAAGCGCGAGCCCTGCGGGCTGAAAAAATATTGGACCTGGAGACTGTGGCGGTCAAACAGGAAACCGCGTAGCCTCGCTGCCCGCAATTTGGAAGGCGTCTGCGTCTGAGTCCAGCCGGTCGCCTTTTTGCAACGACATCTATGGAGAATGCCATGTCGCCCCCGCCCGTCGATCAGATCAAGCCATTTTTGCCGCCGGGCGTCGCTCCGTCCGCGCAGGCAGCGCCCGCTCCGCGAGCCGGACACGACAGGGAAGCGAGCCCTCGTGTCAAACGCGATCGCGAGCTTGGCGATTACG
>Ga0070734_10001069_pt1 | contig 43837 bp, 36 predicted proteins | sample Coa_R1_8_FD_66444 | JGI IMG/M metagenome (GOLD analysis project Ga0070734, IMG submission 66444) | Surface soil microbial communities from Centralia Pennsylvania, which are recovering from an underground coalmine fire - Coalmine... | ecosystem: Environmental > Terrestrial > Soil > Unclassified ...
CAGCTGAGACTCGAAAGGTGTTGGTGGAAATGGTGCAACAGGCTCGCTCGCAGGCCGAATGAGCTCAAAATCTGGCACACATTTAGCACACCGACAACGCGAAAACCACAATAAAACTGCCATTTTCAACTGACTGCTATTGAGTCGCCCCCCTGTCGTGGAATTCGGAGGATCAAACAATCCCACAAAAGAAAGCGCACTCGCGGCACACCGAATGTATCAAGAAAGGGTAAACGACTGGAATCTCGGATTGCCGACAGTAAGCAGTGGTCGACAAAAGTTTCGGAAACATGATCGTCCGTTGAAGACTGTACGCTCATTACGAACGATCAGCACTCGAGGCGGTTTCGCTCTTCCCATTGTTTCACCGTGTAGCGGTGATACTCTCGCAGCCGTTTATATTTCGCCAGGATGGAGGCATTGTCCTTGTATCGTTTGAGGCCGCGCCTGATGAATTCGTCATGCTGGTCGGGCAGTGCCGGAATTTGCTTCGCCCGTCGAGTTCTTCTTCGATCACGCGCAGATAGTCAACGAAATATTCGCCATCGAAGTCGCGGCGCAGCAGGCTCTTGGTCGCCTTCAGATCACAGTCGACATCGTGCACCCATAAGGCCGAGTTGGTCTTCAATTCCCGCAAAACGTCCTCTCCGACGACGATGCGCGGAAATCTCGGCGACCGAGCGCGTAACCTCGGATCACGGCCGAAAGGCCGCCTTTCGATATTTCTAAACGCTCACAGCATCTTTGCGCTTGCTACCTTCATTCCGTCCTTGTCTATGGTTCCCGTGACGGCAACGTGATGTCCCTCATGCCCTTTCAGCGCATCCGGATTCTCCACGGCGATCACTTTCTGATCTCCATCGGTCACAATGACCATCTTTGCGCCGGCAGCCAGGCACTTCTTGGTGCACGCCTCAGCTCCAGCATTCGCGCCCTTGGCTCCGCACTTGTCGTCGGCGACCCAGCCGTTGACTGTTGTGCTCTTCCCCATGTCATCGAACGCCATCGCCGATAAGGCACACACGAAACAGAACGCAATACAGATCGACAGCACTTTTCTCATGACCGGTTCTCCTTTTGGAATTCTATTGCGGCCCCAAACCGCAAAGCGAAGGCTTAGCTACTCTGGTCCGAATAGCTGTCCCGCTGATTGTGAAATGAAGCTGGGGAAATATACCACGATCGATGACGCTATTTGTCACACAGCGCTTGCCAGCGACTCAAGGGTCGCACCGGAAAACCGTCTTTCGGAAAACGCGAAGAGTAGAGCAACCACTGTTATCTGTGTCCAGGAAAGCGAGATTACTTTTTCGCGGAACGATTCTGTGGTGCAGGAGCGGGCTTCGGCGGGACGTATACATACTCTCCGGGCTTCGCATATCCCAATTGCTCGCGGGCTTCCTTCTCGATGGCGGTCTGGTCGGTCTTCAGTCCCTGGATTTGTTGGGTGTACCGGTCGTTTTCCTGCTGCACTTGACCAATCTGATTTCGCAGTTCCTGGTACTCGGCACGCTTCTGCTTGTACACCACCATTCCATTCGCACCGAAGGTGACATGAACAAACAGAGACGCAGCCAGCAGAATGACCGCAATCGTCGCGATGCGCCGGCGCAGTACATAGAGTTCAATCAGAAACGGGCGGACGCGCTCGATCCACGAGGCGGCAAAGGCCTCGGCCTGCGGGGCACGTTCCATGACGGCGCGCAGTCCTTCTTCCGGACGCGGAATTCGTGGAATCGATGAAAAGCGCTTCACAGAGATACCTTTACTCAAAAATCCAGCTCTTGGCGGCTGTGCTCAACTTTTCAAGACCTCGGTCGCTTCTTGCTTCCGTGTAGACGCGCACCACGGGTTCTGTGCCGGAGAGGCGGTAGCAGACCCATGATCCATCGTCGAACACGAGTTTCAATCCGTCCGTTCGCACAACCTGGCTTACCGGACGTCCGCAGAACTCACGTGGATCGAACTTCAACCTTTCAGTGAACTTCGTTTTCACCTCAGCGGTCAATCGGAAGTTCTCCCGTTGCGGGTAGAAGGAACCAACCTGGTTACTGATCGCCTTCAACTGTTCGCCCAGCGTCTTGCCCCTTTTCGCGACCGCCTCGCAGCAGAGCAGCCCGGCGAGCACACCATCTTTTTCGGGAACGTGATGGCGAATCGAGAGTCCGGCGCTCTCTTCCCCACCGATAGCGATCTTGTCTTGCATGATCAATTCGCCGATGTACTTGAATCCGACGGGAGTCTCATGCAGTTCGACGCCATGATGCTTGGCGAGGGCGTTGATCAGATTCGTGGTGGCAACCGACTTCGCGACGCCATTCTTCCAACCGCGGCTTTCGACCAGGTAATCGAAGAGAATCGCAATCACGTAATTCGGTTGCAGGAATGTACCGTCCGCATCCACGATCCCGAAACGGTCCGCATCGCCATCGGTAGCAATTCCGATCTGTGATCCTGTCTCGCGCATCTTCTTGCGGAGATCTTCCAGCAAGTGGTCGTCAGGTTCAGGAGCGTGACCGCCGAACAGCACATCGCGGTAGTCATGAACGGTTGCCACTTGCACACCTGAGCTGCGCAGCAGTTCGTCAGAATATCCGCGCGCAGCTCCCCACATGGGATCGAACGCTACCTTTAACTCAGCTTTCTTGATCGCGTTGAGATCGACAACCTCACCCAATCGCTTCAGGTAAGTTGGCTTCGGATCGAGAGAATCGTGTGTTCTGGACGAAGGTGCCTTATCTGGCGGTGCGTTATCGGCGGCGACGATTTCTGCCTCGATCTTCTTCGTCACCTCGGGCAACGCAGGACAACCATCCGGAGTCGAGAACTTGATGCCGTTGTACTCGGGCGGATTATGCGAAGCCGTAAAGTTGATGACTCCGTCAGCCTTGTTGGTGATCACGGCATAAGCGAACGCTGGAGTAGGCGCAGCTTCGGACACGACTAGAGGAGTGATGCCATGCGCGGTGAGGATGTCGGCGGCCATCGAACAGAAAGTCTCGCCCAGGAAGCGCGGATCGCGTCCGACGATGACACGCGCGCCTTTGGGCTTCTGCGAGGCCACGTAGCGGGCAATCCCGCGAACGGCGCGCTGCACGTTGGCAAAGGTGAAGTCTTCGGCCATTACGGCGCGCCAACCTGATGTACCAAACTTGATTTGCGTTAGCATGGTCTCTGCTCCGAAGCTACCTTCCGACGGCTGATTTTATATGACTGACAAGCGAATCGTACTGACCACTTGCGGCTCCGAAGAAGAAGCGGAAAGAATCGCCCGCTATCTCGTCGAAAACCTCCTGGCTGCATGCGTAAATGTCATTCCCCAGATAAAGTCGACTTACCGTTGGCAGAATAAAGTGGAATCTGCACAGGAATGGTTGCTCGTCGTGAAGACTACAACCAAGAACTTCGATTCGGTTCGAGATGCGATTCGGGGGCTTCACTCTTACGAATTGCCGGAATGCATTTCCATCCCTATCGACGACGGAAGCGTGGCTTATCTGCAGTGGATCGGTGATTCGGTAGAGTAAAGCGGCTTGTCCGTCGGGGTGATTCGAATTTGCTTTCGGCTGCGAAAAAATCTTAGACCGCTGAGGACGCGGAGAACGGCCGCAGAGAGCGCTGAGTGATCCTTTCTTACAAGCCGATTCACGGCTCCGATTCAATCGACAGACAGTATCAAATTGCCTGCAGCGCCTGATCCAGGTCCTCAAGAATATCGTCTACGTCTTCGATGCCCACCGAGATGCGCACCAGACCGTCGGTGATGCCGATGGCCTTGCGTCCTTTTTCGCCTAACGCGGCGTGCGTCATGGTTGCTGGATGCGAGATGAGCGTCTCGACTCCTCCGAGCGATTCTCCCAGAGAGCAGACCTGCACTTTCTTCAGCATCTTGTTGGCATTCTTGAGAGAGCCGGTTTCAAAGGTGATCATTGATCCGAAACCGGTCATCTGCTTGCGCGCCAAGGCGTGCTGTGGATGATCTTTCAGCCCGGGATAAAAGACCGCTTTCACCTTCTTGTGCTTCGCGAGGAAGTCGGCGACGATGCGACCGCTGCGATCGTGAATTTCCATGCGTGCGGCTAGCGTCTTCACTCCGCGAAGAATCAGCCAGCATTCGAAGGGTGACAGAATCGCTCCGGCGGCTTTCTGGAGAAAGGCTAGTTTGTCGGCGTGCTCTTGATTTGCACAGATAACAACTCCGCCAAGTCCATCGCTGTGACCGTTGAGGAACTTCGTGGTCGAGTGCACAACGAGGTCTGCTCCAAGCGAGAGCGGCTGCTGGAAGTAGGGCGACATGAAGGTGTTGTCGACCACCAGAAGCAACTTCTTTCGACGGCAGATGGCGCTGATTTCCGCAAGATCGCTGATGCGCATGAGTGGATTTGTCGGGGTCTCGACGTAGACGATCCGCGTATTCTTGCGAATCGCATGCTCGACATTTTCGGACTCGGAGGTATCGACATACGAGAACTCGAGTCCGAAGTTGGACATGACCTGGTTGAACAGGCGCGGAGTTCCTCCGTAGAGATCGTTGCCGCAGACGACGTGATCTCCGGACTTCAGCATGCTGACGATCGCGTTGATCGCGGCCATGCCGCTGGCGAAGACGCGTGCGGCGACTCCGCTTTCGAGGGCAGCGAGGTTTTGCTCAAGGCGCGTGCGCGTGGGATTCGAGACGCGGGAATACTCGTATCCTTTGTGTTCACCAATTCCCTGCTGCACGTACGTCGACGTCGGATAGATCGGGACGGTGACCGCTCCGGTGAGGGGATCAGGTTCTTGTCCGGAGTGGATGGCGCGGGTGGCGAAACCGAGAGTTTTTTTGGCTGTCATTTTCAGTGTTTCGTTTTGGGAATCCTGGGGTTCAGTGGGTACCCCCCTCCCCCTGGGGTCTATTGGAATCAGCAGCTTAGCGAAAAATCTTGAATTGAACCATATGGCTCAATCAGTTACGGGCAAAATCTTGAGCGCATTAGGCTTACGCCCTCACTGACTGGCTAAGTCCTTTAGATCGGTGCGCTACTTTAAAGATCAGGTCGCAAAATCTTGAGTGGCAGAGAGTTATCTCTGTTTCTTCTGATTTTGGTTCCCGGTTTGGAAGTCTCTCACCACAGGGGGCACAGAGGAGTCACAGAGGAACCTCTTCCTGCCGCCGCTAGCAGGATCATTGAAACTTTGGGTTGAAGTCAAGGTTATGTGGACATAGCTGGGCTGGAAAAGTTCGGGTTGGCGCATGAGCTTAAGCGCACGATTCTCGGGCCGCGCGATCTCGGGGTCGCCCTTTGCCGGGGACTCTCGAATGCTGACAAATTAGCTGACGCTATGAAGTGCCTCGATTCAACCCTAAGGGAATAGAAATTGACCTGCGATCCGAAGAAGACATGGACAGGCACAGGCGACCCTGGTGTCCAAATGAACTGCGCCGACTGCGGCAAGCCTCCCAAAACCGTCTTTAGAAATAATATTTTGCCACCAACTGCACCTCGCGGTTATCCAGGGTTGTCGACGTGATCGTCCCGAAGGAGCCCGATGACTGGTTCGTATTGGGAGCACCAAACTGGGGGTGGTTAAAGAAATTGAAGGCCTGGATTTGAAGACTTAGCTTCTGCTGTTCAGAAAACGGCATGGCGAAGGTTCGTTTGAGCTCAAACTCGAAGGGATTGTTCGACGGTGCCACCACCCATGACGGGTTGCGCGGCGCGTCGCCGTAATGGCCGATAGCTTCAGTGAATCTGGCGGTATTGAACCACTCATTGATGGACCTGTGGGGAGGGCCATCCGACTGGCCGGGAACAAGGTCCGGATATTCAAAGTTGTTGCCGTTATTCTGGCCGTCCGCACCCTGATAGACGAATTGCGGACTGCCGGAATAGTACTGGAAGATCGCAGCAACGCCCCATCCATTCAGAAGGCCCCGTGCCAGCGCATTTCTTTGATGACCTAGTTTGGGAAAGTCGTACATGAGGGCGATCGCAAGGTTGTTACGCTGTTGGTTCAGCCCGTTCGCCCATACTTTTTGGAAAGGATTCTGGGTCTGATTGCGCTGTTGGTTCGTGCCGCCGCCTTGATTATCCCGATCCGAAGATAGGGCATACGACGCGGTTAGGTTGAGACCGTGCGATAGCCGATGTTGAAAGTGAACCAAGAAGCCCTGGTAAATCGAGGCGCCATGATAGTCGAGCACGCGCATCTGGCCAAAAGCGGGATATGGGCGATCTGCCTGGACATTTCCGCCGGGGGCCTGTGGCGGACCGACATTGTAGTTCAGCAGAGATGTGTCCTCTTTCGTTCCCTTCACCCCAACGTAGGAAACATCAATCACGTTGTTCCGGAACTGCTTCGAGAAAGTTAGATTCCACGTCTGCAAATAAAGGTCGGGATGCTGGTTTCCGGGCGGTAACGACACGATGTTCGCGACTGAGGCAGCGATGGACGGCGAGACTGGATTCGCCAGGGTGGACGTGGGAGCGTTGGCAGGAGAGCAGTAACCGCAGTTGCCGTTGAACAGACTAAAGCTCGGGTCAGCCGGCGGGTTGAGCTGCAGGATATTGATGTTATCGAACTGTCCCGCGTAGTAACTGATCCCGTACCCTCCGCGCACCACCATCTGGTGCGGCAAGCTATAGGCGAACCCCACCCGGGGCCCAAAGTCCTTGCCGGTGATGTGCCATATCGGGCTGAAGTTATCGAGGGGCACCAGAGCGATAGGCTTGACGAACCAGTTCATCGTCTCGGAGGTGTTTATCGAGTCGAACGGCGCGGGGTAGAGGGAGTAGTTCAGCCCCGTGTTCACGGTCAGATTGTGCGTCACCTTCCAGTTGTGCTGGATGTAAAAAAACATACGCCATTGATGGGCATTGGTGCGTGGATCGCCCTCCGGTGTGATGACTTGAGCCGGAATTCCCAGCATCAAATCCGCCCCGTCGAAACCGGTCTCATTGGCGGGCGCACCTGGGCTGTTGTTAGCGGTTTCTGAGCCGTTAAAGTTGATGACTCCGTATGGGGTATTGCTGGTGTCCGCATTGTCTTGAACATGGCGGACGTCGCCGCCGAAGATCAGGGTATGCGTGCCGTGCGTCCAAGTTACGTTGTCCACAACCTGAAAGGTTTTGCCCTGATCCAGTCCGATGCCATAGTCACTGCCCACGCCAATCAATTCGTTGCTCGTTAGATTGGGAAAACCTTCCTCGGACGGGGGCCAGGGCTGGCCGTTGGGCTGCACAAAACCGTTGATGCCGATAGAAGCAGCGGTGAAATTGGTACCCGCATAGGTGGTAAACAGCTTCTGGTCCTCGAAATTGATGCCCAGGCGAAGTTCATTGACGAGCGTGGACGAGGCGACGTGAACGTACTGCAGGCCGGCGTTGAAAATCGGCAAAGTCGCATTATCGTTGAAGTACGGATTGCCCTCGGAGATCACGTTGGTTCGATTTGCGTACATGAAATGAACCGCGAGCGTGTCGTTCGCGTTCAAATGGTGATCGAGGCGCCCGATGAACTGATTGGTGACCTGGGCGCCTCCCGTGAAAAAGGCGTAGTTGAAGCCGCCTTGGTTGGTATTGGGCAAGGGCATGTATTTTTTCACGATCTGCTGCGCCACCGGATCCACGGGTATCTGATTGTTCTTGTACGGTTGACCGGTAAACGGGCTCACCAGTTGGGTGGGGGGCACTAGTGGGGTGCCGGACAGCAGATCCGAAAAATCGCCATTCTTCTCGGCCGGCGTGAGAACCAGCGTCAGCCCTGCGTTCTGCTCATTGGAGCGAATCCCTTCATAGCTTACGAAAAAAAAGGTGCGGTTCGGGATAATCGGACCGCCCAGCGTCCCGCCGAACTGATTTTGCCGATACACCTGCTTGGGCGTGGGAGCGGTTATAAAGTAGTTGCGCGCATCCAGCGCCGTGTTGCGAAAGTAATCGAACACATCCCCGTGGAATTTGTTCGTTCCAGATTTCAGCTCAATGTTAACGATGTCTCCGGCCGCGCCGACATTTTGCGCTTCGGCGTCTCCGCTAATCACATCGAACTCCTGAATAGCGTCGGTGGAGGGATACAGGTTCACGTACGCGTGACGGTTGCCAATCATCGTGACCCCGTCCACGTTGGTCTGTCCCCACTCCAGTTGTTCGCTGTACGACTGAACGCTGGCGCCATCCTCCGAGGAGGTGTGATTATCCGGATCGTAAGCGGTCGTGCCAGGCGTAAGAATGGCGAGGTCCTCGAATTTGCGCCCATTCAGGGGAAGGTTCTGTGTCTCCTCCTCGCCGACAACGTTGCCCAGAGAGGAGGCTTGGGTCTGCAGCAAGGGTTGCCCTCCTTCAACGTTCACCTGCTCCGTGACCGCCCCAATCTGCAGTTGGAAGTTGACCCGTGCTTCTTGGCTGAGCTGCACCTCAATTCCCCGCTGCCGAGTTGTGGTGAACCCATTGGCTGTGACCGCAACGTCATAGGAGCCGGGAAGCAGGTAGTTGATGGTGTATTCGCCCGTACCTGCGGTCACCGCCGATTTTGCGATCCCGGTGGACGTGGACGTGACTGTCACTCTTGCTCCTGAAATTACTGCCCCGGAGTGGTCGGTGACCGTGCCTATGACGGCCGTGTCTACTGTTTGCGCGTGAAGTGGCACGCAGAGTACAGCAAGCGAGATCGAGAACAGAAGCAGGGAATTCGGCCGGCCCATGGGTGACCTCCTCGAAAACTGATTAGCCCCCTAAGGATTGGGAGAAAGGAAAACGTAGCTTTAGTTCGTTTCGGGGATGTGTATCCCACTTGTAGTAGCAAGTCAACCAGACTTTCATCTAGTGAGATGTTGTTCTCATTCGAAGTAAGTACCGACATGAGGTGGTCAGGAATTTGACGTCGCGTAATCCTATCCAACCGCAAATGAACTCCGAATCAGTTGTTACCTACGATTCTCCCATTGAGAACGCAGACTTGTTCGCGCTTTCGCGCGACCCTAAAATCGCAAGCGGGGTTCGTACAAGGGATTCAACACAATGACGACCTGACCGTGTGTTCAGGATCGCTCCGTTCGGGCCAGTGGGCTTGAACCAGGAGGCATCGTGATCGAGCAAAAGATTAATGAGTTTTTTGGGGATGCCGAGGGCACCGGGTTTGGAACCGGTTGGTGGAGTGGGATCTTGTCAGCCTTTTTTGGATTCCTTGCGTTCGGGGGAGTCTTGTGCCTGCATTTTCCTCAGGTGCTGACCTCTCCTGAACTGCGCGCATATTATCCGAGGCACCTCATGCGCGTGTTGATCCAATGCCTCATCGTGGGGGCAGTGCTGTTCGGAATCATTGCTTCGATTCTGCGCAAGAAGAAGATCTTGGCTTTGACGGGGACGTTACTCGCCATCGCAGCGACGGCGTTGGGAGGTTCGAGCGTGCAGATCAACCCGAACTTGCGGAATGGGCCTGCGATCGGCCTGGACTGGTTCTTGCTCGACATGCTTTTGATGGCACTCATCTACGTGCCGCTGGAAAGGCTGTGGCCTCAGTATCCGGAACAAGGAACATTTCGGAACGAGTGGACTCTGGATGTGGTCTACTTCATGTCCACGCATCTGCCGATACAGGTATTGTCTTTTCTGGTTTTGTTGCCCGCGACCCAAGCCGTGAAGTACTTGGGCGTTCCGGCTCTTCAACACGCGATCGGCCGGATGCTTTGGCTTTTGCAATTCGGGCTGGCGGTTGTGATTGCCGATCTGGCTGAATACTTCATTCACTTGGCTTTGCACAAGGTGCCATTCTTGTGGCGCTTTCATGCGGTGCACCATTCTTCGAAGGCGCTGGATTGGATCGCGGGCTCACGCTCGCATTTTGTCGACGACACGCTGGTGCGTGGATTTATCCTCGTGCCTCTCATGTTTGGATTTTCGCAAGGGATCATCTTCGCGTATCTGATTTTCGTTACGCTTCACGCTACGTGGACTCATTGCAATTTTGGTCCTAATGCGAAGTGGATCGAGAAATACCTGGTAATGCCTCGATATCATCATTGGCACCATACGTCGCAGAAAGAGGGGATCGATAAGAACTTTGCGATTCATTTTCCGTGGATCGATAAGATCTTTGGGACGTATTACTATCCGGACTACTGGCCGGAACGGTATGGGCTGGATGGCGAAGAGATTTCGCCGAGCTTTTTGGGACAGACGATTGAACCGTTTGTCCCAAGAAGAAACAAGGTGCGTGCAAGCGAGTGAACGGGATGAGCTTTAAACGAGAGACACTGGAAGTAATCGAACGCCGCGACGATGAGAATGTCAGGCGCTCTGATTCGCGCAAAGCTCTCTTGCGAAAGCGCACCATGGCGGCTTTAGCACTTCTCTTAGTGGTTCTGGCGTTTACTGCACACAATTACCACCGATCCATGGACCTGCTGGGTACGGTTGATTGGCGTTGGTTTTTGGTTGGCGAGCTGCCCGTTGCCTTTTTGCTTGTTGCTGCCATCGTCCGCGTCCTCAGAAAGGGACTATGAGTTTATAGCCGTAACCTGCCGTTCTGCGCCTTAGAAATTCAATGCGGCTAGGGGGACGTCTTTGGGTATGGTTTCACCCCTTGGCGTTGCATTTACCAAACCGAGAGACTTCATCACTTTGACGGTTAGGAATCCGAAGTCGTATTCGGAGTCGTTGTGGCTTAGCCGCAGAAGGCCCGGGTAGTGATGATGATTGTTTTGCAAACATGCGCTGAAGGTCGCGGTTACCGGCAAAAACTCGCCAACGTTCATGGCGTTGTCGTCGTCGCGATAGCGCCGATATCCGAAGCCGCGCGTGTGGGTCCAGTAGTTTTGAATCATATTGACCCACAGCGCAAAGATTCGTACTCCAAACCACATTACGAGCGCGAACTTCAGACTTCCGGCTAACTTCCACAAGAGACAAAAACTGAAGGCTTGCGCGACGATGGCATAAATTGGACTGGCCGTAACCCGAAACGTCAGGGACTTGCAAATGTCGTCGGTCGCTAGATCCTCAACGCAACGATAGGGCATTACACAGAGATACATGGTCCGCCAGAAGCCGTCGCCGGCGAGTTTGTTGGGATCTCCATCGTGGTCGGCATTTTTGTGATGCAGGCGATGACGATTTACCCATGCGATCGGATCCACGTAGATCGCGAAAGTATTGTTCACGATGGTGACGGCTTTTATGAACCAAACCTGATAGTCGAGGGAACGATGCGCGATTCCCAGATGAAGAACATCTGCCAAGTACAGCCCACCAAGAAACCAACAGAAGATCAGGTAGGCTGCGCCGAGTAGCGCTCCCATCAACGGAGTTGGGGCGGTATACGTGCAAGCCAGCAGGTAAAGCAAAATCGTGAGATACCCTATGGTGCTATAGATTTTCATGGTGTCTCCGGGTGGGAAAGATTCAAGCAAAAATCAGAGTTCGCATCAAGTAACTAGAACGTATCGTTTGGGTCGATTAGGGCGATTTGCTCAATGCGGACGCAACCCCAAAGCTGAACTGGCCCTCCTCAAAAGCTGCTTTTGCCCTCACACCTTGACTATCTACAATACATGTTGTAGATAGTCATAGTATGGGTAAGCCAAGTGATCTGGTTCAGGGCACGCTCGATCTCCTCATTCTCAAGACGCTCTCGCTTGGGGCCATGCACGGCTGGGCCATCGCCAAGCGCATTCAACAGATTTCAAGTGAAGTACTGCAAGTGCAGCAAGGATCGCTCTATCCGGCGCTGCACCGGTTGGAGCAACAGGGTTGGATCAAGGCGAAGTGGGCGGAGAGCGAAACCGGCCGCCGGGCAAAGTTCTACTCACTGACGACCGCCGGGCGCAAACAGATGGAAACCGAAACGGCAAACTGGAACCGGCTCTCTGCGGCGATCAACCTTGTCGTGGGCGAGGTGTAAGCAAGCAATGCGGTGGCTTAACCGACTGGCGATGCGACTTCGGATGCTCTTTTTCCGCGGAAGTGCAAACGCGGAGCTCAATGAGGAGTTGGGCTTCCACCTCGAGCAACAAATTGCGGAGAACCGGTTGGCGGGAATGAACGCGGAAGAGGCTCGCTTTGCCGCTTTGCGAGCGTTCGGCAATCCGGTGCTGCTGCGCGAAGAGACGGGCGCTACCTGGAGTTGGAGCGCGCTGGAGCAGTTCGTGCATGACGTGCGCATCGGAGCTCGCACGCTAAGCCGGACACCCGGATTTGCATTGATTGCCATTCTCATCACGGCGCTTGGCATTGGCGCCAGCGTCGCGCTGTTTACGGTAGTACGCGGCGTTCTGCTAAGGCCGCTGCCTTTTCCTGAGTCCGATCGGTTGCTGACACTCTACGAGCGCAGTACCCCTGCTGCCGGCGGCGGCGACTTCCCTCACAACGTGGTTGCGGGCGGTGTCTACGCTGCGTGGAATCGAGAGAACACCAGCTTCAGCAGTTTGGCCCTGGTCCGAGACGACAGCGCCGACCTCTCGGCGTCGGGCGGTCAACTGCCGGAAACACTGAATGGAGCACATGTCTCCTGGAATCTGTTCTCCACACTCGGAGTGAATCCAGCCATGGGGCGCGGCTTCACATCAACAGACGACAGTCTTTCGGCGAACGGCACAGTTGTGTTGAGCTGGAGCCTGTGGAAGCGTCGATTTGGCGCTGATCCAGCCATCCTGAACCGCATCATCTACGTCGATGCCAAGCCTTATACAGTCATCGGCATCATGCCGGCATGGTTCGAGTTTCCGGATTCCAGTACGCAGCTATGGAGGGCCGTCTATCACGAATTCCCAGAGAAGGTAATGTCGGCCTTCGACAACCACATGTTTCGTGTCGTAGGGCGGCTGAAGCCAGGAGTAACGGCTGAGGAAGCGGAGGCGAACCTGAGCGTCATCTCCCGGCAGATCCATGACTCACACCTGGACAATCCGTTTGTAGCGGGGGAAGCGAACAGCCGTCCCCTGCTGGAGCACCTGGTGGGGGATGTGAAGCGTCCGCTTTACATGCTGCTCGCGGCCACTGTGTGCCTGCTGCTCATCGCCTGCCTCAATGTCGCGAATCTTCTCGTAGCGCGCGCCGCGGCACGCCATAAGGAACTCGCGATTCGTACCGCTCTGGGAGGAGGACGCATGCGGCTGCTGCGCGAGCATCTGACGGAGAGTTTCCTGCTCGAGGCATCAGGCGGAGCTGCCGGCCTGTTACTGGCCTATGCTGCGATCGGCTGGCTTCTGCACACCCGCCCCGACATGGCTCGGGTGGGTGCAATCCATTTCGATGGCGTGGTTGCGGCGTTCACCACCGCTGTCGTCATCCTTTGTGCGCTCTTTTCCGGATTGGTGTCCGCGTTCAACACGGATGACACGCGGTTGCTCGGTGCGCTGCACGAGTCTTCGCGAAGCCACAGTGCTGCAGGGAAACGGGCACGGCTTCGCAAGACGCTGCTGGCCGTTGAGGTTGGGCTCACGGTGGTCCTGCTGATGGGCGCGAGCTTGTTGGTAAAAAGTTACCAGCGCCTGCGTTCTACGAACGTCGGGTGCATTACCGATAACGTGCTCACCATGCGCATGAAACTGCCAGGCAAGCGGTATAAGACGCCGGGACCCGCGCCTGCGAATTTCTTCGAGACGCTATTGCAGCGGGTGCGGACGCTGCCGGGAGTGGATGCGGCGGGATTTGTGACTGGAGTTCCGGGACAGGGATACATGGGCGACACAGGATTCACGATCGTGGAGCACCCGCCACTGCCGCGGGGCAATGGCAATCTCGCAGTCTATCGCGCGGCTGACCCCGGCTACTTTGCAGCCATGGGTATTCCTGTTTTGCGCGGCCGCACCTTCGGCGATAACCAGAAGCTCGATCCAGTCAGTGAAGTGGTCATCAGCGAATCGTTCGCCAAGAATTTTTTCCCCGGCGAAGATCCTCTTGGCAAACACCTGCACATAATGGACGGAAACAAGGTACGTATGATTGTGGGAATCGTCGGCGACATCCGGTACGAAATCGGCGAAGCGCCTGAGCCAATGCTGTACCATCCGGTGTTTGCGGGCGATCAAAACTACGGCACACTCGCGATTCGCAGCAGACAGGACGTGAGCCAACTCGCACTTCCGGTGCAGCAGATCATTCAAAGTCAGGATCATGATCTTCCGGTCTCGGATGTGCTTACGATGAATCAACTGCTCGGCAAGTCGACGCTCGACCAAAGTTTCGACGCCACTCTGATCAGCTCGTTAGCGGTGCTGTCGCTTTTGCTTGCAGCGGCGGGATTGTTTGGGGTGCTCTCTTATGTCGTCGCGCAACGGTCTGGTGAGATCGGGATCCGCATCGCACTCGGCGCACAACGAGAGCAGGTGCTGAGAGGGATGCTCGCCGACGGGCTGCGCCCGGCGCTAATCGGACTTGTTCTGGGACTGGGAGCTAGCGTCGCGACGACGCAGTTTATCAAGTCCATGCTCTACGAAACCCAGCCACTCGATCCCGGAGTGTTCGCCGCCGTCGCAGCATTGCTGATTGCCTCGGCTGCGCTGGCCTGCGTGGTTCCGGCGTGGCGAGCGTCTCGCCTCGATCCGATGCGGGTGTTGAGGATGGAGTGAGAGGTGGTCTGCGGTAGGGATGCTTCGACTCCGCCGGAGTTCCGCTGCGCTGCACTCCGGCTCCGCTCAGCATGACATTTCTCGGGGTTCGTCCGAAGACGACGGGGGCACACTATTTCCTGGACCGATCCGGATCATCCTTGTTCGACACGGGCCTTTATGTCGGCGTACGCGTCTTCGATAAGCCTGTATAGCGCTGCGGCATTTGTGGGCGTTCCTGGTCTCAGCTTCACGTGGCGCATGAACCTGCCGTTTCCCTGCAACAAGCGTGTGGGATCCGATAGCGATGCTCCGTGAAAGAAGCCCACGTTTACGTGTGAAGTGAACACATTGACGTAGCCGAAGGGCGCGTCTCCCAAACAGGCGACCGGACAGCCATCATGCAGAAGCTCGCGCACTTCGTCGCCGCATTTCCGCATCACTTCAAACCACTCGTGGGCGATGGCTCCCAATTCGCCAGCGTGCTCTTTCATCCAAGCATCGATGGCGGGGGCATGTTCAACCGCGCCGTTAAATCGCAGAAAGTCTGATTTCGTCGCGGGTACAGTTTTCAACTCTCGAGGAGTGTAGTTGTGTGGCACGCTTGCTTCCCTCCAGCAAAAATCTTTTGTCTGGGACAATCGGCGTTATCCGAAGCGAGTGTCGCTCCCCCAAACTGATACCGCAGTCGTTTATAACCCTGCTCGGCCGCCAACAGTTTATCGGCGATCGAGGTTTACGCGCGATTCACTCATCATCGGAAGCGATTTCAAGAAATCTCTTGCACAATATTACACCTTATGGTGTAATATTGGCCGTGGATCAACTGACAAATGTGCTGACAGCGATTTCTCATCCGACTCGGCGAGCGATTATTGGGCAGCTGGCCAGTGGACCTGCCCGATTTTCGGACGTTGCAAAGCCATTCGACACTGCCCTGAACGCGGTGACGAAGCACTTGAAGTTGCTGGAAAGGGCGGGCCTGATTGAGCGCAAGAGGCAGGGGCGCGAAGTTTACATATCGTTTCGAGCGGAACCCCTTCGGCAAGTTGCGGGATGGGTGCACGAGTACGAGCGTTTCTGGAACGAACGCCTCGATCAATTTGAGCAGCATTTTCGCGACAAGAAGAAGGAGAAAAGGTAATGGAGAAGTCGAAGAAGACCCTTGAGTTTAAGCTCGAACGGACGATCGCGGGTCCCGCGCCTGAAGTGTTTGATGCATGGCTGAATCCGAAGATCCCCGGCAATCCGTGGAATGCGGCGGAGAAGTTCATCCTGGATCCCAAAGTGGACGGGCTCTTTTACTGGACCCGCAAAGGGACCTCGCATTACGGCCGGTTCACGGTGGTTGAGAGACCGGCACGGATTCAACATACGTGGGTGTCGCCGAAGACTCTGGGAATGGAGTCGACAGTCACTGTGACCTTCGAGAAAAAGGGAGACGATACGCTGATGACCCTCGTACATTCCGATCTTCCGGATCATGAACTTTCGAGAGGGCATGAGAAGGGTTGGAACTATTTTCTGGACGTCTTATCCGAGCAATTTGGACATGGTTCACGCAAAGAGTACCGCTGGGAAGAGGCTCATCCAGCTGTGAAGAAATAGTCCGCCTTACGGGCCGCCCTGGGCTGAAATAACAACTTAGAACAAGTGGAGAAAGCCAGTGACGCAATCGATTTTTGTCTACGAGACTTATATTCGCAGCACGACGGAGAAGCTTTGGCAGGCGCTGACATCGACCGAACTCTTGAAACGGTACTGGATGGGCGCCAGTATCGAGAGTGACTGGGAGGTTGGCTCGCCTTGGAGTGCCACGTCGCCGGACGGAATCGTCTTCGACTCCGGCGAGATACTCGAGAGCGAGCCTCAGAGGCGGCTAGTGATGAAGTGGCAAAACGAGTGGAAGCCGGAGTTCATGGCTGAGGGTGACTCCCGTTGCATCTACCAGATTGAGCCCCTGGGGATGGCGGTGAAGTTGACTGTCACTCATTCGATCGAGCGGCCGGACTCAAAGTTCATCGCGTCGGTGACCCCGGCCTGGCCCATGGTCATGTCCAACCTCAAGTCGCTCCTTGAGACGGGAGGGGTTACTCTCGTCGAAAATCCCCGGCACACGCATTGAATCCGAAAGGATCGCCGATTACCGTGCCTCCCGTGCGGGTTTCGCGGATGGAGGAAGAGTCTTCATGCCGCGTCGCTCTGAGGAATTTGTGCACCAGTCTGAGAGAGCCAGTCTTGAAACCTGATCTTTCCGAGCTTGGCATCGTCTTCGGGAATCAGCGTTCGCTCCGTCACCTCGATGCCGTAGTAGCGCGCGTGCGGGTCAGCGACAACCTGGCGCGGATCGTTGCGCGCGGCCAGCCCCTGCCGTATGAACTCATCGAGGCGAAACTTTTCCGGGCCACCGACTTCGACGATGCCGTTTGCCGGCGTCCCTAATGCAACCCTGGCCACGGCATTCGCGACGTCATCGGCAGCCATCGGCTGGAAAAGAACATGCGGCAAACGCACCTTGTTGCGCTCTGTGGAGAAATCAGCGATGCCTTTGAAGAATTCGTAGAATTGCGTCGCGCGCACAATCGAGTGAAGGATTGAGGAAGCCTTGATCAGTTTCTCCTGGGCTAGTTTTGCACGGAAGTAGCCGCTTTCTTGCATGCGTTCCGTTCCTACGACTGAGAGCGCTACGTGATGTCCTACCCTTGCGGCCGCTTCATTGGTGATGAGGTTGCGGGTGGATGTCTCGAAGAACTTCAGCACTGCTGCGTCCTCCCAGTTGGGAGCATTGGATACGTCCACAACTACCGAGGCGCCTTTCAGAACATCGGTGAGTCCCTCGCCTGTAACAGTATTGACCCCTGTGTTGGGTGCTGCCGCCACTGCTTCATGCCCTTGTTCATGAAGCTGTTTGACGAGCTTTGAGCCAATGAGTCCAGTACCACCGATCACTACGATTTTCATAATTCTCCTTCCACATTTTGACCGAGGAATTCGAAGCCATCGATCTCTTGTTCTCACTAAGACACAACTGCCTGCCCGTTGGTTACATGATTTATGGTTCGGGGCGCGCCGAACCGATGGCTTGAGGTGTTTGTTGTCAGCCTGTGCGAAGCCGCGTTCGATTGATCGCGGCCACTTGCCTAGAATACTTGTCTGAACGTTTGTCGACGCTAGTTCAATATTCCCGGAAACTCAATACCGCACATACTGTACTTGCTTTCAACATCCGGTTGGCGCTTCGCCGCCGTCGACAGTCGTCCGCAGAACTAGCGCATGGGGTTGTAGTACCAACGCAGGACCCGGAGGGCGCGCAGGGTGTTCCAGTGGCTGGCGCTTCCGACGGCGGTCTCCATCTCCAATGGAATACGTTCCCGATGAAGCAGGTTGAGCGGCCAGCGGCCGTTCTGGTAGCGGCGCTGAATCACAATCTCGATGGCCTCACGAACGCGACTGTCAGGTTTGATTCCGGCATTCCTCAGATAATCGAGTCCGCGTAAGACGTCGTAATGCCAAAAGGTCGGGAAGGAAAAGCGCAGCCAACGTTCGTCAATGACTTCGCCGGTTCGAAGCGAGCGGAACATGCGGCGTTCAAGAAGATAGTTTTCGGCTCTCTTGCGGGCCTTGGTAATGGCTGCGCGTTTTCGTCCGGCTTGTTCATATGCCAGCAGCCCTTCGAGCACGCAGATGGTGGTATGAAACGAAGAACGGCGGCTTGGCGGACGTTTTGCTGAAGGCTCAACGGCCTCACAGTTCCATCCGCCGTCTTCGAGCTGCTGGCTCAGAAGATGGTTGGCCAACGAATGGTTCGGTTTCTTGAAGTACGCGCCCAGAGCAAGGATTCTGCCGTTGATGCAGGGTTCCGTTTCACCATGAAGAAACGGACGGTTGTTGAGCGGCTTAAAGACGAGGTGCTTGTCGACGCGCCCGATCATTTTGCGGGCCTGTTTGCCGGCCGGGTCGAGGCCGAGATCCATCAAGACGACGAGACTGTAGAGCGTAACGAGCAATCCAAGATCTTCATCTGGTCCGCCCCAGTTGCCGGCGCGAGATTGGCGGGCGAGCAATTGGGCTCCCCAGCCTTCGGTTGCAACGCGAGAGCGCTCGGCTGCAACGGCGTTGGAAGCTTCGTCGGTGAGATCCCGCATGACTTGCCATCGGATTGCTGGATCGGAATTGAGCAGCCATTTCAGTTGCGCAGGCCGGCGTTCGTAGTCGTGTTGGCGCATTCGTCTCTTATAGCAAATGACATGCGCTTTTGATGTGTATCGGGGCGGCTCGTTCGTCAGGTGATTGTGTCCTGACGGAGGCCCAGCGGTTCCTTCGGCTTCAACTCAGGGCAGGCTCTTCGACTGCGCGTGAGGGGGCGAGGACAAGTTTATAGTGGATGAGCGTGTTGGAGGTTCCCAGTGGATCAGGAGGGGACGATAAGGATGAAAAAGTTCGGGCGCCAAGAAATTCTACAGCTACTAACGATGTTCGCACTCGCGGTTGTTTTGGTAAGCCTGCACTCGCTACCAGTTTTTGCACAAGCGCGACAGCCCGATGATGCTTTGCGAGCGGAACGAGACGCGATGGAGAAGGAACTGGAATCGATCGCGATTATCGATCGCAAGGTGATGGTGCCGATGCGCGACGGCAAGCGCATGCAGGCGGATATCTACCGACCGAAGGACCAGTCGAAAAAGTATCCGATCATCTTCGTCCGCACGCCTTACAACTTCAATTTTTGGGACACCCAACTCGGAGCACCGAGCGACATGAAGGGCGAGTTGGAGGCCGTGAAGCGCGGGTATGCGTATGTCGAAATGAACGAGCGTGGCCGCTATTTCTCCGAGGGCGACTATGACATTCTTGGGCCGCCGCTGACCGATTCCGATGACCAGCTGGATTGGATGAGTTCACAACCATGGTCGAATGGCAAGGTTGGCCTGATCGGGTGTTCTTCGACGGCGGAATGGCAGCTCGCAGTGGCGTCGCGTGGCAACAAGGCTCTGGGCACATTTATTCCGATGGGCTTTGGCGCGGGAGTGGGACGTGTCGCTCCTTATTACGAGCAGGGCAACTGGTTTCGTGGCGGCGCGGTGCAGATGTTGTTCATGATGTGGTTGCGCGACTATGGCTTTCAGACCGGCGTGCGTCCGATGTTTCCTGAGGGAACCTCGCAACAGGATCTAAAAACGGCGGCGACGTTTTATGATCTGAATCCGCATGCGCCGCCGGTGGACTGGTCGAAGGCTATCTGGTATCTGCCGGAGAAAGACATACTCAAATCGGTCGGGGCGGGTAGCGGCATCTTTGCCAGCGTGACTCCAGGCGTAACACACGGAAACATGATCGCGCGAACGCCGAATGACCCGGCTTGGTACAAGGGCGGATTGTGGAACGACAGCATGAACATCAATGTGCCGGGCCTGTGGTTCATGAGTTGGTATGACGTGAGCACCGGACCGAACCTCGCGACGTACAACTTCGTCCGCAAAACGGCACGGCCGGACATTGCGAATGAGCAGTATGCGGTGATCGCTCCGACCTTACACTGCGGCTACAAACGCGCCACTGCGAATACCGTGGTCGGCGAGCGCGACATGGGTGACGCACGCCTTGACTACGACTCGCTTACCTATGGCTGGTTCGACTACTTCCTGAAAAACGAGCAGAACGGAATTCTTGAGAAGACGCCGCGTGTTCGTTATTACCTGATGGGCAGCAACAAGTGGCAAACGGCAGATACATGGCCGCCGGCAGGCGCAAAGCCGGTCACTTACTATTTTGGCAGTGCGGGCAGGGCGAACACGATGTATGGCGATGGAGTGTTGACGACAACGCCCGTCGCCAAGGATCAGCCGGATGAATTCATTTATGACCCGATGAATCCTGTGCCAACCTACGGCGGCGGATTCTGCTGCATGGGTTCTTCGTCGAAACCGGGCGCGCTGGACCAGCGCCCCATCGAAACGCGAAACGACGTTCTCGTTTACACTACCGAACCTCTGCAGGAAGGCATGGAGGTTAGCGGGCCAATCGATGTCACCTTGTACGTCTCAAGCGATGCCAAGGACACCGACTTCACCATCAAGTTCATCGACGTACTTCCGGACGGTACAGCTTACAACCTCGTCGATAACATTCAACGGGTGCGCTATCGCGAAGGCTATGACAAGCCCCCAGTGTGGATGGACAAAGGGAAAGTTTACAAAGTCACGCTGCAACCGATGCAGACCAGTAACTACTTCGCGGCCGGTCACAAGGTCCGCATTGAAGTCAGCAGCAGCAATTTTCCGCGGTTCGATCGCAATCTGAACAGCGGCGGCAACAACTATGACGAGGCAAGCGGGATGATCGCGCACAACGAAGTTCACCATTCCCAGCAGTATCCGAGCAGCGTTACGCTTAGCGTAGTCAACCACTAACTCTCGGTTGAAGGCTTTACGAATGCAGTGGACTATTTCGGCCAGTTGCAGGGAATGTTGTTCACTGCACTGATGCAGCTTGCGGGAAGGGTTGGACGCAGTATGGGAGCGGCGCCGGATATCCGCAGTTGACTTACTGGAATCGGTGCAATGTTGTCGGTGCGCCGATGAATCTCGGCAAACATCTGCTTTCAGCGGGAAAGTGGCGTCAACTTCTGGATCGCGCCGGTGATAACGCCATCGACGAATTTCGTTTCGTCCCAGCGCTCCAGGTACAAAATCATGCGGCCACTGTCATCGATCGCCACGTGTTCGTTCGATTCGCCTAGAAGCAGAGTCACTTTCAGGTCGATGTCTTCGGGTCTCTGGTGAAATTCTTCCGCCACGACGCGGCAGGCCGTGAGCAACAGGACTCTGGCTCTCTCTCCCGGCATGTCGATCTGGCGAGAATTGACAATCGTTAGGATATCCGGTCGAGGCGCGTGTGGGACCGATTGAGCGCTTTGTCCGACTGCCACTTGTACGCCGAATATACAAGCTAAAATCGGCGCGAGAAGCCTCGGCATCGCGACTTGTGCCACTAACTGCATAACGACAGAGTCCAACAGTTGGGGGGACTACGCCGACTTCTTGACGGGGGCGCGGAACTGGATCACCTTTCCGCGGTGTTCGGCAGGCAGCCACTTCACTCGCTTGTGAAACGTCTTTGGTATGTAAAACTCAATGATTTTTGCCACAGGTTTCCAAGGTCTCCACATCGTCGCCCCAATATCACCGCACAGTAACTTTCTACCGTATATGGTGCTGAAAGCGACGATAACGTTACATGCTCGAATTCGGCCGGCTTCAAACGGATCACATTCCCGAGCAACTTAACGGTTTCCGGCTTAGCCTGGCAGCTATCGATCGCGGAGTTCCGCAGAACTCACATTCTTAGATGGTGCAGTTTTCAAGTTTGGTCACTGGTTTCAACGGAATCTTCTAGGGGAATAACTGGGAAAAAGAGCAGTTCACGGGAGGGCACGCGCCGGTTCAGAATGACGGCGAACGGATTACTCTTAACTGGCAGGAAAATAATTTATGCGGGACTTTGGACCGAGAGAAACAGACCCCAAGCTTCTCAGACTTGTAGAGACCGAATACAAACTGCATGACGCGTTGAAGTCGCTGTTCGAGCTTCTCGAAAAATATGGCCCAGTCTGGTATGAGAAGAAGCACCACGACCAAGCCCTATACGCGCTGAATCTACCGATAAAGCGGAAGCCGGTCGCGGCTTCGAAAAGCTACAGAGACTTCAAACAAGCTGCATGACGCGTTGAAGTTGTTCGTCTGAGGATCAGATACCGCCTTCGAAGATTTTCTTCGAGAGGTAGCGTTCGGCTGAATCGGGGATGATGGTGGCGACCCGCTTGCCAGCCCCGAGCTTTTTCGCGACTTGCAGGGCAGCGAAGGCGGCGGCACCTCCACTGGATCCGGCGAGGACACCTTCGTTCGCTGCGAGCGTCTTCACCATTCCGAAGGCGTCATCGTCCGTCACCATAATGACGTCGTCGCAAACTGAGGCGTCAAAGGTCTTGGGGATAAAACTCACACCGATACCTTCGACCTTGTGCGGGCCGGGCTGGCCACCCTTGAGGATTGATCCTTGCGTTTCGACTGCGAAGGCTAGCACGTGGGGCAACTTTTCCTTGAAGTATCGGGCTACGCCGGAGAAGGTTCCGCAGGTGCCGCAGCCGAGGACGACTGCATCGGCCTGACCCTCGAGTTGGTCGAACATCTCGTGGGCTGTGGTTTCGTAGTGATAGTCGGGGTTGGCCATGTTCTCGAACTGTCCGGCCATGAAAGCCTTCGGATCGGTCGCAACCAGTTCCTTGGCCCGCTTGATTGCGCCCTGCATCCCCTCGTCGTCAGGAGTGCGAACTACCTCGGCGCCGAGGGCGCGCATGATCGTGACCTTCTCCTGAGAAAAGTTTTCCGGCACGAAGAGGCTGACCTTGTATCCGCGATTGACGCCGATCAGGGCCAGGCCGATGCCTGTGTTTCCCGCAGTGGCTTCGACGATTGTGCCGCCGGGAACGAGCTTTCCGTCTTGCTCGGCACGGCGAATGATGCCGATGGCGGCGCGGTCTTTTACGCTGCCGCCGGGATTCAGATATTCGAGCTTGGCAAAGACGTCGGCCGATCCCTTTGGGACCAGGCGCTTCAGTTGCAGCATTGGAGTTTCGCCGACCAACTGGGTAATGTCGTCGGCGACGCGCAGGCGGGACATTTCTGAATTTTGCAATTTCACATTACAGGGTACGGGTGAAGGATGGAATCGTCAATGCGGGGAATGTCGGGCGAGGACCGATGGTAATTGCAGGGGCAAGTGGGCCCCTTCGCCGTGGGGCTGGCTATGTGCTGTAACGCCTTGGTTCGCTTCGGCCCTCTAACTGGCTTACGCACCAACTGTTTGTTCAGGGCAACATCGTATCTACGGAAATTCCCTGCTAAGCCTTGGGTCCTGCAAGACTGATAGGGATCCTTCGACTCCGCCGTGACTTCGCTTCGCTCATCACGGCTCCGCTCAGGATGACAAGTCTTGAAGCGATTCAACACAGGGCAAAGCTCAGCTCCGTTTCGATTGTACGGTCAAAATTGAAAATGGCGGAGCCCGAAGGCCCCGCCACCGTGTTGGGTAATGGGGAATGCTTATGAAGACAGTCTAAGTGCGTGGCGGAAAAATCCCGCAAGAAAAACCGTCTTTTCTTGGTTTGGTTTCCCGAAATGGGACGGATCCGGGTGAATCCAGGGAGAAGCAAGTCGCAGCCCGCGTCGGCTATTTCACGGTAGGGATCCTTCGACTGCGCGCGACTGTTCGCTTCGCTCTCAGTCGTGCTCCGCTCAGGATGACACGTCCTGAGTGAAATGTAGACTATTTTCTGAGCCGTCCAGATTCTTGCTTTCGAGCGTTAAATCAGTCTTCGAAGAGCTCCGGCGAGCCGGTTTTCTCAGCCAGCAATCCGATCGAGATCGCAAGGTCCCGTGCTCTCGCCAGATCACCTTTGGGTACGAACTGCTCGGCTTCTTCGTATCCCTGCAGAGCGTAATACAGTGCGCGGTCGAAGAATTGATTTAGCATGCGCTGCAGCTCCATCTCTCCGTGAAGAGCGATGATGTTGTCGGCGAAACCTTCCTTTCGCAAGAATTGCAAGATATAGTCGCGGGAGAGCATGATCGCCCAGGCAAACTGATGGAGATGAATCCCCTCGGCAGCGCGCCGCGCTGCCACCGCTCGAAAGCGCTCAGCGATGTCCGCGTCAGTTTTTTGCAGAAGCCATTCTCCGAGGTTGCGGTAAACCTCGATGGCCGCCAACCGCAATTCATCGGGAGGAATTTTGCGGAAATCCGTAGTTCGGTCCGACTTTCGTATCTGCTCGGCTAACCCTTGGGATAACGCCTCAGAGTGCGCTTCGATCAGGCGCACTAATCTCATTGCCAACATTGGATGTTTTTAACCCCACTAATAGAAGAGATGCCGCGCACGGCCAGGAAGATGCTCCCTAAACTCGACGCGAATGCATCGTATCACGATATAATTACACTAGGAAGGTTTTATTTGCCGGCTGAAGCCGTCTGCGCACCGGCGTAGTAACCACTCTTGGTGCGGACCACCATCTTGCCGTGGCCTTTGGCTTTGGCATCGACGCGGATCTGACGGAATCCGCCCGCACCCTTGGGATTGGTTGGCTTGTAACCGATGGCGTATTGATTGCGGATGTCGTTGGCGATGTTCTTGCTGATGTCATCCACTTCGTCCAGCGTTTTTGGAAAGAACGCGATGCCGCCAGTGCGGTCAGCAACGATCTGCAGGGCTTTCTTGGCGCGCTTCGGGTGTTCTTCGTCGCCGAGGATACCGATCGCGTATACGGAAGGACCGTTCTCCTGTTGCAGTTGCTTGACGGCCTGCTCGAGAGTTTCGCTGCTGGCGTTGTCTTCGCCGTCGGTCACGACGAAGATGACTTTCTTCTCAAGCCGCGCATTCTGCTTGAGGTGATCGGCGGAAGCGACGATGGCATCGTAGAGAGCAGTTCCGCCACGGGCGTCAATCTTTTCGAGTGCTTCTTTTAACTTGCGCAGGTCGTTGGTGAAGTCCTGATCGAGATATTGTTCATCGTTAAAATTCACGACGAAAACTTCATCCTTTGGATTGCTTGAGCGGACCAGGTTCAGCGCGGCCTGATTGACCTTGTTGCGCTTTTCGCGCATCGAGCCGGAGTTGTCGATCACGATGCCCATCGCTACTGGGATATCGACGTGGTGAAAGGAGATGATGTTTTGCGGTTTGCCATCTTCGAAGACACTGAAGGCATTGCGGTCGAGGTTCGTAATGATGTGCTGCTTGTCATCGACGACGGTCGCGTGGAGCATGACCTCATCTGCCTCTCGGTGGATGACGTAGATGCCCTCGTCGTCAACCTTCTTTTGCTGCTCAGTCTTTTGTTGGTCAGTTGTTTCTTGCGGAGTTTTCGATTGATCCGTCTTTGACTGATCGGCCTGAGCGGGCGAAGATTTATCGGAAGCTTGTTTCGAGTCGTCCGGCTTGGATTGAGTTTGAGCCGCGGGCTCCTGGGACCAGGCGGGCGCAAACATGCGCGTACCGCAACCGATCACACACGTGAGAAGAAGCAGAACCCTGACAGCACTATTCAGCAGGCGCGTAATATCCCGTCCTGGCATACACCCGTAGAGGAGGCAATCCTTTCGGCGGCAGCAGCTTGACCTTTATCTTACGCCATTTTCCGTCGCGCACCACCTTGGCAGGACGGTATCCGAGGACATATTGGTTGCGCAACTCGACGCCGATCTTAGTAGCAACGTCGGCCAAGTCGTTGGGATTGTCGATGGTGAAGGCGCGGCCGCCAGTAAGTTCGCTGATATCACTAAGGAGCTGCGGTCCCAGCCGCTCTTCCACTGCGGAGGCGTAGCGATCGTAGATGCCAATGGCGTAGATCATTACGTCGGCTTCTTTCACCAAGGACTTGATCTCGTTTTCGGTATAGCGGCTGTGGTTGTCGCCGCCGTCGGAGATGATGAGAAGCGCCTTCTTTGGATACTTGGCCTGGCGCATCTTGCTGATGCCCATATAAATCGCATCGAGCAGGGCGGTGCGGTGCCTGGGCACAGCGAAAACCAAACGGCTCTGAATCTCGTCGACGGAACTGGTGAAATCGCTCACCGTCTCAGGTTCGTCGGAGAAGGTGATCATGAAGAACTCGTCCTGGGGGTTGGCCGTCTTGAAGAATTCGACCACGGCATCTTTCGCGCGGTCCATCTTGCTGCTCATGCTGCCGCTGGAGTCGAAGATGACGCCCAAAGAGACGGGAGCATCCTCGCTGGAGAATGAGCGGATTTCCTGCGCGGAGCTGCCCTCGAAAAGCTGGAAATTGTCCTTTTCCAGCCCGGTGACCAAACGGTTCAGTGGGTCGGTGATCGTGACTGGTACGAGAACCAGGTCAACATCGACTTTCAGTGGCCGGATGTGGGTGGTCAGGCCATCCGTTGAGATCAGGCTTGCTTGCTTGGCCTTTTCGATATCGGGCTTCTGAACTTCATGAGACTGGATATGGACATCATTCACATCGGTCTGGGCGAGTGCCGAGAGACAAGCCAAAGCCACGACGAGAAAGAGGTGGGCGCAGGTTCTCATAGATATCGGTTGCAGGTTTTTGTTCCGCAAAACGGGGGTCGGGTCCCAGGGGAGAACCGCGCAGCCACTTCGAACTAGGGCCTCAGGGCGAGATGACCGACGCCAACCATCCAGGCGGGCCATAAAAACCTCAATGCCGCGGATGTTAGCACAGCTTCCGCCCAGCCGCGTAGAGTTTTCTGTCAAATCTTAGAGACATGTTTCGAATGAGGAACGGTAACCTGACCGGGCGAAAAACGCCCGCCGGACAGGCTTTCCAGCCTCGGATGCTAACTTGTTACAATCAAAGGTTTCCTATGGCTGACATCCGTCCATTTCACGCTCTCCGCTATAACCTCGACCGGGTTACTCCGGCGCAGGTCGTAACCCAACCCTACGACAAGATCAGCCCTGCCATGCAGGATAAGTATTACGGTGCCAGCCCGTACAACCTCGTCAAAATCATCCTGGGACGCCCCGAGACGGGCGACAATACGCTAAAGAACGTGTATACGCGGGCTGCAAGCTATGGCCAGGAATGGCGCAGGGAAGGCATTCTGCGGCAGGACGCGACACCTTCGATCTACTCGTATTCGCAAATGTTCAAGGCGCCGTCGGGTGCGGCTTTTGAGCGGCGCGGATTCATTGCTCTAGGGCGAGTGGAGGACTATTCGGCGAAGGTCGTTTACCGTCACGAACAGACCTTGGCCAAACCCAAGGCGGACCGGCTCGAACTGTTACGCGCTACCCGGACGCACTACGAGCAACTGTTTTTGTTATATGAAGATTCGGGGGAGATCGATTCCCTGCTGGCCATTTCTGCGAAGCCAACGCTTGAAGTGGTCGACGAGTATGGAGTAACGCACCGGGTCTGGCAGATTTCAGACGCCGGAGTCATTGCGTCTGTTCAGAAGGCGATGAATGACAAGAAACTCGTCATTGCTGACGGTCATCACCGGTATGAGACAGCGCTGAACTTCCGCAATGAATGCCGCAATGCGGCGCAGGATGCGAATCCGCAGGCTCCGTATGAATACGTCATGATGACGTTCGTCAACATGAACGATCCCGGGTTATTGGTGTTGCCGACGCACCGGGTGGTTCATTCGCTTAGCTCGTTTTCCACAGATGATTTTCTGAAATCGGCGCGCGAACTGTTCGAGGTACAGGAGGTCGAAGGCGGCGTTGATGCGGCTCGGGCGACCGAACTTCTGGACCAGAAAGGCCGTGGTGGAACTGCCCTGCTGGCGGTTACTGCGAATCGCGCCTTCCTGCTGCATTCTCCGAAGGCGGCGACAGGGAAATATGTTGGCAACCTGTCTGATCAGCAGCAGTCACTCGACGTTGTACAGTTGCACAAGTGTTTGCTGGAGGGAGTTCTCGAGCTTTCCGAGGAGTCGATTCGCAATCAGCAGAACTTGTCGTATGTGCGCGAGGCGCAGGAAGCGCTTGCTACTGTGCGGAGACAAGCGGCCGGCAAGAGCGCTGATATCGTGTTTCTGATGAATCCATGCCCGGTGCAGAAGGTACGGGACATTGCGTTTGCAGGAGAGGTGATGCCGCAGAAGTCCACCGACTTCTATCCCAAGCTGCTAAGCGGACTCACGGCATATGCGCTCGATTGAGGTTCCGATCAAGACGGCGGATCACGTAGGGCGAATTTCCAGACTGTGCGAGAAGTGGCGCGCAGCCGTGTTCGGCGGCGCGCTGATCGCGCTGTTTGCTCTGCTGTCGGGCGCTGCTCCTGAAAAACATCTCTCGGTCTACTCTGTCGCTGCGAACTATTCCCTGCCCCTGGCGCAACGCGACGGACGCGACTATGTCGGCCTGCTCGAACTGCTGGAGCCGCTCGGGCGAGTGACCGCGAAAGCTGAGGGCAACAAGTGGCGCCTGCGCTACAACAACGTGCAGAGTGAGTTTCAGGTGGGCAAGACCCGGGCCCGCGTGCAGGATCGCGAGGCCGACCTCGGCAGCAAATTTTTGATGGAAAACGGCCGTGGGCTGGTTCCGGTCGGATCTCTGGCATCTCTGCTGCCGCGCATTCTCGGAGGTCCGGTAAGCCTACACGAGGTTGCGAACCGTCTTTTCATCGGAAGCGTGGCAACGCACTTCACAGCGTCGCTAGCGGGTGACAATCCTCCACGGCTCGTCTTTCACTTCTCGGCGCCGGTGAATCCCAGTATTGCGACCGACAACGGCATCCTGCGCATGACGTTTTCGCGCGAACCGCTGGTCGGGCCCGCTTCGCCGACACTCACGTTCGGAAATAAGACAATTCCTTCGGCCAGCTACAGTGAGAGTAATGGCGCGGCCACAGTGACGGTGGTTGCGGCAGCGCCCGTTTTCGCCACATTTGGAGGCGATGGCCGGACAATCACAATCACTCCGACATCGACGCCCGCACAGAGCTCTCCGGCGCTAACGACGCCGGCGGGTCAGTCCGCACCATCGGGTCAGCCAGCGGCAACGGCAACACCAACTCCTGCGCCGGTTTTTCCTACGCCTCGTCGATATTTTGCCGTGGTCGACGCCAGCCATGGCGGAGACGATCACGGTGAGACGTTAAGCAATACTCTTCTCGAAAAAGACGTCACCGTGGCGATCGCCCGCAGCCTGCGGCAGGAACTAGAGAGCAGGGGGATCACCACGCTCGTTTTGCGCGACTCGGATGCAAATCTACCCGTCGATCAACGTGCGGTGTTTGCCAATGCGGATCATGCCGCGATCTATATCGCCGTTCACGCGTCTTCGAGCGGCCATGGAGTTCGCGTGTATACCGCACTGCTGCCTTTTGGGGAAGACGACCGTGGTCCGTTCCGTTCGTGGACTACCGCGCAACACGACATTCTGCCGATCAGTCAGAGCACAGCAGCGTCGGTCGCCAGCGAACTGCAGAAGCGGCAAGTTCCGGTGCGCAATCTCGGCGCTCCCTTGCGGCCCCTCAACAACGTGACCAGACCGGCCATCGCGATCGAAGTGGCGCCGCAAGGGTCCGACGTCTCGCAGCTAACAGCACCCGATTATCAGCAGCTCGTGACGAGTGCGGTCGCTACTGCGATTGCTGCCTCCCGCGATCAGCTGGGAGGAGCACCATGAAGTTTCAAGCGGTGGGAGAACAAAGATGATTCCGCGCCATATGGTGATAGCCTTGTCGGTGCTGCTTGCCGCGGCGCTGGGATTGAGTATCTACGCCTGGCACGTGCGCAAGACTGTGATCTCAACGCCGCTCACAGTGGCGCACGATACGCGCCCGCTTGCGCCGCCGATATCCGGTCCGACCGAACAGGTTGTGTTATTTGTCGCGCACGATGAGGACGGCACTCTGCGCGGCGAAACGGCGCAGATTCCAATGCCCTCGGGGCGCCAGCAGCGCGCGGAAGAATTGCTTCGCGCGCTAGTCTCGATTTATCTGGACAGAACTTCACCGCATCCGCTGGGACCTGGCGCGGACATTCGCAGTGTGTTCCTGGTGGATCCGGGGGTTGCTGTTATTGACCTCAACGAAGCCTTCGCCGACACGCATCGCTCGGGAGTGCTGGTGGAAGCGCTCACTGTGGCGTCGCTGATTCGCACCATAACCGCGAATACGCAAGGAATTCTCAAAGTGAAAATTCTAGTGGACGGCAAGGAACGGGACACACTCGCCGGGCATGCAGACCTGTCTTCCTACTACGATGTGTCCGCTGTGAATCAGCTCGCGACCGAATTGCAGCCCGGCCAATAAAGGGCTGAAGCTATCTCGTAGATCCATTGCCAGCCCAGTTGGTCTTTATCGGGGTATGGCTTCCGGTCGGCACCTATCCAAGGGTGTGTACGACCGACTCTCAACACTGCGAGTTTACTTCCAGTTACACTCAGTCCAGATGCCCCGATTGCTTTCAGTGAATGTTGGTCTTCCGCGCGACGTGAGTTGGAACGGCAAAACGGTCCGCACAGCGGTCTGGAAATCTGCGGTCACGGGACGGCGAATGGTGCGCAAGCTCGATATCGATGGCGACGCCCAAGCCGATCTCGCCGGTCATGGTGGGGAGCAGCGCGCGGTTTTTGTATATCAAATGGACTCCTATCACTACTGGGAACGCCTTCTCGGACGTAATGACTTTGTGTTCGGCCAGTTCGGAGAGAACTTCACCGTCGAGGGACTTCCTGACAACGAGGTTTGCATTGGCGATCGATACCGCATTGGCGATGCGATATTTGAAGTGACACAGCCGCGTGTCACCTGCTACCGCGTGGGCATCCGCTTGAATGAGCCTCGGATGCCATCCCTACTAGTGGCACATCACAGACCGGGATTCTACTTTCGCGTGTTGCAGGAGGGAGAAGTTGGCGCAGGCGACGACATCGTAAAAATAACTGACGGTCCGGAGCGGATCACCGTTGCCGAGACCGATGCTCTCTTATATTTGCCAGGACATTCTCGCGAGCAACTGCAACGCGCGTTGCGGGTTCCTGCGCTCAGCAAGGGCTGGCAGAGTTCGTTCCAGGCAATGCTCGAACAAGATTCGAGCTCCAAAACTGTGGCGGGGAATGCGGGACTGGCGAATGAGGAGCAGGCTCCGGCATGGCCTGGATTTAGACAGATGCGCGTTGCGCAGATCCGTAAGGAAAGCGCCAGCGTGTTTTCCTTCGTTCTTGCGCCGATCGATGGGCAACCTCTTCCTCTCTTCCAGGCGGGTCAATTTGTGGTTTTGCGCTTGCATCTCGACCGGAACAAGCCGCCGGTTCTTCGCAGCTATTCGCTGTCCGATCTGCCGGCAACCGATCATTTCCGCATCAGCGTCAAGAGCGAATTGAATGGGATTGGAAGTTCGTTTTTGTGCAACCGTACTCACGAAGGGGATGTATTGGAAGTTAGTGCGCCGCGGGGAAGCTTTACTCTGCGTCCCAGCGGGAGCCCTGTGGTGCTGCTGAGCGCTGGAGTTGGCGCAACCCCCGTAATGTCGATGCTACACACACTCGCTGCCGAAACCTCGCCACGAGAGATGTGGTGGATCTATGGCGCGCGCAACCGCGTCGACCATCCATTTATAGAAGAGTCGCGTGCATTGCTGAAACAGCTCTCCCACGGGCGAGGATACATCGTGTACAGCAGGCCCGCCGCAACCGACCAAGTCGGGGCAGACTTTGATGCTCCCGGGCACATTGACACAGCTTTGCTGGAAAGAATAGGGGTGTCACAGGGTAGTGATTTCTATCTGTGTGGCCCCGCTTCATTCTTGCAGGATATGCTCGATGGGCTGCGAAACTGGGGTGTCCCCGCCGGGAATGTGCACACCGAAATCTTCGGTTCTCTCGAGGGCATTACGCCTGGTATGGCGCAGGTTGGGCACACTCCTCATATACCGCAAGGGACGCCCGGATCCGGCCCCTCAGTCTCATTCGCGCGTAGCGGGATTACCGCGGCTTGGGATCCGAAATTCGCGAGCTTGCTCGAACTGGCGGAAGCGTGCGACATTCCCGCCAGGTGGTCGTGCCGGACTGGAGTCTGTCACACCTGCATGACCGGTCTAATCTCCGGATCGATTGTTTATAACCCTGAACCGCTGGAGAGGCCCGCGCCCGGGAACGTGCTCGTGTGCTGTTCCCAGCCAAACGCGGAAGTCACTCTGGACCTTTGAGAGAGATGCGAGGAATTCAATGCGCCCTGATATCGTGCCCGGAGGAATTTTTCCCAACTACGAACTGCCCGATCACACGGGCACACTGCGCAAGCTCAGCGAGGTACAGGGCGAGGATCCGCTGATCCTCACGCTCGCTCGCGGCCACTATTGCCCCAAGGAGCACCAGCAACATTTGGAACTCGCCGCTTTCTACCCAAAGATCGCGGTGGCGTACACGCAGATCGCCACGATCGCCACCGACGAGCACCATACTCTCCAGGAATTCCGTGCGTCAGTCGGTGCCCAATGGACATTTCTTTCGGACCCCGACCGAACCGTGCAGAAGGATCTGGACATCCAGGAGTACACCGACCCCGAGCACAATCCGATGATCCCGCACACGCTAGTGCTCAAGCCGGGCCTCGTGATTTACAGCATCTATAACGGCTACTGGTTCTGGGGGCGTCCTTCAGTCGTCGATCTTTGGCACGACCTGCGAGTTGTCACGAGTGAAATCCGCCTAGACTGGGATCTAAGTACTCCCGGACTCCGAGAGGCATGGAATGGGGTGACCTCTCGCGTTTTCACGGATGGAACAAGCATGCTAGTCCGGAAACCGCCTCGATATCACACAAGAAGTAGCCGACTTCGATCTACTGCGGTTTCGAATGGAGAGCAAATTATGGCCAGCGGCACAGCTGAGAATAGGTTTCTTTAGACCACAGGCATTCTCGGGGACTGCCACAGCGGCGAACACCTCTGGCCATTCTCCTATAGCCGATCTGAGTTGCGCCTTTCCCTTCACCGCCGAGTTCCGGTTTGTCAGCAAACAGGAAGTTATCCCGTCTCTGTCGGTCAACTTCGGTGTTGTCCCTGCGCTCGTTTGGAGACACGACGGTTCATCTGCCACTCGTATCGGCGCGAAGGCTGCTAGATGACCATGAAACTCGGTATTAACCGATTTGCCTGAGCTACGTCAAAATTGCATACGAGGAACGAATGCTAACCGATTTGCGTGACGCTCTGCGGCAGTTGAGGAAGGCGCCTAGCTTTACGGCAACAGTTTTGATCACACTGGCACTGGGGATCGGAGCTACGACGGCAATCTTCACCCTGGTTCACCAGGTAATGTTGAAGTCCCTGCCGGTCGCCAAGCCGGATGACCTGTGGCGAATCGGCGACAAGGTTCGCTGTTGCAACTGGGGTGGGTACACCCAGGGCGACGATGGCGATTTCGCGCTGTTTTCTTGGGAGGCTTACCGACACTTCCGCGACCACACCCCGGAGTTCGAAGACCTTGCCGCGTTGCAAGCCGGTAATGCGTCTCTCGGCGTCCGTAGAGTGGGGTCCCAGGCACCGGTAGACACACGCAATGGGGAATATGTATCCGGAAATTTTTTCAGGACCTTTGGGGTGCAGCCATGGATTGGCCGGCTGTTGACCGACGAGGATGATCAGGAGGGGGGGGCGTCACCCGTCGCGGTGATGAGCTACCGCATTTGGCACGATAAGTACGGCTCTGATCCTTCTGTCGTCGGTGCTGGCTACCAGATCAATGGACATCCGTTCACGGTCATCGGCGTGGCTGCCCCGGGATTCTTCGGAGCGAAGCTGGCCGGATGGGGCATGCCGGACTTTTGGCTGCCGCTGACCACTGAACCACTGGTCGATGGAGCGACGTCGCGGCTGAAACGGCCAAACACCAACTTCCTGGACATGATCGGGAGAGTGCGTCATGGAGTGAATCCCAAATCGCTGGAAGCAAAGTTGAAGGTGGAGCTGTATGACTGGCTGGCGAGTCACGTTCCCGATATGGAGCCAGGTGAGAAGCAGCTATGGCAACAGCAGACGTTGCACCTCGTTCCCGGTGGTGCTGGAGTGGCTGCCTTGCGCGATCAGTATAAGGATGGACTGAAGTTGCTTCTGGTGGCTGCTGGATGTGTTCTGCTGGTGGCGTGCGGGAATGTGGCAAATCTGATGTTGGCACGCGGGTTAAAGGATCGCGCGCAAACCTCAGTACGAATGGCGCTGGGCGCTCCCCGAAGGCGGCTCGTTCGCAAGTCTTTGGTCGAATGCATCATGTTGGCAGCGATCGGTGGGGCCTTAGGCATAGGGGTGGCGTACGCTGGAACAAGGGTGATTTTGCATCTGGCTTTCCAGATTGGCGGCCCCAACAACTACGTGCCAATCAGCGCGCACCCGTCTTTACCTGTGCTGCTCTTCTCACTGGGTGTGTCCGTTTTTACCGGAATACTCTTCGGGATCGCACCGGCGTGGATGACGTCGCACGCTGACCCGATCGAGGCGCTTCGCGGTTCTAACCGCTCGGTGGCGGGTGGACGCTCGTGGGCGCAGAGATCACTGGTAATCGCGCAGGCGGCCATGTCGCTCGTGCTGCTCTCCGCAGCGGCCCTGCTCGGCCAGAGCCTGCGAAACTTGCAACATCAGAAGTTTGGATTCGAGACGCAGAGCCGATATATCGCATGGATCGATCCTCAACTCGGAAACTACAAGCCGGAGCAAATGGATTCAATGTTCCGGCAAATCGACGATCGCCTGGAGCAAATTCCCGGTGTCCGGATGGCTGCGCCCGCGCTCTATGCCCCGATGACTGGTGACAGCTGGAATAACGGTATTCGGATCGAAGGTCAACCTGAGCCTGGTGCCAAAGACGACACAGGAGCGGGGTTCGTCCGGGTGATGCCGCGATTCTTCGATGCTCTGGGTGCCAAAATCGTATCGGGCCGATCGATTACGGAGGACGATACCGCAATGACGAGAAAGGTCGCCGTTGTCAACGAAGCGTTTGCGAAGCGGTTCTTCAAGAACCAGAACCCGATTGGGCAGCATTTTGGTCCCGGCAAGCTGAAGTATTCCTCCACGTTCGAAATCGTCGGAATCGTAAGAGACATGCGGTATATGACCTACGACTACAAAGATCCGGTAAGGCCGATGTACTGGGTGCCAGAAGCGCAGACGGTGGAGTATGACGATCCGGCATACGTGAGCGGCGAAATCTCGTCTCATTACTTGGACAACATCGTGATTTGGGCGCCGGGGAATCCGCCGGGAATGGAAGAACGCGTGCGCAAGACGCTGGCTATGATTGATCCCAATCTGGTTCTGTATAGCGTTGACCCCTATGCCAACGTTGTTAGCGCAGATTTCCAGCAGGAAGAAATGATCGCTACTCTTACAACGCTCTTCGGCGTTCTTGGCCTGGTCCTGGCTGCGGTTGGTCTGTACGGAGTCATGGCCTATACCGTGCAACAGCGAACAGGGGAGATTGGAATTCGGATGGCGCTGGGAGCGGATCGCATGCGGGTGTTGAAGATGGTGCTGCGGGGTGCTTTTTCGCAGATAGGAGTCGGGATGGCGCTTGGCATTCCCGCAGCTCTTGGCGCCGGCAAGCTGATGACGGATCAACTGTTCGGTGTTACGCCCTGGAATCCAATCATGCTCGCGCTGCCGGTGCTGACGCTCGCCTTAGCAGCACTCCTGGCGTCGGCGGTGCCTGCGCGTCGTGCTGCAAGCGTAGAGCCCATGGTGGCACTGCGGAACGAATGATCAGAAAAACGCAGGTGCGTGGATTCAATCGGTACCGCGAATGCGCACCTGCGCTGCGATCGCGCAAGCAGAGTGGCCGATATTCTGACACAGTCACTCCGAACGCAGCGCTTGCATAACATCGACGCGCGCGGCGCGGGCTGCGGGCAACACCGACGCGATAACCGCGACTGCCATTAACAGGAACGCGGAAATGATCACCGGCCAAGGGCCAGGCATTTTGATCTCGAGAAAGAATCTACCCGAGAGCCTTGCGAGCACGAAGCCGACTGCCGCACCAGCGACCACGCCCGCACCTGCCATTGCGGCTCCTTCGGCAATGACACGGGTCAGGAGGTGCCGACGTTGCGAGCCGATTGCCAAGCGGATGCCGAATTCACGGGTGCGTGCACTGACGGAGAAGGCGAGCACGCCCGCCACACCGACGATTGCGATCAACAGAGCAACCGCGGCAAATCCACCAAACACGATCGTGTTGAGTCGATCGGGGGTGAGTACTTCGGAGCGAATATCTTCCAGCGTGGAAGCGTGCTCGACGGGCTGATCCACTGACATCTCGCGCACGATGCGCGTGACAGGCGTGACCAGCGAGTAGGGATCGATACGTGTGTGCACAAACAAACGTCCGCCAAAGAGGCTGACGCCGTTGTCGGAAAGATTATCCGGTACCTGACCGAACGGATGATAGATAGTGAGTGCCGCTCCCGGAATGAGGTGTTCATCATCGACGTCAGCGGCCACTCCAACAATTCGCCGCGGCCCTTTACTCATGCTGATGAAATCCATCACGGGATCGGTCCACATAATGTGACGATTGAGAGGATCCTGGCCGGGGAACATGCGCTGCGCGACACTTTGGCTGATGATCACGACAGACTCGCCGCCACGCCGGTCGTCGTCGTTAAAATCGCGGCCTTCAATGATCGGTACGCCGAGCGCTGCGAAAAATCCGGGCGTAACCGCGCGAAATTGTGCCATCGGATCTTCTTCCCGAGCACCTTTGACGTGACCTTCCCCGGTGAACTGCATGCCCGGACCGAAGCCCTGCGCATCACGCCAAGGGACAGTGGTGCCTTCCGCGACTCCGTCAACCCCCGGGACTTCCTTGATGCGGCGTATCGCGTCCCGATAGAAATTGATGATCTGATCCGGAGTCTTGCCATAAGAGAGGACTGGCATATCCATGGCAAGCACGCGGTGCATGTCGAAGCCGGTCTGTGTGGCTTGCAGCGTCAGCAGAGTCTTGATCAGCATGCTCGCGCCAGCCAACAGCATGAACGAAGCCGCAATCTGTGTGATGGCGAAGATGCGCAGACGCCGGTTCGTGCCGCCGGTAATGCGCACGCCTCCGCTGCTCAGGTTGACGCCTTGCGACGTGTTGGCAGTGGGCAACCGTGGGACGAAAGCCAGGAGTATAGCCGCCACGATCGCCAATCCCGCACCAAGCCAGAGCATGCTCGAATCAATCTTCAAGTCGAGAGCGCGTACTGAGAAGCGCGAAGCGTACCGCCCCAGGACGTTGACCATCGGAGTTGCGCTCACCACGCCCAGAATGGCTCCTGCGCCGCAGAGCAACAAGCTTTCTGCCAGCAGCAGGCGGCGCAACGTACCCGCGCTTGCGCCGAGTGCCGTACGCACCGACAATTCCGCTTCGCGGCGCACGGTCCGGGCGAGGATCAGATTCGCGACATTGCAGCACGCGATGATGAACACCAGTCCCGAGGCGGCGAGCAGTACCAGCAACACGGTACGAGCACCCGATGTGATCTCATCGCGCAGCAGCTTCGCTTCGATGCCGAATTGCGCGCCCGCAGGGTAGGCTTCAGGATGATTTTTCGTCATCGCAGAGTATGCCGTCCGCAATTCGGCTCGCGCTTGGTCGAGAGAAACTCCCGGAGCCAGACGCCCGAACAATTCGGTCATGCGATGGACGCGGCCAGTGACCATGGTCGCGGAGAGATGATGCGGGCTGGTGACAACGTTCGCGATGAGTTCGGTGTCGGCAGGATAAGGAACCGAAGGCTCAAGCACGCCAACGATAGTGGCAGTGCGGTCACTCAGCCGAACCTGCTTCCCGATCACCGATGGATCGCTGTGAAGCGCAGTGGTCCAGAAGCGGTAAGTAAGGACCGCTGCTCCGGCAGCATTGGGGCCATCGTCGCGCATGTCCAGCAATCGTCCGAGTACAGGGCGCAATCCCATGACGTCGAAGTAGGTGCCACCCACAACACCGGCGCGAACTTCGCGCGGCTCACCCAGCCCAATCAGCGTGAACCCGATGGTCGAGAAGTCGCCAAATTCGCTGACCGACTTCACGCTGGCCCGCAAGTCCTGCATTTCGGGAACCGAGAAACGGTCGTTTTCCACCCCAAGGCCATGAGCGCTCTGCCGAATGTAAATGAGGTGATCTTCGTCACGGTTGACCAGCGGTCGCAGCAGGACGCCGCGCACGAGTGTAAAGATCGCCGCGTTGGCGCCGATGCCCAGCGCAAGCGTGAGGATCACAGCGCAGGCTAAACCGGGAGTGCGCGCCAATGAATGGAGCGCAAATCGAAGATCGCGAGCAAAGGACATGGTTCACCCCTGTCGCACTTGGGTAGCAGCGTTGCTTCCAATTCTAAGCGTCACATTGTAAGCCACTTAGCGACGTTTGCGCTGATATTCGCTGACCGTTTCAGGACATTCCTGCCCAAATTTGGACACTGGATGCGAGGCGGTTGGCGAGGCAGTTGGCCAATGCAGTGCGTCACATCGCCACAATTTCGTTTTCATTTGAGGGCTTTGAACAAAGGTAGGGATGCTTCGACTCCGCGAGCGGAACGCCTCCGCGTTCCTCTCGCTCCGCTCAGCATGACATTAGCGGTCTTAGTGATTCATGATGCATGCGAAAAACCAATTTGTCATGCTGAGCGAAGCAGTGAGGTGAGCAAAAGCGAGCCTCACTGCGCAGTCGAAGCATCCCTACCAAGTTCCCGTTCCATCCACGGATGCCACACTGCGATCAACTAGTGAGTACCACCCTAATCCCGCAGGACGCGGGCGGGATCGGTCCGCGATGCACGCCATGCGGGCAACAGGCACGCGGTAACTCCAATCGCGATCATCACCACGAAGGCTGATGCGAATACTGCCGGATCATGCGGGCTAACCTTATAGAGAAGGTTCCCGAGCAGTCTCGTTAGCGCGAGACCTGCAACTGCACCGAAGAGAACACCTCCAACGATCATCCTGAGACCGCGTGAAATGACTAGCCGAAGCAGGTTCGTAGCTTGGGCACCCAGAGCCATGCGCAATCCGAGCTCGCGCCTGCTTTGCGCAACCGCGTAGGACATGACTCCGTACAGACCAACTGCGGCGAGCAGAAGGGCCAAGGCTCCCAAGATTGAGATTAGGGTCACCGCGACCAGTTGAGGCGATGTTGAGCGGTTGACCTGCTCCTGAAGCGTGATCATTTCGTACAGGGCAAGGTTTGGATCTAAGGCGTGCACTTCGCGGAGGAGTGCTGCCCTTAGGCTCGCCGGCGATTGAGTCGTGCGGATGTGCAGTTCAGGTTCTCGCGCGAAATCCTGGCGCAAGGGCACATAGAAGAACGGTCTCGGAGTCTCGCGCACGCTTTCATACTTCGAATCTGCGACCACGCCGACGACTCGCGCCCAGCGATCTTTGACTTGAAGCCTGCGACCGATCGGATCCTGGCCACCCCAGTAACGCGTCACCATGGTGCGATTCACGATTGCTACGAGCGGGGCGTTCTCATCATCAGTCCGCGCAAATTCGCGCCCGGAGATGAGAGGGATTCCCAGAGTGGCGAGATATCCGGGACCGACCTGGTTGTACTCGACTTCAGTTTGCTCGTCGGGCGAAGGTTTGTAGCCGTCTAGGGCAATCGGTGTCGAAGAGTATGTGGAGTAGCCCAATGGCGTTACGCGAGCGAAAGCAGCTGACTCCACGCCCGGAAGCGCGCTGAGGCGATCCATCAGTTCATCCTGAAAAAGCTCGGCTCGCGGGACATCGTATCCGGCGGCCACCAATGGAACACCGGTGGTCACCACTCTGGTCGTTGTGAATCCTGGGTCTATATTGCGAATTTTTTCCAGACTCTTGAGCAGCAAGGCTGCTCCGACCAGCAGAATGAAGCTGAGACTCACCTGGAAGATGACCAAGCCGGAGCGCATCCAGGCTCTTCCCCGGGCACCGACTACACCGGTGGAATCGCTTTTCAAAGGCCCGGCCAAGTCGAGGTGACGGGTTTGGAAGGCGGGAATAATGCCCATAATCAATGTCACGAGCAGGCAGACGCCGGCGCCCATTGCCATAACCCGCGCGTCCATTTCGCCGGGCAGGTACATCGCGGATCCAAGGCCTCTTGGCAACAACAACACAAGCGCGTGGCGGCACCAGTAGGCAACAAGAAGTCCACAGGCGGTGCCGAGCGCGGACAGGATGAGGCCTTCGGTGAGAAGCTGCTTCACGAAACGCACTCGGCTGGCTCCAATTGCGAGGCGCACGCTCATCTCATGGCGACGAACGAACGACCGGACCAGGAGCAGGTTGCCGACGTTAGCGCAGGCGATGAGCAGGACGAAAGCTACAACTGCAACCATTACCTCCAGCGTGGGCAGGAGTTCGCCAGCGTGGTTGAACGGGGTTTGCCACAGCGCCCATAGCCCGACGCCGCGCCCACGGTTGGTGGCCGGGTAGTCTCTCTGCAATCGTGTCGCGATGGCGGAGATTTGCTGTTGCGCCTGCGCTCGAGTCACGCCGGGTTTCAGTCGTACGTAGGATTCAATCCACCGTGCTCCCCTGTCTTCGAGTTTGTAGCCTCCGCTCTCGAAGGTCCCTTCCATTGAAGCGGGAACCCAAAATTGCATCGCCCGGCCAACGAACGTTCCATAGAATCCTTCGGGCGCTACGCCGACGATGGTATGCGGCACATTGTTCAGGCGCTGCGTCTTGCCGATGATCTCCCGGTCGCCTTTGAAACGATTGCGCCACAATTGATAGCTGATGACGACGACCGGGTGGGAATCGCTGCCGACATCCTCGCCTGGCTCGAAGTTACGCCCGAGCATGGGATGCACTCCGATGGCGTCGAAATAGTTCGCCGAAACGATGCTGCCGGTCGCGACCTCCGCGTGGTCGCCGATGTTCAACGTGCTCCCTGTAATTTTGCTGACAAACCATGCGTCGCAGAGGGAGCAATTTCTCTGCAGATCAAGAAAATCCGGCCACGACACTTCCGTCGGCTCGTTCTCACCGCTTGCCGTTCCGGCAACCGCAAACAGCCGCTCCTGATGCGCCACGGCTGGGTATGGACGAAACAGAATCCCTTCCATCCAACTGAAGACGGCGGCATTCGCGCCGATCCCGAGAGTCAGACACAGAATTGCCAAGGCCGAAAAACCGGGACTCCGCAACAGTTGCCGAAAGCCGTAGCGCAAGTCCTGAAGAAAGTCATCCAAAATGCGACCTCCACGGGCTTCGCGGCACTTCTGTTCGATTTGGGTCATTCCGCCCAAGGCCAGCATCGCGGATCGGCGCGCCCCTTCCGCTGACATGCCTCTCGCGATGTTGTCACTGATCTGTTGCTCGAGGTGTTCGTGAAGCTCCTCCTTCATTTCTTGATCGACCTGATCACGAAGAAAGAAAGAGCGCAGGCGCGATGGCAGCGAATAGAACCACTGTTCGATGCTCATGTCTAGACCTCGTTGAGTTTCAGGATTCCGGAGATGGCGGATGAGACTCGGTTCCAGTTGGCGGACTCTGCTTCGAGCTGTTTCTTTCCCAATCGCGTTAGGGAATAACATTTCGACCGGCGGTTGTTTTCACTGGATTTCCACTCGGAGCGAATCCATCCGCGACGTTCGAGTTTGTGGAGCGCCGGGTAGAGAGAGCCGTCGCTGACGCCTAAGACATCGCTGGAGATCTGTTTCAATCGCTGGCTGATTGCGAATCCGTTCATTGGCTGTAACGCCAGTATTTTGAGGATCAGCATGTCCAGGGTCCCCTGGACGAGGTCGGACGGCTTGCTCACGCGGGCGCTCCTCTCGGTTACCGAGTTAGACTAGACCGCTTCCCCTCGGTTAGCAAGGGGGTCGAGAGTTGTTGGATTGGGAGGAGTCCGGTTCTGGGGTTTAGAGATTGGTGTTGTCCAAGGCTCATGGCCTTTACTCAATCGTCATTCCGAGCGGAGCCGAGGAATCCCTACCCGCGGCAGTTGTGCCAGGGTAGGGATGCTTCGACTCCGCCGGAGTTTCGCTTCGCTCGACTCCGGCTCCGCTCAGCATGACACGGCTCTCGGTGCGACAAAAGCTCTTACGCTTTTTCCAGCGCTTCGATCTCGCGCGTGGCGCGTTCGAGGATTTCGCGAATCTTTGCGATTCGGGCCGAATCGTGCGAACCGCGGGTTGCGGCTTTCAGGGCAGCCTTCATGACTGCGGCTGCCGGGCGCATGACTTCTGCGCCCTCCATTCCCATCCACGGGGCCCAGTCTCCAGCCTGCTCGGCCCGTCTCCAAATCTGCTTCACAGTCTCGGCTTCTTTCTGCAGTTCGGCGCGTCCCGCATCGGTCAGCGAGTAAGTGCGCTTCCCTGCCGCTGAATCAGAAACGACCATCCCTTCATCTTCGAGTTGCTGTAGTGCGGGATAAATTGCCCCGGCGCTCGCCTTATAGATGCCGCCGGACTTCGTTTCCAGCTCCTTCATCAATTCGTAGCCGTGCTTAGGACCACTTTCTAACATCGACAGCAGCGCGAGACGAATTTCTCCTGGGCCGAAGAATCGGCCCCATCGGCCTCCGCGTCCCCAGGGAAATCCACCACCGACAAACGGTGTTGCTACGCCGCCGCGCCACCAACTTCCACATCTTCCGTACATATTCACTCCTTTGGTAAAAAGCAAAGTTTCAAGTTTCGGGTTTCAAGGTTTCAAAATAAGCCTCGGCTCTTGCTGGTTCGAAGGCTTCGCTGACCCCAACCGGTTCGGCTGGAAACTCGAAACCTGAAACTTGAAACTTAATTTGCATTCGATATATGTCTAGAAATATATCTTTAGATATAACTAACTGTCAAGCTAAAGATCGCCAATTCTCTCAATGATTTACAATCGCGGTTCATGTTCTATCGGTCCGATAACCGCTCTCCTGACCAGCTTCGTCCGGTCAAGATCACTGATGACTTCATTACGACCGCTGAGGGTTCCGCTCTTATTGAGGTGGGAAACACACGAGTGATCTGCACCGCTTCGATCGAAGAGACTGTTCCCCAATTCATGCGCAACACCGGCAAGGGATGGATCTCCAGCGAGTACAGCATGCTTCCCCGCTCCACGTTGACGCGCACGCCGCGGGAGGTTTCCAAGGGGCGCCAGAGCGGACGCACGCATGAGATTCAGCGGCTGATTGGGAGATCTCTACGCGCCGTAGCCGATCTGACGCGCCTTGGCGAGCGCACGATCTGGATCGATTGCGATGTCATCCAGGCCGACGGCGGTACGCGAACCGCGTCGATCACAGGCGCGTTTGTGGCCCTAGGCTTGGCTCTGCAGAAACTGGTCGAGGCCGGAACGCTGCCCGCAGTTCCGCTCAAGGATTCGGTCGCGGCCGTGAGCGTGGGGATCGTCGACGGAGAAATTTTGCTCGATCTCTGCTACGAAGAAGACTCACGCGCGGATGTCGACATGAACTTTGTGATGACCGCTGCTGGAAAGATGGTCGAGGTGCAGGCGACGGCGGAGCATCAGGTATTCGACGACGCGCAGTTGGCGAAGATGTTGGCTCTGGCGCGAAAGGGTGTGCAGGAATTGATTGCGAAGCAACAGAACGTGTTGAGCAATTCCACGCTGCCCAAGTAAATGGTTGTCGGCTCATGAATCTCGCTAACATCGTTGGCCAGGAAGAGGTCCTCGCCCGGCTGAAATCCTTTGGCGATCTCTACTCGCCCGGAGGCGGCGTTATCGAACACATTCTTCTCCTGGGCGACGAAGGAATGGGCAAGCGCACAATCGCCGATGCCTTCGCAGGGGAATACAGTCTGCTGCTCCACCAATCGGAGGACTTTGAAAAAAG
>Ga0070734_10001070_pt1 | contig 43835 bp, 34 predicted proteins | sample Coa_R1_8_FD_66444 | JGI IMG/M metagenome (GOLD analysis project Ga0070734, IMG submission 66444) | Surface soil microbial communities from Centralia Pennsylvania, which are recovering from an underground coalmine fire - Coalmine... | ecosystem: Environmental > Terrestrial > Soil > Unclassified ...
CCCACAAAAGCCGGACGCGCCAGCGAAGGATCATGATCCTTCGCTGGCGCGTCCGGCTTGTAAAATCAGCGCTTACGCGCAGGTGGCCATTTCCATATCGACGACGGGCCCTGCGGGATTGGTCACGGCGGAATCCGCTTGGCATGGCGTACTCATTTCCACGCTCAAGCTGCGATAGGCATTCTCCACGGTTTCACTGCTTGGCAAGAAGAGGAACTTGCCGATCAGGGAATAGGGAACTCCCACCACGTGGATGGCCGTGGCAGCCAGCAATTGCAGATCCAGCCACAGGCTGCCGTTGTAGACGTAATACAGGTCGTATGCCAGCTTGCGGCGAACGCTTTCCAGGTCGGTGTCCGGAGGAAGTTGGACCTGGGCCAATCCGGTAACTCCGGGAAGAACGCCCCGCCGCAAGCGGTACAGAGGAAGGGCCTCTTCGAGATGAGGAATGAATTCCGGCCGTTCTGGCCGAGGGCCAACCAGGCTCATATCGCCGCGGAGCACATTCCACAGCTGGGGCAGCTCGTCGATGTGCAGGCGGCGTAGCCAACGACCCACCGGAGTGATCCGCGGGTCTCCGGCCGTGGACCAGCATGCTCCCGATTGGCGTTCGCAGTTATGGAACATGCTGCGGAGCTTATAAATGGTGTACTCCCGGCCATCAAGGCCGAGCCGCGTTTGCGTGTAAAAGGCGGGCCCACGGGACGTCAGCTTGACCACCACGGCCGCCACAAGAATGATCGGCGCGGCCAAGACGAGCATCGCCAGGCAGGCACAGAACTCGAGGGCCGTCTTGCAGGGGCTGTACCAAATCGGCCGGCGCAGCCACAGACCCGGTTCCATAGGAGCCACTTCGAGTGCCGGCGAAGCCAGGTTGTTGTTCGGAGGCGTGTTGAGTTTAGAGAGCATAAGACCGCGTCAGTAAGTGGTTTGGGCACCGCGTTCCTGCAACGTCTTACCATCACCAAGGTTTTCGCCGGACCAGCCGACCTCAGAAGAAGCCGCACCCCATCGAGTGGTTCCTGAAATCCTCCGAGACTATCCCCCACCCGACTGTCACGGACGAGGCGTGTAAATCAGCAAACGCCGTACCACCTGGGTTCGACATTCCGCGTGCCAGCCAGCGCTTGCTTAAACTTGCTGTTATCCAAGTACTTGCGGTGATCGATGCTCCCTGCCTGCCAGACAAGATGAAATCGCGCGGCAGGAAAATGTATTGCTTGATTTACAATTTGTTAAGCGCGCGTTAATCAAAGTTAACACCTTTTTAAGAAATTGCTGTCGAGGCGAAAGCTTGGCCGGTTGCGGAGCTGGCGCAAGGGGCAGGGGAAGGGGAACCGGTTGCTTCTGCTTGGCAATGCCGTACGATACCGCTGGTGGATGGAGTCGCGCGCTCTTGTTCTCGCCGCAGGGGCACGGAGGGCAGATCATACCTGGGAGTCCCCGATGAGAATCCACGCCGGAACACCTTCGGCTTCTCTGTCGGTCCTGATCTGTGGCATGCTGTTTTTGCTGTTCACATTCCTCACCGAGACTCGGGGACAGGAGGGCTATCAGAAGCCGCCGAAACGGGTCCTCGACGTCCTGGATGCCCCGCCGCCACCCGCCGTCGTTTTCAGTCCAACCCACGAACGCATGTTGCTGGTCCAAGGCGTCAATTATCCATCCATCGCCGACTTGGCCGAGCCGATGCTGCGCCTCGCTGGATTGCGGATCAACCCGCGCACCAACGGTCCCCACCGGCCGCTGCGCTGGATCGGCTACACGTTGCAGACCGTGGCCGATGGTAAGCCGATCCGAGTGGCTCTCCCCGCGCATGCCTATCTCAGTCTTCCTTCCTGGTCCCCGGACGGAAAACACTTTGCATTCAGCCAGACCACGGCTACCGGCATCGAACTCTGGATCGGTGATGCATCCAGCGGTGCGGTCCGTCCGGTTCCGGAGATCCGGTTGAATGCCGTGTACGGCGAGCCGTTCCATTGGATGCCGGGTAGCCAGGCGCTGCTGTGCAAAACCGTCGTTGCCGGCCGCGGCCAAGCACCGGCTCGGCCCGATGTCCCCAACGGTCCGACGGTTCAAGAAAGCTCGGGCAAGTCCGGTCCGGTGCGAACGTATCAGGATCTGCTGAAAAACAAACACGATGAAGATCTGTTCGATTACTACGCCACGTCGCAGCTGGTGCTGGTGGATCTGAAGACGCTGCGATCCAGCTCGGTGGGAAAACCGGCGGTCGTAGCTTCGGCGGAGCCAGCGCCCGATGGCAAGCACCTGCTGGTGGTATCCCAGCATCGTCCGTATTCGTATGTTCACCCGGCTTACGCTTTTCCCAAGGAGGTTGAAGTATGGGACCAGACCGGCCAACGGATCTACCACCTGACCAGTCAGCCGTTGGAGGATCAAGTGCCCATCGATGGCGTGGTCAAGGGTCCCCGTGCGTATCACTGGCACCCCACCGAGGGGGCGACGCTCCTCTGGGTCGAAGCACTCGATGAAGGGAATCCCAAAAAAAAGGTACCATACCGCGACCGCCTGCGGATGTTGCGGGCTCCCTTCCAAACTCAACCGGTGGAATTGGCCAAGCTCCAGCATCGCTACACGGGATTGACCTGGGAGGAAACCGGCGCGCTTGCCTTGCTGCGTGAATTCGACCGAGACCGGCGGTGGGCACGAACGTTTTTGCTGGAAATGGCCCATCCCGACCAGGCCCTCCGCGTGGTCTGGGACCGCTCGGCCCAGGACCGTTACCGCGACCCCGGCACTCCTGTGCTCAAGACCCTTCCGAACGGTCAGCAGGTCGCACAGAAGAATGGTTCTGGCATCTATCTGATCGGCGGGGGTGCGACGCCCCAGGGAGACCGTCCGTTTCTCGACCGGTTAGACCTTCAGACACTCCAAACGAAGCGGTTGTTTCAGAGCGAAGCCAAGATGTACGAAACCGTCGTTGCTCTGCTCGATAACGACGCTTCGCAATTCATCACCCGCAAGGAAAGCGTCCAGCGCCCACCGAACTACTTTGTGCGCTCGGGGCAAGGCATGGTGCGACCGCTGACCGATTTCCAGGACCCGACTCCCCAGCTGCGGACGATCCAGAAGCAGCTTGTCACCTACCAGCGGGCCGATGGCGTGCTGCTCTCGTTTACGCTCTACCTGCCGCCGGACTACAAGCCGGGGCAGCGCCTACCAACCGTAGTCTGGGCGTATCCGCGTGAATATACCGATCCCGACACGGCGGGTCAGGTTTCCGGCTCGCCCAACCACTTCACCATGCTCCGCGGCCCATCGCACCTGTTCTTCTTGCTGGAAGGCTATGCCATCCTCGACGGGGCGGCGATGCCCGTGGTTGGTGATCCGGAGACGGTGAACAACACCTATGTCGAGCAGATCGTGGCCAGTGCCAAGGCCGCCATCGACAAGGCCGACGCGCTGGGAGTAACCGACCGCAATCGCGTTGGTGTCGGTGGGCACAGCTATGGAGCGTTCATGACGGCCAACTTGCTGGCTCATTCGAAGTTGTTCCAGGCCGGCATTGCCCGCAGCGGGGCCTACAACCGCACCTTGACCCCGTTCGGCTTCCAGAGTGAACGCCGCACCTTGTGGGAAGCACCGGATATGTACCTGAAGGTCTCCCCGTTCATGTCCGCCGACAAGATCAAGACGCCGATCTTGTTGATCCACGGCGAGGCGGACAACAATCCCGGCACCTTTCCGGTCCAGAGCGAGCGCATGTACCAGGCCGTCCGGGGCAACGGCGGCATTGTCCGCTACGTAACGCTTCCCTACGAGTCCCACGGCTACCAGGCCCGCGAATCAGTGGAACATACGCTCTACGAAATGATTTCCTGGTTCGACAAGTATGTGAAGCATGCGCCGGTGGCCGCACAGGGCCGATCGACTCCCTGAATGACCGTGCCGGATCTGCGCCTCTTCTACGCGGTCCGGCGGAAGGTGTCCATTTTGATTTAGCGGCGGTTCGCAGAACCGCGCGGGGCGGGACAGCCTGCGGTTCTGCGAACCGCCGCCAAACGACAGCATAAACCGGACCGTGTACTTGGGATCAGACCTTCCGGCACGATACGTGCTAGCCCCTCAATTGTTCCTGAAGGAACCGTCCCGTGTGGGAGCGCTTGCACGCTGCGATGTCTTCCGGCGTGCCCGTCGCCACTACTTCGCCACCGGCGTGCCCGCCCTCCGGACCCAGGTCGATCACGTGGTCGGCCGTCTTGATCACGTCCAGGTGATGCTCGATCAACAGCACCGTATGCCCGGCGTCCACCAGCTGGTTCAACGATTCCAGGAGCCGCTGCACATCGGCGAGGTGCAGCCCCGTGGTCGGCTCGTCGAGGATGTACACGGTGTGCTTGGCCCGCTGGAGTTTGCTCAGCTCCGTCGCGATCTTGATTCGCTGTGCTTCCCCGCCGGAAAGCGTCGTCGATGACTGGCCCAGCGTCAGGTATCCCAGCCCCAGGTCGTTCAGCACTTCGATTTTCTTACCCACGGCCGGCTCATGGGCAAAGAACGTCACACCTTCTTCCACCGACATGTTGAGCACATCGTCGATGGTCTTGCCGCGCAGCGTTACTTCCAGGGTCTCGCTGTTGAATCGCGCCCCCTTGCAGGCACCGCAGGTCACTTCCACGTCGGGCATGAAATAGAGCTGCGTGGTGATCGCGCCCTCCCCCTGGCATTCCTCGCACCGGCCGCCCTTGACGTTGAAGCTGAACCGGCCGGCCTTGTAGCCGCGTTCCACGGACAGCGGCGCTTGCACAAACAGGTCGCGGATCGTGTCGTAGAATCCGATATACGTCGCAGGATTTGATCGGCTGTTCCGTCCAATCGGCGATTGATCGATGTTGACGACTTTGTGCACATGCTCCATTCCGTCCACGCGGTCATGGTCGCCCGGCAGCGTGCGCGTATCCACGAGCCGCTTCCACAGTGCTTTGTAGAGGATCTCGTTGACCAACGTGCTCTTGCCCGATCCGGAGGCGCCCGTGATCGCGACCAGCATGCCAAGGGGAAACTTCACGTCCACGGATTTGAGATTGTTTTCCCGGGCTCCGCGCACCGTCAGTACGTTGCCGTTGCCTGGCCGCCGCTGCGCCGGCGTGGCGATGGAGCGCTTGCCCGACAGAAACTGTCCCGTCGGCGACGCCTTGCACCGGAGCAGGTCGTCAAGCATCCCCTGCACGACCACGTTGCCGCCGTGGACGCCCGGCCCGGGACCCATCTCCACGATGTGGTCCGCCGCGCGGATCGTGGCTTCATCGTGCTCCACGACAATGACCGTGTTGCCGATGTTGCGCAGGCTTTCCAGCGTCGTGATCATCTTGACGTTGTCCTTGGGATGCAGGCCAATGCTCGGCTCGTCGAGGACGTAGAGCATTCCCATCAGCCCCGACCCGATCTGCGTGGACAACCGGATCCGCTGCGACTCGCCCCCCGAAAGCGTACCGGAGCGACGGTTGAGATTCAGATAATCCAGGCCAATTCCCAACAGCAGCTCGAGCCGGCCCCGGATCTCTTTCAGCACCTGCCGGCCCGCATCGGCGCCGGGACCGGCCGGTTTCACCGAGCCGAGGAACGCGTGCAGCTCATCGAAGTGGAACTGGCCGACATCGTAGATGGACTTCCCGGCCACGGTGAACAGCAACCGGGTCGCACGGACGCGGGCGCCGTTGCAGTCGGGGCACGTGTGCTCCACCATGACCTTGTCGAGCCAGGCTTCCATCCGCGAGTTCGCTTCGCCCCGTTGCCGATAACGGCGGTAATGCCGCTCGATTCGCCGCGCAATCCCGCCGAAGCCGATTTCCTTGCCTGCCCACTGGTCGCGCTTCACCTTGGCCTCGGGCGGCACGGTCAGCAACAGTTTCCTGGGCTCGATTCCAAAGAGGATAGCACGGCGCACCGCCTCGGGCAGATCTGCCCAGGGGGTTTCGAGCGCGAAACGCAGCGCCTTGGCGAGGCTATACATTACCCGTCCGTCCCAGGTGTCCGGGTTGTAATTGAACGCTTCGCGGAGAAAGCAGCCGCTGCGGATGCTCCGCCGCGGATCCGGGACGAGTAATTCCGGATGCGTCAGCTTGTGGACGCCGAGGCCGCCGCACGTCCGGCAGGCACTCTCGGGGTTGTTGAACATGAAATACTCGGGGGCGATCTCCCCGTAGACGAAGCGGTGCGTCGCGCTGCATAGCCCGCGGTAAAACCGCTCCGCTTCTGCTTTGCTCACACCCTTGAGGATCTGAACCTGCAATAACCCATCGCCGACCAGCAGCGTGCTGGCGATCCCTGCTTTGATCCCCTTCTCATGCTTGGAGCTGACCACGAACCGGTCCACCACCGCATCCATATCCTGGACCTTCGATTCATCGATCTCGACCTCGGCGGAGAGGTCGACCCGTTTGCCATCGATGATCAACCACCGACAGCCCTTCTTCCGCACCTCGGTGAAGACGAAGTCCAGCTCTTCGCCGTAGACCTTGAAGACCGGCGCCCGCAGCTCGATTTCTGCGCCTTCTGGCAACGATAGGATTGCTTCGAGGATCTGACTCAGGGTTCGACTGGGCGTCAGCTCCCCGGTGCGCGGGCAATGTGGCTGGCCGATCGTGGCGAACAAAAGATTGAGATAGCTGGCGATATCCGTCATCGTGCCGACGGTTGAGCGCGGGTTGTTGGCGATCGTCTTCTGCTCAATCGAGATCACCGGCGACAGGCCAAACACGAAATCCACGTCAGGTTTTGCCACCTGAGCGACGAACCGCTTGGCATAGCTCGATAACGATTCGAGGTAACGCCGTTGGCCCTCGGCATAAATCGTATCGAAGGCCAAGCTCGATTTGCCTGAGCCCGACAGCCCGGTCACAACGATGAGGCGATCACGCGGGATCTCCAGCGAGACGTTTTTGAGGTTATGCACCCGCGCGCCCTGCACGGCGATGGTCGTTCGCGGGGCGACCTTGGACGCCGCCTTATGGTTTCGCCGCACGGCTCCATTAGAATCCATCCTCTGGCTCCCCCGGGTAAAAGAATGCAAGCTCCTGCACCGTGAGGTTGCTTTTCTTCGTGAGTTGGACGGGTGTCGAGGCCTTGCCAAGAAGTCCTTCGTCGGCCAGGTACTCGCACGCTGTGGTCACGCCACACACATCGAAGTTCCGTTTGAAGTGGCTCTCGATCTCGCTGCACGACCGCGCCTCTCCGACTTCGTGCAGGTAATCGAACACCGGCCTGAACAGCGTGGCCGCACGCTCCGCCAGATAACGGTCGACCGCATGCAGCGCCGCCTGCACGCTCTTCTGCGTCTTCTTGGCGTTAAGCAAGTCGGCGTAGATCATTTTGAAGAACGGAGGGTTCAACCTCAGTGCCTGCAGGATCACCTCACGGTCGACCAGTAGGCGGGCGCCGATCACTTCGATTTGCGCCAGCGGCGTGGCCGCGTAGAGAATCCATAGCGCGGTGTAATCGAGGTCAGCACGGGTGACGAACCACTTGTGGGCTTTGTTGATCGCCGGGATTGCATTCGTGGCCGCACGCAACAGCTGCACTTGCGCATCGCGCGCGCCGATGTCGTGCAACTGGGTGCAGAGGTCGGCGAGCGTCGGATCATGGGTGTAGAGCAACCGCCCTTTCGCCAACAGGGAATGCATGAACGAATTGCGCAGCGAGCCTTCGACAATCTTGCGGAACTGCACGCGCGGAAGGAGAAACGCATGAACGTTTATCCCATCTGCGTAGAGCGCCCAGTCCGCCGGCCCCACTTTCTTATCGTCGATGGTCACGAGCACCAGGTCGATATCGGACTTCGCCCACACGGTGTCGTGTGACAGGCTACCGCACAGGATGGCGGCCAGAATAGAGCGGTCCTCTTTCACCTGCTCGACCAGGGCATCGAGCGCGACGGTAAACTGCTGCTGGTCGCTCTTCTTCTGCATCGGCTGCCAACAATGGTAGAAAGGGCAAATCAAGGGGGCCCATTATAAAGCACGCGGCGGCTTGGAAAAATGTCAGTCGGTGGGAGCGGACCTTGTAGTCTACTGGCCATCGAGTACGATGTCGGCAAACCGCGCAGTTCCCTTTGAGGAGAATGACCATGCCAGCCGACCCACTCCATCCCGTAACGCGCCGCACCGCTCTCCAATCGGCCTTGGCGGCGGCCGGCAGCGCCGCGACGTTGTTTGCCCCGGGGATGGCCGCCGCGGCCGCTCCGCAGCAGGCCGCAGACCCGCGCCGCGCCGCCACGAAGCGGTACGATATGAAGAAGTCGATCAACCTCTGGGCGTTTCCTTATCCGCAGCGAATGAACCTGAGGGAATGTCTCCAGCTTGCCAAAGACGCCGGCTTCGACGGGATCGAGCTGAACTACGATCTGGAGAATGATCTCTCGCCCAAGGCCGGTACGTCGCAGTTTCAGGCGATCCGCAAAATGGCTGACGAAATCGGCATCGCCCTCAGCGGCCTGTGTTCGTTCCTGTACTGGCCCTACTCCCTGACCAGCAATGATGCCGGCACACGGGCACGCGGGCTGGAACTGGCAACCAACATGCTCCACGCGGCCCACGACCTGGGCATCGAAAATGTACTTGTGGTCCCCGGAGCGGTGCACATTCCCTGGCTCAAGGACCATGATCCGGTGGCCAATGATGTCTGTGATCGGCGGGCTCGGGAAGCCGTGGGCAAGCTCGTACCGTTGGCGGAGAAACTCGGCGTCTATTTGAACATCGAGAATATCTTCTTCAACGGCTACCTGATGACGGCGGCCGAGATGAACACATTCGTCGACAGCTTCAAGAGCAAGCATGTCCGGGTGCATTTCGATACCGGCAACATCATGCTCTTCCAATTCCCCGAGCACTGGGTGCCCATCCTCGGTCCACGGATCAAGAATCTCCATTTCAAGGAATTCACCAAGAAAGGCACCGATCATTCCCTGGAGTCATTCCGCCCGCTCCTGGACGGCACCACCGATTGGCCGGCGGTCGTGGAAGCACTCGACAAGATCGGCTACCGCGGCTACGTGACGTTCGAGTATTTTCATCCCTATCCGCATTATCCGGAGGCGCTCATTTATCAGACGTCCGATTCGCTCAATCGCATTCTGGGCCGGAAAGCGTGACAGGAGGGCCCAAGCGGATGTTCGAGGATCCGCCGCGCCGCCGTCAGGTGGTCCTGGTCGCCATGCTGTTCGAAGGGGGCCTCGGCGCATTGGCCGCGGGGCTCGGCTGGTTGATCGGTTGCCCGCCCTGGCAGGTTTTGCACTGGAACGTCTGGGATGCGCTCTGGGCGGTTGCCGCGACGGTGCCGCTCGTGGTACTTTTTCTCCTGTGCATGCATTGGCCGGTCGGCCCGTTGGCCCGAATCAAGGCCATTGCAGAAGAATTCATCGCTCCCCTGTTTCGATCCTGTACCTTCTTCGACCTCGCTGTGATCTCCTTGCTGGCAGGTCTCGGCGAAGAAATGTTGTTTCGGGGCGCTTTACAGGGCTCCTTTAGCCGATGGTTCGATGCCTGGCTAGTGCTGGTGTGCACGAGCGTTCTGTTCGGATTGCTGCACTGGATCACGCCGACGTATGCCGGCTTCGCCACTTTGATGGGCGGTTATCTCGGTTGGCTCTTTCTCGAGAGCGGCAACCTGCTCGTGCCGGTGGTTGTGCATGCCCTGTACGATGGGTTCGCATTGGCGTACCTGGTCCGAAGTCGAGCCGTCAAGGCGTAGACCAGCACTGGGAGGTTCCCGGTACTCCGTACACGGTGCTTATCTTGCCTGTCCCTGCAAGAAGAGCGCGGTCGAGAGCACAAAGGTCGTTTCCTTGGTTTCGCGCGGTTGGAGTGTCAGCGACTGGGTGCGCTCCACCGGCGGCTGGAAAAACAGGCGGGCCACGAACCCCGACTCCGGATCCCGCTCATGCCGGGCTTTCACCCAGCTCGGCATCCAGCAGACGAGTTCGTAGCTCCCCGAAGGCACATCCGCAAGCACAAACGCGCCCTCGGCATCCGTGCGCGTGTAGTAGGGGTGATCGCTGACGAACAGGTAAGCCCGCATCCAGAAATAGCCGGCGGCACTGGTCAATTCCACGATCCCCGGCTCGTTGAGGAGGCGCGTGAGCGGCAGATCCGGATCAGGAAAGGTCAAAGTGAAAAACGCGGCACCGGCGGCGTGAAGAGAATGAAAAACGCGATCCTGAGAAATCATTTTGATGACGTCGCCGCGGCGAACAAAACCGAAGGGGGAGACGGTATTGTCCTGATCGATAGAAAACTGGCCGGCGCGCTGGTACACGGTAACGGGCGGATGATCCCAACGCCGGCCACATACCGGAGCGATTCCCCGAAGGAAAACGATGGCATTCGTCACGCCTTTGGCGCGGGACTCAATCCGGGGAGCATTGGGATTGGGCCGGAGCTGTTGCTTCTGGAGCAGCTCCCCGGCCAGCGGATTGGGCAGAACCTCAAGCGGAGCCACCGAGGGAATCGCGCCGTCCCAGACGACTCGGCCCCGAATCGCGCCGGCCGATGCGGGGTCGAACTGGACACCGGCTTCGCTAGGATGGGAGGGCGGCTCTTCCGATTGGCGTGGCCCACCATCGTCGCAGCCAAGCAGTACGAACACCGGTATGAGGAGCCAGACTCCAACGCTGCTCTTCCTTGAAGGATGGTGCACGATGGACTCCCTTCGCGCAAATTCTGGACCAGGAAAAGAGGCTCGCTCCGGCCGGCGACTGCGAGTAAGATGAACTTCCCGAGGTATCATCTCTCCCTGGAGGACCGAGCACACATGTCCACGACAACCGGCAAAGGCTACCTTGTCCGTCGCCTCGCGGAGGCCCCTACCGTCCGCAGTGAGTGTGGCCAGAGCACGCGGCCCCTCACCTTCCCGGACACCACGGCTTGCAGTCTGCACGTGACCTTCATCACGGATTCCGTGAAGCATTACCACCGCGCGTGCACCGAGGTGTACTACATCTTGCAAGGACGTGGCAAGATGGAATTGAATGACGAAGTGGTGGACGTCGAGCCCGGCTCAGTCATCTACATCGAACCGAACACGGCCCATCGGCTTTGGAGCGAGGAGGGGGTGCAGACGATCGTTTTCGGTGTCCCGGGGTATCGGCAAAATGATGAGTTTTACGTCAAAGATGGTTTGAAAGGATAATCGGAGTGAGAGCGGATTTGAGGAAAGAAAAAATCCCGCCGTCGACTTTGGCTTCGCCCAGGCACCAAGAGCCTTCGGCGGGAAAAGTCCCGCTACTCGCCGGCGTCGCCCAACCACCGATGAGTTGTGCAGCGGGATAATTTGATTGTAACGGGGCACATACTGTTTGCAAGCAAAAAGTTCCGAAATCCCCGATTTTACCATCGCCAGCGACCTAGTTTGTCTTGATTTCAACTCCCCAGCGTGTACGATGGGGGGTACATTCGGAGTCGACCTAGCAAATTCTGTCCATCTCGCAAGGCTATGGGGACTTCAACCAAGAAACTGTTCGGCATCCTCAACCTGTTCCGTCGCCGCGCCGAGCTGCCCTTGCCGGCGCCAGCCGATACCCTGGTGGCCAGCGCCAGTACGCTCACCTTCACGGAACGGCGGCAGGCACCGCGCCGCTGGGGCGACCCGGTTCAGGTTTTGATCTGGGATGAATACACGGCCGGGGAGCCAACGCGCGGCTGGATCATGAACCGCTCTACCGGAGGGCTTGGGTTGTCGGCAGCACGGCCGTCCCTGGAAGGTGCTCTCCTAAATGTGCGCGTTGCGATCGCACCCGATACGGTTCCTTGGACACGGGTGCAGGTCAAGGGCTGCAATCCCTCCACGGGCCGCTGGATTCTCAGTTGCCAATTCTTCGAGACGCCGTCTCGAGAAGTGCTGCTGATGTTCCGCTAATCTCCGTCTGCGGCCAACACCTCCCGACCACGACATCGGGCTTTCCAAGAGGAACGCCATGCGGCTCATCGTTTGGATCCTGCGTGCCATTTTGCTCGCCGGAAGTCTCGGCGCGTTCGAAATGGCTGCGGCAGAGGATTCAACCTCCACGGCTCAGTCTGCAACCGTCGCTGCCGCTGCCATGCCCGCCGACTACGTGGAAGTCCCTCCACCGACCGAAACGGCCTTGCGCTATTACCACAGTGGTAACCTATTGTGGGCGATCAACACGGCTTGGGGGATTGGGATCCCGTGCCTGCTCTTGTTCACCGGCCTTTCTGCTCGGATGCGGAGCTGGGCACAGCAGCTTGGGAGGAACTGGTTCTTCACGATCGCACTCTACTTTGTCATCCTGTGGCTTCTGCTATTTGTCATCAATTGGCCACTCAATTATTTTGAGGGCTTTGTCCGCCCTCATGAGTATGGCCTGTCCAATCAAAGCTTCGGCAAATGGCTGGGTGATTCGCTCAAGATTTTGTTGGTCGGCTTGGTGGCCGGCTCCCTTTTCCTTTGGGTTCCCTATTTTTTGCTGGCCAAGAGTCCGCGCCGGTGGTGGTTGTACACGGGCCTTCTGACGGTGCCGTTTCTGTTTTTCGTGTTGTTCATCACCCCGATCTGGATTGAGCCGCTCTTCAACCAATTCGGGCCGATGAAGGATAAGGCGCTGGAAGCCAGGATCCTGGCCCTTGCAGAGCGGGCCGGCATCGACGGCAGCCGGGTGTTTGAGGTCGATAAAAGCGTGGATACCAACGCGGTCAACGCCTATGTCAACGGGTTCTTGGGTACCAAGCGTATTGTGCTCTGGGATACGCTCCTGCAGAAACTGACGGACCGAGAAATCCTCTTCATCATGGGGCATGAAATGGGGCACTTCGTGCTGCACCACCTGTTGCAGGGGGTCCTGTTCACGAGCCTCCTCGTTCTCGTGACGTTGTTCGCGGTGCACGCCTGCGCCGGCCCGTTGATCCGTCGTTACCGGCTGCGCTGGGGGGTTGATCAGCTTGCCGATGTCGCATCGCTGCCGCTGATTTTCCTGCTGATCAACGTCTTCATGCTCGTCGTACTCCCCGTAGGATTGGCGTTCAGCCGCCATATCGAGCATGAGGCCGACCGCTTCGGCCTGGAAATCACCCAGGACAACCATGCGGCGGCGCTCAGCTTCGTACGGTTGCAGGCCGAGAACCTCGGGGTTCCGCGGCCGGGATTTCTGTATTGCCTATGGCGTTGTTCGCATCCCAGCCTGGGTGAGCGCGTCGATTTCTGTAACGCGTACCGACCTTGGGAAAAGGGAGAACCGCTGAAATATGGCTCCCTATTCCGAGAGCCTCGGTGACGACCACGTCTGCTTTCTCGTGATTTCCCGCTTGCCGAGTGGCCGACTTCGGCTATTCTTTGAACAACGGTTCTCTACTATCCAGCAATTCAACGACTGGTAGCACAATTATTTAGGGGCGCACATGATCGTCGGCGTTCCGAAAGAGGTGGTTCCAGGCGAACGGCGTGTCGCGCTGGTTCCGGAACTGGTGAGCAAGCTTATCAAGGCGGGTCTCGACGTTGCCGTGCAACCTGGTGCCGGTACGGCGGCAGGGTTTCTGGACGCGGCCTATCAAGAGCAGGGCGCACGCCTGGAGGCGGACATCTTTCCTGCCGCGGACATCCTGCTCAAAGTGCAGCCGCCGACTGCCGAGGAGATTGTCCGTATCAAGGAGGGGGCGACTCTCATTGGCCTGGCCCAGCCGTACACGAATGCCGCGGGCCTGCTAGCCCTGGCCACGCGCAAAGTGACGGTGTTCGCGATGGAACTGATGCCGCGGATCACGCGCGCGCAGCCGATGGACGTGCTCAGCGCCATGAGCACCGTGGTGGGTTACAAGGCCGTACTGTTGGCAGCGAGCCGGTTGCCGAAGTTTTTCCCGTTGCTGATGACGGCAGCCGGGACGCTGACCCCAGCCCGCGTCTTCGTTGTGGGCGCCGGCGTCGCCGGGCTCCAGGCCATCGGCACGGCGAAGCGGTTGGGGGCCGTTGTGGAAGCCTACGATACACGCCCCGTGGTGAAGGAACAGGTGGAAAGTCTGGGTGCCAAGTTTGTGGAGCTCGGTTTGGAGACGAAGGACGCCCAGGAAAAGACCGGCTACGCCAAGGCACAGTCGGAGGAGTTCTACGAGCAGCAGCGGCGGATGATGCTGAAATATGTGGCGGCGGCGGATGTCGTCATCCCGACGGCCCTCGTTCCGGGCAAACGGGCGCCGGTCCTCATCACGGAAGAAATGGTTAAAGGAATGCGCCCCGGCTCCGTCATCGTCGATTTGGCGGCTGAGCAAGGAGGGAACTGCGCACTTACCGAGCCCGGTCAGGAGGTCGTGAAGCACGGCATCGTGCTTCTGGGCCCCCTCAATCTCCCGAGCACGGTGCCGTTCCACGCCAGCCAGATGTACGCTCGGACCGTCACCAATTATCTCTTGCATCTGGTCAAGGAGGGGAAGGTGCAACTGGACCTGAACGATGAGCTGACTCGTGGCCCCCTGGCGACGCATCAAGGGGAAATTCTCCACGAAGCGGTGAAGGCCAGCCTGTCTGCGGCAAACAAGCCTTCTTGATGCGGTGGGGAAGGCAAGCGTTTCGAGCATTTTCGCAAGGCGTTTTTTCATGGGCCTGGTCCACGTTGCGAGCCTTTGCTGGGCGTAACAGCTTTGGAATCGGTTGGTATTGTGGCGGAGCCAGCGACGCAGCGGCTGCCAGCTATTCCTCTGGAATCAGCAAAAACGATGGAGGTTTAACCTCCTCAACCAGGAGTCCCCTGCGATGACACCGACCCCCGAAGAAGTCGGGCTCTACATTTTCATCTTGGCCGGCTTTCTCGGCTATCATGTCATCTCTCGTGTGCCGCCTTTGCTGCACACGCCGCTCATGTCGGCGACCAACGCGATCTCCGGCATTTCGCTGATCGGATCCCTGGTTGTTGCCGGGGCCGGGTACAGCCCTTTGAGCACATTCCTGGGATTTGTAGCCGTGACGTGCTCCACGACCAACGTGGTCGGCGGCTTCCTGATCACCGACCGCATGCTCAAGATGTTCAAGAAGGAACAGGATCGCACTCTCGAGCGCTCCCCGTTCCGCTTGAATCGGACGAGGCTGCTGATGGGACTGCTCGCCTGCCTCGGCCTGCTGGCGATCATCGTGCAGTGGAAGGAAATCCGCCGCGTGGATCCCAACGATATCCTGCGCTACCTCTACATCGTGTCGGCCGTCCTGTTCATCCTGGGACTGAAGGGGCTGAGCTCCCCCAAGTATGCCCGCAGAGGGATGTTCCTGGCTGAGTTCGGCATGTTGGTGGCCATCGTCGGCACGCTGTTTCACGATGATATCCACGGATGGGGCTACGTGTGGATCGCCATCGGAATGACGCTCGGCTCTGTCGTCGGGGCCATCATGGGTTTGCAAATCCCGATGACTGCGGTGCCCCAGCGGACCGCCCTGTCGCATTCCCTGGGGGCCCTGGCGGCTACCCTGATCGGGATTGCTCACTATGTCCTCCACCGCGAACATCTTGGCGGCGTCGAGATGACCCCGCTCGGCTTCGAAGTGGTGATCGGCGGCCTGACGTTTACCGGCAGTCTCATGGCCGCCGCCAAGCTGCAGGGACTCCTTCCCGGCGCACCCATGACCTACAAAGGGCAGAACGCATCCAATTTTGTCCTCTTGGCCGTCATGGTCGGAAGCCTTCTCTATTTGATCGTCGACCCTTCCGCCGGTCTGCTCTTCTTCATCATGGTTCTCCTGGCGTTACTTTTCGGATTTCTTCTCGTGATTCCGATCGGGGCCGCGGACATGCCGGTGGTCATTGCGTTGCTCAACTCCTACGCCGGCCTGGCGGACGCGGCCATGGGGTTCGTGCTGATGAACAAGATCCAGATCATCACCGGGTCGCTCGACGGCACTTCAGGCTTCCTGCTTTCTCTGCTCATGTGCCGGGCCATGAACCGGTCGGCGATGAACGTGTTGTTCGGTGCGTTCGGCAAGATTGAACAGGACGTCGAAGGGCCGGCGGCCGAGGCCAAAGGGACGGTACGCAAGATTGACCCCGATGAGCTGGCCGTGCTGTTCGAGGGTGCCCAATCGGTCATCATCGTTCCGGGATACGGGATGGCGGTGGCCCAGGCTCAGTACGCGGTCAGCGACCTGGCGAAAATGCTGATGAAACGCGGCGTCGATATCAAATATGCCATCCACCCCGTGGCCGGCCGAATGCCCGGCCATATGAATGTGCTCCTTGCCGAGGCGAACGTCCCCTACGATCATCTTTACGAAATGGAACAGATCAATCCCTACTTTGCCGAGGCCGACATCGCCCTGGTGGTCGGCGCCAACGACGTGACCAATCCGGCGGCCCGGAACAACAAAAGCAGCCCGCTTTACGGCATGCCGATCCTGGAAGTGGACCGGGCCAAGTCGATTATCGTTTTGAAGCGGAGCATGCGCCCTGGTTTCGCCGGCGTGGACAATGACCTCTACTACAACCCGAAGTGCATGATGCTGTTCGGCGATGCCAAGGAAAGCCTGAATAAACTGTTCGCCGCGTTGAAGTCGTAATTCCTCAGACCCGGCCGTAGATATACTCGTGCAGCACATGGATGGTGTGCTCATGGTCCTGCGCTGCCTGGGCGTTCAGGTCGCCGATCGAGATCAGGCCACACAGACGCTCCGCATCGTCTACGACGGGCAGGTGCCGGATGCGCCGATTTTTCAAGACCCCACGTGCTTCTTCGAGCGACGTGTGCGGTTTGCAGCAAATGACCTCGGTCGTCATCACATCCAGGACGGGCGTGACTCCGGGGTCGCGGCGCATCACCACGATTCGGTGGAGGATGTCGCGCTCGGTGATGATGCCGATAAGCTGGCCTCCGCTCATGACCAAGAGGCTGCCGATTTTGTGCTCGTTCATCAGGATCGCGGCGTCGAGCACGGTAACCTCGGGACCGATCGAGAGCACATGCGAACCCTTGACTCGGAGAATCTCTTGAACCGTCGCCATGGCACGCTCCCTTCCCAGCTGAAGGTATTGCAAGCAAGAAATGGCTGCAAAAGACCGAAAAATCGCCGAACGGCTGCCTGTCGCCCTCTGTTAGAGTGTAATGCCCGGTACAGAGCGGACGCAAGCGTTTTTTACGGAATTCTTGGTACTGTGGGGCTGACGGCCCCCGTAGCACGGGAACGGTCCCGCGTAACCTAGGAGCTCATCCATGAACCACGAACACAGCCTACGCGAACATATCCTGTACCTTTTGGGTGGCGGTGGCGCCCACCTCGACTTTGACGCAGCCGTCGCCGATCTGCCGGCCGAGCTGCGCGGCAGCCGTGCAGCCGGCGAGCCGCACACGCCGTGGCGATTGGTCGAGCACATGCGGATCGCTCAATGGGACATCTTAGAATTCAGTCGGAACCCGAAGCACGTCTCGCCGCCGTTTCCGGACGGCTACTGGCCGAAAGGCGACGGGCCGCCCGATGCGGGTGCCTGGGACAGGAGTCTCGCTGCCTTCCGCGCGGACCTGCAAGCGATGAAAGATTTGGTGGCCAACCCTGCAACCGATCTGTTCGCCCGGATCTCGCACGGGGATGGCCAAACCATCCTTCGTGAGGCCCTGCTCGTCGCCGACCATAACGCCTACCACCTGGGCCAGCTCGTCCTGCTGCGGCGAGTTCTCGGTGCCTGGCCGGGGTCGTAGACGCTGCCCGGCGCGCCGGTCAGTATGCCTTGGCAAAGACGACGCGGCCCTGGGAAGGGTTCCCGGTGACGATGCACTTGCCCTGTTCCTTGTCGCGCTGAAACGGGATGCAACGGATCGTTGCCTTGGTCTCGGCGGCAATGCGCTCTTCGGTCTCGCGCGTGCCGTCCCAGTGGGCCCACAAAAAGCCGCCCGGCTCGTCGATTTTCTTCTTGAACTCCTCGTAGGAATTCACGGGATAGCTATGGGCATCGCGAAATTTCTTGGCCCGTTCGAAAAGCTCGGCCTGCATCGTCCGCAGGATCTCGATGATGCGATTGGAGGCACCGGCCAGCGGCACACCGAATTCCTTGGCTTCCTTGCCCGGCAAATCACGCCGTTTCAGGACGCAGGCGTTGTTGGCCAAATCCTTGGGCCCCAGCTCCACTTGCACCGGCACACCGCGCAGCTCCCACTCGTTGAATTTGTAGCCCGGCTGGTACTGCTCGCGGTCATCGACCTTGACGGTGATCGGGTCGTAATTGAGCCAATCCGTCGGCGGCAACTTTCGCAGATCGTCGGCCAGCCGGTTGGCCGCCGCCAGGACCGCTGCGCGCTCTTCGGGCTTGCGGAAGATGGGTACGATGGCCACATGGATGGGGGCCAACCGCGGCGGCAGCACGAGTCCTTGATCATCGCTGTGCATCATGACCAGGGCGCCGATCAGCCGCGTGGACACGCCCCAGCTGGTCGCCCAGGCATACTCCAGCTGGCCGGCCTGATTTTGGAACTTGACATCAAACGCCTTCGCAAAATTTTGGCCCAGGAAGTGACTGGTGCCCGCCTGTAGCGCGCGGCGGTCTTGCATCATTGCTTCGATGCAGAGCGTGTAGACGGCCCCAGGGAACTTCTGTCCTTCGCTCTTGGGACCGGTCAGCACCGGCATGGCCATCCACTCCTCCGCAAAGACTCGGTAAACGTCCATCAAAATGCGATGGGCCTCTTCCTCGGCTTCCTGCTGGGTTGCGTGGGCCGTGTGGCCTTCTTGCCAGAGGAATTCGGCGGTGCGCAGAAATAGCCGGGTGCGCATTTCCCAGCGCACCACGTTGGCCCACTGGTTGATCAACAGAGGCAGATCGCGGTAGCTTTGAATCCACGTCTTGTACGTGTTCCAGATGATCGTTTCCGACGTCGGGCGGATGATCAGCTCTTCTTCGAGCTTGGCCTCGGGATCGACCTGGATGCCTTGGCCGGGCGCCGCCTTGAGCCGGTAGTGGGTGACGACGGCACACTCCTTGGCGAAGCCAGCCGCCATTTCTTCCTCACGGGCCAGGAAGGATTTGGGGATGAACAGCGGAAAATAAGCGTTGACGTGGCCGGTGTTCTTGAACATCCGGTCGAGAGCGCGTTGCATCTTCTCCCAGATGGCATAGCCGTGGGGTTTGATGACCATGCAGCCACGCACGTCGGAGTTCTCCGCCAAGCCGGCGCGCTGCACGATATCGAGGTACCACTGGGAATAATCGTCCGCTCGTTTGGTGATCTTTTCGGCCATGCGCGACCCTTTATCGGTAAACCAGGAAGTATCCCGGATTATAGGATTTGGGGGATCGGAGGGGGAGAGCGGACTTTGGAAAAGGAGGAACTGCTTCTCGTTTTGCGAACGTTCTCCGCGAAACGACAAGCCAGTATTTTGCGGTCGCCAATCCCTGGGCGTTGCTCTATGATGATGCTTTATCCCTTTCTCACGCTGGCGAGAAGTCGGACTCAGTCCGCGATCACAGGCTTGGTATGTCCCGCAAGAAGAAGCTGCGTCAGGAGAAAGCTCCCCCCCGCGTGACTATCCCGACCGATCATGCCTTGCCTTGGCTGTTCGCCGGGACATTGTTCCTCAGCGCCACCCTGTTGTTTTGGGTCGAGCCGATGATGGCCAAGATGATCCTCCCGCTCTTGGGCGGCTCCCCTTCCGTGTGGAATACCTGCATCGTCTTTTTTCAGGCCGTTCTGCTGGCCGGCTATGCCTATGCACATGCCAGTGCTGCCTGGTTGAGCTTGCGCCACCAGCTCTTGCTCCACATGGCCCTGGTGGTGGTCCCCGTCATTGCGTTGCCGCTCGGCGTGACCGAAGACTGGATCCCTCCGACGGATGAGAGCCCGGTCGTTTGGCTGCTGTTGCTCCTGTCGGTATCGGTCGGGCTCCCCTTTTTCATCCTCTCGGCCACCACGCCGCTCCTGCAACGATGGTTCGCGAGCACCGGCCATCCCACTGCCAAAGACCCGTACTTCCTGTATGCGGCCAGCAATCTGGGCAGCATGTTGGCGTTGCTCGGCTATCCGACGATCATTGAGCCGCTTCTTCCGGTGAAGAAAGAGCATTGGCTCTCGCAGTGCTGGCTGTGGACGCTGGGCTATGGATTGCTGAGCGTACTCATCTTCCGCTGTGCCTGGGTCGTAGGCAAACCGCTCAACCGCGAGGACCAGCCGGAGCACAACCATGCCCTGCCCGATGAGGGGGAGAGCTCAACCTTTGAATCTGCGCCCCGTCCAGGCATCCTGACTCGATTCCGCTGGGTGGCCTTGGCGTTCGTGCCGTCCACCTTGATGCTGGGCGTCACCACTTACATCACGCTGGACGTTGCTGCCATCCCGCTGCTTTGGGTGATTCCCCTGGCCCTGTATCTGCTGAGCTTCATCCTGGTCTTCGCCCGTTGGCCGCGCTGGTTGCATCATGCGCTGATCCTCCTTCAGGCGCCCTTGCTTTTGCTTCTGGTGTTCCAGATGCAGAGCGAGATGAGTCCACGCATTGGAATGTTGGTCTTTTTCCATCTGTTGGTGTTATTTGTGGTCGCCCTGGTTTGCCATGGCGAATTGGCCCTGAGCCGGCCTGCACCCCGGTACCTGACCGAATTCTACTTGTGGCTATCGGTTGGCGGAGCCCTGGGCGGCCTGTTCAACGCTCTGCTGGCGCCGGCGATCTTTTTCGGCGTTGCCGAATATGAGCTCGGTCTGGTGCTTGCCTGCCTGGTCTTGCCGATTCCATACGCCAGCCATCGGTTCTGGTTCACGCGCTGGCTGCCGGCGAAACTGACGAAGCCAGTCAGCATCCTGGGCGAGGTCGTCTTGGCTTTTGTGGTGGGCTTCCTCACCTACAAGCTGTTCCAGTTTTTCATCATCAAAGACGTCGAATTCGCCTGGATGCAGCGATTCCGCGATGAACTGCGTGATAACTATTTTGTCACCCTCGGCAAACCGTTCGGGCTGCTTCCCCCCGAGGTGGGTGTGATTTTTGTCTTTGGGCTTCCGTTGCTTTTCTGCTATAGCCTGGCAGCCCGGCCGCTTTCCTTCCTTCTGGCGTCGGCACACGCGCTCGGCATCTCCGTCGGCAGGCTCCTTCCCGCCCGGGAACCGTTGCTGCATTATCTGTATGTGCGGCGGCCGCTGTTGCTTGGCCTGGGCATTGGCACGATCATGCTCAACGGACTGTTTTGGCAGCACGTTAGCCGGCGTGAGCCGGTCCTGGCCCAAGAGCGGAATTTCTACGGCGTGCTGAAAGTTACCCTCGGACAGGAAAGCGGCCAATCGCTCTTGAAGCTGACCAACGGCACGACCTTGCACGGCGTGCAGCTTTATCACCGGGACCCGAAAACCGAGGTCATTACCCTGGATCGAGAACCGCTCAGCTATTACGACCGCTCAGGGCCAATCGGACAGGTTTTTGCGGAATTTAGCGGACCGAAAGCCAAGAAAAACGTTGCCGTTATCGGCCTGGGGACGGGGACCTTGGCCAGTTATGGAGAACAAGGCCAATCGTTCATGTTCTTCGATATCGATAACGACGTGGTAAAAATTGCCACGAGTATCTTCACATTCTTGAAGGATTGCCGGGCGGAGTGGCGGGTGATTCCGGGCGACGCCCGCCTGCGGATCAAGCTGGCCGAGGAGCATGAGTTCCAGTTGATCATCGTCGATGCGTTCAATTCCGATGCCATTCCGATTCACCTGCTGACACGGGAGGCGATCGAACTCTACTTCCAGAAGCTCAGCCAGGACGGGATTCTGGCGCTGCATATCTCCAATCGCTACCTCGACCTGGAACCGGTGTTGGGAAACTTATCTCAGGCACTCGGTCTCGTTGGGCTGTTCCAGTATGATCGGTCGTTCGCCGGGCACGTTGGAAAAAGGGCTTCTCAGTGGGTCCTGCTTGCGCATCGGAAGGAAGATTTCGGCAAACTGGCTGAGGATGCGCGGTGGAAACCGATCCGCAAACGGCCTGAGGTGGGCGTTTGGACCGACGATTACTCAAACCTGCTGAGCGTCTTCAAGTGGAAATGAGAAACCCTGGTGCGGTCTGCAAGCCTCGTTTTTCGATCGTCGATTCGTAAACCAGGCTAAAGGCAAGCGGCCCGGGTCCCCGGACGGCCTACTGCTTCCTATTCCCTCACAGCGGAGATACCCCCTTGGTATTGCTTTTTGCTATCACGCTGTTCCTGAGCGCCACGCTTCTGTTCCTCATCCAGCCGATGATCGCGAAGATGGTCCTACCCTCTCTGGGCGGGACCCCGGCCGTTTGGAATACCTGCATGGTCTTCTTCCAAGCGGGACTGCTAGCCGGGTATGCCTATTCCCATGCGAGCACCGGTTGGCTCACTACCCGCCGGCAGGTATTGGTGCACGTGGTTTTACTCTTTCTTCCGTTTGCGGTTTTTCCCATCAGCGTGGCGCACGGGTGGGGACCGCCGGGCGACGCCAACCCGATTCCCTGGCTGCTGGCCCTGCTGCTGGTGTCGGCCGGCTTGCCGTTCTTCGTGTTGTCGACCAGCGCACCCTTGCTGCAAAATTGGTTTGCTCGAACCAGCCATTCATCGGCGAAGGATCCTTATTTCCTCTATGCCGCCAGCAACCTGGGGAGCATGTTGGCTCTGATCGGCTATCCCGCGATTGTCGAGCCGAATCTCACGCTCAACCCCCATCAATGGCTATCCCAAAGCTGGCTATGGACCGCCGGCTACGGGCTGTTTGTGATGTTCATGTTGGCTTGTGCCTGGGCCGTGTGGCGTTCGCCCGATCCAGAGAAACCGATCGGCAAGGCGGCAGATCGACAGAAAACAGAAGGGCAGGCCAACGAGTCGGTGTCGGCGTGGCAGCGGCTCCGCTGGGTGGCCCTGGCATTTGTCCCGTCGAGCATGATGTTGGGGGCAACGACGCACATTACCCTCGATATTGCCGCCATCCCGTTGCTGTGGGTCATTCCCCTGGCCCTTTACCTTTTGAGTTTCATCCTCGTGTTCGCGAAATGGCCAGCGATCCTGCATCGGATTTTGGTGGTCATTTTGCCGCTGGTGCTTCTTGTCCTGGTGTTCCGAATGCTGTACACGGTCACCAAGTGGCCCATCAGCGCGACCATCGGGTTGCATCTGCTCACCTTGTTCATGGTTGCCCTGGTTTGCCACGGGGAATTGGCCAGGACTAGGCCGTCGCCGCGCTACTTGACCCAGTTTTACTTGCTCATGTCGCTGGGCGGCGTCCTGGGCGGCCTGTTTAACGCATTGGTGGCGCCCTTGATTTTCAATTCAGTCGCGGAATACAACGTCGCGCTGGTGCTGGCGTGCCTGCTGTTGCCGGCCGAGACGGAACCAAAAGTCTGGCTGGCTCGGTTCTTCCCCGACCGGCTCGCCAAGTCCGTGGGGCTGCTGACCGACATCTGCTTGGCCGCGGGTCTCGGCGTGGTCGCTTATGCTCTCTTTCGCTGTTTGCTCACCAGCCCCGACGAGGATAGCTGGCGGGCGGCCCTGCGCGACGGCATCACGCCGGCCATCTACTGGATCAAGGACCACATGCATCTCGATCTGTTCCGGATGGACAAGGCCCTTATCCTGGGGCTGGTGACGCTGTTGTGCTATTCGTTCGTGATGCGGCCGATTCGTTTTGGTTTGGCCGTCGGTGCGTTCATGCTGGCCAACGCCTATTACAATGTGCCGGACCCTGGTCAGTCCCAAGTGCTTTACCAGAAGCGGAGCTTTTTCGGTGTTCTCAAGGTACAGTATTATCCCGGTGAGGAGGCGTATACGCTGACCCACGGCACGACGCTGCACGGCGAGGAAATCCGCAATCCGAACGGCAGATCCGAGCCCTTGACGTATTACCACACGAGCGGACCGATTGGCCAGGTCTTTACGGAATTCAGCGGGCCGCGCGCCAAGCCAAATGTCGCGCTGATCGGTCTGGGGACGGGGACGTTGGCCAGCTATGGTGAGCCCGGTCAGCACTTGACGATTTACGATATCGATCCGGTGGTCCGGGATATCGCCACCAATCCGAATTACTTCACCTACCTGCGGGATTGCCAGGCCGACTGGCAGATTATCCTGGGCGATGCTCGGCTGCGTCTGCAAGAGGCGGAGGATAAGAAATACGGCATCATCGTCGTCGACGCGTTCAGCTCCGACGCCATCCCGATCCACCTCATTACACGCGAGGCGTTGGAGCTGTATTTCCGCAAGCTGAGCGAGGATGGCATTCTGGCGGTCCATATTTCCAATCGCCATCTCGATCTCCAGCCGGTCCTGGGGAATTTGGCACGGGTGTTGGGGCTGGTCGCGCTGCGCGAGTACGATAGCGATGCGGAGCGAAGGCCGGTACCAGGGATCTCGGTGTCCGATTGGGTGATCCTGGCCCGGCGGCGCGAAGATTTTGGCAAACTCGCGGAGGATGAACGCTGGAAGCCGATCGAAACGGATCCCAAAGTTGGGGTATGGACGGATGACTATTCGAATCTGTTGAGCGTGTTTATGTGGAAATGATGCTCGGGACTTGGGACGGTTACCCGTCACGACTTCTCCAGTGGCCTGGCTCCGCCCGAGCTTTGCTCGATGGAAAGACTACCCGTCATATTGCCATTTGCTTTTGCCTTTTCGCAGAGCTTGTGATAGCGCTCGTGGAGGGCGCGGACTTGTTCCTCGGGAAGGTCCTCCACGTTGATCAGAAGATTGCTGGCTCCGCGAATGGCTCCCAAAATCTCATTGAGCTTGATCTGCATGGCCAGGGAGTCTTTGTTCTGGGAACGCTGCAGGAGGAAAACCATCAGAAAGGTCACGATGCTGCTGATGGTGTTCATCACCAGCTGCCAGGTATCCGAATAGTAAAACAATGGACCTGACACCAGCCACGACACCGTCAGGGCCAACGCAATGACAAAGGCCCAGGAGCTGCCGACCGAGGTGGTCACCCTGTGTGCAAGCCGTTCCATCCAGCTAACGGGTTCGTCGGTCTCCGTTTCAGTGATGCTCTGCGGTCTGATGGCGCTCATGTCATCCAGCTTTTCGAAAAGTCGCCGGCTCAGGGGCTTGATGAAGCGTTACAGCTTGCCAGGACCTTCGGCTGGTACCGCTCGCCTTTGTGCCTGGTTGGCACAGTCGATGCAAAGACGGGTGTAGGGGATGGCAGAAAGGCGCTCTTTGGAGATTTCTCTTGAACACTCCTGGCAACGGCCAAAGGTTCCGTTGTCGACGCGCTCGAGAGCCTCGGCAATTTCTTCCAGGATCTGTTCCTCGGTTTCGAGCAAGCGGATGGACACTTCTTGCTCAAAGTTATCCGAGGCCAAATCCGCCATATGCACAGGGACATTGGAGAGGTTGCCACTGGCCTCACCGCCGGCGCTTTGAAAAGCCTCGGCTTGCAGGTCTCTCACGTTGCCTTTGCGGCTCTTCCCCAGATCGAGTAGCCGCTGACGATATTTCTCGAGCTCAGCTTTAGTCATCGTAAGTTCCACTCCTTCATGTAAACCAGGTTCGTCCCATCTCGTGCGGATCGAAGGGTACGGCTCCGAAGTCGCCTTTGACAGCATTCGCAATTCCCATGCCGTCCGAAAGCTTCATGTATCTCTCAGCCAGAAAGCGGCGCCCGATTACTGGCCCCAGGTCAGAATCAGCCCTACCGCGGCAGCGAACATCACGATGGTTGTGGTCCAGCCCAGCACGTTGAGACCCAGCCCATTCGTCTGCGCGCCCATGACCTGCCGGTTATTGGCGATCAGCAGAAGGATCAAGAGCAGCGGCGGCGAAAGGAAACCATTAAGGACCGACACCCAGAAGAGCGCACTCATCGGGTTGATCCCTACGAAATTCATCGCCAACGCCGCCAGCGTGGAAGCACCGATGATCAGGTAGAATTCTTTGGCCCGGCCCGGCTTCGCATCCAGGCTGCTTTTCCAGCCAAACGTTTCACAGACGGCATAAGCTCCCGAAGTCGTCAGGATGGGCACGGCCAGGAAGCCCGTTCCGATCAACCCGAGCGCCATCAGAATGCTGGCCAACTCCCCGGCCAGCGGGCGCAGAGCTTCCGCAGCCTCGGCGGCCGAGCTGATGCTGGTCCGTCCCGTCCGGTGCAGCGTGGCTGCCGTGGCCAGGATGATGAAGTACATCACGAAGTTGGAGAGAAACATGCCGACATTGACATCCCAGGCGGCATCCCGCAGCTCGGCACCGGTGATCCGTCCGCGGTGCAACGTCCTTTTGTGGCCCCGTTGTGCTTTCTCTTCGACCTCCTGACTGGCTTGCCAGAAAAACAGGTAGGGTGAAATCGTCGTCCCCAAGATCGCTACCAGCACGCTCAGGAAGCTGCTGTCGAAGCGAACCACGGGTAGGAAGGTGTCCTGGAGCACCTCCATCAGGTCCGGCCGGGCGAAGAAAGCGGCACCCACATACGCAAACAGAGATAACGTGAGCCACCGAAAGATGTTGGCAATGAGCCGGTACGACCCCCAGATCTGGAGCTCCAGGATGGCCAGGCCGATGGGCACAATCAGCAAAGCCACCGGAACCGGGATGAGGAGGTTGATCCCGGCGGCGATGGCCCCGATGTCGGCGCCCGCATTGAGGGTGTTGGCAATCACCAATCCCAGCACCGTCGGATACAGCAGGCTGGACCGGTAATGCCGTCGGAGCACGCCCGCCAGGCCCGTGCCGGTCACCAGACCGATCTTGGCACTGATAAATTGCACCGAAGCCATCAAGGGAAACGTCACCAGGGCCGTCCACAGGGTGGCATAGCCCAGGGACGCTCCGGCCAGCGCATATGTGGCAATGCCCGATGGGTCGTCGTCGGACGCTCCGGTGATCAGCCCCGGCCCAAGCACCCGGAGAAATCGCAGGATCGGCTTCGCCGGACCTTTGGGCTCCCTGGTGTCCCCACGCTTGTGATTGATCACGTGGGCAGGACTGCTGTGAGAAACTTCAGGATTGACACCATTCTCACGCAGGTTCGCTGCCATCATGCGTGAGAAGAGCAAATGGTATGCCGATCCGTTGGATGTCTTTAACCCCCCCCGATGTGGGGATTTACTTCCCCTTGAAATCGGCGGCGAACGCCAGCGCATTCAGAGGTTGTCCGGTGGCGTGTTTCGTCAAGTCATTCCAGGGAAGCGTTCGACCCGGCTCGAACACTCGTTTCTTCATGAAGTCGCCAACCGCGGGGTTTCCAACATAAACCACCGTGTCCGGGTCGGCTCCGTTATAGACTTCGCGGGCAATGGCATGGTGCACTTGCGAGGCGAACAGTTGGCCCATTTGGTAGTTGTGGTAATAAACCGGCGTATTGACGATATGAATCTTGCTTGCGTAATCGGGGGCCTTTCGACCGGCAGGGGGCTTCACTTCCTGGTATTTCTGAACCAACTCCCACCAGAGCCGGCTTAGATCTTGGTCCGGGTTCTCGTACATCCCTTTTTCGAAACGGAGCATGACCTGACACCACCGTGAAAAGATCAACAGCTGGTTGCGCTGCATCTTGGCGGCGGTTTCATCGAACAACTTCGGCTGGTCCACGGTCTGGCCCAATTTTTCCAGCCAGGCGCGCTGCTTGCTCAGGCGTTCGAACATCATGGCCACGCCCTCGGTCGTGAGGATGTGGGCTTCAGCCCGGAGTACATAGGGCAAGGAGCGGGGGATATTCTTGCTGCTGTAAACCGAGTGCCCCAGCTCGTGGAGCATCGTGGACATCCATTGTTCGTTGTTGACAATATTGGCGAGCACGCGGACATCTCCCTCGCGGTCGATATCGGTGCAGAAGGCGTGCGGGCTTTTTCCCTTCTTCTCGTAGAGATCGCTGCGGGCAATCACGTCATCCACCGGCAGCCCAATGCTCCGATAAAAGTCCTGCGCCAAGCGTAACAAGTCTGCCTTGGCGTACGGTGCGTCGAGATTGGCGGCGAAGACCGCGGGCGATTCTTGGAAAAAGGGGTCATGGTAATGCCAGGGCATGAGATCCTGGACGCCTACTTTGCAATCGGCGGCAAGCTTGGCATCGATCTCGGCCTTGGCGGCGTGGAACGGTGCCCGCGTCAATTCATCGAGCTCATCGAACAGCTTGAGCAAATCGTCGCCGTTTTGTTCGTTGAGGAACAGCTGGAGGGCATGGTAGTTCTTGAACCCCAGCTTCGTCGCCGCCTCGTTGCGGAGTTTGACCAGCTGACGCAGATCCGCCTCCACAACGCTACCTACAGCCTTGCTGGCTTCCCAGACGGCACGCCGCCGTTGCGAATCTTTGGAATTCTTCAAGACGTGGCGAACTTCACTGTCGGTCATTTCCCTGCCATCCACTTGAGCGCGGAAGGTGTTGAACGCTTTCTCGACTTTGTTCGACAGGGCCACCATCTGCTTCAGGAGCGCCGGGTCGACCTGTTTCTCCAGATAACCGAGATAGAGCACGTCGATCTGCCGGGCGACGATCGGATCGTCGATACCGCCGCCGGTCTTGATAGCCTGAAGCTCCTTGAAAGCCGTCGGGTCGGCGAGCGCTTCGTCGATGCGGTTTTGCGTCTCTTCTTTTCGCTTGAAGTCTTCATCTTTTCCCGAGACATTGGCGTCCCACCAGGCTTGGCCGGCTCGTACTTCCAGCGGGCGTACCTTGGCCACGTGGGCGTCGATAAACTTCTGGGCCCGCGCGGTTGCAGGGGAAGCGGCGAGGGCAGCAATCGGCACCCAGACCGTCATGACTGCCGAGAACGTGAACAATGCCAACAGGACAAGACGCAGCGAGAGCATCGGTTGAACTCCTCGGAGAGAAAGCACGGGTCCCCACCGTTGCCGGTGAAGCGTGTTCAGAAAAAGGAATTGTCGCACCTGGGGCAGAATTTGGCAACCGGAGCGGCGTTCTCCAGCAGCGATGCGTATGCCACCGCGGATGGCGCTTCATGTTGACCGTCGGTGAGGTGTAGGGCAATGGCTCGATGGCGAGCCGCGCGTTCGTCGTACATGGCTACCTCCGCGTGGCAACCGCTGGCGGGTGTCCGCGGAGGTAGTTTCCCACCGGAGCCGGGGGGCAGTAGCATTCCGGCCGGACCGGCGTTTGCAGTTGTGAACGCCCTGATTGTCGGGGACGGGCAAGAATTTCTCTCAGCTCCGCTGCCTCCTGCGGTAGTGAAATACCCACAGGCTCATCCCACCGAGTACAAGAAGAGCCGCCGTTCCAGGTTCAGGGACGGGAGCTGCGGCGGGTTGCAGGCTACCGAAGAGGCCGTCCATCTCACCGTTCAGACCTGCAGTAAAGTAGAGCAGGTTTGGGTCGCCACCCTGTCCACCGTTGCCGAACGTCAACCCCCACAGTCCATCGATGGCAACGGGAGTGCCGGCCAGATCTGTAGTGAGCTGCCCGAGGAAGGTCCCGTTCGGGTCGGCTGAATTGGGATCGAAGACGTTGATGTGGCCGTTGCCAAAGTTGCCCACGAGCAAGTCGCCGCCGAAAGCACCGAAAGTGGCCGGGGCGAGAGCCAGGCCCCAGGGCGAGTTGAGGGCGTTGCTGGCATTACCTGGGTTGCCCGTAGCGATGCGTTTCAGAAAATTGCCGTTGGTATCGAAGACGTCGACGAAGCCGTTGCCTGGACCCTTCACATCATCATGCTTATCGGTGTCTTGCTTGGCATAGGTAACGTAGAGCTTGCCGCCTAGATTTTGGATACCAAACGGGGCGAAGCCGGCTGGTAGTCCGTTCGGATCGGTGAAGGAACCCGAGAGACGCGCCGGCGTCAGGTTCTTGTCGAAGACATCGATCGTGCCGGCACGAAAATTCGTGGCATACATGAAATTGCCCGAGGCATTGCTGGCGAGGGCTACGCCCTTATAGACGTTTTGATTGGAGCCGGGCACAAGAGTTTCCGCCGTCATTCCCAGGGCGGATCTCCAACCGGAAATCGTACCATCTTCACTGACGAAGAGAGAAGTGTTGGCATGAAAGTCGGATGTCGAATTGAACACCTGGCCGGTGGGACTGGCGTTCCCAGACGGAGGAATCGTGATCGCCACCGAAGTAGGCTGACCCGTGCCTGAATAAAGCGTAGCGAGGCCTGTGCCGTTATCCGAAATCGAGAAGGGACCAGTAGGGCTGAAGGAGATCCCCCATGGGTTTTGTAAATTGGGGTCAGTGAAAGCAGCAGGAACGGCCCCGTCGGAAACGAGGTTCGTTTGCAGGAAAAAATCGGCTCGGCCTTTGGCGGAGGCCAAGACCAACAGCGTCAGGCCGCATAAGGCAGCCGTTCGGCAACGGGAATGCATCAGGCCCATCCTTTCTGAGGAGTGATGTAGGAACTATCCTCCTTGGCGAACTCGCCGCAGAGGCCATCTCGTTTCCAAATCTTCACCCTGCCGGCGCACCGCGACTCCCTCTGGTCGGCGACCAGACTGGACAGGGCTTTACCCCATCAAACGCACAGAAATTCCGGTATGGGGAACAACGGGCCGTTCTGTTCCCTTGCTCGGGCGGTTCGCTATCCCGGATTACCATCACGCCTCAAGAAAGACTGTTGGCGAGGGCGCAAACAAGCGGCTACCCGCGGCCTTGCCGACAAGATGTCGGCGATCTTCCTTGAAGTCATCACGCCTTGCGCGAGGGTATCGTGCGCACCGCGATCGCTCCATTTTCTACTTCTCGCGGAAATGCCAAGTGTGACAGGATTATTTAGGAAAAAAACGTATCGCAACCTCTCGCCACAGGTTGCGAAGCCGTTGGCTGATTGGAAAGTATGACCGCGCTGTTGTTGGTTCCCGCACCGACTGCCACGCTCGCTATTTCACGATTATGGCTCCGCGCATTTCTTGGGGATGAACGGCGCAGTGATAGAAGTAGGCACCGGGTCGAGTAAACGTGTGTTGGTAGATCCCACTCGTGCCCAGTTTCGAGGAACCCCATTGCCCATCATCGGCGGCGACCGTATGGAGGTGATGACCATGATTGATCCACTGGACCGTCGCGCCGATCGGCACCGTGATAGTTTGCGGCTGAAAGGAATTATCATAAGTGCCGACCTCCACCGTGCTCCGCTTCGGCGCCGGAGCGGGTGATGGGGAGGTCGTCATCACCTGCTCCTGCCCACCGGGCGCCGCAAGTCCGGCCTTGAGCACCTGCGCCCCATGCTCCAGCTGATTGAGGAAACGCTCGGACTCGTTGTAGACCGCCAAAGGCATTCCTAAGCGTTCGGTTTTATCCTTGCGCAAGAGTCTTCGGAGCCTGTTCACCGTCTGGTGCAGTTCTTGAATGAGATGGGCGTTCACGGGACCCCGCGCTGCTTGGCTCGCTGCCTCGTGGAAAAGCACATCCACTTGTTCACGCAGCGCATCCGTTCCTTGTGTTGCCAATATGCGCAGCCCCAGCGGCCAGCGCAACTGGCCGTTCTCGTTGGGTACACCGCTGGCCGTAAGTAGGCTGCTGAAGTTTATCTCCTTGGAGACGGGCGGCGACTCTGCTGGGGATCCTTGCGAACTGGAGGACGCTCCTTTCTCCATACTTGCGTAGCCTGGCATGGATCCTTGCGACCCGCCATAACCGCCAGGGACCGCGTAAGAAGTGCCGGAACTGTAAGGCAAAACCCGCCCAGCTTGCATGGCCTGTGCCATCCCATAAGCGCTAAGCAAGCGCATTGACGCCAAGTGGTCCAAGAGATTGGGCGAAAACCGCAGCATCCTCAGGGTCCGCGACCGCTCAAGCTGAGACATTCCCCGGGTAATCGCACGGGGATTCCGTATGGGCTGAGCCGCTTGCCCCAAGGCTGCCCAAACGAGGACGGCCAACAGCGGATATAGCCCACGGAAACAAACACGGAAACAAACAAGGCGCGAATAAGGGTGCATGGCTCTTCTCTTCCAATGCGGCCGGGGAACAGAAACATTGGCTGCAAGGATCGTGCCATCCCTCTTATGAAGCAAGCCGACTTCCTTCCGATTATGCGGGATGGCGAACACGTCTGCGCTCGGTTCGTCTCTTCTTTGAGAGCCCGTTGCAACACCAAGCTGGTTTCTGGGAGGCATGCTTTCACGGCCCTGGTTGGCCCGTAGAGTTCCTGGTTCGGCACGCAGGGCCGTGAAAGCATGGCACGCAACTCCGCTCATCCTGGAACGGCCTTTGAATCTCTCAACCCAATAGGTCCAGCTTCAAATCAATTCCCTCCGGATCGCTCAACCCTTGGTTCGAGTTAGCCGGTCGTTGCATCGAGGTGTGCATCGGAGATGTTGTGCTCGTCGCTTGTCCAGGCACTCCTGGCGAGGAGGACAGAAGGAGGCCTGATCCATCATCGCGTTGCCCGATGGGGGTCTGCGAGTCCGGCACTGCGCCGGCCCGGGTAAACAACTCATCGACCATCTGGCTCTCCGCCGCGACGCCCATGGCGGTCAGCATCGCGATCGGATCGTTCCTGCTATCATTGCTAGCGGCGCCGCCTTGACTTCCGCTGGCCACCGTGACCGCACCAAATAAGCCATCATTCTCTTCGTTGATCCCCGCGGCGAAGAACAAGGTATTGGTGCCGGCATCGTCTGCGCCATTGCCAAAGCCGATGCCCCAGAGACCCTTCGTGTCGGTCTCCTTGAAGCCGCCGTTCAGCACCAAGGGGTTGCCATGTGTGTCCGTGAGCTGGCCGAGGAATTGGCCGGTGGCCGGATCGAAGGCGTTGACATGGCTGTCCCCGAAGTTGCCGATCAGGACATCGTTCGAGAATTTGCCGAAGTTGGCAGGGGCGATCGCAGCGCCGATCGGCGAATTGAGTAGTCCGCGCGTGGCGAAGCGGCGGATAAAGTTGCCGCTCGTGTTGAACTCATCGATGAAGCCATTGCCTACGCCAGCAACGTCGTCATGCTTGGCGGCATCTTGCTCGGCGTAGGTGACGAACAGGGTACCGTTGAAGTTTTTCACACCGAAGGGCGCGAAGTTGCTGGGGATCGCGTCGGGCCCTGCGATCGGATCGACGAACGCATGGGGCCCGAAGTGCACGAGGTGGAAGCTGGAGTCAAAGATGTCGATCGTGCCGGTGTGGAAGTTGGTGGCGAAGATGAACGTGCCATGTGCGTTCGTGCCCAACGCCAGCAATTTGTAAACGGCGCCGTTGCTGGATTGGTCGGCTGCGATCACGGCATGCGTCTGGCTCAGGGCGGGGTTCCATCCGGCAATGGTGCCGTCCTCGGTCGAGAAGAGTAAAGTAGCCGGTGCGCTGCGGCCGTTGACGGTGATAACGAAGCCGGACGTGGAATTACCGACGACCCCATTGGGGGTAGAGGTCGATCCTGATGGGCTGCCGGCGGGCGGCGGGATAATGATGTCAGCCCCGCTCTTTTCACCTTCGGCATCGAATAGGATGGCTCTTCCCGAGCCATTGGCGGCCACGCGGAACTGACCGTCCGAGGTCTCGGAAAATCCCCAAGGATTGGTGAGGTTCCTGTCCCTATTTGGAGCCAGCCCAGGAATGTCCGAGACGAGTGGGGTCTGCGCGAACCCCGTACTCAACAGACAGCGATCCTCTAGACACTCGAGCCCCAGCTGGCTGGAATGCCGCCGAGCGGGCCGCCTTACGCGTAAGGCTTTCCGGGGATTATGGAACGCGGTGCGCATGACTCCCTCCTTTGCTTCGAAAGCCGGTGACCAACCCCAGTACTTCCACGCGAAGTAGCATAACTCGGGACCACATCCGACTACGGCGCTGATGGGAACGGCGACCCGCTTCGGTCCAGATCCTATTCAAGCCTGCACCGGTGACGATGGAAGTCCTGAGCCAGCCTGCATTTGTTCTCTATTTTGCGGGCAGTAACTACTGGGGGTGTTTCGGACAACGCAACATTGCGGACAAGATATTGCTTGCGGGGACAACAATGTGCCGAGCAATCGCTGGTGACGAGATTGGCTCGAGAGAGACGGCCTTACCCGAACGGTCTTGCGGTGGACATGTACGCTCCCCTGCGGCACGAGCTGCCCGCAAGAGCCCTGATGCTCGTCAACCGGCAATCTTGCTTCGGTACACGGATTGCTCAGCGTATAATCCGCTGAACGATCCCTCTATCTTCGATTTCTCGCCAAGACGGAAACTGTGACAGAAAACATGAAGAAACTTTCTCTGTAGCGCGGTCAAAGGAGTCTTGTAGCCAGCTTTCACCGAGCGGGGATGACGGCGAACGGAGCGATTGCTGAGCCATGAAATGATTCGTACCCTAGACCTCGAAGCAATGCCTATGCAATCCCAGAACCTTGCTGATCGACTCAATCAGATCTCGACTCCATGGTCGCTGGTCTGCCGGGCACATCACGGGCCGGCTGAGGCAGTTCAATCAGCCCGTCAACAACTCCTCGAGCGCTACGGGCCCGCTGTTCGACGCTACCTCCGGAAGGTGCTGCGCAATCCGGATGCTGCGGACGAGATCGCGCAGGAGTTTGCTCTTCAGCTGCTCCACGGCCACCTGCGTGGGGCTAATCCTCATCGCGGCCAGTTTCGCAATTTCGTGAAGGGGACATTGTTTCATCTGATTGCCGATTACCGCAAACGGCAGCGCGTATGGCCCCGACCCCTGCCATCCGATGACGGCGCACTGGCCGCTCACCCGGATGAAAGCGACTCCGATCGCCAATTCGTGGAGAGCTGGTGCGACGAGTTGTTGGCACGTTCCTGGGCGGCGCTCGCCGCCACCGAGTCCAGGACCGGACAGCCCTTTTATGCCGTCCTCCGGTTTCGGGCCGATCATCCGGAGATGCGGTCGCCGCAAATTGCGGAGCAGCTCACCAGTCAACTTGGCCGACCCTTGACGGCTGCCAGTATTCGACAGACCTTGCATCGGGCCCGGGAGAAGTTCGCCGATTTTCTCCTTGACGAAGTGGCCCACTCGCTGGAACACCCGACGGTCGAACGGCTGGAACAGGAAATAGTCGAGCTGGGGTTGCTGGACTACTGCCGGCCTGCCCTGGAGCGGCGGGGTCTGAACATGTGATGGCGAAGAACTACGTTGGCAGAGCTCGGAGAGGGTATGGCATGCGGAAAGAACCCGTCTCGGACAGCGGGGTTAAGGAACGCCCATTCGACCCCGAGGCGCCCTCGCTCCCAGCGTGCCACGCGGCCAACAGCGCTCAGAACGCGAACCCTGCATCGCTTGGCGAACTGAGGACGGGGTTTGCTCCACCCTTTCGAGCCTTGCTCAGCGGACCGGCAGCTTTTGGGATGATCGATCCTGTTCCACCTCCCCAATCCGATGACCTGATTGGTCGCAGCAACGAAGCGAACATGAGTTTTCCCGTGGTGCCGGGTTACGAGATCGTAGCCGAGCTAGGCCGGGGGGGCATGGGCGTTGTCTATCTTGCCTGGCAGTGTTCGCTCCAGCGTCACGTGGCTCTCAAAATGATCCTTACCGGTCCCCACGCCGAACCGATGGCGCGGGCTCGCTTCCGGACCGAGGCCGAGGCCGCGGCCCGGTTGCAACACCCCAACATCGTGCAGATTCACGAGGTAGGCGAGCAGGATGGCCGTCCGTTCTTCTCGCTGGAGTATGTCGGCGGCGGCAATCTGGCACAGAAGGTTGCCGGCAAGGCGCTGCCCGAGCAGGAAGCCGCACTTCTGGTCGAGACCCTCGCACGGGCTATGCATCACATCCACCAGCGCGCCATCCTCCATCGAGACCTGAAGCCGAACAACATCTTGTTGACCGAGGACGGCACGGTGAAGATCTCCGACTTCGGCCTGGCCAAGCTCGTAGACCGGAGCGGCGGCCCGACACGAACCGAGGGGTTGATAGGCACCCCGAATTACATGTCCCCCGAGCAGGCTGCCGGCAACTCCAAGAAGATCGGCGTACCAGCGGACGTTTATTCCCTTGGCGCGATCCTGTACGAACTCCTCACGGGACGCGCACCCTTTTACGGCACCAACGTGTTGGACACCTTGGAGTTGGTACGGACCCAGGATCCCGTGCGGCCCCGGCGCTTACGCAGCCTGGTCTCGCTGGACCTGGAAACCATTTGCTTGAAATGCTTGGAAAAGGAACCGAGCAACCGTTATCTCAGTGCCCTGGCCTTAGCGGAGGATCTGCAACGTTTTGGGAGAGGTGAACCGATCCAGGCGCGGCCGATAGCCGTTTGGCAGCGATTGTGGCGGTCCGCGCGTCGCCGCCCCACGCTCGTGGCGAAGCTTGCCAGTGCCACAGCCCTGCTCTGCGTGCTGCTCGTCTCCGGCTGGTACCTGCGCGTGGCGGGCCAACTGGCGCATCAGCGCGCCGAGGAGAGGTACCAAAACTTCGCCCAGCGCCGTAACGAAGCACTCTTCCACGGATTGCTTGCCCCCGACCGGGGATCGCTCTTCCTCGGCGCCGAGGCGACGGTTCATGCCAAAGCCGCGGCGTCGGCAGCCCGGGAAGCACTTGCTCTCGCCGGGATCAAACCGGGCGCTGCGGCGCCGGCTGTTGATCAGTCCTTCCCGGCTTCAAGGGCATCCGAGGTCGCCGCAGACTGCTACACCTTGCTGCTGGTGTTAGCCAGCACGCGAGGACAGCACCCATTCCCGGAGCACGGAGGCGGCGAGCGATATCAAGAAGCGCTCCATCTTCTGGACGGGGCTTGCAAACTCGGCTTTGAGACCCAGGCGTACCACCTTCGGCGGGCTCACCTCTTGGAACAGGTGGGCGAACGGGAGGAGGCGCGAAAGGAGAAGGACCGCGCCTATTCCCTCCTGCCCGCTGGCGCTCTGGATCACTTCTTGATCGGCGAAGAACAGTATCGGCGCGGTGACTGGGAAGGGGCCAGCGACTCCTTCAACCGCACCCTGGCACTACAGCCTGGACATTTCTGGGCCCAGTTTTTCCTTGCCGTTTGTCACCTGAGGGCGCAGCGCTGGGAAGCGGCCAAGGCAGGCCTGAATGCCTGTCTGACTCAGCAGCCCGAGTTTCTCTGGGCGTACGTTTTTCGGAGTTTCGCCAATGAAAAGTTGCGGGCGTTGCCGGATGCCCAGGCCGATTTTCAAAGGGCACTCCAGCTCAACCCCAACGAGGATGCCCGCTACGTCCTTTTTCTCACGCGCGGGATCCTCCACTTCCATCAAAGAGAATGGGATCGCGCGGCAACCGACTTTTGCTCGGCGATGACTCTTAAGCCCGATCAATACAACGCCTACCTAAACTTGGCCCAAGTGTATCTCGCTCAGGGACAGCTTGAGCACGCCCAGGAGCAGATGCAAAGGGCTATGCGGCTCCAGCCACCGGCCGATGCGGTCTTTAGCTACCACGTCGAGCGCGGCCGTGAACTGTTACGGGAAAGGAAATATCAGGACGCGATCCAGGCGTGTGATGCCGCCCAGGCACTCGCTCCCGACCAGCCGCTGCCTTCCGAGGTGCGTGCCCGGGCCCTGTTGGCGCTGGGATTCTACGAGCAAGCCGAGGAATCGTTCGGCGCGTACCTTCGGAAGGGCGGAGAAGCGGTGCGGGACGTCTTCGTTGGCCGCGGACGGGCGCGGATGAAACTCGCCAAGTATCCGGAGGCTGTCGAGGATTACACGCGGGCGCTGGAGCGTGCGCCGAATGGGGACCTCTATCAACACCGAGGTTGGGCGCATTTCTTTGCCGATGCCTGGAGGCTGGCGCTGCGGGATTTCACAAGAGCGATCGAGCTGGAACCTGAGGTAGGCGATGCCTATGCCGGACGGGGGTTGGCTCGCGTCATGCTTGGGGACTACCGCGGAGCTGTTGCGGATGCCGACATCGCCCTCCGCCGTAATCCTTGTACGCCGGAGATGATGCATAACATCGCATGCATTTTCGCCCAAGCCGTTGCCCGAGCGGAAGCAAATGGGGAGGAGGATCAGGCCCTAGTGGCAGACTATCGCTGCCGCGCCCTGGAAGCCGTCCACCAGACTCTGAACATGCTCCACCCGGAGGAACGTCTGTCGTTCTGGTGGGACAAGATCGTTCCCGATGCGGCGCTGGCACCGATTCGTAACGATGCAGGGTTCAAACGATTGCAAGAAGAAATGTTTCGGCTTTCGCAGCCGGGTATGAAGAAGTGACGAGGTGAGAAACCTGGAGGGCGCTTCCATGAGTTTCTGGGCTCACTGCCGGCGACGCCTTTTCGGGAAGCGAGATGCGTTTTCGAGGCAACAGTGGCTGCATCGGCCGGTGCTGGAGTATTTGGAAGGGCGATGGCTCCTTTCGGGAGGTTTCACTCAAGTCAACCTCGCTTCAGACGTGCCGGGATTGGCCCGGATCACCGATCCGAACCTGGTCAACCCTTGGGGCATCTCTTTCAGTCCCACGGGTCCTTTTTGGTTCGCCGACAACGGCAGCGGTGTCTCGAATCTCCTGGACGGACGCGGCCAGTCCGTGCCGTTGCTCGTTACCATGCCATTCACGACCCAATCAAACGGTACTCCCACCGGTGTGGTCTTTAATGGCGGGCCGGGATTTCTCATCTCAGAGAATGGCGTGTCCGCGCCCAGTCGTTTCTTGTTCGCTGCCGAAGATGGTACCATCTCCAGCTGGACCGCTGTCGTCGATGGGACCCACGCTCTCCTGGCCGTCGATAATTCATCGTTGGGAGCGGTTTACAAAGGACTGGCCCTCGCTACCGATGCTGCCGGCCGCACCTTTCTCTATGCCGCCAACTTTGGCCGTGGAACGATCGATGTGTTCGACCAAAACTTCAAGTCGGTCGAGCGCTCCGGTTCCTTTCAGGACCCGAACCTGCCACAGGGATACGTCCCGTTCAATATCCAGAACATTCATGATCTGCTCTTTGTGACTTACGCCCAGCACGATGGAGTCGGACGGGATGATCGCGCTGGTGCAGGGCACGGGTTCATCGATGTTTACGACGCCGCCGGCAATTTGATGAGGCGCTTCGCTTCCCGAGGCGCGCTCAACTCGCCGTGGGGACTTGCCTTGGCGCCTGCGGATTTTGGTCCCTTCGGTGGTACCCTGCTCGTCGCTAACAATGGGGATGGCCACATCAGTGCTTACGATCCGGAGAGTGGCACCTTCCTTGGCTCGCTCACGGCGGATGATGGCAGCCTGATTACGGTTCCTTCCCTTTGGGCGCTGGCGTTTGGCAACGGCCACGAGGGGGGTGCCTCGGATACCCTATTCTTCACCGCTGGCGTGGACAATGAGGCGCACGGGCTCTTCGGTGCTATTCAGGCTCCGCTGCGAAAGGGGACAGACACGGCGGGTTCGGGCAGCTTTGATCCACACGCTCCCGGTGAGCCAGGGGACTATCCCCTCCCCCCGAGCAGTGGCCCTGCGCTTCTGGACGGCAACGAGGACCCAGTCGCCGTGACCGCAGTCCTTCTCCCCTTGACGGAATCCTCCCTGGCCCTCCTCCCAACCTTGTTAACTCTTCCCCAGCAAAGGACACGGTTCATGCCACCTGTCGCGGCGCCGGCGGTTAACGCAGTCCCTTTCCAGGGGTACGACGGAACGTCACTGCGGTCATCCAACACCGCCATGTTTCCTCCCTTCCCTGTCCATTCTCTGCTTCCTAAGAATGTGAAGAACAGCTCTGCTGAACTCAATGCTCTCTTCGACTTGAATCCCGCACACGCTTGGTCCGAGGAGCAAGTCAGTAGGCAATCGCCGAAAATCGCTGCGGATCTTGTTAACACTGACTACCTGGCAATGGATGATGATGCTGCAGCCCACAGGGTTCTGGCTGAGCCAAACCTCGAGACCCTGAAGGCCCCATCCAACGCGGAGCATGGTTTGCGATGGCGTCCGCTATCGGGCCGAACCCAGGATGTGCTGGCTCAGGCTCCCTCAGAAGATCGCTCTCCATCAACCGCCGACTATACAACGAAGATACAAGGCCCTAGAAGGAGCGATCGCTGGAGCTGGACAAGGTTGCTCAACGGCCTTCTGCTCGTGATCGGCATTGCAGGTGTCTGCGCTCTTTACCGAAGGCCCAGAGCAAGCCTGATCAAGCTCTGGGATACATACGTGAACTACGGTGGCGCGGTGGTGTACCAATCCGAGCCCTTGGCTGAACTTAAGTAGCTGCAACGCATCCAGCCCGGCGCACGCATTCTGGCCTGATAAGCCTTCACCGCTTGAACTCTGTCGGCACCGTCCTCGGGCGTGATCGGACAATGCTGGCACTCGCCGAAGCTGAGAGCCTTGCGCAGCTCGGCCTCCCCGCAGACGTCCTTCAGCTGCAGCGTCTCTGCCACCAGGCCATGTGCGCCGGCAAATAAATCCACAATTCGTTTGAACTTTTCCCCGCCGTCCTGACACTCGATTATATGGTCGACAATGCGTGGTGAGGTTGGGCTCGAAATGGCGTCGCTAGAAGCCTTGAGTCGCCTTCAGGAGAGCCTGTTGGTGAGTCGGGCACGAGCTGGTGATTCGGCGGCGTTCCGGACGCTGATTCTTAGCCTGGAGACGCGGCTGTTCTACTTCATTCGCCGGTTTGTCCGCGACGAGCACCGGGCGGCGGACGTTTTGCAGGATGTCTGGCTGACGGTGTTTCAGAAGCTGCACCGGTTGCGCGAGCCGGCGGCGTTTCGCGGCTGGGTTTATCAGATCGCTCATGATCGAGCGGTGACGACAGCTCAGCGCGAATCACGCTTGGCCCAGACGCTCACAATGGACGTCGCCGACGACGCAGTGGCGTCGATCGACGAGTTCACACGACAGGACCAGGCGGCCTCGGTGCATCGTGCGATTGATCGCTTGTCGGCGGAGCACCGGGCTGTCATCACGCTACGGTTTTTGGAAGATTTGAGCTTGGCGGAGATTGCCGAGGTTTTGCGCGAGCCATTGGGCACAGTGAAGTCGCGGCTGTATTACGCCAAGGAGTCGTTACGTCGGCTGTTGACGGAGGAATCGGTCCATGAGTGAAACACCCCAAGATCGTTTCTTGTCGGCGCTGTTGCAACAGGATCAACCTTTGTCTCTCCCTGTTTACAAGGAGTATCGTGCAATGCTCGAAGAGAAATTGTCCAAAGCAGAACGCAAAGAACGACGGGCCAGGCGCTGGACCTACGGCATGTGGATCGCAGTCTTGACGCTGGGGCTCTTCGGCGCCATCGGGCACGCCATGGTACCGATCGAAGTGAAGCCGATGGCGATGTCGCTCATCATGTTGGCGTATGGATTGTTTTGGCTCGCTCTCTTGCGATGGGGGATTTATCTCGCCGTCGAACGCCGGGCTCTCGATGTGGCCCGAGCCGACGTCCGCGATGCGGCGATCCTGGAACTGTCGCGGCAAGTCCAGGCCATCGCTCGGCGGCTCGACGACTTGAAGCCGGCGGCGGGATAGTTCGGCTTTCCGCGACTTGCCAGGACACTGCGATCGGGGAGAGGTTGCTGGTGGTCGGGTGGTTGGGCGTTGGGTACAGTCGCAGCGCCAGCGCGTACTGGATGAACTCGCTCCCATGGCTGCTCGCCATCTGGTTCCCTTTACGCCTGGACGGGCACGCACACGCTGCTCGTGTCCGAGGACCTTCCAGCCCAGGATGAACCGAGGCAGGTACAGGTTGGCGAGCAGGGGAGAGACCGGAGCGCCTTGGGGGCAGCCTCGTGCCTCGTCCTTAAGCCATCTTGGCCGTGTTGGGTGCCAACGCTAATTGTGCGCACGGTGGGCACAGAATCGCCTTCCGACAGTGACTTGGAGCCGAAAATCCACCACGATCAATGCTCCTCCCAGGTGTTTCTACTTATACATGGTCCGGTTGGTTGTGTCCGTTAAGCGGCGGTTCGCGGAACCGCGGGGCACATCAGCACGCGGTTCTGGGAACCGCCGCTCAACCAAAATGGACACCTTCAGCCGGACGGTGTATTAGAAGTCTTCCACTTCGAGCGATGCGCAGATGGCGCGCAAGACCGGCTCATTCTTCTCAGATTCGAGATCGTTGAACTGACACATCAGCAAAACTGTCCCACGGGAGCTGTAGAAACTTCGCGTCCAGCAGGTGTTGGTGAGGTCGAAGCTGAAAAATCGGATGTCGTGACCAATGGCAGGTTGTCCGGCCAAGGAATCGACGCAATCGTCGGCCTCGAGATCGGGATATTCGTCCCGCAACGCGGCCAAGGCCGTGTCGGCCAGCTGATCCGTGCTGGGCATATCCTCGCGCATGCAGAGCATAAGAAACGCGGTCTCCGGACTCTGCACGGATACGGTCCAGCCGGCGTCGTTCTCTTCGCGCTCGAGCTGCCAGTTTTCCGGATACTTGAAACGGATTCCCGGGGCATCAAATTCGGCAACCATGGCGCACCGCCTTGCTGGGAAACTGCACGAACCTTCATTTTAGCCGTTTCCCGGCGAGACGGCAGGCCCTGCGCGGATGCGAGGTGGAAGCCGATACGCGATTTGCTCAACCCCTGCCTGTGACCTATGCTTTTCGCGCAGAGAATCGCATCGTCCGTCTCCGTCCAGAATCGGCCGAAACCCTTGGACCTTCACCATGCAAGCAACGCTCGCCTTACCGATCAATGGCTCTGCGACGGCCACGGAAGCGGTACCGGAAGTCTCGATCGTCATGCCGTGCCTGAATGAGGCACGCACAGTCGGCTGCTGTATCGACAAAGCCAAGCAAGCATTGAAAGCGATGGGCACTCCGGGCGAGGTGATCATTGCGGATAACGGCAGCACGGACGGCTCGGCCGATATCGCCCGCCAGCATGGAGCACGGGTCATTTACGTCGAGGGTCGTGGCTACGGCAATGCCCTCCAAGGCGGCATCGCCGCCGCACGTGGCCGTTACGTGATCATGGGCGATGCCGATGATTCGTACGACTTCGGCCACATCGAACCGTTCCTTGATCAGCTTCGCCGAGGCCACGATTTGGTCATGGGCAATCGCTTTCAGGGCGGCATCCGGCCTGGGGCCATGCCCTGGTTGCATCGCTACATCGGCAACCCAATCCTCACTGGGATCTTGAACCTGTTCTTTCATACTCCGATCGGCGATGCCCACTGCGGTCTCCGCGGCTTCCGCAGGGAAGCCTACGAGCGGCTGCATCTGCAAACTCCGGGAATGGAGTTTGCCAGCGAGATGGTGGTCAAGGCCTGTTTGAACCATCAACGGATCACGGAAGTTCCCATTGTTTTGCACCCCGACGGCCGAGACCACCCACCGCATCTGCGCAGCTTCCGCGACGGCTGGCGACACTTGCGGTTCTTGCTGTTGCTCTGTCCGTTCTGGTTGTATTTAATTCCGGCTGGCTTGTCCTTGACCGCTGGACTCGCTTTCATGATCGGTCTGTTGCCCGGACCCCGTCCGCTGGGCGCACCTGGCATACTACTCGGATCGTTTCTGGTGCTACTGGGCTATCAGATGCTCTGGGTGTGGGCGTACGCCAGGATCCATGGTGGCCAAAGTGGGATCTTTCCCCCCGACCGACTCTGCCAACGTCTGCTCGGCTACCTCAACATCGAACGCTGCTTATGGCTGGGGGGCATGCTCCTGCTGAGCGGCTTCGGACTGTACGTTTGGCCCTTGGAGGAACCGGCCGCTCTGGCCGGATCACTCTGGGCCCTGACGGCGATGGTGCTCGGTATGCAGACCATCCACGGCGGCTTTTTCCTAAATATGCTCGGCATGGCAAGGCGTCCCAGACCATGATTCCTCTGGCACCGTGGCCGCAAACCCCGGCAGCAAAGAGCCATTGCCCTTGCAAGCACGGGGCGCTGCCGAACCTGTTCAGTCTACTCCTTATCATCCTGGTGACGGCCAATTATTTCGTGCCGTTTGCAGATCTCGATTTCACGTGGCAAATTCGCACCGGAGAGCAGATCGTACGGACCGGCTCATTGCGGCCGGCCGATGCCTTTACGTACACGATCACCGGCCAACAGGTGCCGGAATTCGAATGGCTGTACGAAGTCCTGTTGTGGTGCATCTGGTCGGTCTTCGGGTTTGGCGGATTGAAGCTGCTCAAGACCGTCCTGGTCATCATGCCCTGCCTCTTGCTCAGTCTCCGCCTCCGGAAAGAGGGGGTGCGCTGGCACGGCATC
>Ga0070734_10001072_pt1 | contig 43825 bp, 45 predicted proteins | sample Coa_R1_8_FD_66444 | JGI IMG/M metagenome (GOLD analysis project Ga0070734, IMG submission 66444) | Surface soil microbial communities from Centralia Pennsylvania, which are recovering from an underground coalmine fire - Coalmine... | ecosystem: Environmental > Terrestrial > Soil > Unclassified ...
TAGGCGAAGCCTTGAGCGGCGCGACGCGCACGCTGCTCACTACCGCTTCCACTATGTGATTCAGCGCGTCGAGCACCTGGCGGTTGACGGTGAGCACCACGACTGGGACCACGGCCTTGCCGGTTTCCAGCGTATAAAGACGGGCGTACATCTTGCCGCTGTCACTGATGGCGTCATAGTACTTGCCCGGATAGCCAAGGAGCTTATTGCTCGTGGTGTAGGGATCATAGCCGGGAAGAGAGCGCTGGAAATCGGGTATGGTCGAGACCGCGCTGAGCCATGCGTTCTTGAAATTGGCGTTCTGGTCGCCGCTGGCCGGCCGCGGCGCGTGCACGGTAACAATCCAGAAATTCGTGCCCTGCTTCAGCAGCATGAGCCCGCCGTCCGTAGATCCCTGATAGGTCCAGCCTTCAGGCACGGCAAACGACACGTCGCCCACAGTTTGCACCTGCGCGATAACAGGCGCAGCAAGCATAACGATCACAAGGAAAGAAGCAAGGGCCCACCGGCGCATAATCATGTCCTCCAAAACTGGGAAATAATTTGAGGGCCCCTAAAGCGAAAATCTACCTGATGATGCCAGAGGAACGCGCCGTTGGCTAGAGAGTTGTTGAACAAGGTTTCTCGGCGTTCCCCCTGCGCTCAACAACCCTTCAAACACCGCAGCAGAGAGAAAGTTGAGAAAACAACGCGCCTCGATTTCTCAAAGGCGCGGAAAGATCCCTAAACACCTCTACCTAAAAATGCAGATTCAGGAAGTCCCCACTAGAATCACCTATGCCTTCCCTCATCAGTGAAAATCCGTGCCATCAATTTTCGATTAACAGCGCCTGGTGTCTGCAGTCAGATTTTCTCCTACTCGTCCCTGAGCGTTCTCATGGGGTCAACACGCGTCGCTCGATACGCCGGCACCGCCGTTGCCAGCAGCGCCACTGCCAGCAACAGAATTGAAACCGCCGCAAACGTCGCCGGATCGGTTGTCTTCACGCCGAACACCAGCTTTGCCAGCACGCGTCCCAGCAGCATTGCGCCCGTCAACCCAATGATCATTCCTATCATCGTGGGCTTCATGCCTTCAAACACCACTAGCCGCAGAACATCGCGAATCTGCGCGCCCAGCGCCATGCGTATGCCGATCTCCCGTACTCTGCGCCGCACCGCATAGGAAAGCACGCTGTAAATCCCTATCGCGGCCAGCACCAGCGCCAGTCCGGCAAACGTCGCCAGCAAGAGCATGTTGAAGCGCTGCGGCGAAATTGATTCCGTCATGAACTGGTCCATTGTCATCACGTGCGCCACGGCCTGTTGCGGATCAATCTCATGCACGCTGTTGGTCACCGCCGAAACAAGCGTTGCCGGCGGAGTCGTGGTGCGCACAACAACATCCAGTCCGAACGACCGCCATTCCCCGCTGGGAGGCGTCGAAATCTGTGTAAGCGGCTCATAGATCGCCGAGTTCAACTCAGCCTGGTCAAGGCCGTCCAGCTTGACGTCTCCTACTATGCCAACGACCTCACGGATTTTTCCCGGCGCAAATGTCAGCGTCAGCCGCTTGCCCAGCGCGTCTTCATTCGGCCAGAAGCGTTTGGCCATGGCTTCGCTGATTAGGATTGCGCCCGGCCGGTCAAGAGTGTCGCTCCCATTGAAATCGCGTCCACGAACCAGCGGTATATGCATTGCGTGTAGATATCCCGTGCTGATGACCCTTACATCCACTTCCGGCTGTTCAGACATGGCGACCGCCGGTCTTCCTTCAATCGCGATCGGCTGATGCGATCCGCCGTTGAACGGCAAATCGTCCACTGCGGCCGCTGTTTCCACTCCTGGCAGCGCGCGCATCCGCGCCAGCGCCTGGTTCCAGAAATTAATTTCCTCTACCGGAGATTTATATCTGGTCCGCGGGATCGGCAGCGAGAACGTCAACACATTGCGTGAATCAAATCCAGGATTGGTGCTGCGCAGGTTCCACAAGCTGCGAATCATCAATCCAGCGCCCGCCAGCAGCACCAGTGACAGCGCTACTTCACACACCACAAGCGCCGCCCGTGTACGATTGCCGCCGGAATCGCCTGCGCGGCCAAGACCTTGCTTCAAAGTTTCATTCACGTTCGCCTTGCTCAGCTTCCATGCCGGTACAATTCCCGCCACAATTCCCGTGACCACGGAAATCGCCAGCGTAAAGCCGAGTACGCTCGCGTCCAGTGAGATCTCTGTGGCTCGGGGCAGTTGCTGCGCCAGGAAATGGACAATCAAGTCCACTCCAAACTTTGCCACCAGCAAACCCGCCAGGCCGCCACCCAGCGCCAGCAGGATCGTTTCAAACATTAGCTGCTGCATCAGACGCGCACGGCTCGCGCCCAGCGCAGTCCGGATGGCAATTTCTTTAGTGCGTGCCAACGCCCTGGCCAGCAACAGGTTCGCCACATTGGCGCATGCGATCAACAACACAAATGCCACCGCTCCCAGCAGCACCAGCAGCGCCGGCCTAACGTCGCCCACAATGTCTTCGCGCAGCGGCACCACCACCGCGCCCCAGTCTTTGTCGTCTTCAGGATATTGCCGCGCCAGCCGGTCAGAGATCGTGCTCATCTCCGCTTGCGACTGTTTTATATCGGTGTCGGGCTTCAGCCGCGCTACCACCATTGAGTGGTGCTCTCCGCGCACCGCGCGCTCTTTGTCTGACCACGTCAGCGGTATCCAGACTTTTTCCTCCCACATGGGATACATGAATCCTGGCCCCATCACGCCTATCACGGTGTAAGGCTCATCATCCAGCGTGATCTGCTTTCCCACAATGCTGCGATCACCGCCAAACCGGCTCTGCCAGAAAGCATGTGTCAGCACCACCTTGTGGTTCTGGCCCGGCTTTTCCTCTCCCGCAAGAAACGTGCGCCCCAGCAGCGGCTTGACTCCCAGGACAGAAAAGAAATTTGGCTCGACCGTGGCGGCCAGCAATGACTCCGCTTTATCGCCGCCGGTCAGGTTCATGCTTGAGCCGGTGTACATCGCCATGTCTTCAAAGACATCATTCTGCTTTCGCCAGTCGATGTAGTTGGCCGTCGAGACTGAAAACCTTGTCATCCCAGGAAAGCTCTTGGGCGGAGGCACATGCCATACATGCACAATCCGCGCGGGATCTTCAAACGGCAGCGGTCGCAGCAACACTGTATTCACCACGCTGAAAATCGCCGTGTTGGCCCCTATTCCAAGCCCCAACACTAGTATTGCCACAATAGCGAATCCGGGGTTCTTGCGCAGTACGCGCAGCCCATATCTGAAATCCTGGATCAGTTTTGTCATGTGGATTTTGTCTCCTGGGACCTGGGGAATGGCAGAACAAAGTGCCTCTTTAAAAGCACGTATCCTGCCAGGGACCAGTGCCGCCTATCTGTCTCTAAACAAACATTGACTCCCAGTAATTCAAAACGTTAGGTTCCGATTCGATGTTCGAAAGCGACCACTGCCGTTCAAATCCGCGCACCATGTCTTGGCCGTGTTTAAGCCAGCCTACGTCTCTTTCAAACGGCGTGTGCCGCCAGCCACAGTGTCATTGTCCACCCACATTTTCCTCACCGATTGCGACCAGCTAACTATTTTAAAATCAGCTACTTGCCTATTGGCTGCCCGCCTGCTTTTACCCATAGCGCTGCCACCGCAGCGGAGGCCAAACGCCATGACGACCATCGACTCAGGAATGAATCAAAACCAGATCCAGAGGAGCCTTGTTCCCATGCTCCGCACCTGGACCCGCAGTATCGGCTGGACAGTACTGCTCTCAGCCGCTCTGGCCATTCTCTTCGCGCTGTTGTGTGATGGCTGCTCAAATATCCATTGATGTTCCTTTACATTCTCTCTTTCCTGATCATCTGCGCCCATCCGCGAAAATCTGCGGCGAAACTGGACTTCAGCACGTCATCTTCGCAAAAGCAACCAGAGTTTGCGGTTAGTGCTTTTCCATTGCGTTGTTCGCACCCTTTGCGGTGGATTAGTGGCTGAATGCTGAGGGCCGATTGCTGAGCGCCCTACCCGTGACTATCATTCTCCGCATGAGACATCACCTCATCACTGGCGCCGCCAGCGGCTTCGGCTTTGGTCTTGCGCGCACGCTGCTTGCTCGCGGTGACTCCGTCCTGGCCTGCGACATCAACCCTGCCCCCATGGAACAACTCCGTGCCTTCGCTGCAGCGCCCGCTCAACTCAGCATCCGCCAACTCGACGTTCGCGATCCCGCACAGTGGGAGCAGGCTATGCAGGCTGCCGTCCAGCTCTGGCCAAGAATCGATACCGTGATGAACGTAGCCGGCGTTCTGCGTCCGGATTTCATCGCCGATATTAAGACTGCGGATATCGATCTCACCTTCGACGTCAACACCAAAGGTGCCATTCACGGCACGCAAGCAGCATTTCGGGCCATGCGCAATCAAGCCGATGAAAACGGCCGCGGCCACATCATCAACGTCGCTTCCATGGCGGGAATCACACCCGTGCCGGGCATGTCGATCTATGCGGCTTCAAAGTTTGCGCTGCGCGGCTACTCGCTCACTATCGCGCATGAGCTCAAACAATATGGAATCTCAATGACCGTCATCTGCCCGTCCGGCGCGGATACTCCACTGGTTGAGCCATACAGGCATAAGGCGCAAGCTGCATTGATCTTCATTGCGCCGCTTCTCACAACAGAGCAAGTAGTGCGTGCCATCGTCGATCGCGCTCTGGTGAAGCGTCCCACGGAAATCACTGTGCCTCGCCCTCGAGGTCTGATGGCTAAGGCCGCTGGCAGCTTTCCCGGCATCGCCAGCCTGCTCGCAGGATCCATGACGCGCTCCGGCCTGCGCAATCAGGCAAAGCTGAAATAATGCTTTCCAAAGCTGCGGCTGCTTTTTGTAGCAAACCACGATGACCCTCGGCCATCTAAGAGCTTAGAGGTGCAACCATGATTCGCTTTCAGTGTGAGAGTTGCGGGCGTTTAAAAGGGGACGGTGAGACTTGGATTCTCGGTTTTGCCGCCGAAAATATCGGCGTAACTTCCGCGCGCCGTGAAATCTCAATTGCCAGTTCCTGGGACCGCCCTCGCGCTGTTGAGTCGTTGGCTGTTCATTTCTGTTCCGATCAATGCCGGGCCACCTATATGACCGCCTTGTTCGGTGATAACCCGGAAACCCTTGGTGGATCCTCTACTTCAACCAAGCGTCGAATCAAACGCCTCGTCCCCGGTGCGGTAGTCGATACGGTTGTCTCGGAAAAGTCTCGTCCTAAAACCAAACGGCGGACGGTGGTACGGCGCAAGATCGCTTAACGTTGTTGCTTTGCTGAGGATTCCGCAGGTTTTTAACTTCTGGCCTCTCATACTGTTGAGGGTTTCCAGCCGCGTTCCCTTTGCGCCTCTTCGCGTCCTTGGCGGTAAAATCTCTTCTCCAAAAATAGGGCTCACCCAAAACATCTGCGTTGATCTGCGAAATCTGCGGCGAAGAGCTTTTTGGGAATTCGCTTCCATTCGCGCAATTCGCGGCCAATAAAAACGGCCAGGCTCGTTTAAGAACCTGGCCTGCGTGTCACCGCTATTTTTCACCATTTCACTCCCTCTTACTGCTGAGGATTGGCCGGCGCTGTCGGCGTCGCCGGCTCGCTGGTTGCAACCACTGGAACCGGTTCAGACTTGATTTTCACTGTCGTCATGATCCTTTCCAGTTTGTCGAAGACCTGTAGATGGTCTACCGGCTTAGTTGTTCCCGGAGCGTCTGCCACACCCAGCGCGAACTCATAGCACGCGCCGTTTTCAAAGTGATGGTAGTAGCGCGCCTCGCTCTGGTCGGTGAAGCTTTCCGTCTTGGCGAATTCAACGCCCAGGACGTTCGTTTTCACCGGCACAATCGAGTCATCATCGGCATCCACCGGTGGGTTGATTGTGGCTTCCGCCGGCTCGGGCACAGTGGCGAACTTGCTGCACTGCTCCGCCGTCAGGCCTTTGTTTACGCTCGCCTTAAAGTAGGAGGAAACGCGCGTTCCCGGCAGCACCAGCGTGGTCAGAGTCTCGCCGCCCGGCTCGGCAAAGTTCATCGCCACCGGATCAGGCCATGCCGAATCTTTGGTCTCCGCGTCCGGCGTCAGCATGGTGTAGGTCTTGGGATAGCGGAACGAGACCCCGTACATGCTGTTCTTGTAGGTCGCGGTTGAGGCGCGCTTGATCGTCTTCTTTTTCTCGATCACCGCTTCCACTTTCTTTTCCAGTTGGTCCACCGGCTGGCTTGTCGCCGCGATCGGGCTTGCACCGTTCGGTCCGGACACATTCTGGCTTGCCGGGCTCGCTTGCGCGCTTTTGTTGCTGGCTTTGGAGCAGCCGTTAAAGTCGAGCACCACCATCAGCGCCAGCACCGCCGTTGCCGCTGCGGTCGCTGCGCCGCCAATCATCCGTGCCCGCCTGGTTGAACTGCTATCGATTGGAGTTGCGTTGAAAGATTTCAGGTTTGCCATGTTTGTTTCCCCTCCGCCGCCCTGGGGCAGCACTCTTCTCTATGGCACGGAGGCGGCCATTCATGAATCGCTTGATTCCATGCGGGTTAGCGGTGCTTGCGGATAATGCGCCGCGTGCTGATGAAAACACGGTGTGTGTCGCGTGACACAGCCCTGTTCGATTTGAGAGATAAAAAGCGGTCGACTGTGTGCGGCTTGGGCTTACTTCGCTTTCGTCCACACCACGTCTTCGTTGTTCCGTCGATCGATGAGCGAAACCACCGTGCCGTCATCGCTGTGACCAAATAGCGTCCGGCCTTCCACGCCTTTGCGGAAGAAAATATCACTGGCTTCAGGAACTAGTTCTTCCCGCGGACGGCCGTTGCGCGTGGCATACAGATGGCCGTCTTCCGCCGTGATGTTCATCGTTCGTTCCGGTCCCAGCCGGTATGTCCCGACGTAACTTGGAAACTTGCTCATGTCAGCCTTGCCCGGTGCGGGATCTTCGTAATAGCGCAGCACCTGTCCGGCAACGATCTGCCACTTCCCACCTCGCCGCATCCACGTATCGGTCTCGTGATAGCGGGCTTTCATGTTCTGGCCGAAGATGGTTTCAGTCTCATCCAGGTCATAGCTCAGGACCGCCACGTTGCCTTCAATGTGGCTCTTCGGCCGCACCAGCTTGATCGTGCCGGAATAGCCTTTCGGCATCGGCTGGATGTCCTTCACCAGCGCGGCTTTGTCCATATTGCGGCCTTTCTCGTCAAAGAACATGGCATCTTCCGCAAAATATTTGTTGAAAGGCTCCTGGTTCCCCGGGACGATGGCGTCAAACAATTCCTGCGTGCGCCGCACCAGTTCATCCTGTGTGATCGTCGGTTCATCGGCTACGGCGCCCCAGGCAATAGGTGAAATGACTGCACATAAGAGCGCGACCAAAAATCCTTTTTTCACGGCATCCTCCCCTTCTTATACGCACCGCTTTACGGATCATTTCTTTTGCAGGGCTTCTTCACCACTTCGCCGCCCTTCATCACAAATTGGACGTACTCCAGTTGCGTAACGTCAACCAGGGGATTACCCGCCGACAGGTTTCAGCAGCTCCGTCCGGAGCGGCATACGTTTTTCTGATCGTTCTAACCGATTTGATGAAACGGCCGGGCTGCTACTGCCACTATTTCCTACAGTGAACCTTCCGGGAGAAGCCCCGCTCTTTTGTGCTGCTCTCAAAAAATTTATTGCACCCTGCACAATATCCGGCATGTCTAAAACGTCAGATAAATTAAACGGACCCGGATTAAAACCGTTCTGCAGCTTTTTTACGTACGTTGACCAGGATGAGGGAGTTTTAGATGTTCCGCCGTAGAAACAAACAGAAAACCATTGAACGGGCCACCGAATACGCCAGCTGCAAAGATTTCAAGCAGATTTTTACTGAAGATATGGTCGGGCTGCACCGTCTTGCCTTTTTGCTGACTGCGGACCACGCCAAAGCCGAGCAATGCTTTGTCGCGGGCCTGGAAGATAGCATCCACGGCAACCCTGTTTTCCGGCAATGGGCGCGCGCGTGGAGCAAACGCGCCATTATTCAGAGTGCAATCAAAGCCATTGCACCCACGCCCACACGTCATGGAGCGCTCCCGGAAGCGGCAGAAGCGCAGTGGCAGAATGGGAATGACGTTGAGAGCATTGCCGCTGTTGTTGCGTCATGGGAGCCATTTGACCGGTTTGTATTTGTTATGGCGGTGCTGGAAGGCTATGGGCTGCGCGAGTGTGCTGCTCTTCTGGCTTGCCCCGTGCAGGATGTGATAACGGCAAAATCATTCGCGCTGCAACGCCTCGCGGCCCAATCGGCCCCGGAGGTTCTATCTCCAGACCGCGAGTATGTTCGCCTAGGCCAGGGTTTTGCCCGCGCCCAGGTGGCGTAAAGGCAATTTCTTCTAAGCTTCGATGAAGATCTTGGAACAACTCAGGTCAGTTTAGGCCCGGGATCGCGACGACTGTTTGTGTTGTGGGCGCCCGTGCACCGTCGCGTGAAAGTTATTAGACCGGACACTGCGCGACATCCTGCCTTAACTCTAACGTTGCACCGACGCCCTCAACGCCGTAAAACTTACGCGGCCGGAGCCCGCGTTATGAAGTCACCTGACGGCATCGCTCGTTGGCTGGTTCACCACTTTCGCTCAATGCCCCTGTGTCGAACCGTCCGGCAACCGTGCCCGGACGTTCTCTTATGAATGTGAAATCCCGGCCGCAACAAATATCAATGTAAGCTTTCTTTCACGACTTGACAGGTGGCGAAAATCACCAGTGTTTATGCCAGAGAAAGCAATAAGTATCCCGCGCCGGACCACGCCGCGAACACCGCCGCCGTCAGCGCCATGCGGAATGAAAAACTATCAAGAATGCGATTATTTTTACCGTCAAACATATAAGCTCCTGAACCTTTAAGTTTCAATTTGGGAACCTCAGCCGTTTCGCTGTTGATTCCTGCCATGAGTAATCGCACCTGCCATGCCAAACTCGCCGGGCAGCGTAAATCGCTGAATCTACGCACTCCTGGGGCGAAGGCGCGCATCAGCAAAATCCGGCGGGTGTTCGCTTTCGGCATCTCACTGTTCGCAAGTGAACAGTGGCTTTCGGCCGCATATTTACTGGCGATTTCCTTGCTGACCTTTTGCGGTCATCACCGTCTAACCATGACGGCGTGCAGAATTGCGCCTTCATTCCTGCTTGCCCCGCACTCGGGTAGAATCAAGAGTGTTGAATCGTTCCCGCCAGTCCAGTTACGCGCCCGGTCCTCCTCCACTTCAGTTTTTTCTGGACTTGCCGCAATTTCGCAAAGACCCGCTCGGCGGCTTCTTTCGCTCGGCCCTTACTTATGGAGATGTGGTTCGCTATCGCGGCGTCTGGGTAACACACCAGCTCAGCCATCCTGACCACATTCAGCAGGTCCTGCAAAGCAATTTTGCCAACTACCGCAAAGGCCGCGGCTACAGGATTCTTAAACTCTCGCTGGGTGAAGGCCTGCTCACCAGTGAAGGCGCTCTGTGGCAGCGCCAGCGCAAAATGACGCAGCCTTCTTTTCAAGGGCAGCAGGTGGCTTCGTTCGTCGCCCCCATGGCGGAAAATACTTTGGCCATGTTGCGCCGATGGGAAACCAACGCCAGGGACAATCAGACCTTTGACGTGGTGCCGGACTTCATGCGGCTCACGTTGAACATCGCCGCGCAGGTGCTCTTTACCACCAACCTTGAGGCCGATGCCGAATCCATCCGCCGGACGCTCGATATTGGCCGCGACTATTCCGTGGACCGCGCGTGGTCAATCTTTCCGCCGCCGCTCAGCATTCCCACCCGGCGAAACCGTGAATATCGCGCGGCGCTGGCCAACATTCACGCCATCATTGACCGGATTATTGCCGATCGCCGCCGTCAGCCCGCGCGCATCTCTGACCTGCTTACCATGCTGATGGAAGCGCGCGATGAGAGCGGCGCGCCAATGTCCGACAAGCAGTTGCGAGATGAAGTCATCACACTGCTCACCGCCGGACACGAAACCACGACGTTGGCACTGGCCTGGACCTGCTATCTGATCGGCACAAGGGCGGACGTGGTAGAGCGCATGCAGGCCGAAGCTGCGTTCCTCAACGGACGCATTCCAACTTATGAAGACCTGATGAAGCTGCGCTATTCGCGCATGGTGCTGGAAGAAAGCATGCGCCTCTATCCGCCGGTGTGGACTCTGGCGCGCACCGCCGTGAATGAAGATGAAATCGGCGGCTATCGCATCAGCTCCGGATCGGAAATCCTGATCTTTCCTTACATCACGCAGCGCCATCCCAAGTGGTGGCAGGACCCGGATGTTTTTCGTCCGGAACGCTTTGCGCCGGAAAACTCCGCGGCCCGCCCGCGTTATGCCTATCTCCCATTCGGCGCTGGCCCACGCACGTGTATTGGCTTGAATTTTGCCATGACGGAACTTCTTGTCGCGCTCACGTTGATCCTGCAGCGCTTCCGCATCACCTTGGCGATTGATCCCGAGAAGGTGAGCCCAGATCCTTCAGTGACGTTGCAGCCCAAGCCGGGGATTCCGGTGCGCCTGGAAAAAATATCGACTGTCAGTTAGATCGTCTCTGCTTTCTCCCACTGCCATTTCGCAAATCTCTTACGCAACTCCAGCTTGGATAACTTTCCCGTCGATGTATGCGGCAACTCGTCAAGAAAGACGAAAGCATCGGGCAGTTGCCATTTGGCAAAGCGCAAAGCAAGAAACTCGCGCAACTCATCCGGAGTTGCTGTCGCGCCGGCACGCAATACTACTGCTGCTACCGGGCGCTCGTCCCATTTGGGATGCGGCACGGCAATCACGCCTGCTTCCCGCACAGCCGGATGCGCCACCAGAGCATTTTCCAGATCCACTGAGCTGATCCATTCTCCGCCGGACTTGATCAGGTCCTTGGCTCGGTCAGCAATCTGCACATAGCCCTCTGAATCAATCGTGGCGATGTCACCGGTACGTAGCCAGCCGTCAGCTGTCCAGCGATCTTCAGTGCCGGGCGCGTTGAAGTAACTGGCCGCAGTCCATGCTCCCTTCACGTGCAACTCACCCAGAGTTGTGCCGTCCCACGGAGCTTCGCCGTGATCATTTACCACGCGTACTTCCATAAATGGCAGTGCACGTCCCTGCCGGACACGCACGCGGTAACGCTCATCTTCAGTCCACTCCAGCATGTGCGATTTCAGAGTGGAACAAACGGCAACTGGCGTTGTCTCCGTCATGCCCCAGACTTGGATCAACGGCAGGCCGCGCGCGTCAAGCTTGCGCACCAGTGCTTCCGGCACCGCCGTGCCGCCGACGAAGCCGCGAAACTTTGGCGCTACCTTCCAACGCGTGGGATTTTTTTCCAGAGCTTCCAGAATTCCCGCCCAGACCGTTGGGACCGCCGTCGCCAGCGTGACCTGTTCTGCGGTGAACAGGTCAAGGATGGATGCTGCATCAAGCTGCCGGCCCGGCATCACCAGCTTGCAACCAAGCATAATCGCCACATGTGGCAGTCCATGAGCGTTGGCGTGGAACATCGGCGCCAGCGCCATACAAACATCATGCTGTGAAACGCAGAAGGCGTCCGGCAGGGAAAAAGCCAGCGCATGCAGTATGAGAGCCCGATGCGAGTACAGCACGCCTTTGGAGTTGCCGGTTGTGCCTGACGTAAAGCACATTGCGGCTGCATCGTTTTCTTCGGCGCGCGGAAATTCATAGTCGCCGCTGGCGGACGACAGCAACTCTTCATAACTCTCCATGCCGGAAAGAAGAGCCTGGCCCACGACAAACACGCGCTCCAGCTTTACTTTATCTTTGAACTGTTCGAACAGCGGCAGCAGTACGTCATCCACAATCAGAAAACGGTCCTGTGCATGATTCACAATGAACGCCAACTCTTGCGGATGCAGCCGCAGGTTCAACGTGTGCACCACGCCGCCGGCGCTGGGGACTCCAAAATAAGCTTCCAGATGCGCTGAATGATTCCAGCAAAGCGTCGCCACACGATCGCTCGGCTGGAGTCCCGCCCGGTGTAATGACTCCGCCAGCGCCTTGGTCCGGCGATAAAAATCCAGGTAGGTATAGCGGTGCAATCCGCCATCAGCCAGCCGCGAAACGATTTCAACGTTAGGATAAGTTTTTGGGATTCGTTCCAGAATAGCTTGCAGAGTGAGCGGGTAATCCATCATGGATCCCTTCATTGCGAAAGCCCCTCCGGAACGCTGACGATTGATTTTGATGCCAACGAAACGCGCCTATACTAGCACGATTCCTGAGCGCGCTCTTTTGCCGCTGGCTTATACTTCTCCCGCTATGAAACTCAATCGAATCGTCTGCCTGTTATCTCTCGCTTTTTGTTCCGCAATCATGCCGGCGCAAAATAGCTTTACCGTCGGCACCGCCACGGCTGCTACCGGACAGAAAGCTACCGGCACTCTGGAAATTCCTGCAGGCGTTGACGCAGCAACGTCGATTCCCGTCGTCGTTGTTCGCGGCAGCAAGCCCGGGCCGGTGCTGGCCCTGGTTTCCGGAGCGCACGGCACGGAATATGCATCAATCATTGCCCTGGAAAAAGTTATCCAGTCGCTCGATCCCTCACAAATCTCCGGCACCGTCGTCATTCTGCCGCTCGTTAACATCGCGTCCTTTGAGCAAAAGGTTCCGCACGTGAATCCCGTGGACGGCAAGAGCATGAACCGTTTCTATCCCGGCAAGCAGGATGGCACCCAGACCGAGCGCATTTCCTACGCGATTACCAAACAGGTAGTCGAACGCTGCGACTATCTTGTCGATTACCACGGCGGCGATATCGACGAAAATCTTCGACCCTACGCTTATTGGCCAAAATCCGGCAATCCCAAAATGGACGCTACCACGCGCGACATGGTGCTGGCCTTCGGCCTGGATCACGTCATTATCTGGAGTGATCGCCCTAAAGATCCCTCCGCATCGCGCTATCTCGACAACACGGCCAACACGCGCGGCAAGCCGGCCATCGCCGTGGAAGCAGGATATTCCGGTACCGTCCAGACTGATGATGTGGCGCTGTTGGCTAACGGCACTCTGAGCCTCATGCGTTATCTAAAACTGCTGCCGGGAGCGCCTTTAATGGTGGAACATCCCGTGTGGCTTGGCAAAGTTGATACCGTTGCCAGCGACCAGCCGGGGATTTTCTATCCTCTGGTGCAGCGCGGAACTTATGTTGAGGCGGGAATGAAAATTGGCTATGTCACCGATTACTTCGGCAAGACGATTTATGAAGCTCATGCGCCCGCGGCTGGTGTGGTGCTGTATATCTGTGGCGTTCCGTCGATGAAGAAAGGTGACACCGTGGCCAATATCGGCGAGATCGCGACAAATCCATAATGTCGCTTCGCTCCAAACCGCTTAGGCATCATTTTTGTTTGCTTTCGGTCTGTTGCCTTGTTATTTGCCGCTCGGCGGCAACTGGCCTCGCGGCTGTTGAATATTGAGACATACCTATTTCTCCGTGCGCTTGAATTGCCACCGCTGGATAAAGTAAATACCCCAAAGGGCGACAGCAAACGCCACGATAAAAATCCCTGCGCTCGGGTCACCCTGAAAGAGAATCCAGACGATCTTATGGTTCTCGATTTTGAATATGCCGGCCAGGAAACTATAAAACGCTGCCATCCACAAAAATTTTGTATGCGCAGGCAGCGGAGTAGTACGGCTGCGGGCAAATAAATAGAAGAGCCACATGAATACCGCCATTGCTATGAATAATGGCCCCCGGGTGCCGCCGCCGGAAGCCGAACCGCTCCAGACGATCCAAATGACCTTGCCATTTTGAATGCGGAAGAGAAACAGCATCAGAGTACTGATCACCGCCAGCCAGAAAAATGAACTCCGCGTTTCTGTCACCAGGCGTGCGCGCTCCAGGGCCAGTTTCTCTTTTTCGGGATCAAGCTTCGGCGCGGGGGTCCTCAAGCTCTCCAGCGGGCCGGCGGCGGAGCGGGCTGACTTTTCAAAATCGGGGTTCTCGCGAAAAAAATCTTCCACCAGCGCGCGTGTGGCCGCGCTGGCCTCGCCGGAAAAATAAGCCGGTAAAAGATCGACAATGATTTCGCGCTCTATTTTCATGGGCGCACCTCCTGGAATGTGTCTCTGACGCGCATCAGTTTCAATCGCGCGCGATGAACTTTGACTTTTACTGTAGTGACGGGGAGATTCAGGGTCTGGGCAATTTCTTCATATGGCATTTCTTCCTGCACACGCATGAGCAGCGCGGCACGGTCCACCTCAGAGAGCTGGCGCAGCGCGCCCATCACGGCGCTCAATTCAGCCTTGTGCTCGGTTCGTATGGCCAGGCCCACTGCCGGATCGGGGATTGAATCTTCCAGTTCAGTGAGCCGATTGTTTCGCCGCAGATGATCGCGGTACAGGTTGCGCGCAATCGTAAACAGGTAAGCTTTGACCGTTGCTTCCCTGATCTTGCCGCGTGAAGTCCAGGCGCGCACGAAAGTCTCTGAAGTAATGTCGTCCGCCAGGGCCGCGTCGCCACAAAGGAACAGCGCAAACCGATGCACCTGTGGCGCATAGCTTTGGTAGAGGCTATGGAAATCCATCATCGGCGGCCTTGGACGCTAATGATACGCAGAAATCCCGTGGAAGTTACGCGGCGGAGTGAATCAGTGGTGGGAATCAGGTTTCGGGCAATATCCTTGCGGCGCCACCGCACGGAGAAGGCCGTCTTAAATTGCGGCAAAACCAAAAGCCGGACTCACGGAGAGCCCGGCCTTTGTCCATGCTATTTCCTCCCCCAGGAAACAGCAGCAGCTATCCACTACCAGAGAGGTTTTCCTGACTGGTCGCGGAAGTTGTATGTATCGTGCCCGATTGCTACGGACTTCGCTATCAGCGCGCTCTTGCCCTCAAACGTAATCTTAGAGCCAACCACCGTTACGTTATCGCCCTTGCGGATATTGATCTCATACTGCTTCATGAATGACGCAGGAGCCAGATGGACTTCAATGCTTCCTGTCTCATTCTTCACCGTAATGTGCGAACCCACGGTGCCGGTCACAGGACACTCAAAATCTTTCGTCTCAACCACCCAGCCATGCATCGTCTGCTCGCTGGTGGGGGCGTAAGTGTAGCTTACAGGTTTCGGGGAGTTCTTTTCCTGGGAAACAAGAGTAATTGCCGCTCCTGACAGAAGCAGCGCGAATATCCCTAAGAGGACTCTGGTGAATTTCATCGCAACCTCCACGAAGCATAAGTATCCGCGAAGGTGAGGTTTCCGGCTGTGACCGCGGTCACAGTTCCCTGAAGTTTGTGCGGTGCCTTTTTGTCCAGACGATACGCGGTCTTCATGAAAAGGAGCATTCCGGCAGGCTTTTCAGTGAGTTACCGCAACTCAGCCTGTGCGGCTTACCAACCGCCGCCGCCTCCACCGCCACCACCGCCGCCGGACGAACCGCCGCCTCCCGAGCCCGAAGATGATCCTGGAGCAGTGGAAGAAGACGAGATCGCGCTGGAAAACGAACTGCTAAAACTCGATGTAAAAGTTACCGCAGAAAATGATCCAAAGGACCCGCCGGAATACCATGAAGGAGAATAAGACGCGCTTCCTCCAGCGCCGGTATCCGTAGCCGCCTGCGCCAGCACCTGGGAGAATTGCTGGGCCCATGCATGCTCAACCCCAAGCGCGAAAGCATATGGGAGAAAGCGCTCAAAAAGCTGTGGCGTCTTGTCCGGTCGTGCAATGGTTTGCAGACGCTCGCTCTCCACTGCCGTCAGAAACATTTTGAAGCCTTCCACCCGGTCCATCAGGGCGCGTCCGGCAAGTGTGGGAGCTTTCAATAGATGGTGAAAAAGAACATTGATCCCGATGGCGACGGCGATCAAGCCGACAGCCCCACCACAGGCCCAGATCAGCATACCCAGCCCAACGCATTCCCCAATGACAAAGGGGATGCTGAAGAGAGTAAAAAATACCGCTTGCCCAGCTCCCAGGATGCCCGCCGTTGGTACGCTCCTCCACGCCCGAATTACGCCGCTCACAAGCGCATAGACTCCAAAGCTCCATCCCGTAAGCCAGACCGACATGAAGAGCCCGACAGGCATGAGCGAGCCCCCTCTCAGCACCAGGATCGTCCCAATCGTAAGCAGTGACAGGACCACCCCAGGCCAGAGATAGCGCGCGTTGGTGCGAAAACTAGTGATCTCTATGGTGGCATGGAGATTTGTTTCCAGGCCTTTGCGCGCACGCAACAGCACCTCATGGTTCTTGTTCTCAAGCACCAAGGGACTGCCATTTTCAAACAGAGTTCGCGCCAGACTCTTTTCGTCCCCGGAAAGACTGCTGTCTTTTTCTGTGGCGTTCTTCCTGCGTACCAGCTTGTAGGTCTTGGATTCATCCTGCTCAATCGTGAGATAGCCTTTGGCCGCCAGACCCATGATTGCGGCCGTAAAAGTTTTTTCGTCACCACCCATCCGCTCCAGAAAACGCATGGCTGCGGGTGACATGTTGTCCGGCGGCTCGTAAAGAGGGACGATCGTCCCACTCGCAGGGTCCCTGCCCACCATGCTCCAGACCATCACATAATAGAGAAGCACCAGGATCACGCCGGCGAGCCCGACGAAGGTTGATTTGTTGTCAGCGATGAACCATGCGCGCTTTTGTTCTGTCGTGGGCTCGGCGATCAGCCCTTTGGGCCAGCTTACCGCAATCGTAAGCCCTTGCTCGGGAGCAAGATTTTCAGCGCGAAACGTGGGATTGCCGTCTTCATCTCGCTTGGCCGTATAGGCCTGCCCTTTTTCGCCTGCCAAGCCGGTGTAACCGCTCAGGTCTTTTACCTGGCTGCGTACATTTGGCGGCAGCAATACCGTGGCTGTGGCCACGTCAATGGGGAACTTCCACGCGTTGCCTGTAACGTTCCAGTAAAGTTCATCGTGGTCGCGGAAGAAACCAAGCTGGCGATTGGTGCGGTAAGAAAACTGGTAGGTATGGTTGCCGTCCGGCAGGGCATAGCTCGAACTGCCAAAGTAAATTCGAACACCGTTGCTCACATCCTCCGTGTGGTAAGGCTCCGAATTTCCGTCACGGCGCACGCTGACCACTTCAAAAAGAACGGAATAACCGTTCCCAGCGCGGTCCTTGTAGCGCGTTGGAAAGTCGCGATAAATGCCGTGGACGATATCGATGCCGGTAGACTCAACCACAATGGTTTCAACCACCTGCATGCTGCCATCTGAGTTCACAGTAATGCGGGAGTCAAACGAGCGGATTCCTTCGGTCTGGGCGGCAGCCGGAACGGCCGTCAGCAAGACCAGCAGACAGAGCTTAAGGATGTTCTTCATGGAATTCAGTGATTGACTATATCGCTGCTTCCATTCGGCAGGAAGAACAAATTTGTCTGGCTCAACCCTCCCGTAACGGCGCTGCCTGGTCATGGCCTACCCGTCCGGCAACTATCTCTGCGCGGTAATAGTTTTCTCGGCGCATAGGGCAGCCCGCCATTCGTCGCAGCATTGCGATTTGCCCAGTGTGTGTCAATGCGTCGGCAACGGGGCCCTGAAAGAGCTTCTCCGGCGATGCAGCAAGCGGAGCGTCTGACGCAAGATAGCCATCAAAGGCTTCCAGAGTTTTGAAAAAACGCTTTACTTCGTCCGGCCACGGTAGCGGTTCGGAATCACGCCACGCCTGTTTGCCTTGCGCGATGGAGAGCGCCCAGTCAAAAAGATCGCCCATGTGGGCCAGGATGTGGGCGGGAGTACGGCCTTTTTCTCCCGTGCTGAAAGCGGCAAAAGTTTCCGGCGCATCGCGCAGCGTCTTTCCCGCACGGTAAGCCAGTGTTGCCAGGGTGTGACGCAGAAGCTGCCGTCCGGAGTCATTTGTGGGCTGAGATGTTGCCGCCATGGTCGCTCCTTATGGAACACGAGATCAGCAGGTGATCTTTTACGAATAGATGGCTGAGGTCAAGCCGCAGGCACAATATTTCTCTTTGATAAAAGATTTTGGAAGGCGATAGGCAAGGACTTACAGGGCGACAGTGAAATCTTCTTCTTCGTCGTTTTCAGGCAGGGCGTAGAGCGCGACTTTGAAGGGCGCAAGAGTAATATCTGGCGCGCTACGTACAAGTTCAAAATAAACCGAATCCTCGCACTTGATGCATTTGGGAAATAACTGGTCGCGCAGGAGTGTAACTTCATGCGCCAGCCGATGGTTCCGGTGATAGACGCGGTAAATGCCGCTTTCCAGTATTTTGTCACCGCAGCGGAATTGCTTTGCGTTCTTCAATATATTTTCCTGCGATTTAAGCAAACGCAATTTCCGCTTACCGTTCCTCATTGTGGGACCCGAACCAACCGCAAATTGGATGCTGCTGGTGGGCAGCTAAGTTGTGTAAATTCCTGCAGCTATTGCAGTGCAAAATGGAACGCATCCAAATTGCCTGTTTTCAATCAGTTACTCTCGATACAACTCAGCAGCTCTGATGCGTCATCAAAAATTCCGAAAATGATTGTGTGAAGGAGCCAGGAAATTAGTTGATGAACGAACCAAAACGTGAAACACCGAACGTCCCCGTTCAGGCCGCCCAGGGCCCCGCGGCGAAAGCGCAAAAGGTGCGCAGTTCGCGTTATGAATGGGAAAGCAAGAGCAACAATGAAAATGAAAAGGCCGCCGGCGCATCCGGCGCGTCGCGCAGATCGCTCTTTGACTCTGCTAAGGCTATGTTGAGGAAGTTCTTTTCAGGAAACCGCGGCGAGCGCACTCGTAGCTTTTTCGATAACGACGATGACGCCAGCCCCAGCGCGGCTTGATTACCTAGTGTAGAAATCTCTTCAGCATCACCGTCCTGTCAATATCAAGCCAGGCTTTCCAGCTCTGCTCGGAAACGCCTGGATATTTTTCCCTGCCAAACGCGATCCATGCATCGCGGTAACGGCGCCACTCGTCTTCGCTCTTCTTGACGCCTTGCCGTGTCACCGTGCCCCACTGCGTAGCGTCGCCGGCTTGCGTGCGCAGATAAGTAGCGTTTTCGTCGGCTTCAGCGCGTTGAAATTCTTCTTTTGTATATTTGGGCAGCTCGCCGCCTTCAAACGCCTGCAGGGAAGAGAGCAGATTGTTTTTGAAGAATATCTCTTCCTGAATTTCAAATGTTCCTTCCAGATTGACGCCGTTCTTCGCCTGGATCTCATAGAACCTGTTGGCTTCTTCCATAAAAGTGTGGAAGGCCTTCTTCTCTGCCGGCTTCCATCCCGCAATCAGATCGTTGAATTTCTGGTCGCGCTCAATCTTGTCAAAGCGTTCGCTCAGGATAGCGCATTGCTCATACATTTCGCGGCCGCTGCTGTGGTCGCACACGCTGAAGTTGTTGCCCGCCCAATTTTGTTTTTTCAAACGATCAAGCTGGTACACGCGGCCTGCGTCATCGCCCGGCGCTCCGCCAATGGAACACGCCAGCTTGATAGCGGCGTCAAAATTGCGCGCCGCGCCATTGCCATTGGCGTAGACCATCATCAGGATGGCTTTTCCGCCGATCGGCGTTTTGTCATTTCTATCCATCTCTGCATAAGCGCACTTTCGCGCTTTCACGGGATCGGAGGTCTGTCCAAAACCGAAATAAAGGTCGGCAGAGACACACTTTGCCAGTGCCTTTTCCTCCGCCGGTGTTGGGCGGTCTGCCGCGGGTAGCTTAACGTCCTTAACAGAAGCGCACATCTTTAAGGCACCGGGATCGCTGATGGTGCTTTGAGAAAAAGCTGAGCAAAAACCGCCCAGCAGGAAAATTGAAAGAAGAGATATGGAAGGACGCATTTGTAAACCATTGTGCTTCATACGTGCCGCCGAGAGCAATTGCGACTTAGACATTCTCAAGACAGCAGTGTAAAACCTTTGAAACACAGAGGAACAGAGGACACAGAGGAGTGAAAAGGATTTGAAGCTAAACAGCAGAGATAGTAATTCCACCAGATATCAGTAAGAAACGCTGTCATAAGCGCGTCCTTGATATGCTTCAAGCCGGTCGTCTTGCAAAATTCATAGGCGTCAGAGTAAAACCTCTGCACTTGCGCAGAACAGAGGACGCAGAAAATGGAATTGAATGAAATATCTGGCCGGATCATTGCGGCCGCTCTTAGAGTACATACTGCCATCGGCCCCGGCGTTTTAGAGAGTGTGTACCAGACCTGCTTAGTTCATGAGTTAAAGAAAGCAGGGCTTGCGGTTCAGTCCCAAGTAGCTCTTCCGATTGTTTACGATGGCCTGCATTTGGATTCAGGCTATCGAATTGATCTTCTGGTGGAAGGTACTGTTATCGTCGAACTCAAGTGCGTGGAGACCCTGCTTCCGATTCATAAAGCCCAGCTGCTAACCTATCTGCGGCTAGCGAATAAGCCTCTGGGATTGCTTTTGAATTTTAATGTTGTCCATTTGCGCGAGGGAATCAAGCGCGTAATAAACAACAAGTATCGGAAGGCGATTGCAGCAGCGCAAGGCGACAATTCGATCTAAAATCCCTCTGCGTCCTCTATTCCTCTGTGTTTCAAAGGTATTGAATCAGATCGCGCACCCGTTCGGGGTATGCCGTGAGTAACTGCTCTGATATTAGTGCATGTGCTAATCTTCTCGCGGAGTCTGCTTGCGCGCCGCCTTTGAAAAAGCACCGCCGGAAGTCCAGGAAATTCTGGGCAAGCCCATACGCGATCTGGGGCTGAAGCTGGAAGGGTCGCCGCTGGAGCGCTTTGTACAGCAGCTCCATCGCGAACTTGAGCGCAAAGGCCTCAAGAAGTTTCGTCCGGCATGCTATCTCACCGATGAGTGGGGCTGTCCTTCAGGCGAGCCGATCATCGGAATTCCGTTTTACCTGGCCGATCCCAAGCTCGCGCGCCTGGAAAAAGAAATGAACGATCTGGAAGATTCGTGCCAGATCATGATGTACCTGCGCCATGAGGCCGGACACGCCATCAACTACGCTTACGCGCTCCACAAGACCCCTGAATGGAAGCACCTGTTTGGACCATATCGCAAGCCTTACCGCGACGCATATCGGCCGATCCCGTTCTCCCGCAGCTTTGTGCGCCATATGGAAGGCTGGTACGCGCAGAAGCATCCCGATGAGGATTTCGCCGAAACCTTTGCCGTGTGGCTTACGCCGGGTTCGCGCTGGCGGCAAAAATATAAAGGCTGGCCTGCTTTGGAAAAGCTGCGCTACGTGGACCGCACTTTCAGAAAGCTTGGCAGCCTCGATCCCGTGCGTCCGCGCGGACGCACCGACATCACCGTGGAAGAAATGGACACTACGGTCGGTGATTTCTATGAAGCCGTGTTGAGCGAGCAGCCGTCGCCGGGGGATCTGCCGCTGGATACCGATCTGCAAGACATATTCAACGCGGGCCGCCGACGGAAGAAGGGCGTGCGTCCCGCAGCGGACCTTCTGCGCGAGAACCACAAGTCGCTGGTCGATAAGCTTACCTACTGGAGCGGCGTGCCTCGGTCGCTGATCAAGAAGCTGGTCGAATCAATTGAGACGCGCGTGGGAGAAATGGACCTGCGCGTCAACATAAAACAGGAAAGAGAGTGCCTCACAGAGCTAACGGTTTACGCAACGGCATTGGCCATGAATTACGTGACGCGAGGAAAATTTGTTCAGACATAAAATGCCTGGCAGTCGATTGCAAGATTAATCTGCCAGACAAACAATCTGTATGGGAACCAATATGGACAGTAAATTGAAAATCACAGTGCTTTACGAGAGCTGGGGAGACGAGGAAGAGCAAGTTGCTCCCGAGCCGGAAAAGAAGAAGCGTGGCGTTAAAAAGCGGCGCAAGAAAAGAGAGAAGCACGACCGCGAAGAGATTTTTGAAGCTCTGGAAAAGCTTGGCCATGAGCCCAGCTACATGATGCTGGATGGAGAAGATAAATCCCTGCTGGCGCTGGCCCGCCAGGAAACTGATCTCTTCTTTAACCTGGTGGAATCGTATGCCGGCGATGACACCATGGAAATGCACGTGGCTGCATTCTTGGATTTGCTGGGCCGTCCATACACCGGCGCAGGCCCGCAGGGACTTTATCTGGCGCAGGACAAGAGCCTGGCCAAAAAACTATTTCAGTTTTACAACATCCGCACGCCATACTTTGCCACCTGCTATCAGGGTAAGCTCGACCACTCGCAGGAAATTTCCTTTCCCTTGATCGTAAAGCCGGAGTCCGAAGACGGATCCCTTGGCATCGACCAGGGCTCAGTCGTGGGAAGCGTGAAGGAACTGATGGAGCGCATTCATTATGTTCAGGAAGAGTTCAAGTCGCCCGCGCTGATTGAAGAATACATTGAAGGCCGTGAAATTTACGCCGGGATTCTTGGCAACCAGAATCCTGAAGTGCTGCCGCTGGTAGAGCTTGATCTCTCAAAACTCCCGGAGGGCATGCCCAAGGTGGCCGGCATGGAAGTGAAGTGGGAGAAAGACAGCGAAGCCTACAAACTCACCAAATCCGCGCCGGTAGAAGATCTGGACGAAGATACCCAGGAGCTGCTTTCATCCACGGCTCTCACCACGTATCGCATTCTCAAACTGCGCGATTATGGCCGCATTGACATGCGGCTTACCGACAAAGGGAAGGTCTACGTGATTGAGGCCAATCCCAATCCGTGGCTTTCCAGCAATTCAGAATTTTTTATGGCGGCAAAAAAGTCCGGCCGCTCTTACGCTGACATGATCGCGGAAATCATTGAATGTGCGCGCACAGATCGCCGCAAGCGCGACAAGCTGCACATCAACAGCTAGCGGCTGCTACTACTTGAGTTCGTCATTAATCAGGTTGGCCAGGCGCTCGCCTGCCAGCTCAACTCTTTCTGCAACGATTTGCCTGGCGCTGGCAGCGTACGCTGGTGTAATGGTAAAAGGTCCATCACCAGTGCTGATGGGACCGGAATAAGCCGTTGCCTGCGCGATGTCAAAGCTTTCCTTGACCCAGTCGGAAGCGTCGGCTTTCTGGGCCAGCAACGAATCAGCCGCCGTTAGTGTCTTTCCATAAGCAATCACATCAGCGATGTTCGAGCTATCACCGGGCAGACCATCCCAGAAGGCATGCAATTCTTTGCTCGGGTCGGATAGTTTGACATTGTTGCCGCCGTTGTCGCCATGGAGATCAGTCGCGCCAACTCGCGTGGATGAATGCAACGGCTGGTGAACGTCGCCCACTAAATGCAGCAACCACACCAGATCGTACGACTTGATCTTGTCAGAAGCGTTGGATGTCAACGCCTGACGGAAGATGGCAATTTCGGTCTCCGCATTCGGCGACGGAATGGCTGGGAGCGGTGTAGTTCCGTCCTGAGAAAAGGGCGTATCAATAAAATGCCAATACTTGTGTCGGGCCAGATCGCCGTATCCTGTGTTTTGCCACGCCGCGGGGCCTGCAGGAGGGATGTTCCCGCCGCCGGGACCATCGTCGTTGTAGCCCGAGTTCTTGTCTTTTATCTGGTCGGGCCACGTTGCCGCGATCATGAAATACATCAGGTCCTGCTGGTCTGCGGGCGTACCTGAGGGAATCATCGCCTTCCACTTCGTTTTGTAATAAGGATTTTTCCTAAGAAGCTGCGCGACGCGCGCACGCTTTTCCGGCGTAAGCTTCTGGTAAGCAACATAGGCCACGGCCATGTGGCCAAATCCAAACCATGCCTGGGAAGTTGAGCTAAAAAGACAAAGGCACAGCGTTATGGCGATGAGGGGACGCAACTTTGACATAAACACTCCTTACAGGGTGCGCCGGTTGGACGCAGCAGATTTCTTGGTTTGTCCTATCTCTTAGTGACCGGACATCCTCCAGTGTTTCAGGGAATATAGATTTTGATCAGTGACCGGCAAGGTTCAGCAGCTCAAAGGGAGAGTCGGGTGCTTCTTCAAAGAGAAGCGTGCGCGACCTGGGATCATCATCGCGCAGCTTGCGCAGAGCAAAACGGGCGGCCAGAAGGACCAGCACAAGTCCCCAGAGATACCAGACGCTCTTGAGTAGCAGCGCATGCTCCAGGCGTGGCAGTATGGAAGCGAATGCCCACAATCCCAGAACATACAACAACACAATCACGGTGGCATTCTGGCTCCAGGCCGGGTAAGAGCAGGCAAAAGGAATTTTCGCGAAGCGGCGCAGCAATCCATCCGCAAGCAGGTAACATCCAGCAATCAACACCGCGGTTAGCGCGCCTCCTACTGCCCAGCCCCAGTAATACAAATACAAAGGCATACAGGTTAGAAAAATCCAGGGCAGCACAAAGGTCAAGATAACTTTTCTGGCTGCGTCAGCGGGAGCTTGCTGCTCATTGTCCAGAATCACGCGATGCACCCAGTTGGCCCGCAGTTCCGCCGGTAGATCAAAAACAAAACGCAATCCGCAGATCAAAAAATACGCCAGAGTGAACGGCACTGAAATGAGCGTTGCGCTTGGAACTCCTCCTGACTTTTGATTCACGGCGGAAAGCAGCGTTTGCGAAGCGATCACAATGCCAAGGCCGGCAAAGCCGCCGAAGATCAGAGAATGGCGGTCATTCCGCAAAAGCGTTTTCATGGCAAACCGATACGTTGCGCGCTCGTAAGCCGATCGCAGAACAAACAGATCCATCAGTTGCATGGGGAATAGAATCCGTGGCGCGCGGCTTCGTAGCGTGGTGTCCAGCGTTTCCGGAATGCGGATGAAGTAGCGGTAATAACTCAGCACATATACCAGCGGCGCAAGAACAGCGACGGTAATCATGGCCCAGAAGCCAATCGTTCCCATCTGTGCCATCGCAGCATCCGCCTTGCCCAAAATCATGCGCGACAAGCCCAGAAACCAAACGGGGGGCAACCATCGTAAGAAAGAAGGACCGCCAGCGTGGAGTGTGCTCAGCAAAGGCGCGACGGCAAAAGTGGAACACAGCAGACCCAGGAGAAGAATCACCACCATCACGCGGACATAAATTGAAATCCGGCGAAAGACGTTGTCCGGCAGCATCACCATCAGCGTGCCGATAAGCGCGAACAAGGCAAACGACACGAACAGGCTGGCCAGCAGCACGCCGGCAAAATGCGCGCGAGCGAACTGTACATACGCGGCGAACTTTGGCTCTTCCATCGTGACTACCATCGGGAAAAACAATGATGAGACGGCATTCACGTCCACGGCAAAAGCAATGGCGATTAAAACAATGGCGGTAACGTTGGCCAGAAATATTCGGCGAGTGGCGATCGGCAGTGGCGCCAGATTTATGTAATCGCGGCGATCGGGAAAAATATTGTCCCATTTAAGGACTGTCACAATGCCGGTGATAGCCATGGAAAACGTGAGAAAGAAATACTGGTCGGGTATGGAAGTGGCATAAGGATCAAAGTTGTGATTGCCGCGAAGAAAGCGCAGCAGGCCGGAATATTTATCCAGCAGCATGATGGAAATGAAAGCGCCAGGAGCGGCCAGCAGAGCCAGCACCGTGCCTGCTCCGAGTTCAAGCCCTCCCTCTCCGTTTCCGGAAAACAGTTTCATGCCAAAGTGAGCCGCCAGCCGCCAGAATGGGCGCTCCAGCAGCTGCGTCCAGCGCTTGTGGATGGCTTCGCGCGCAGCGGCGGTCACGGCGCGGCCATCACTTCCACAATGTCATGCGCAATCTGTTCGGCATCCTGCTCTTTGACCAGATGAGAGAAGGAGTCTTCCAGCGTGGCAAGCCCTGTCATTCTGCTCACCTCGCTTACAGATCCATGCGCCGCCACGGTCCCTTTGCTCAGGATCAACAGGTGGGAACAAAGTTTTTCCACCACCTCAAGCACGTGCGAGCAATACAGAATTACCTTTCCCTGCTCACTGAGTGACTTCACTACCTTTCTGAAGATCATGGCTGAAGTCACGTCCAGCCCGGAAAGCGGCTCATCGAACACCAGGATTTCCGGATCGTGCATCAGCGCGGCAATCAGCAGAATGCGTTGCCGCATGCCTTTGGAATACGAAGCGATGGTGGCGTGGCGAAAGGGAAACAGCAAAAACAGTTCCAGCAGCGCATCGGCGCGTTTGCGGAGCTGCTTTTGGTCCATCCCGCGCAATATACCGACAAACTCCAGGTATTCCCATCCCGTCATGTAGGGATAGAGCAACGCCTCCTCCGGCACGTAACCCAGCACTTTCTTGTAGGCCGGTAGATCGTCTTTGATATTGTTGCCATGGAACAGCACCTTGCCGCGGGTGGGCTCCATAAGGCCGGTAATCATCTTTACCGTGGTGCTTTTCCCTGAGCCGTTGGGTCCCAGATAGCCCAGAATTTCTCCCGGGCGGACCGTGAAGCTCACCTGGCTTACGGCGGGGATGCTGGCGTAACACTTGGTAAGACCGATTGCTTCAAGCATAACGTCGCCTCATCAACGCCATCTCAGGAAAGACACCGCGCGGCGCCTGCGAGTTCCCGGGTTTGGCGACAAATATTCCTGTGCGGGGCCGAAGGTATTCCGGTAGAATCGGGGTGTAAGACGTGCTATACGAGAATACTACATATAAAGAATACTACATAGGGTTGCATTCGGAACATGGAAACTGCGGCAAGAATTTCCCACACGTCGGCGTTGATCCTGCAAACCATACGCTCAGGCTATGTTTACGGTTTTGACATTATGGACGTTACCGGCCTGCCCAGCGGCACCATCTACCCCGCATTGCGCCGCCTGGAAAAAGAAGCGCTGGTAAGCGGTGACTGGGAAGACAGCAAGATCGCGTTGCGCCAGGACCGCCCGCCGCGCCGCTATTACAAACTTACGCGCCAGGGCAAGGATGCGCTCATCAATGCCGTGGAGCGCTATCCGCTACTGGCCAAGCTGGCCCCGGAAGAGAAGGTAACGCAGAGAAGGTAACGCGCCGATAGCGAGGGAAATGTTGTGCAGCCCAATCCTCAAATCCGACTCCTGATCTGGCAATGTAAGTTTCTGCTGCGCAGCGCAAGTCTGCTGGTTCCCAAAGTGCAGCGCGCCGCGTGGTACCAGGAGTGGTACGGCGAGATATGGCACTGGCTTCACTTTCTGGCGGAGTCTGGAAGGTTGAATTCGCATACGACCATGGAACTCACCCGGCATTGCTGGGGCGCGTTCCCTGATGCGGCGTTCCATCGCTTTGATCACAAGAAAGTCACGCGCGTGCTGGACGAAGAGCCGCGCTCGGCGCGTTTTTGCCTGAGTGCAATTCTGATCGCCGTTCTTGGCTTGATCCTAGTCACGGGTTTTGCGCCCACTATACGCTCCGGATTCAAGCCTCTGCCGTTCCCTGAGCCGGACCGTTTGGCGTACCTCTCCTTGCATGCAAGTTTTACGAAATACGATGAACCAAATTTGTTTCGTGAAGCTGCGAAATGGGCGCAGAGCAGCAAAACAGCGGAGATGGTTGCTGCGTACTCCTGGCATCCTGTCTCGCTCAGGTTCGGGCATGATCAGATCAATGATTTCAGCGCTCGTGTTTCGCCCAACTTCTTTGACCTGTTGGGCAACAATGCCGCGAGGGGCCGGCTCTTTACCCCAGCAGATGAAACCACATGTGCAGGCTGCGTGGTGATTAGCCATCGCCTGTGGGAAGTCCAACTCAATTCAGATCGCAACATCGTAGGCAAGACAATCTCTGTGGACGACCGTCCAGGCATCGTGATCGGCGTGCTTCCTGAGAGCTTTGTATTTACCTTTCCGGAAGTGTCAGTCTGGATACTGCCGAGCTGGGGCAAAGCTACCAACAATTTCGCCGATCGGACTGGCGCTGTCCTGCGCATGGGCCCGCATGTGTCTCTTTCTGAAGCCCAGCAGGAGTTTCGACGGTTCGCCCAGATCAACGAATATTCAAAACCGCAGCTTGAATCATTTGTGTCGCGCGCGCGGCAGGGCGTGAAGCTTTATCTGTTTTTCACTGTGCTGTCATTGTTCGGCGGAATCGCACTGGGCAGCAGCCGGCTGGGCGGCGCCAAGACGCGCAAACTGAAATTGAGCTGGCGGCACACGCTCCGGTGGTGGGGATTCTTCTCTCTCAAGACGTTGCTGCTGCTGGCACTGTGTTTTGTCGGCTCGCTGGAGCTTACGGGACGCGCGTCGATCATCCTTACAGGATCGGTCCATCCGCTTGTCGGACCATTTGCGACGTGGCTTTTCCTAGTCACGGCGATGGTGGCACTCTCCTGGTCATTGCACGATCAAGGCCGCCGCTGCCGCTTCTGTTTGCGGCGGCTTGGCAATGAAGCGTCTGTAGGGACACCAAGCTATCTGCTGCTGGACTGGTGGGGAACGGAGCTGGTTTGCTCCGATGGCCACGGCCTGCTCCATGTTCCGGAGATGAAATCCAGCTGGCAGGAATTTGACCAGTGGGTTTCACTCGACGAATCATGGAAGCCGCTGTTCGAGCACGAAGAGCCCGTGCACACTCCTTAATCGCGCGCTACTGGACGCTGCCGCCGTTTCCCGGACCATCGTCATCATCGCTGGTCATCCCCGCAAAAGGATCGTCATCGTCGCTGGCAGGGCCGGGTTTCTTTTTCGCTGACGCCTGATCGCCCGAAGCTTTGTCTTTCTCTTGTTCTTTCTTGTGCTCCTCGCGCATCTGCTTCAGCTTTTCTTTTTGTTCCGGCGTCAGGACGCTAAACATCTGCTTGTGTGACTGCTGGCGCAGCTCCTGCATTTTTGCTTTCTTTTGATCATCGGTCAGCGAACTGTCCTGGCGGATGGCCATGCCCTGCTTCCGCATGTCCCGGCTTATCTGCTGAAACTGCGCTTTTTGCGCGTCAGTAAGGCCAAGTTTCTCGGCCAGCATGGCCATGTGCTGGCGTTGGCGTTGCGCGGCGGCACGTCGTCCCTGCCATTGTGGAGCTCCAGTCTGGCTGCCACTTTGCGCCTGGCTGCTCTGGTCTTTGCCTTGCTCCTGCGCCTGCATTCCGAGCGGCATTAGCATGGCCGACGTAAGTGCCGCAATTGCAATACGATGAAAGAATCGTTGCATGGTCTTTCCTCCCGCCTCATACTAACCCGCAGGGGTTTGTGAAGTTCTTTTCGGCCACCCGAAGGTAACTTTTGCGTTTGTTTCGGGTTTGCTACGTTTGTTGGACAGCGAGGGAAGTTGGCGATGAAAAAATATCTGATGTCGGTGGCGCTCGGTCTTACCGCGCTTTTCCTTTTTGCCCAGGAGCATGATCACGGCCAGAGTCAACAGTCGCCCGCAGGCCAGAGCGAGTTGAACGCCACCACTGAAGCCATGGGACGCGGCCACAACCATGAAGAGCACCATCACATGGCCGCGCACATGCATATGACAGAGCTGCGGCCAGTCCACGCGGGCGACGCAGCCAAGGCGCAGCAAGTGGTAGAGCAGGCGCGTCCCGCGCTGGAAAAGTATCGTGACTACAAAGTGGCGCTTGCAGAAGGCTTCAGAATTTTCCTGCCCAACGTCCCACAGAAGATGTACCACTTCACTAATTATGAAAATGCTATTGGTGAAGCTTTTCGATTTGATCCGGCCAAGCCAACGTCACTTCTATATGAAAAGCACGGAGACGATTACAAGCTCATCGGGGCCATGTACACCGCTCCGGTGCGCTTCAGCGAGCAACAGCTCGATGAACGCATTCCGCTCAGCATGACGCAATGGCACCAGCATGTGAATATGTGCAAGCCGCCGAAAGGCCGCGAGATTGAAGCTCTGCGCAAAGATGCCAGGTTCGGCCTGAACGGCTCCATCTCAACCGAGGAAGCCTGCGAGGCCGCCGGAGGCACATTCATGCCTCACGTTTTTGGCTGGATGGTGCATATGTATCCCTGGGAGAAAACGCCGGATGAAATCTGGTCAGTAGAGCGCCAGCTCAAAGACAAGCCGGGACCAGAGCACGAGCATCATGATCATGGAGATATGAAGTAACGTTCGGGAACGCAGTGAGTGGCTTCTGTGGCAAGTCGAGTTCATTCTGCCTGTGTGGTGTTAAAGAGCTGTCTTTAGGAATCCAATATGAAAGCGTGGAGCGAGCAGGGATTCCCCGCTACGCGGAACTTTGAAAAAAGCTATCCAATCCTGATCTCAATCTGTTTCCCTGACGCTTCTTTCGTCGCAGGATGCCGCAGCGCCGCCGCAACAAAGGTTGTTCCAGGTTCGATCAGGATCGGATCCAGCCGGTAACTCTCAGCTTCCACGGTGAGCCGCGCTTTTGTTCCAAAGTATTCAGGAAATTCTACGTTCTGGCGCGCACCACAGCAGACATAAAGAGATAGCAGATCACAAAACTGTAGAACGTCGGTGAGTGCTTCCAATTCTTCCGGAGTGTGCTCTTGCTTTGCCGCCAGCTTGGCTTGCCTTGCAGCTTCATTCTGAAAAAAACTTTCTATTGTCGCGTGGGAACTTTCAGAAGTCTTGGAGGAATTTGCTTTCGCGATCCGCTCAAAGTGGCGGCTCACAATGTATCCGCCGGTTGGGCTGGCAGAAGCCGCGACGTCAATCGACTTTTCCCACGCATTCACAAACTCGCCCACGCCGCACGCAACAAACGACTTTGGCGCGCCCTGGCCAATCGACCTGCTCTGCATGATGGCCTGAGCGTCCGGCATGCCCCAGCCGGCATCGTGCAGCGCGATTGCGCGGATTACCTGCGCATCCAGGTTCGGCAGGTTCATCCCTGTCATGCGGGCGGCGAATTCACCCGCAAGCGCAGCATGAGACGGCTGCGTGATCATCCAGCAATCGCCGGCAATTTGCCGCTGGGATTGTTCCACGACGCTCCACGCCGGAAGAAAGTCAGTGCTGCTGGCGGGGACGGCATCGAGCGAACGCAGGATCATTAGCTTGAGCGTCTCTTGGCCATGCGCCGCGGCACCGCCATGGCCCTGGCCGGACCGCTGCTGGAAGGAGGCTTCTTCATTCCGTCAAGCAGTTCTTTGAGCGCTACCGCATTGTTACGTTCGGAGTCCTTGGACGCATAGACCAGCGTCACGCGCTCATATTCGAACAAAAGTCCATACAGTTTTTCCAGGTCGGCTGAAGCCTCAGGTGTGTTCAGTTCCTTGAAGTACCGCTTCTTGAAAATGGTCCAGTTCGCGCTGGAATGGAACCACTTGCGCAGGCCATCGGAAGGGGCAAGCTCCTTCAGCCAGTGGTCGATTCGGGCTTTCTCTTTCTTGATTCCGCGCGGCCAGAGCCGGTCCACAAGAACACGCTGGCCGTCAGAGAGAGAAGGCTTGTCATAAGCGCGTTTGATTTCAACCGGCATGGACTTGGCGGCAGTTCTGTCTCCAGGGGTTTTCAAAACGCTACGCTACAGACATAATAGTCACTTGAGCCGAATAGCGTCCATTCTTCTGATGATGGCAGTGGCCGGACTGCTGTCCGGCTGCGGCAAAGATCCCGCCAAAATGAGCGATGCCGAATTGGGACTGAATGCGGAGCAATCCCGCGGACGCAAGGTCTTCAATATCTATTGCCTCAACTGCCATCCCGCGTATTCCTCCAGCGGGAACAAAGGACCAGGGCTGAAAAAGCTGTACCAGAAGCCTTACCTGCCTAGTGGCCTTACCGCGACTGATGAGCACGTGATACAGAGCATTGTTCGCGGGCGAGGCATGATGCCGCCATTCGGCGGTCAGCTTGACCAGCAGGAGTTGCAGGAAGTGATGGCGTACCTGCATACGCTGTAGAGTTACCGTCCAGGTTGTTGGCTCAGCGTTCGATCCATTCAGAGCGGCGCCGGCGCTCTTTTTCGATCTTGTCCGCCTCTCTCAGCTCGGATTCAAATAGTTCAGCTTCCTTGCTCCAGCGGAGCGTGTTCCTCAAGGCGACAACCAGACACACGACAAAGATTGCGGCGCTGACATAAACGCTGACATTGGGACTCCTAGAGGAGATGCCGAAGCCAGGTATTCTACCGAACAGCACCCAAACAATCGCCTGGGCGAACGCCACAACAAACGGCAGAATGATTTTCCAAAAGAGCCTGGCCCAGAGACTTTTCATGTCACCCGCCGAGGATAGAGGGAACTCGACACTCTATTGCGCGTGCAGTCCGGGAATCTTCGGCAGCGCTGTATCTTTCTTGTGTTCAGCGTCTGCCAGCGATTCCTCAAACTCCTCGCCTTGCTGATACCAAAGACTGACATTTCGCCACGCGATGAAGCAACAGGCCAGAAAAATCACGGGCAGAAAGATGAGCGGCATCCACAACCCGATACCGGCAAAAATTAAGAAGCTGTAGAGGCTGCCCAAAGCGACACAGAGAACTACTCTCACACCTTGCATGGGAAGTGAAACAGGGGCAGAATTTCTTTTTCTATCCGGGAATGCGTGCGGATCAATAAACGACCGGGCAATGTCAGAGGCGATCAAGATGGCAAAAACCGCCGAACCAGAGTACGCCAAGGCTCTTAGAAAGCTGGATTGAAAAAGATGTGTGCTGGCAAGCAAGGCGGCTCCCGCCAGTGGCGCCCAACGTCCCAGCGGAGCATGCAAAGACGAAAGCCATCGAATGATTGTGCGTATGTTTTCGACCACAGAATCTCGAGTTTAGAGCCAATTTGCGGCGATTAAAAGTTACTTCGGTGCGCTTTCCAGCCCGGAGCGGCCCGTGCATCGTACAATAGAGATTCACATCTAATTACCCTGATGGCCAGCCCTGTAGAACTCGTCCAGATTGACCTTGCGCCGCGGCGTCCGCAAAAGAAGCCGGAGTGGCTGAAGGCGCGCGCGCCAATGGGCGACAATTACCATGATTTAAAGAGGCTGGCGCGGACGCTGGATTTGCACACGGTTTGCGAGTCAGCGCAGTGCCCCAACATCGGCGAGTGCTGGAACCACAAGACCGCCACGTTCATGCTTCTGGGCAATTTGTGCACGCGGCGCTGCGGCTTTTGCGCAGTGCCCAAAGGCAAGCCTGAGCCGCTGGATTGGGACGAGCCACGTCGTGTGGCTGAAGCCGTTGCCACCCTGGGCTTGAAGCATGCTGTGGTGACCAGCGTGAATCGCGATGACGATAATTTGGGTGGAGCAAAGATTTTTGCTGAGACCATACGCCAGGTACGCGAGCAGGCTCCCGGCTGCCAGATTGAAGTATTGATCCCCGATTTTCAGGGTCGTGAAGATTGCCTTAAAGTGGTGATTGACGCGAAGCCAGAGGTACTGAATCACAACACTGAAACGGTGCCGCGGTTGTATCGCGCAGTGCGTTCCGGAGCCCGCTATGAACGGACGCTAGACCTGCTCAGCAACGTAAAGCGTTTTGCTCCCACTATGGTTTCAAAGACCGGCGTGATGGTCGGCATTGGGGAGACCACGGACGAATTGTTGGAAGTTTTCCGTGATCTGGCAGCACGCAAGGTCGATATCCTCACCGTGGGCCAGTATCTGCGGCCGTCTAAAGACCATCTGCCAATGACGCGCTATTACACGCCTGAAGAATTTGCTTTCCTGAAAACTGAAGCGCTCAAGATGGGCTTCCGCCACGTTGAGTCCGGCCCGTTGGTGCGTTCGTCGTATCACGCGCATGAGCAGGCTGAGAGCACAGGGCTGATTTCTGTCAGCTCACCGCATACTAATTAAGAAGTGAAGCGCGTCTGGGCTAAAACACCCGGAAACGGATCGTGAGATATTTCTTGGGATTTTCACGGATTGCCTTGACCAGGTTCCGCGTTTCGATCAACATCTGGTCAGTATTGTTGTAGAGCGATGGGTCCTTAAACAGCTTGCCCGCGCTGCCTTCGCCCGCTTCCAGCCGGTCTGAAATTGAAGAAAGTTTTTCGATGATATTTTGCAGCTTCCGGGAAAGCTCTTCATCCTTCAGTAATTTTCCCGCAGCACCGTGGCCCGCATTGAGGTCAGCAAGCAACTTGTTGCCTGTGGCAATCGCCTGGTTTGCGTTGTTGTAAAGGGCATCGTCCTTTACCAGCTTGCCCAGGCTGCCATGGCCTTTGTTGATCTCGTCCACCAGTTGATCGGCCTTGGTTACCAGCGAGTCTGCCTTGCGATACAGGCTGTCATCGGAGAAGAATTTTCCGATAGTGCCTTTACCGTTGTTCACGTCATTCAGCAACGCCTGAACCTGGTTCAGGATGGCATTGACCTTATTGACCATTGCGGGATCGTAAATTACCTTGCCCAGCGAACCATTGCCGTTCTGGATTTCCGCCAGAATGGAATCCGCGCGTTTCACCAGCACGTCAATATTTTGCAGCGACGTCTGGCTGGTGCGCACGACGTCCTGAATGCCAGGAGCATTGCCGGGCTGCAATTCCGTACCGTCTTTCACGATTGCGCCCTTGGCGTCTTTGCTGTCGATATCGACAAACGATTCGCCAAGCACGCCGGCAGTTTCGATGGTCGCTTTGGAATCTGTGTGAATGAACTGCTGAAAATCCCTGTTCACCCGCATCACTACCTGCACAGGGCTAAGCGGCTTTCCGGGGACAACCTTGACCGACTTCACGTTGCCAATCGCCACACCTTGCAAGTCCACAGGCTGCCCTGTGCGTATGCCTTCGGCGTTATCAAAGTATGTGATGAGAGTAATTTTGCTGGTAAAAAGGCCGCCCGTCCCGCTGATCAGGAAGACAAGCAGGGCCAAGGTCACTGAACCGACAATTACGGTTATCCCGACCTTTAGTTCAGACCACCTGAGCTGCTTTTGACTTGGCAATGGAGTGAAGTAACTACGCGAAAATAATAGCAGATGCCCACGTAAGTCCCTAAAATTAGGCAGCTTTTGGCGAACCTCAGGGGTTGAGTGGCACGCCCTTCCGGCTGAAAACCTCTAAGGTTTCTCTAAGCTATTGCCGTGCCCTTCCATGTCCGCGAGCAGAGACCCGCGAGCAGGTAAGCTGCCGCCGCGCAGAGCAAAGTGATCGTCAAGCCGAAGTGGATGGCAATAATCATGGCCATCACCGATCCCAGGACGCTGGCGGCAGCGTTGAGCGCCCAGGCCCATTCCACGGTCTTGACCAGTCGCAGCCCGGTGGGGAAGGGCATCCCCATGAGAAAGCCGAGCGGCGCCAGTACAATTCCGCTGAGAATCAACTTGATAAAAACCGGCAGTCCAATGGCGGCTGAGAGCAGCCAGGGCAGCAGAGCAACATCGATCACAATGAGCGCTGCAATCAATCCGAGCAACGGAAGAATCTTGCTGCCGCCGTTGATCCTGCGCCGCGCCGCAACGCTGCCGGCCCCGCTGGAAAGCAGAAGCAGAAAAACAACCACCGTTAAAGCATAGGTGGGATGGCCGAGGAAAAGCACAAAGCGCTGGATCAGAGAAATTTCAACCAGAATGAAGCCGAAGCCTACGGCAATGAAGTAAAGCAGAGCAACAATACCGGTCTCAGGCGTGCCCTGGCGGTGACGATGCAGAGCTAGAGGCAAAATCAAGAAGGCAAGAACGGCCACAATCGAGATGATCAACAGCATTCCAAGCACGACAACGCCAAGGTTGATGCGCCAGTCCATGCCGCGCCCGGTCCCGGCCAGAATATTTTCTATTACGTGGCGAGTCTTCAGGGTGAAAAAGAAAAACGGAGCGCTGTCACTGACGGGCGAGACGTTATAAGCGTAGTTGCGGGCGAAGCCTGCCGGATCGTTTGACTCGATCAGATCGCGGAAGGCCGCAGCCGCTGGCGGAAGAGGCTGCAAGCCGACATATTCGGGCGTGGGATTCAACCAGAATAGATTGGGATTTTCGCGCACATGCACCGCGACGGCTGCATACTCTGCCGCGGTAAAAGCGGTTTTCTTGGCCAGCACCAGAACCGGCCGCCCGTCTTCATTCAACCCGCCATCGGCAATCAGCACAAAATTGTGGCGCGGGTCCGTTACTCCCACCTGGTGCAGGGCTTCTATCCCTTGCGAGACCACGCGCAACGCTTCGCGCGGCTGCTTGAACTCCCAGCGCGTAATGGCGATCATGCCGTCGGGTTTGAGATGATCGAAGTACTCGCGGAAAGCTTCAATGGTGTAGAGATTGTTTTCGCTCAGCGCAAACGCGCCCGCCGCCGTCGATGCCCAGGTATCGACAAGCGTCATCTGCACCACGTCATACTTGTCGCGCGAACTGCGGATGTATGAGCGCCCGTCTTGCACGTGAATGTGGACCTGTGGCAGGTCATAAAGATGGAAACTGTAATCCGCATAGCGACCGCGCATTACGTTGTTGGCGATCGTGGAATTAATTTCGATTCCCGTGACACTGGGGCTGCCATTGGCGACGGCCCGCATCACGTCCACGCCACCGCCGGGCCCGATGATGGCAAAATCGCCATGCGGGCGGAGCACGTTGGCCACGGAAGGCGCGGCAGACATCAGGCTCTTCTTCCAGTTGAATCCAGACGTCTCTGGAAGCCCCGTGTACATTGGCGTTGCGGAAGCATTCTGCTCCCAGCGTGCCGGATCAACGTTCATGATTGCCGTGGTAGCGTCGGCATCAATCACAACATAGCGCCCGCCAAGCTGCGTGCTGACCTCAATGCGGGAGATGGCGTTCCAGCGCGAATACTCAATCCATTTGGGATCGCGAAAGACGCCTTTGGCATAGATCACGTCAATGACCTTGCCGGAATAGTTGGCGGCCATGAGCAGAACAAAGATCGCGGCCAAGCCGTAAGCGACGCGGCGCAGCTTGAGCTGGTTAGCCCACAAGGCAGCGGCAACGGCCATGCACGCCGATGCCAGCAGCAAGGCATTCGGCGCGCCGATAAAGTTCAGCAGCGGCACAACCGCAAGACAGGCCGTTGCTCCTCCGGCAAGATCAGCACCGTAAAGTTGGGAAATATGGTTGGAGGACCGGGCAAAGAGCACAGAAAATAAAAGTCCGGTGAGGAAGAAGGGAACAGCCGCCGCCAGATAAATAATCGTAAGTTTGCCAAAGTTGCGGCCTGTCACTTCCAGAGACACCGGGGTATGCAGCACCACTTCCACGGAACACAAAATAAAGATCGAGTTCAGCAGGCACAGCCATGCGCCTAGAGTACGCATATCAAACCGCGCCAGCCATTCCTGACGAATGTGAGCAAACACGCCGCCCGATCCCAAACCCAGGAGCGCCACGGAGATGGCAAAAAACGCAAAGTGATAGAAGAGCACCACGCTGAACAGGCGCGTGAGCGCCAGTTCCAGCAGCAGGCTGGAAAGGCTGACCAGCGCCACGGCCAGCATGGTGGAACCTGACAACGTTTGGACCCGAGCAATTTGAGGATCAGCAGCGAAGGTGGATTGGGCCATCTCGATTCAGGTTCTCATAAGGCTGGAAGTTTGCCTAGCTCGAGTTGCGCTGTGTACCGGCGGGATCGGAGTACCTCAGGCGAGCCAAGGTCTGACTGTAAGCGCCCGTTATCAACACCCATCAGGCTCTGCGTGGAAGCTGTTAACGGCTATTTCTTTATGCCATTTTGTTCTTTGCCGCCCCTGTGCCGTGTCAGAACGGTGAACTCGCCCTTATCGTTCTTGGAGAACTCGAATTGTTCAGGCCAGGGCTTGGCGAAGAACCTGGTTTCCGACTCAGGGAAAACTGGGAGCGTCCCGCCATTGTCAAATTCAACCAGCAGATGATTGCCTTCCGGCACCATCTTCAGGCTGTAACGCGGAAACTGGTACGTTCCTGCATACCGCGCCAGAACTTCCCTGGACAACGAGATTTCCCTGTGTACGGAAGGAATCGGAGGCGCTTCACCGTGCGCGACTGCTGCAAGCGCCTTCGTCATCTCGCCCGTGACGGTACCATTCAGATTTGCCAAAACGATCACGGCCAGCCTTTCTTCGGGATAGTAGGCCATGTCTGCGTTAAAGCCGATGTTGTTTCCATCATGCTCAATTATCAATCGCCCGTTAACCCGATTGACGTGCAAGCCGCAGGCATAGTCACTCTTGAACGGTGTGGTCATTTTGCGCAGGGATGCAGGTGACAATAGCTTGCCGCCGAACAATCCCTCTTCCCAGCGGAGCAAGTCCTCGGTTGTCGAATAGAGAGAGCCTGCCGAAAAGCCGATCCTTGGATCGGGACGCTCCGCATTCTCGATCCCATTGCTGCCAGGCCAATAACCAGACCCACGTCGCGAAATGATTTTGACAAATGACATTAGCCCCGAGTCGTTCATACCCAGCGGTTTGAAAATACTCTCTTGGACGAACTCCTCGTAGGTTTGTCCGCTGATCCTTTCCAGCAAGTACCCGAGCACGATGTATCCCAGATTGGTGTAGGCCCACCGTTCGCCCGGCTGAAAGTTCAGAGGTTTGTCATTAAACCCCAACTTGTCCGGAGCGCCGGGTTCATACTTGGCCGCGTCATCGGCTATGCCGGATGTATGCGTCAGCAGGTGATAAATGGTGATCTTGTCCCAGGATGCGGGCGCGTCCGGCAAATACTTCTTCACCAAGTCATCAGTCTTTAGTTTTCCGCGATCCTCAAGCAGCAAGATTGAGGCTGCGGTGAATTGCTTGGTCATTGAAGCGATGTTGAATCGAGTGGTGGGAGAATTTGGAACGCTCCACTCCAGATCCGCCATGCCATAGCTCTTGCTGAAAACGGCTTTTCCGTCTTTAGCCACCAGCACGCTTCCCATGAACATCTGCGCATCGACATAAGGCTGCACCACTTGCTGGAAACGGTCGGTCGGCGCTTGCGCACTGGATGCGTGAGCCAGTATTGCGAGGGCAATCGTGGGCAGCGCCCTCCGAAAAGCGTGCTTAGGCAATCGCGGCATGCGGCAATTGTAATTGGCTACTCGCCCTCCAAAATCACATACGCGATCGCCTGGTCTTTGGTGTGGGAAAGAGAGAGATGAGTGCGCTTGCAGCCGAGTCGCGCGGCAAACTCCGCCGCCTTGCCGTGAAATTCTAAAACGGGACGTTGGCCGGGCATGCGGACGACCTCTACATCCTGCCAGGTTACGCCGTGGCGCAGCCCGGTTCCGATGGCCTTCATTCCGGCCTCCTTGGCGGCAAAACGGGCTGCCAGACGCTCTGCGGCGTTGGGCTTGGCCATGCAGTACCGCAGCTCCGCGGGAGTGAAGACACGCTTAAGAAAACGGTCGCTAAAGCGCTTTACAGCGGCCCCAATCCGGTCCACCTCACTGATGTCAACCCCAGTCCCTACAATCATTTAGGTCTCTATGCCAAGGTATCATATCGTTGGTTACCCGGTTCTAAGCCGAGCCTTATTTATTAGAGACAACTCAGGATTTTCGAGGGTATAATACCCCTCGCGTTGTTTCAGAAGCGTTGTACAGCAGCAATGCACCCCCTGCAACCTGTCTGCACTACCCTCAGAAAGGCGCAAATTTCAGAAACAAGGAATGCGTGCGACACATGGAACAAGGAACAGTGAAGTGGTTCAATGACGCAAAAGGTTACGGCTTTATTTCCAGGGAAAACGGTGAGGACGTGTTCGTTCACTTTTCCGCGATTCAGTCCAACGGTTTTCGCAGCCTGAAAGAAGGCCAGCCAGTTACTTTCAACGTCGTCAAAGGTCCAAAAGGGTGGCAGGCAGAAAACGTGCAAGTGTTGTAAGACGCTAGAGATTTTTAGAAAAAGGCGGCCAGCAACGGGCCGCCTTTTTCAATGAGCGATGGCCATTTTTCGCTCTTCGGCAATGCCATGCAGCCGCATTTCGCCGTTGACTTTTGCTCCTTCCTGAACTTTCTTCCTCAAGTCCTATAATCGATCTGGTGCTGGTCTCTGACTTTGACTTTTATCTTCCAGAAGAGCTGATTGCTCAGGAGGCTCTTGCCGACCGTAGCGGCTCCCGGCTGCTGCATCTCTCGCGGTCGAGCGGCACCTTTGAAGATCGAAAGTTCACAGATTTCCCCGGCCTGTTGCGTTCCGGCGACCTGCTGGTTCTCAACAGCAGCCGCGTTTTTCCCGCGCGCCTTTACGGTCGCCGCGCCGGGCTGCGTGCGCAGCCCGTCAGTCCCAGGAATCCGGCTTCGCGCGATTTTCTGCATGGCCGAGTGGAAGTGATGCTTACCCGCCAGATGGGACCGCTGGAATGGCAGGCGCTGGTGCGTCCCGGCAGGAAGATTGGAGTGGGGGAAAGGGTTTTCTTTTCCGCGGAAGAAGATTCTCAACGCTCGGTTGCAAGGGAGAATGCTGCGACATCGGCATCTCTGCCTAGTGATCAGGATGCCGCCGGGTCGGCGCGAGCGGAGTTAACCGCCGAAGTGATTGGCCGGGGCGAGTTCGGCGAACGTACGTTGCGGTTTGATCCTGTGCCTGATTTTTTTGCCGTGGTGGAAAAGCTGGGGCACGTGCCTCTGCCGCCCTATATCGCGCGCGATGACCGGCAGGAAGACCGCGAACGCTACCAGACGGTCTATGCCCGCGCGGAAACTACCGGCAGCGTAGCTGCGCCAACCGCTGGCCTGCACTTTACGCCGCAGATCCTTGCCGAGATGAGAGCACGAGGAATTGAGATCGCCGAACTGACCCTGCACGTGGGCCTGGGAACATTTCAGCCGGTGCACGTAGAGAACGTGGAAGAGCACAAACTGCATCGCGAAAGCTATTCAATTTCTGAGACTGCCGCCGCGCAGATCAATCGTGCCTTGGCGGAGAAACGGCGCGTTGTGGCCGTGGGGACAACTACGGTGCGGACGCTGGAATTTGCGGCTTCATTGAATGCTTTGGATTCGTCGGGAACGGCAGCTGTCAGCGCTGGTTCGGGCGAAGCAGACATTTTCATCTATCCCGGATTCCAATTCCGCGTGGTCAGCGCGCTGCTCACAAACTTTCATCTGCCTAAATCCACGTTGCTGATGCTGGTGGCGGCCTTTGCGGGCCGGGAGAGTGTGTTGAAGGCCTACGCTCATGCCGTCGCGGAGAAATACAGATTTTTTTCCTATGGCGATTGCATGTTTGTGGAGTGAACCGGCTTAACAGCGATGTCCGACCTCATTGCTATGATTCGAGGGATATGAAACGCTGGCAGCTGCTGGTGATGACGATTGTGGTCGTAGCGACATCTGTTTGGGGTGTATACCGTGTGCTGGAGGGCCGCGGTAAAAAGAAACGGGAAGCAGCTTACCTCCAGGATCTACGCTCTTACTCCGACGCTCTGAAACCCGGAATGTCCCGCGAGGAACTGGAGAGCTATCTCAAAGCAAGAGGCATCATGTTCAAACAAATGTGCTGCCTTGGTCAGAACCGAGGCGTTTATGACGACCTCGTTAAGATTGGTGAAGAAAAACCGCTGTGGGTTTGTAGTAGGCAGATGGTTTACGTTCGATTTCAATTCAATGCGAATAAACAACATACCACGTCGGACGATAAGACAGACGACCTCGATATTTTGAAAACTGTCGACATTTACCGCCTCCAGGAAGGGTGCCTGTAAGTAATCGTGATGGTGATATGTAGTCGAAAGGAAACGGATGATCATTAATCTCAAGGGCAAGACCGCAATCGTGAGCGGTTCGACTGCTGGCATTGGCCACGCAATCGCACAAGGCTTGGCTGAAGCCGGAGCCTCAGTCATCGTGAATGGACGCACCGGGCAGCGAGTGAAGCAAGCAGTCGAGAAGATCAAAGCTGCACTCCCCAAAGCTGAGGTGAAAGGGCTGGCTGCTGACCTTGGAACCAACGAAGGCGCGCAGGAGTTGATCAAGCAGGTGCCTGAAGCTGACATTCTGATTAACAATCTGGGCATTTTCGAACCCAAGCCGTTTTTCGATATTCCTGATGAAGACTGGGAGCGCTTTTTTAGGGTCAACGTGCTCAGCGGCGTCCGGCTGGCGCGGCATTACACGCGTGGCATGGTGGAACGTAAATGGGGACGCGTGATCTTTATTTCCAGCGAGTCCGGCGTGCAGATTCCGGCGGAGATGATTCATTATGGTATGACCAAGACCGCCCAGCTCGCGGTTTCCCGTGGACTTGCGGAGACGGTTGCCGGGAGCGGGGTTACAGTAAACGCGGTGCTGCCCGGCCCAACGCGGTCAGAGGGCGTAGAGAAGTTTGTCGAGCAGGTAGGGAAGCAATCCGGCAAGAGCTTTGAGCAGACGGAAAAAGATTTCTTCCGCACCATGCGGCCATCATCGCTGCTCAAGAGGTTTGCAACGAATGAAGAGGTCGCAAACATGGTGGTGTATTTATCGTCCGAGCAGGCATCAGCAACAACTGGCGCCGCAGTGCGCGTGGATGGCGGCGTAGTGAGGGCAATCGTATAGACCCGGCGCACGGTTTTGTGAATCGTGATCGAGGCTTTCATCGTCTAACCTTGTAGACTCAAATTGCGTCAGCTTTTCTTTTTCTTCAATAAAAAGGACCCATAACAGGTTGCGATCCCGGCTCTTCGTCTTTGTCAGCATCGTACAGGCGATTCTTTTTTCAGCGCACTGGTTTGTGTACGCCACGGCGGCGTACTTCTGGGGTGGCTGGGCCGCATCATGGCAGATGAAACTGGCATTCGCGCTGCTTTCCATGAGCTTTGTGGCGGCGTCTCTGCTGGGCTGGTATTCGTATAGCCCATTGGTGCGATTCTTCTATCTGATCTCTGCGCTCTGGATGGGGTTTGCCAGTTACTTTATGCTCGCCTCGGTTGTCAGCTGGATCGTTTATGGCGTGAGCGCTGTTTGCGGCTTGGGCTGGCGGCCGGCGTGGATCGCCGATGTGACATTCGCCGCCGCCCTTGTCGCCGGTCTTTACGGAATATTGAATGCAGCTTGGCCGCGAGTGGTGCGCATTTCAGTATCGCTGCCCAACCTGCCAACACAGTGGCGGGGACGGACAGCAGCGCTGGTCAGCGACCTGCATCTAGGACACGTGCGCAATGGCCGCTTTGTGCGGCGCGTGGTGAACAAGCTGCTGGCGCTTCAGAACGACATCGTGTTTGTAGCGGGCGATCTCTACGACGGCGTTGCGGGAGACTTTGAAAAGCTGGCGCGGCCGTGGGCAGACCTGGTTGCGGATCGTCAAGCGGCAGCGCTGGGCGTTTATTACATTGCGGGCAATCATGAAGAGTTTTATCGTAACGCGGAATATCTGCCGCCGCTGTTACGGGCCGGTATTCGCGTCTTGAACAATGAAAAAGTTGAGGTCGACGGGCTGCAGCTCATCGGCGTGCATTATCGTGATGCCGTCAATGCAGACCAATACCGCTCAATATTGCGAAGCATGGATCTCGATCGCAACCGCGCCAGCGTTCTGCTGTTGCACGCTCCCGTGCGTCTGCCTATCAGCGAGGAAGAAGGCATATCGTTGCAGCTTTCCGGCCACACACATGGCGGGCAGTTCTTTCCATGGACGCTGATTGCCCAGCGGGTCTGGAAAAAGTTCATCCACGGACTGCAACGGTTCGGGACGTTGCAGGTCTACACGACTTACGGCACCGGCACATGGGGCCCGCCATTGCGAGTGGGAACGCGGCCGGAAATCGTGCTGATTACATTTGAAGCACTTGGCACTTAGCACTTGGCAATTAGCCAGAACAGCACTCGGCACTCAGTAATCAGCATTCAGCCTTAAGTCTTTACGGGTACCGCGCCAAAAACCTTTGCAACACAGAGGAACCAGAGGAAACAGAGGGCTCCTGGGAATTCCAGGACTATAGGAAAGAGCGCTGCTTGCTCTATACTTAAGCAGCATGCTTGCCTTCAAACGCATTCTTCTCAAGCTCTCCGGTGAAGCCCTGGCCGGGGACAAAGGTTTTGGCGTCGAAACCAGCCGCATCCATTCAATCGCCGGTGAGATCAAAGAGGTCCACGAACTCGGTGTGGAGATTGCGATGGTTGTGGGCGGCGGCAATTTCTTTCGCGGGGTGGCTGAGCAGGCGCGCGACATGGACCGCGTCTCCGCCGACCACATGGGAATGCTGGCCACGGTGATCAACTCGCTGGCCTTGCAGGACGCGCTGGAAAAACAAGGCGTGCATACCCGCGTAATGTCGGC